>BNJU01005094.1_pt1 | contig 124353 bp, 167 predicted proteins | sample 8539281 | NCBI WGS metagenome assembly BNJU01 (sample SAMD00202456, study PRJDB9452) | human saliva metagenome | isolation source: human saliva | place: Japan | reverse complement strand
TTTCTCGTCTCCGCAGCTGTTTACGGAGACCCTCAAGAGATTCCTAATACGGAAAAGTGCCCGAAGGGTACCTCGTGCCTAATCCTTACGGCTGGACCTAAAGTGGATGCAGGAGCAGATTTTAACGGATTTACAGAAGGCAAAGCCGGAATGGAACGTCATTCTGCTTCCATATTTTAATCGATTGGAGCCCATATTTCAGGAAAAATAGGGAAGACCCCAAAGGAATTTCCGAATGACCTTCTTCCTATGTGGCAAAGGTTGCTTCAGGGTGCACTCGAGAAGGTGCATGTTTACGCGAAACGACTACGATACAAAAGATGGCACCGGAGTGCGCGATTATATTCACGTGAGTGGGCCTGCAAAAGGACATGGAAGGCTATAGAGATTGGCAAAGAAATGACGGTGTTTTGTGTTGTAACCTTGGAACCGGAAAGGATACTCCGTTTTAGAGATTATTCATGCTTTTGAAAAGGCCTCCGGAAAGAAATTCCTACGTAATTGACGGAAGAAGGGCAGGAGACATTGCGACTTGTTATTCCAGCCCCAAGAAGGCGGAGAAGGAACTCAACTGGCGTGCGGAAAGAGGCATAGAGGAAATGTGTCAGGATGCATGGCGCTGGCAGTCGAAACCCGAACGGCTATAATTCTTGATAGAGGATAAAAAGAAAGACGGCCTTCAGGATGTTTTTAGTGAGGCTCATCTTTTATGCAGAAGAATTTTTAGTAGAAGAAAAGAACAGCATGTGAGGCATACGAGGTGCCGCTTATTACATGGCGGTATTTCATGCATAATTGCAAAAGCGCGTTATAAGTTTAGCGGCAAGGAGCAGGAATGGAAGAGGTTTTTAGATAGCTTTTTGGCGTATGGAGCATATACGGTTTAATAGAAAAAGAGTTTTATCTACTGCTACAACAGTCTGGCGGGCACTGCTGCTTTTGAACCGAAGGCTTTTCCGTGAAGAAAAATCGAAGAAGTGCTAAAAAGTAAAAAGGGAAGAGCTAGATCCGGAGAATATCTGGAGGAAGTTCTAAAGAGATTCTGGACTATGCCTTGGGCAAAGGGATCATGGAAGACGACAGTACAATCACAAAGGATCTTTTTTGATACACAGGTTATGGGAGTCCTTACTGATAGCGCCTTCAATATTCGAAACAAAATTTTGAAGTACAGTAGTTCTCCAAGAAGGCTACTGAATATTTTTATCAGTTTAGTCAGGATAATGATTATATCCCGCTATCGTATTAAAAAGGATACTCGCTATAAGGCAGAGAGTCTACGGGAACTGGATATCTGCCATCTAATTTAGCTAAGCCCGAAAAGGATCCGAAGAAGATTGCTCTTCTTGAAAGACGGTTTCCTCTGACCTGCCTGTGCGCTTTGCAAGGAAAGTGAGGGTATTTCGGCCGTCTTGATTTTCCCGTGCAGAAAATCACAGAATTATCCCTGTAAAGCTCAGGAGAAAATTTTATTTTCAATATTCTCCTAGTATACTACAACGAGCATTGCATTGTTTTTCTTGATGAGCATAAGCCGATGAAGACAGATTCTGCGGTTTTTGGACTCTTTTCCTTTGTGGAGCATCTGCATTACTCCTGGGTTCCATGCAGACCTTCCGATGGTAGGCGGTTCATCTTTCCATAGACATTTTCAAGAAACTATTCGTTCCTGTGGAGAAGGCGCGAGGCGAGGAGTTTAGCTTGAAGAATTCCCGGGAGCTTCACTCAGTTGTTAATCATTGATGTCCGTTATCCGTTTAACGGAAAGATAAGGAATGCTGTATAGAGCGGTAAGACTATTTTAGAGAAATTCCGAAGCTACAGTGACGAAAGTCTTTCCATTCTTTCTCCTGGGAGATACACTCGCATAACACGATTACCCCGATAGCGAGAAAGCGCGAGAGCTTTTTGAGCTGGATTGTGTCTGAAACAACAGGACTACGGAGGAGCATCCTTTGGGGGCTTTTCCATCCCCTGAAGAGTGGCATCATATCAAGAAGGAAAATATCGGTCTTATAGAGTAATGGGTCTAGCCGTTTTTACCGGCAAGACTTTCGGACGGAGCTTTCAATCTTGGAAGCGATTTTTGGATAGAGACATCTCTTCCGACCCCATTCTTGGAAAAGCATATGCGTCTTTGGAAATCAAGAAGAAATACAGGATAGTTACCAAAAGATACGGTGGAAGGGATGATTAAGAGCGGAGGTCGGAAAGGTCTTTCAGAGGTACTTCGTGATGCTGGAATCTTTTACAAGAAGATGAGGCGGGAAAGAAGGATTCAGAAGATTTATTGTCAAGTCTTTTCGTGATATTCCAGACTGCAATATCCATTTTATAAAAATCACATAGAAACACTTTGGTTAAAGGAGCAAGATGGCAAAGAATTACAATGCAGACAGTATTACGGTTTTGGAGGCATTTAGAGGCTGTACGAAGAAGACCGGGAATGTATATCGGTTCCATAGGGACTCGGGTAAAATCATTTAATTTACGAAATTTTAGACAATTCCGTGGATGAGCACCTGGCCGGATACGGAACGGAAATTGATGTACACTGGGAAAAAGACGGCTCCTGTACGATTCGTGATAAGGGCAGAGAATCTGCAGACCGCCATCAAAAGGGGATTTCCGCGGAAAGAATCGTGATGACGACCCTCCATGCAGGCGGAAAGTTTGATAACTCGAGTTCTAAAACTTCCGGAGGTCTTCACGGTGTAAGCTCTTCCGTTGTCACGCTTTATCGAATGATATGCGTGTCAGGTTTATCAGGACGGAAAAATCTTTGAGGATGAATACAGTAAAGGAATCCCACAAAAGTCTCGTTGACGGTCTTCTCCCCTGTAGATCGGAGACCAAGAGACAGGGAACGAAACCTGTTTTATTCCGGACGATACGATTTTGAGAAGACACGCTTCAAAGAGGATTGGCTAAAATCCGCCTGCATGAGACGACCTACTAAACCCGAATCTGCATCTTTTTAGAGACGAAAGAGGGGATGAGCCGGTAGAAATTGAGTATTACGTGAGCCAAACGGAATCGTTTCCTTTGTGGAAGAAGCTGGTAAGGATTCCGAAAAGGCGGTGACTCCGTGATTTATTTTAAGGGAAGAGTGAGAAGACTGAGCTGGAGTGTGCTTTTTCAGTTTACGGACAGCTTTTGAGAAAAATGTTCTGGGGCTACTGTAACTGAATTTACACCGTAGAGGGCAGAACACATTGTGGGCTTTAAAACAAAGTTTTTGCAGCTTATAAACTGCATATGCAAGACAGCTTGGTGTTTTAAAGGAGAAGGATCAGAACTTTACCAGGGGCGGACAGCAGAAACAGTGGTGGCTGTGCTCAGTGGAAATTCCCTAGAGCCTGTTTTTGAAGGACAGACGAAGACGAAACTGCTTCTTTAGAGGCGGCAAAGAGGTTTCCCAGATTGTAGGAGAGAGAACTCGAGCGGTTCTTGACCGAAAATGTAGAAATCGTAAGGCGATTCTGACCTGCGCGGAGAAGTCCGCTAAAATCAGAAAAACAGGAGGAAAGAGCGGAGGTTAACCTTCTTTCAAAATCAAGTACAGTTTTGACTCAATGGAAAGCTCACAAACTGCATTTCCAAAAATGCAGAAGAGTGTGAAATCTTTATTGTCGAGGGAGACAGTGCGGGCAGTTCGGCAAAGACTTCCCGAAATCGTCATACACATGCTATCCTTCCTTAAGAGAAAGATTCTAAATGTGGAGAAGGCTTCGATAAGGTAGCTACAATGCGAAATTAAAACGATGATCAATGCCTTTGGTTGCGGTTTTCTGAAGGGTACAGCAATGACTTTGATGATTACAAAGCTTCGATACCATAAAATCATTCTGATGACGGATGCCGATGTGGACGCAGTCATATTGATACCCTGCTTCTGACCTTTTTCTACCGCTTTATGCCGGGCTCATTCAGGAGGGCATATCTATGCTTTCCATGCCGCCTCTCATCTGGTAGCCCTGCGAAAAAGACGGAAGCCGCAGTACCTTTATGATGAAAGAGCTTTAACGAGTATCAGAAGAACATGGCACGAAGGCTATGATCTGGAAGCGCTTTAGGGGACTTGAGAAATGAATCCGAAGGAGCTTGGGACACGACCCCTAAATCCGGAAAATCGTGTGTAAAGCGGTGTGAAATAGAGGATGCAAAGCTTGCTCTCAGGTTACGACCAGTAGCTTATGGGGGCGAAGTCGCACCAAGAAGGAATTGTTATTTACGCACGCAAGAGAAGCGGGAAATCGATACATAGAACAAAGGATAAAATATGGCAGAACAGATTTTAAGCACGGAATACTCGAGGAGATGCAGAAGTCTTACTAGATTATTCCCGATGAGTGTCATCGAGTAGAGCCGTTCCGGATATCCGGGACGGCTAAAAGCTCAGTGCAAGAAAGTACTTTTCGATGATGGGAAGCTTCGTGTCTTCCATGATCGCCCAACCTAAAGTCCGCAGAATCTGCGGTGATACCATAGGGTGAAAATATCATCCGCACGGGGACAGCTCGATAGTGCAAACCTTAGTCGTTATGGCTAGGACTTTAAGCGTATGCAGGCGCTTTATCGAGGACAGGGAAACTTCGGCTCCATTGAGAGAGACTCGCTGCACCATTTCACGATACTGAGCAGGACTGAAGCCTTTACGGAAAAAGCCATGCTGGAAGACTTGAGTCTTTCCGTGCCTTTTCAGCCAAACTATGCACGGTAAGCTCATGGAGCCGGGAGTGCTTCCCGCAAAGATTCCGTGCTTTCTTTAAAACGGCTCAGAGGGCATTGCAGTGGGAATGACCACTTCCACTCCCTCTCATAATCTGACGGAGCTCATTAATCTGATTCTAGCCTATATGAAGAATAGTGTCAATGAGCGTGGAAGAAGATGCTTCACGCATCATGCCGAGGCCTGACTTCCTACGGGAGAATAGTTGCCAATAAAGATGATTTAGCGAGATTTACGCTGCCAGGACAGGGAAAGCTTCGTCTTCGTGAAAGCTCGTTTTCGAGAAAAACAGGGGAAGAACGATCGGGATAAGCTTGTTATCACGGAAATTCCCTATACTATGGTCGGCGCAGCATCAGTAAGTTTATGCGGGACGTCCCAAAAGCCTTTGCGATGATGAAGAAAATTACGGATATTACCGATATATCGAACCAGTCCGGAGGCAGGGATTCGCATCGTCCTTGAATTAAAAGAGCAATGCGGATATCGAAAAAGATTGAAAATATTCTCTACGAAAACCAAACTCGAGGACAGTTTCCTGGTCAATATGCTGGCGATTGCCAAGGGCAGGCCGGAAACTATCCCTAAAAGCGTGTTTTGAAGAGTACCTCTCCTTCCAAGAAGAACGAATTCACTTCAAGTTTGGAAAGCTTCTGGAAAAGGAAGAAGAAAGGAAATGAAGAAGGACTGATTCAGGCAGTGGATGTCATCAGATGCCATCATAGCCTTCTTCAGAGGGCAAAAGCAGAAGGAGCGAGATTGCTTTGATGCAGGGAGACAGTTCTGTTCTGCAATTGAGCGATAGAGATCTCATTTTCTCAAAGGACATTGAGAGCTTTCCTTTACTGAGGTGCAGGCGCAGGCCATACTCGACATGCGTTTATCCAGCTCATCGGTCTTGGAGATTTTGTCTTTACAAAAGTCTCACCGGGAGACCTTAAAGAACATTAAAGAGCTATAAAGGCGATTGTGTCTTCCAAAGAAGTGCTGTATACATCTGGAAGAGAACGTTGCTATCCCGGGAAGAGTTCGGAAAGGAGAAGGACAGGAGATTCAGAACGCGGAAGAAGCTATATATGATGAAAATGCCATTCCGAAAATGGATCTTTTCTTTGCAGGATCGCTTTCGGCTATGGAAGCTTTTGGGGCACCATTGACTGAAAACAAGGAGAGTATCGAGGCGGATTATTCCTTTGTTTCTTCTGTAAGAATACGGATCATGCTCCTCTTCTTTACGAGTGAGGGGGATCTCACCAGGTTAAGGTCTTGGACTATCCATGGCAAAATTCAAGATAAAGAGTTCCTTGGATAATCTCAGTAAATTCTCTCGGATAAGGAAGTTGTGCTTTCCGTATTTGCGAAGACATGAGCTTTTACAGGAAACCTGACTTTACGTAAGCAAAAAGGCTGGAAAGCGGGTAGAAGGGGCGAGATTCGATGTACAAAAACCGTTTGGTACGCAGGCACAGCTGAGTGGACGACAGCTTGGTGGCAGTTCTTCCCGTAAATGCGGAGGACAGCTGGTTTTGGAGTCGGAGGATTCTTTCTAGCGATTCCTGTGAAGAAGTTTCCAGTCGAGACCGCAAGAGCGTCTGTGCCATATGAGTCTGAAGAGGACGGTATAAAGTCGGTTTACCTTCTTTCCGAGCAGACGGAGCTTAAGCTCTCGGAAAAATCTGTCGTTGTCGAGGCTGAAGCTCGCAAAGCGCTTAGGAGAAAGGGGCAAAACACAGCTAAAAGGTTTTCTCTTTAGAAAAGCATGGTACAATAAAAGAGATTGTATAAATTGAAAATGATTCAAGTACAATAAAAAGAATTGTATCAGAGTGAAGATAATTCAAATACAATGAACATATAAAATGGTCTTGTATAATAATGAAAATCTATAGAGTAAGACAGAAAAGAGACTAAGAAAAAGTATAGAAAGAGGATCAAAATGGAAAAATTTAAAGTAGGAATATTAGGAGCAACCGGAATGGTGGGGCAGAGAGATTTTGCTACACTTTGGAGAATCACCCATGGTTTGAGTTAACTTTTGCGGCTTCTCCCCGTTCAGGGAAAAGACTATGAGGAGGCAGTGGGGATAAGTGGAAGCTGGACATTCCTATGCCCGAGGTTTGTCAAGAAGATGGTTGTAAGGATGTTTCCGATGATTGATTCGGTAAAAGAGAGCTGGACTTTGTTTTCTCCGCGTGGATATGAATAAGGAGGAAATCTTGAGCCGTGAGGAAGCCTGTGCAGGCGGAACTTCCAGTGGTTTCCAACAACTCCGCACACCGCTGGACAGAGGATGTTCCCATGGTTGTGCAGACTAATCCGAGACTACAAAATCATTGAAAAGAAAAAGACAGCGTAAGCGCTTGGAATACAGAAGGGGTTCATTTCTGTAAAGCGAATTGTTCCATTCGAGTCTTATACTCCGGCGTTTGCAGCATGGAAGGACTTTGAGCCTTATCAGGCTGTGATTTCGACCTATCAGGCGATTTCGGGAGCGGAAAGAACTTTCGAGACCTGGCCGGAGATGGTGGAAACTCTCGTTCCCTATATCGGCGGAGAGGAAGAAAATCGAGAAGAGCCCCTGCGAGTTCTTGGTGCCATACAGAGAAGACATTACTTTGAAAGAGGATCTCATTATCAGTGCACGGTGTATTCGTGTTCCGTTTTCAAACGGCCACGGCTACAGTTTCCGTTTCTTTTTAGAAAGAAAACCAAACTAGGGAAGAAGTTGATTTCCAGCTTAGAAACTATAAAGGGACTTCACATGAGAGAAATTTACCCTCTGCGCTGAGCATTTTTATTCAGTATTTGAGAGAGGATAATCGCCTTCCGTTTTGGAAGATGTCAATTATGAAAAGGGAATGGGCGTGTCTATCGGTCATGAGAGAAGACCATCTTTTGACTATAAGTTTGTCGGTCTTAGCTACAATACCTTAAGAGTGCAGCGGGAGGCGGTGCTTTTCTGCTGAAATGCTAGTGGAACTCGGTTATATTACAAAGTAAAGGCAGGAGGATGCAGAGAGAGACTAAATCATGGGATTTTCTTTTCTCATCCTCTTTTACAATTATCTCGGAATTTTCTGTACTGCATTTTAGGATTTTTGTAAAACGTTTTCAGGAAGACAGAAGGAGGAGCGCATGAAGGTTCAAAGCAGCTGGGACATTTTGTGGACGGAAGGAGGTTCATCTTTTACGTTGGAAAACAAACGGAGTCAAGGCGAGTTTTACCGATCTTGGCGGAGTTTGGCGTCCTTCTTTTCCAAACCGGAGCAGAAAAGAACTTGACCTTCCTGCTATCCGTGGAAAACTGGGAAGACATTATGGAAAATCCCGGTCATATGGGGAGAAGTATGGGACGAAGTGCAATCGTATCTGCCGGGGAATGTTCAAAGCTAACAACAAGTCGTATCGTCTTTTCTTAAAATGACGGCCAGTACAGTAACTGCCATTCCGGCTGATTATTATGGGCGCCTCTTTACAGTAAAAAGAGAAGGGAAAATACTCTGACGCTGGCTTTATTTTTCTAGGATATGGATCAAGGTTTCAGGAGACTTGGATTTTTCCGTACCTATACCTTGACAGACGATAATGAAGTGAAAATCCGTTATAAGGGACTTTCCAACAAAGATACCATAATGAATTTTACAAATCATGCCTATTTTAACCTAATGGGACATGATTTCGGCTCTCTTTCAGAACATGAGTGTGTATCCATGCGGATAAATTCACCCTCCGATTCCCACTTAATTCCTACGGGAGAGATACGCAGTGTGGAAGGTACTGTCTTTGACTTTAGGACGGAAAAGCGATGCTCAATCAGAAAGCATCTAAAGGAGAGTTTAAACGAAGTGAGGAGTACAGACCACAATTTCTGTATAAATGACTATGACGGAACGCTTCGCCGTGCAGCAGAGGTTTTCTGTAAGAAATCCGGCATTGCCATGGAAGTAGAGACGGACTGCCCGGGAATTCAGTTTTACACAGGAAATTTTATGGCTGCAGAAGGTCTTGGAAAGGGAATCGACTATGGAAAGCATAGCGTGATTTTGTTTGGAAACGCAGTTCTATCCTGACGCGGTAAATAAGCCAATTTTCCATCTCCGATTGTTAAGGCAGGAGTAGCGTAAAGTCGGAAACGGTCTACCGTTCTTTAGAAGATCGATTTAAAATGAAAAATTTGTGCAGGAGAAGCCTTCCGTTGCCAAGCAGTTTGCGGAAGCGCTGGGAAAGTGGCAACAGGAGGGAAACCGCGGCTATTTGGAGAATCAGGACTATATCTTTTACCTGTGTGCGTAGGGGCATCTCATCATGTATGAGCTATCGGGAAAAATTCGATGGAGAGCTAAAAAGTGGAAAATGGAGACACTTCCTTTATTCCCAAAAAGAATACCTCTACGAGGTAATCCTCTCGTAAAGGAGCAATTTTCCGTGGTTTCTGCCTTTTTACAGAGGAAGGATGTAGAAACTAATCTATATCTGTACCGACTCGGAAGAGAGGGAGTATATCTATCCTTGGTGGCCTTTCAATGTCCGGAGATTCATGCGGAAGAAAAAGAGTATGGATTGACTCGCAAACCAAGAGGAAGAAATTCTCCGAGGAATACAGGGTAAAGCAAAAGCAAGTCTGCTATGACACGGGCTGGGAACAGCTGCTATCTTCAGGCGAAGAAGATTACTTAATGGGAATCAATTTCTCCTGTCTTGACTCTCCGCTACGGAAGGAGCTTAGGAGAGCCCTTGGAAAAGGAAAAATCCACTGTTGTGCAGTAGGAAGAGTGATGAGTTGCGTTCTCGCCTGATTGTGCAGAGGGAAATGGAGATTCGTGCCTTTCAGAAGACGAGCTTCTGGAAAGTCCTCGGAGATTTGAAGCTGAACAGGAAAATACAAAGCCTTACCTGTGAGTTTCGAGGAAAGGAAGAGGTAAACACTATAGAGACCGACTTTATAAAAATATGGGCTTTCTACAAGAGAAAAAGCGAAGACTTTTCAGGAAAATCTTTGAACCCTATCCTAGGGAAGGCATCATTACAGAGGCTTGGAAAAAGAAAGCAGTTAAAATCACCTACTTCTTTTAACCTTTCAGGAACTCCAGAAACGAATGTGCCAAGATTTTTAAAATCAGCCCCTGATGATACCCTAAAAGCTTGTGCAGGAACTCATGAAAAGAAGTTGCACTTATCCGAGAACGGATGGAGGTGCTACCACCGGTTTCAAGGAAATAGAGAAAAATATCAGGGACTCTTCGCCTTTCAGGAATACCTCTTCCTGCAAAGGAAGTTCTGGAGCAGCTACAGTGGCATAGCTAAGACAAGTACTGTGACGATAAAAATCACCGACCACTATGCCATTATTCTGACTCGGGCGGGAAGAGCCCAGTACAATAGTTTTGGGTACGCTTCAAAAGAAGGTCTTTGATTTTATTGTCCGTCGCTTTCTCTCTGTACTATCCTTCCGCAGAGTATAAAAAGTACAATCTTACTATTACGGTTTTAGAAGAAGAGGTTTTAATGCAGTGAGAAGCTAACTCGAAAAATCAGGATACCTTCAGCTCTATGAAAAAGCATAGAGAAGGAAGAAAGGAGCAGGATTCGGAAAATGAAGAGAATCGTATGAAAGCGGTCTTTCAGAGTTTTCGGTCTAAAGGTTCTAAGGTCGATCTTAGGAGCACTTCTCTGAAGGAAGGAAACCTCTCCCCAAAAACGCTATACTTCAGGAACGATGATTCTGGCCATGGAGGAGCAGGAAGCTGATAGAGGATGAGTCCCTAAGGAACAGATTAAGGGTTCCCGAGATTGGAACTTCGCAACGCGCACGGATTCTTACCAAACTGGAAAAGAACGAATATATCTGTTTGGATAAGAAAAACCAACAGCTATCTCCGAGCATTTTTAGGAGAAAAAGTGATGCAAATTCTGTGGAACTCCATTCCCTCGCTTTTTAAATCCGACACTCACTGCCTCTTGGGAAAGGACTCTTCCTATGTGGAGGAGGAAAGATCGAAGAGAAGGGAGTATGGAGAAACTGGAGGCTTTTGGTACGGAAAAACACGGAAAAAGGTGAAATCATCATAATATAAACAGAAGGAAACATGAAAAAGGAAGCTTTGTACTAACAGAAGCTCTTTCCCGAGCTGAAAGCACCTATGACAGTCTATTGCAGAATACGCTCTATCCTTGGAGGCTCTTCCGAGATTAAAGCCTGGATTAAAGAAGTGCAGGAAAGTCTCTCGGAGGACTTTAAGGAAGTAAGGCTCAGGAGTATTTATCCATAAGACAGTAAAGCTACTGCCGAACAGTCTATCTGGGAGAGAATACTATTGTTATGGAAGACTGAGCCAAGACCAGCGCTTTTTACGAGGAAAATGTTTTCGCGGGAGCCGGTTCCGTACTCGGAAACAGCTATGAATTTAAAAATGCGGTGCTCTTTCCCATGCACAGACCCACTATAATTACGTCGGAGACTCCTATTCTGGGAGAATACTCACATCTTGGAGCAGTGAGCACTGACCTCTAATGTGGAAAGTCAGACAAGACGCTGCTTAAGCTGCATTTTGAAGACGGAGAGATAGAAACCGATCTTAAAAAGTTTGGAGTATACTTTCGGGATCATGGAAGTGGGCTCAAAGTGTTTTCAAATCCAGGAACAATTATTATTTCCCATACGAATATCATCCATTGTCCGCCTAAAGAGTATAATGCCAGTGGCTCAATCTATAAAGATAAAAATCGATTGTAAAGAAGAGAGAGGAATAGCAATGAATCAATTTGGTGAAAATGTATTTATTTTTGGACCCACCTGCGATTACCCATAAAATCTCCATTTATAGAGATGAAGACAGCGAACCAACGAGTTTCGTCAGCTTGTAGAGAGAGTGCCATGCTTATAAGGCTTTGTGGCGTTGTCGGATCTTCCGATGACCAAAAGTTCAGTGGAGACTCTGATTGAAAAGGCGGATATCTATGTGATTTGCAGGGAAGAAAGCTCTACAGGTTCTATCCTTCGTGCAGGGCTTTGGCATGGTTTCGGACCACTGCCTTGGAATGCTCGCAAAGATCATGACATATCGGTCTTTACAGAGATGAAACATACATAAGCCGGTAGGAGTATTTCTGTAAGCTCGAGTCTCGATTGAAGAGAAATCGTGTAGTTTGCGATCCGATGCTTGCAGATCGGCGGTTCCAGTGGATGCCATTAATTCTAATTAGAACACGGCGGAGAAAATTAAGTTTGTATGTATTATTGCGGGCACTGGAAGGCATGAAAAAGCCCATGAAAGACATCCGGATGGCCAGGTTATGTGGGAAACTTAGACGAGAATTGAACACCAATGCTTATATTTGTCCCGGTCTTGGTGATCCGGAAAAGGATAGAATTTTGGAACGAAACAAAAAGAGGAAAGAATCTTTTCTTCAAAATAGCCGCTGGCCGGACGGAACCGGCACGGTTTCCCTGCTTGATTTTGAGTCAGCGCGTTGCCATTCCGCACAGCGGCAAGTGCCTATAATGAAGCACTTATTTTCTTTTCGCAAAGCGTGTTTTTGAAGAAGGTTTTGAGGAAAGAGTGCATGCTGTTATTCTAACGCGCACGCTCGTGTAGCATGCAGTATCTTGTTCATAACGAGTATCGTGCTACGTAGTGGTATCTCGTTTTGCCATAGAGTGAGTCAGTGAACTGTTTAGAGGCTGGATATATATCTATGATTTCTGCACAGAGAACTGGGAAGAGATAGCTTAGAAGATTTTACAACATATAGAAACTTGCCCGGATTGTAAGCGAAGAATTGCCGAAACACATGATTTATCATGACATGAGTCTGGACGGAAAGGAAAATATGCCGATAGACCGCTCTTACGGAAAATGGAAGAAGAGGGAACATTTTTCGCGTGGGATATTTCTTTTCCGCAGCCAGAATTGCTTGGAAACGCTTAGTCTTTTACACTGCTCTTTGTTCTATTTTATTATTACCCATTACCTGATCGATAAAGAATATTTGTCAATCATTTTCTGACAGAGTAGGAGGATTCTTTCGAACCAAAAATAAATTGCTGTTAATCGACGTGTATTTTGTCCAGAGCTTTTTACGGCACCCATCTCCAGTAACAAGGAGGGGATTCTACAAACGGTGTTTTTGGATTTTCTAAATATTTTCTTTAAGGAAATTGATCGAAGCGGGGCAGAGCATGCTGCGTTAGCCTTTTGATATGCCTGCAGCGACCTTCAGACATAAAGATGTTCTCCGACTACAAGGGGAACGAGAAAGTCCATGCCGGAGGAACTAAAGCAGCTACCCATTCTGCAGGGCTACGCATGAATGTTCTCATTTTAACGCTGGAAGGCTATGAAGCCGACGACATCCTCGGGAACGTTGCGAGAAAGAATGCAGGAAGAGGGGGCAGGGAAGTCACCACGTCCGGGTGATAGAGACCTTTTGCAGCTTTCCGATGAGTATATCAAGATTTCTTTCCGAAGACGGCGAAGGGAGAGACGAATAGATATTCATCTACTACCCCAAGGATGTGGAAGCAGTGCGTTACACCAAAAGAGTTTATTGATGGTAAAGTTTATGGGGAGATAGCTCGACAATATCCCAGGGGTTCCCGGTATGGGTGGCGAAAACGTCATGCTGATTATTGCAAAGCATCACAGTATTGAAAATGTTTCACGGATGACCCTGAGTCGAAAGTCCCAGAAAGCCGAAGTCGCCGAGGACGAAAGACGATTTTGAGCTACGAAGTTATCGAAGGAACTTTTGCGACCATTTGTATTGATGCGCCGATTGCCTTTTTGTTTTGAGGATGCAAAAGCTGGAAAACTATGCCAATGCAAAGAGCCTCGAACTTGTGAAGAAATGGAGTCTCTCTCTGTTCCTGTCTTTTCTTCGGAAAATAGAGAGGAAATCCGCTCTTTTCATTAAGACCCGGAAGCGATGTCATGGATCCTTATCTTTTCTGATTTCGTAAAGGATGCCTTGAAGCAGGAGAACTTGGGCTTATTTTGAGCAGAGGAAGAGAGAGAAGGTTTTACTTCGCTCTTTCCGATGAGCGTCTCTACCGGTGCCTCTAGTATTGCGCAGAAAGAAAGTTTCAGGAGCTAAAGAGCCTGCAGATTTATACTCGACAGTAAAAAGAAATGCACCTTCATGAGATATATCTACGAAGGTGAGGTCTCATGATTTAACGATTGCCGCCTATCTTTGAATCCCTTAAAAGAGTCTCACTTTCTATGATGATTTGGCAAGAGATTACCTTTCCTGATTTTTACCCGGGAAAAAGAACTGAAGGACAGCTGAGAAGAGGGGATTTATCAGGCACTCATTTCCTAAAAGGCAAAGGATGCGATTTTCTCTAAATTAAAGGAAGAGGGACAGTGGGAACTCAAGTGAAAAGATTGAGCTACCAGGGCTTGCAAAGAACCCTCATTCTATGGAAAACCGGTATATTGGTCGACAGGAAGGCTTCTTTCTCACGGAAAGGTTTTTAAAGGAAAGATTTTGGAGCTGCAAAAGGAAATTTGTCATGCTCGGGAGAAGAGTTTAACATCAACTCTCCCCGTCAGCTCGGTGATTTGTTTGAAAAAATGAACACCCGAGCGGAAAGAAGATGAAGACGGGCCATTCCACTGCAGTGGACGTAATCGGAAAAGCTTTTCGGAGGATTATCCGATTGTGGAGAAGGTTATGGAATACCGCACCTATGCGAGTTGAATTCCACCCATGCAGAGGGCTTTATTGAACTATATCGAGGAAGACTCGTATACACGGTGGCCCAACAGACGGTTACGGCAACGGGAAGACTTTCCTACGGATCCGAACTTACAGAATATTCCAATCAGAAACCGAAGGAAGACATTTCGCCCGTATTTATTCAAAAGAGGGCTGCGTATTTTTGGATGCGGATTACTCCAGATTGAACTTCGTATTTTGGCGGCTTTCAAGGATGAAAGAGCTGATGATCACCGTATGGATAGAGATATTCGCAAGGTTACCGCTTCTCAGGTTTCCAGCGCCTTCAATGAAGTAACGGATGAACTAAGAAGAAACGCAAAAGGCAGTTAACTTTCGATTGTTCTGGCATTTCCGCTTTTTGACTTTCCGAGGCCCATGGTATAGGGTCGAGCCGATGCGAAGGAACATATTGAACGTTATTTTCACGACCCATCCGAAGGTAAAGGAGCACTTGGATTCGGAAATTGCTTTTGCAAGAGAGAAAACGGCTATGTGAAGATGAGTTTGAAGACTGCTCTCCTATCCCCGAGATTCATGCTTCAACTTTGCGCGAAGAAGCTCAGGCGAACGTGTAGCCATGAACTCCTGATTCAGGGACGGCCAGGATATGATGAAGGTAGCATGAACTCGGTTTGCGCGGGAGCTAAGAAGAAAGAGCTTAGAGAGCGAAATTGTCTTACAGGTTCACGATGAGCTCTTTTGAGGTACCGAAGAAGAACTTGATGAGGTAAGAGAAATTTGCTTCTTCCATGGAAAATGCTTTGATTCTTCCGTCTTCCTGGTGGAAGGAAGACCGGAAAAACTGGGAGGAAGACATTGATGGAAACAGATAAGAAGGATCTTCTTCTCAAGCTTTTAAAAATCTCCCATACGGGTTCTCTTTCCAGGGATACGCTATCGTATTGAAAAACAGGAAGAGGACGAGGATGTTTCTTCGTCTATACTAGCCGGAGCCCTGCGCCTTTTCTGCGCCGGAGAAGAGAAAGAGAAGAAAAGTTTTCTTTCCGAAGAGGCTTGGATGAGATACGCCTGTATCTGAGTAGTTTGACAGTAGAACTTGGAAAATAAGTAGAATGCTTTTATGTTTTACCATTACACAGAGAAGAGGACTGAAAAAGTCTTGCTTCGGAACAGGCTGGAAAAGGTGATATAGTAAATTGCAGGAAAAATAGTCTAGTAAAAGACTGAGTGAAAGAAAAACTTCTGGCCGAAAAATATAGTAGCCGTAATAGGCGGAATGGTAGCGGAAAAAGCAAGTGGCTTTCCAAGTTTAGAGCGGGAAGGACGGTATGAAGACCGGAAATGGACAGGATGAGTGAAGAATTTCTATGAGACAAAGCATCTCGTAAAGGAATTGTCCGCCGTTCTTCCGAAAGAGCTTTTACGAAAGAAGGGGAGTTAAACCTCCTCTCTTTCGTGCCCTTCTTTGTAAAGAGAAATCATAGAAGAGCGGGAGGGAAGAGTTCACCGCTTGTCTTTCAACGGACAGAAGCTATTCTAGGGGCTAGAAGAAGAAGAAGAGCCATATGAGACGGCTCTTCCCTAATGAAGCCTTTCTATCCTTTTAGTGATACCGTGCTCTACGTGATTTGTCCATTTTGACACGCAATCTCTGTCCTACAAAAATCAGTATAAAAAGGGAGGAAGCGGATGATTGAGGCACAGGACATCGAAAAGTATATAGAAAAGAGTGGATTTTGTGCTTTTAAATGACGGAATTGAAAGGACAGAGGATGCGATTCCTCAGTTTATCCAGCGGTTCTGGATGGAAACTGCAGCTATATCGGGACAGAAGAGCACTATTCTAATTGACTGCGGAGTGGGATTCGAACTATAGAGGCAGGGTCTCGAGACCTTGGATTTATCGCTACAAGACATCGATGCCATTTTTCTTACCCATGAGCACTTTGATCATATTAAGGCACTGGAAGCATCTAAGGAAAGAGGAAATCCCGGTTTATGCAAGTCTTGGGACACTGCAGGGAACCTTGCTTTGTAAGAGTTTAAGAGGATTTTCGAAGGAACTTTTGATCTGATTTTACGATCGTAAATGAGTATTAAAGACCTGATTTATTGCCTTCAGTATTCACTCACTGTACGAGAGGCCCCTTGCGTACCGCGCGGAGTCGGTAAGAAACACAGAGCACATAACTAGCAGACCTGGAAGCAGGATGAGTACACGATCAATCATTTGTTTACATGGATGTTCTGCTTTTGGAGCGCAAACCACGATATGAAAATGCTGGAAAAGATTCCTGTCCCATGGAACTGAAGCGCAGAATACTCAGACTTTGGACACCTTTCCAATGAAGCGCCGCTCTTCTCAAAAGGTAGCAGGGCACCCTTCGAAGTAGTATTTTGGGACATTTGAGCAAAGAAAATAATACTCCGGAGATCGCTTTACAAACGATCTCGGGAGAATCTTTCTGAAAAGGAAATTCTATCATGTAATAAGACATGGAGAAATTTCAGAAATTCTGGAATGGTAGACTATAGATTTGTACCACCCACAAGGAAAGGTATTTTCCCGAAAATGATAGACGGAAAAGTAGTAGGGTGGTTACTGAACTTTAACTTTTCATGAGGGACACGCTTATTTTTGGAAGAAATCGAAAAACAGCACTCTGCAGACTATATTGTTGCTGTTATGTCCGGAGATTTTGTGCAAAGAGGAGACTGCCTTTCCTTTCGAAATTTGAAAGGGCAAAAGTTTGCCCTCAAGAAGGGCGTGAGACCTTCTTATTTTAGCTTCCTGTTCTTTTCTCTTTCGGAAGTCTTGACTTTTGGCTTCACACAGCGTCAATCTCTTCCGAACTTTATTTTTGTGGATCAAATTGTTTTCGATCGGAAACATGCGGAGACTTGAAAGACTTAGGGAGACTCGCTGTATTTTTGAGAAAGAAACGGAACATCCGGAATATCGTTAAACTGAGAACATCTCGCAAAGGACAACTATCCGAAAGCTAGGGAAAAGGCACTCAGCTGTATTATCCTCGAGAGATTCTTCCAAATGATAATCTTGCATTTCTTATTTAATGGCAGGGACATTTTGAAAAGTCAAATAGAATTCGGTGCATAATGACAAAGAAATTTTGCGCTTTCTCATAGCCCAGTAACATGAAAACAACACAGGAAAGAGCTGGACGGACGTATCTGTTAAAGTGAAAAGTATGAGGAATCTATTTTCCGAAACGGAAAATCTGACAGGAAGAAAATCCTATGGAGACACGTCGAGTTCTGCGAATTTCCTCTTGTCCATGGATTTGCAGCCTCCAAAGAGAGGGTTGAGTCTGTCCTCTTTTTGGATGTTAGCGGAGCTGGAACAGCGCATTTTAAATGATGATAAGAGAAGACGAGGGCTTTATGAAGAAAAGAAAGCACAGTGGGAAAGTTTTATACAGAGTCTGAAAGGAAAAATTTATACTTTATTCCCGGAAGTGGCAGAGCTCTCTCCTGCATGTCCTTCTCCATATCTCGAGAAGAAGATATGAAACAGGGCGAAAGCGGGAAAAGTTTCCTACTGAGAATTCTCGTTTGCAGCAGTAAAAAGGGCGTAGCTCAGCTCATATTTGCCGAAATTCCTATTTTGCGTCTTTGAGACACAGGCCCTCGAAAATCCCGGCTTGGGAAAGACAATTATATGATGAGTATAGATCTGCTCAAAGATTTATCAGGCAATTTTACTCAGCCAGCTGAAAGAACGTCGTGAGTTTTCTCCAAAATATGATGGGATAAATACAGTATTACAGAAGCTGGATTTATATGGTGAAGTGTAGCTCAAACATGCTTTTTAAGACTGCAAGAGTACCAGGATTCAAGAAAGAGGAATTGCCTTATGAAAGCTGATTTATGCGCGATTACTCGGGAAATGACAATGAAGATGATGTGGATTTCTTTGATGGCACCACGCGTTTTGTGGGACCAGGCTGCCTGGGCAACAGGTGGGAGGCTTTTTGCGAAACGAGGAAATACGACTTCATTGATTGCCGTGAAGAACGACGATGATCAAGCGATGTATCGATGCTCGTAAAAGGCACAGTGCGGAAGGAGACAGGAAATCATCGGTGAATATGCCGCATTTGTCCGGCAGTTCCATCACGAACTGGCAAGCAACAAATGCCGGTGCAGGAAAAGTGGAAATTGGAGGAGCAACTATCATGGATTTGCGCCTTTGGAGCGATTTAGAAAACACGAGAAATGTACAGGGATTTATAAGTGCTATATATTTCTCTCAAAGGAATAACACTGCTATAATAACAGTCAGTTTCATAGTCACAGGTGACCTGTGCCATATGAGATGGATTCTGGAAGAAAAGAAAGAAGCAGATATATGCATTTATTGAAGATGTAAACAAAAGCCAAGGGCCAGAATGAAGAGACCATCGTACTCCGAAAGCGGAGACAAGAGAACACTGGAAGCGGCTTCGCGAATCTTCAGACGCTGCAAGTTGAGTTCCTCACTTGGAAACAAGGAAACGGTGGGGAGAAGGATGCCTCGTAATTATGTGGTCGGCACATCCGGTATGAGATTATTGACCCAGACTTCTCTCTCTGGATGATGATTATGTTGCAACGCTTTAATTGGAACTGAGGAAAATCTAAGGGAATGATGTACGGAGGGCAAGAGAGCTCCTTTACGGAAAGCAATATTACATTTGCTGTAATGACTGGGTGAGGAGATGCGGACTAGTCTTGTTCTCGGTGCTTGTCAATTTCTACTCAGCGGACTGCTTTCGCTTTACAAATTTTAAAACCAAGCCCGGAACCAAGCTTGGTGTCCGCATTCTTTTGATTATGGTTGTTCCTGGATTGTGACCTACGGAGAAAACGGCACTTTTGTTTTCTCAGACTGCGTGAATCTGAATCAGAATCCGACAGCGGAAGAGCTTTTGCCGCGCTATTGCAGAGTCTTCTGCAGATCTTTCCACACTACCATCGTTGGGGAAGGAGCCGAAGGTGGCTAGGCTCTTTCACTCGGGTCAATGGGATTCATAAGCAGTAAGCATGAGGATGTGGACAAAGGTTCAGGAAGCAGCTAGAAATTGCAAGGAAAAACAATCCGGATTTACTTTTGGATGGAGAATTGCAGCTGGATGCGGCTCTTGTAGAATCTGTGGCTTCTGAAAAGCGCGCTGAATTCTAAGGTCGCAGGCATGCCAATACCCTCATTTTCCCGAATTTGGACGCAGAGAATAATAGTTTCAAGCTTTGTGCAGAGACTGCAAGGCAGACGTACGCATATATGACTTATGACACAGGGTATAGCGCTTAGACCCGTAAAATGAGACTTTATCCAGAGGTTGCAGTGCAAGAGGATATTGTGAGTTGTTGCCATTACCGCTGTACAGTGTCAAAGCTTTACGATTAAACATAGTCAGAGATCGAAAACGAATATCGAAACGATATCTCGAAAGGATACATTGGCATTTTGAGAGGTTCTGAGGAAATCTTTGAGTAATTAACTCAGTGGTTCTTCGCCAGCTGGTCGTCAGCCCATTGATATGGAGTGGCAAAAGAAGGTGTTGGCTAAAGGACTGCAGCGAGAGAGTCAGATCAAGGATCTTGTATGAAGCATGAAGTGCCGGGGAAGAGAGGACTATATTGTAGAAACCGATGTGCCGGATCATTATCTGGTAGCGGTAAAGTTGGTTTTGATGCCTTGGCACGGGAGAGCATGGTGTTGTAAAATCTGTGGGATGAGATTAGCGCGACTCGGACAGTGCTCCCATGGAGGGAAACAAATTCACCCAGAGTACTCGCTGTAGATGTGAAGAGGTAAAGAGGTTATCCATGAGTGCCTCGACCTCGACTTTTAAGGCCAACCCGGCAGCAAGCCTGATGAAATGAAGCTAGAGAGAAAGTTGTTCCGGAGAAGCAGAATGTGGCTGTTTTGGATACACCAGCTATTCGGAATGAGACCTTCCGGAGAAAGCGTACTTCTAGCAATACCGAAAAGAGTACTATGACAAGTATGCAATCTCGTCGTAGCATGGCTTCCATGGAACCAGTCATGTTTATGTATCGGCGTGGAAACCATCCGTTTCGGCGGATTGGATCCGGAGAAGGCAAAGGTTATTGTTTCGTCATTTAGGAAACGAAAGTCTTCCATCACCGCCTCTATCGGGTGGAAAAGGCAGTGGATACTTCCATGGGACTTTAATTCCTGGCTTGAGGGTCCCATCATGGGAACCTCGTTCCGGAGATGACAGATGCGGTAATTCGGCTTTACGTTGCCAATCATGAGAATAAGAGCGTAGATGAAGTTCTCAATATTTTGTAAATAAGATCAGCGTACTCAGGAGATGACCGGAATCTCTTCCGATTTCAGGAGATATTGAACACAGGCAGCCGAAAAGCGAAATCATTATGTATGGCTGCAGTAACTGGATGCTTTCCGTTATAGAGTTGCAAGGAAGTACATTGGTGCTTACGCGGCCGCTGGTGAACGTGGTGTGGATGCATAGCTATCACCGCAGGAGTCAGGAGAAAACGATAAAATGACCAGAAGACTGGTGACAGAGCAGTATCTCGGATACTTTGGGGCGAAAGTGTTGATCTGGAAAGAGATGCTGACAAGAGGAAAGGAAACTGATTTCTGCAGATGATTCAAGCAAAGCTCTTCACTGGATTCCTGACCAATGAGGATGTGTGCAACGTGAGATACACATGCGTTTAACAAGTAATCGATAGGGAATATTTGTTAATTTCTGTATGCTTGTTTCTTTTATATAGTAAAGATAGGTATTTTATCACAAGGAGTGTGTTTTCCTTGATGGGATGTCTCTCTATAGAATTTCCTGTTTATAGAGTGTGAAGGCTCCTACTATCGATTGGGTGCTATTGACCAAATCTACCGATTCCAACTCGGTTAAAGACGGAGGTGTAAATATGTCTAGTTTGTCCAGGCAATAAACTAACGTGGCCACAGTAGCGATGCAGTGCAGTAGAAGAGCAAATTGGAAGATGGGTGCAACAAACCTTGTTAAGTGCTCCAAGTGGTGCTTGGGTTATGCCTCTATCATAGAGCTAGCAAAGTAAGCTTTGCGGATCTTAACAATGTGTGAGGATTATCAAAGTAGAGAGGTGACTAATGAGAAGAGGTGAGTTTCCTGCGGAGCCCTTTATTCTTTTCAAGAATTGCTAGTGAGGCGACTCAGAAGTTTATAAAGGAGTGTAGCGCACTATAGCTATCGGCATTTTCTTTTTAAATTGGTACTCAATTTAAAAACAGAAATTATCTAAATTACTGGACTTGGTGCAATCTAATGATAATATACCATCAAGCAACGACTCCAAACATTTAAGCGTAGTATTAGAAAAGGAGAATTATCACGAAAGAAATATGTATGTACAGTTTGTGGTTATATTTATGATCCGAAGTAGTGCGAAGAGGCTGCGGGTGCAGCTCCCGAACAGCTTGGGAGAATGTTCCGAAGATTTCCTGGCTCGCTTTAGTGGAGTAGGTGAGTGATCGGTTCGGAAGTTTCAGGAGGGATTAAGGGTGAGCCTCCCAACATCTGGAAAAGCTGAGCTGGTCGTGACGAGTGATCAGAGGGTAGGTAGAGATGTATCTCAGTATAGAAAACCACAGACAGATTTAGTATATGGAGAATAGATGACGAAGACTTCTCTCTACGAGAATCTCCTGGTGCAGAGTAAGTTTCTATAATTCCTATCTGCTTTCTAGATGAGAAGACAGTTTGTTGGATACTGCGCGACCAGCATTAGCATAGCAGTACACACCTTTTGGAAAAATGTTGAACATGCTTTAGGCGTGGTAGAGCTTTGATGGATCATGTTATTCATCACAGGTGGAACCGGATCATTGCGGTTCTTTTGAGGATATTTACAAGAGATGTCTGGATTTGTGTATCATTTCCAATATGAAGACATTTCTAGATGTTGGAGCAGTTTTTCAGCTGCCATTCGAGCCCAAGAAACAGAATTGTAGAGGAAGGATGGAGGAGTATTTCTTTCGGAAAACATATAGCTTCAAATTTCTGGAATTCAATGGCATACATTGGCTGGAGGCTATGTTCTCTTCACGATATTACCGATTCTATTCTTTCTCACAGCTGACGCACTTGCGTTTTGGCTGTAATAACGGCAATATTTTCAAGCAGTGAACAGAATTACAGCACAAAGATTTTGTGGATGATGCAAGGCGTTACTATGCCAATATTGTTGAAAGTATGCAAGCAGACACAGCTGTGAGAAAAGCTTCTGGTACTTGTTCTATTAAGATGATTTGTCCTTTCGCATGGTCCAAACTGACATGGATGAAGACCTTTTCCTATTCATGGAGAAATATGATCTTTTGGTCGAGACATCAGCCCGGAAGATAAGGCTGTTGTAGTGATTTATTATAGATCTGACTGTGGCAACACTGGAATCGATCACCGTAATCATTTTGCTTTGGAACCTGGGGACAAGAGGCGTTCCGGAAATATTCCTGAGCTCTGCATGTCGCAAGACGGAAGTATCTTATCTAATCGGGAGACGCTGCATGCAAGTCACCTGGTATTCGGGGCAAACTAACTTATAACAACGGCCTTTTCCTGAAAATGGAATCTGCTCTACGGATATGATCTGGGTAGTGCAGAATCGAGCGGTGTCCATCAATGAGAATGGAATCGGGCACCGCAAAAGCGCTAAGCTATTGAATGAGATTTTAGGATTTGCATTGAAGGGGGATTACTTATCTTGCATCTCCCTCTCACATGGTAAAAAGTCCGCCACAGTGAATCAACTGGAAGCTTTAGAAGGGCTCGCCGCTGATGGCATAGCAAAGGATGTTTTGTCCTAAAACAAGTATATCGCGAGCCTGTCGCGCATGCTTGGCGGGAATAAAATAAAGGTGTATAGAAAACGGAGATAAAGAGAAAACAGTTTTCTATTAAGTATAATAAGAGATGAAAACGGCTGACGTTTAGCGGTATCTTATGCTTAACAGTATGGCCGTTTATGACGAAACAGCGGCGCACGTTTCAATGGGTTAAAAGTCCCGAATCCGCGGTAGTAGGAGGATATAGAACGAAGGCGTATGTCGAGGTAATCTCGAATCTGAAGGAAGCTGGATGTGAGGAGATACTAACTCATGGGCAAACCCTCTGTGGTCTGACGAACAGACAATCCTACATGCGAGGTTGGTGCATGAGGACACGAGCGCGAAGTACAAGTCGCAAATTATGCGACACGAGATCACAAAGTGAGCAAAATGGAGGCAGATGGATGGAGAGGAAGAAACATGTGGTACCTAGGGAGGTCTGTGTGGCAGTAAAGCCCTCGAAAGAGGTAACCATTGTCCAAATGCAATGCGCTGGAACACACAGAGCTCGCAGAGGTCATAGTAGCCGAGAGACAAGCGACGCGATCCAGTAGGAGTCTCAAGTATGACTGGGAAAGGAGGAAATCGACTGAGACATGGCAGAGCACTGAAAACAGTGGGCTGTTTGCAGAGAGACGTGCAAGGAACATGAAGGGTGGCGCAAAAGCGCGCAGGTCACCCAATCTGATACAGAAAGAAGAGGGCAGTGCAGGCTGCTGCGTCTGCACGTCAACACCATTGGAAAGCGCTGTATGCAGAGCAAACTGTATCACGTTGCAGTGCTGTGCGACGGCGGTTGGTCACCGCCTCCTACCTGAGTGTGGCTAACGCCATCACAAAATCTGGTGGCTATGAGATGGCAGTGGGTATAATCGGACTATGCGTAAGGATAAAATGGGAGGATTAAGTGGGAGAGTTAAATCTTGTCTTTGGAGTTTCCACCATTCTTTTTGCTTCCTTTCGGCTTGGTGCAGCACCGCTGAAGTATAGCGAACGAGACTCCCAACTGGGCTTGGTACGAGTCTGAACTTGGTGAGGTTATGGAGTTCCAACTGGGTACACGAAAGTATAGGGAAGCCAAAGAAGGAGCGGAGTAGAGGAAGGCTAAAGCTGCTGATTTGGAAGAGCCGACATAGTTAAAGGGAGAAAGAAAGTGCAGAGGAGTCCATATTACGATAGTGTACAGCCGGTTCTGATCGCGGGTGGTTGAGGAAATCTGTCCAGGATGAAGCACGTAGTTTGGAGATTGAATGCTCTCGATATTGATATAGACATCAAAATGATCGAGGAAGTTGATTAGCTACAGAATGGGCAATCCGATGGTGAAGGAACTGGGTGCGGATTTGAGGTGATTCCTGATTTACCGGCACGGAAGCGTTACCGTCGATGAGGAGATCTATGTGACGTGCCCGTTTGGTTTGTTTTGAGAATCTCTATATATTGGTTCGCTGAAAGCGTCGGAATGGATGAATCAAAAGGCTGACGGCAGTCTTTTGAAGAGAATAATAATGGGGTTAAACTTTAGCATCGGGTTATAAAAGGAGACTGGGACTATCGTCTTGCTTCGCATAGCGGAAAGCTGCGTTGATGACGCGTTTGATGAGCTGCAGCCCGATTGTGCGCTTTTGTACCGAAAAAGGAATGTGACGACGTGGGTTTATCCGGAAGAGGCGAAACGGATGGAGCAAAATCATCACCTCGAATCGGTGGTCTCGATTTGGCATGGCGGATGCGACCGGCTCAAAAAGGTTTCTACGATGTTTTGGAAATCGATAACTGGTTCCTCGGGCGTAGACAGGCGTCTGTCGGTCAGGACTATCCTGTTGCGGCGGAATGATTAGATGAGTGCGTCGGGCAGAGTCCATCCGTCCTCACTATGGAAACGAATTTTGGAAATCACGCCATCCTCGATACGGAGCCTTGAGGAAAACGATCCAAGGTGCTTTGGGCGCATTGCTATAAGAGCAGCTCTCCATGAGGCTGAAACTAGAGCTCTCAGGCGGCGGTACGTCCTTGGTTTGATGGGCTTAGCAGCCCCGTATCTGCAACATTATATGCGCTTCCTATGGAGAGAGAGACGTGCTCAGATTCAGGGCCAAGGAGATATTGTGGATACTGATGAATAGCTAATCTGGAATGCCGCAAACAATTATGATTACTCGTTTCCTTTCTTTCTAAAGAGGGCGCAGTTGAGAGGAGAAGAGCAGGACAGATCTTGGACTGCAAAATGGACTCAAACAGAGAGTCCGTATCGGAGGAAAAGAAGGAATGAGAGGTAGTTCCACATTTGACAGATAGTGATGGTAAGAATTGAATAAAGATTCTAGAAGAATTGAAAAGCTGCTGAAAGCATAGGAGTTTGTTGTCATCGTACGGCAATGGATGAGAGATGTTATGCTGCAAAGCCAGAACAGGAATCGTGTAAAGCAAGGTATTTCATCCTGGTAAAAATCGCAAAATTCTAACAGATGATGCATGATCCAGATTTGAATATCATCACAGTGGATCTCGAGTTAGAGCTCTTGGTTTTGGAATCGAGATCTGATTAAAGAAAATAAACGCGCTACAATACAGTCTCTGAAGCGATGAGTAAATCCGAATCCGTATATCTCGTTTCGAGTGTGGAAGAGGACTATCTCGCCTTTTTACAAGGTCAAAACGAGTAAATCTTTCCTAATGCTACAGATACACTGTACTTCCGTGGGAACAGGGTGTAGAGGTCAGCTGAGAGCTTCTTCGAAAAACCAGAAGAAGCATATCTGAACTATGACAAGTAAGGTATTTTCGGAGAGAAAAGCCTCAAGCCAGACCCTGCATATATTGGTGATATGGGCCAATGTGATGCGCCTTGCACCTTAAAGCTAACTCGGAGGAGAATATGAGCAAATGACCCTGAAAGTTTCCGCGTAAATCCGGGAAAACAGAGGAGCTGACTCACCCTCTTCAGAGAAAATGGTGGAAGCCTCAGGGTGTGGATTTGAAAAAGCAATGGAACCATGAGAGACTTGATCAAATTCGTAAGTACTTTGGAGAAACGACAGAAAATTCCTTTAGCACATTGGATGGAGGATAGGAGACTTGGGAACTCGAAGAGACTCACAGCGAGTGTGTGATTCAGATTTTTGTGCGAGATGGAGGAAAAGATAGGGGGAGAGGATCATGGTTTCTTACTGACGAGGGAAGAGGAGGATGAGGAGACGGAGCTCTCTTTTGCACGACAAGCCTTTAGATAGCGGAACGCCTTTTCTCCCAAGAGAAATCCATCTGCTTCGTGACACCGGCAGGATGAAGAAATTATAGAGGAGGGTTAAGCAACTGAAAGGAAAAAGTGCACCTGTGAACCGTGAAGCAGGGAGGGATCGAAAATTATAGAAGGTGAGCTTGCAGGAAAATATAACTTTGATGTGCTCTAAGTTATGGAAAGAGAAATGAGAAGGCGAAGAAACAGGCCATTGTTTTGAAGTAACCTGAATTAGCTTAATTTGAAAACTCCTCGCATTGAGTCTTATGGATATTTCCACACCTCCGGAGCTCACAGTCGGTCATTCTATGGTGGGTGGCGTAACAGGATGGGAAAGAAAACCTAGTCAGGATTAATGGGGTTTAAATTCAATCGGTGTAGCGTAGATGATTTATGCCTAGTGAGAAAATGCTTTTAGTAGGCGTTTTCTCATGTGGTTTGGGAAGAAAAAGGGAAAAATCAGGTGCCAGGATAAAAGAAGCCATGAAAATTGGTTCCTTTCACAGTTTGATTTAATTCTAATGGATGGGGTGAAAAGGGTCAGTATTTGTCATCTGTTTTGCAAGAATCTTGGAATGGCACAGGTATGCGAAAATGGTGGGCGGGCTGGTGCACTGGTGAACTAGCACTTTGTGGATTTTAAAGAAGTTCCCATCTCTGCTACATGGAGAGAACAAGTTTCAAATCTTTTAACCAGAGTGCAGGATGAGGCACCGTTCTTGCCATTAATAGTCATCATAGGTCACTTCTGCATGAAAGAGCAGGTACATTCCTTGATGACATTAAAGGAATTAACTCAAAAAGAAGGTGTTACCCGTAAATTCTGCATGATGAAGCTCTAACCAGTGGGCAAGTAAGCTATGGAAATCTGTCTAATTCCGGAGCCGGGATGAATAAATGTCCAGGGAGGAAGTCTTGATCTTTCTTCAGGAGAAAGGAAAGGAAGACTTCATGGTTAGAAACATAGTGTAGATTGCAAACAGAGTATTTTATTTAGAACGAAGATTCCATTCTTTGATAAATTACTGGTGATTTCGGTATTTCTATATATAAATATAGCTGGTAGTGCAATGCTGGAAAAAGAGGGCGGAGGTGGATAGAGAGCAATATCGTAATGAAGGAGGATTTTACTGAAACATATCGGGTCACCTACAAAGCTGTCATAAAGTTGAGACAGAGGAGAGAAGCCTCTGTCATTGGAGGGCTTGCAAATGTTCACTTCTGTGGACGGACTGGTCAAAGAAATTATGAAGACTTGAATCCTTGGGAAGAATCTGTAGAGAGGAAGCGGCTGGTTCTTGGAGCTGATATCGGGAAGACATCCATTCCTCTCATTCAGGCCGCCGGAATCTGTTTGAAATGGGAGGGGCAGTATTTTCCTACCAAGGAGCAAAATTGTATCATAGATTTGGGGTGGAAGGAGGCATCTTCCATATCGTAGCGTGAGTGCGAACCTATCCTCGTAATAATAAGGAGGCAGATTGGAGAAGGGAAAAGACCCTTCGCGGGATAGATTACGCCATGAAGAGTTGTAAGGCGGCTAAGGCGGTTATTGTACAAAGAAGAAGCATGAGGAAGAAATCAATCTACATTTCGCACTCTCCTGATTTCCTTCTGAATATTACCCCGTATCTTCCGGATCTTTATCATCCGATGGGGAGGAAAGAGCGGTGTCTGGGAAGTTCAGAATCTTGCTTCCGCTTGACACGGTACTCTCCGAAGTGTGGAGCCGTGGTAATCAATGTGGAAACTCTGCTCTGCATTACACACAGGAAGCTGTAAAGAGGCAGTTTCTTTCCTGAAAATATTACCAGCGGGTGCTCAAGTAATGGTGGGAACCACAGGTATTTGGTGGATATTCCTGTGGGTACCACTGGTGTGGTGGAGAGCCTATTACAATGGCAGGAGGAAATTGATGGAGAGTATGGAGAAATTCTTTTAGGAGCACCTTCATAGGATCAGGAGTTTCTTTCACTCCTAATACAAAGACAAGTGGCGTGGACTCTGTTACAGGAGCCATTTCCTGGATCTAAAGTGAGCGAATATAGGGTTCGATTCATATTATGGCGGAAACATGGGACAGAATGGAAGATCTTTGTAAAGTATATCGCTCTCCTATCAGCAATCCAGGCGTAAACAGGCGGTAGATGTACGGAATACTGAAATGTGAAAAAATCCGGGAAACTGCCCCGGTCAGGCAGCGAAGATTTTGTATAATTTAAGAATAAGTACGTAATGGATATTCTTATCGGGGAACTGCAGTGACTGGTATCGGAATACCGTTATGGATCCACCCAAAGATGAATTTAATGGTACATCATCAAACTGATCATGTCATGTGCAAACTCGGATGGAACCCAAGGTGCTACCTTACAAAATCCAAAATAGTAGAGCAGCTTCCCAAATGAAGAGGGAGACAGACTCTCTGAAAGAAGAAAAAGAAAGCTCCTCAAGTGAGATAGAGAAAATAGTGATTCCGGGAAAGCTCAAGTGGCGAAAGAAGAAATGAAAGTCGGATAACAGGCGTTTAGTGTAGGGGAAGAAAGATCAACCCATATCCGTAGAGGAAGGACAGGATATTCATATTGAGTTTTCATAAAGAAAGGAAGTGTGCAATGTCAATTTCCTGCAATACGTAGAAGAACATATAAAAAGTCCAAATGTGGTGGCTGCAGGGTGAGGAGGAATTGTCCTTCTCATCATAATCTGGAGGATCCGAGATTTTGACATCAGCCGACTGTGTACCTTAAAGCTGGACGGTTGCATTGGCTGAGAAGAGGCTTGGAGCAAAACTACAAAGACCTGGGTGATCTAATACCCCCATGAAGATTTAGTAGCCTGAGGTTGGTGAGAAGCAGTGGCCAGACCTTCAGGGAAGAAGGTAAGAGGCGGGAGAAAAGCAGAAAGTTGTAAATGAAGAAAACGGACAGCCTTCATCCGTAGGTGAGAAATGCCTCCGGAGGCTGCTTAAAGATTCATCGGAGAAGCAGGAATCGATATCTGGGATTCTGCAAAAGGTGTCTGGGATCTCTCTTCCGCTACTGCAAAGCAGCAGGGGAAGACGCACTCCCAAGGGTAGCATCTCAGCCTTCCTGGTGAATGAGAAAATAAGGGTGGAGAAAGAGAGAAGAGGAAATGGGCTGTCTTCTGTCAGAAAAGCATTATATACATATGTTAGCGTGGTCTGAAACAAAACTGAAGGAAATAACTTACACGAGAGGGAATCATGTTGAAGCTGCAGCCTCAGGAACCTGTGGAGGTTGAGTTAGATATTATTACACCGGCGCAGTACCACAGCTTTCCAAATAATTCACTGCGATGAAGAAATGGACAGACAAAAGAGGTGGGGGCGAAGAGCTTGATGCGGGAAATAACCATAGAGTCCCGATTTGCGTGGTCATGATATTTGGAAATAGGATCGCAATGGGGTACAAATCAGAGAATTCCACCTCTGAAGGCTATCTTGATGAGAACAGGGACGTCCTCTGGATGCCCAAGGGATATGTGAGATCTCTACCGGCACTAATGCATGACTAAAGAAAAGACCATTAAGGGAAACGTCCAAATCTTTGGCGGCGGAAGTGCGGCAATGACACACACTTAAAGAAATCCGTAAGGCAATTGGAAGAAGGCGTGAGGAAAGTCTTGCTGCTCTATAATGAGACCTTTTAACCAGCTGAGAAGACCGCAGAATAGCATATTAAAGGGAAATTGCGGAATAGGGGAAGCATGATAACCTCCTCCTTCCGGTAGAGCTAGGCGTACCTGGAGCAAAGCCGGAATGTAGACCTTGGAAATGTTCCTGTCGTAGTTTCCCTTGAAGTCCTCGGGATTGCTGCCCCATGCTTTAACCAACTTGCATATAACTGGTATCCAAGGAAATGTCCTTGACATTACTGGTGGGAACCATTGGTTCTGAGTGTGGTATGATAAGGAGTTTTCGATCTCTTTGCGGAGTGGTTCTGTGGTGGATCCTGCAGACACCCGGAAAAGTCTCTATGCTCTGCCGTGTAGGGACACGACCTCGAAGTACAGGTGGGCGCGGGATGGCGCTTTGTTACCACGTGGATGGATTTGGGAATAAAATCTAAGGCATTGACTTCTGTGCTTGCTATTGAGCAGACTGGAAAACGAGTAATAAGGTTGTGGGATGTCCTTCAGTAAATCAGGGGCTTCCTGTTTGGAAATAAATATATGAATGCTATGGTAGATGAAATACCAATCCGAGGCTGTATTGAAATGAAATTTGGGCAAAACAATACGCTCTGTCATGAGGATGCTATCCTGCGCCATTTATATGTTAAAGGCTGGAATGTTCGGAGAGGGAAAATTACGAAGAAGTGGAAAGTGAAAATGGAATCTGAATGTAAAGTTGCAGAAAAAATGTAGAAAATCTGATTTCCAATCTGAGCGGAAAACCTGTTCAACTGTGGAGAGAATGAAATCCTTCCTGAGTGATAAATTTGAAGGAAAAGCACCGGCAGTCCTGATGCTGAAATATTATACATGGATATGGTCATTTGTTGAAGGGTATTATCGTGTTCATGATGGGAGGAATTTGATTTAAAGGACGACTGGATTCTTGAAAATTCTCGGCGCATGATTTGACCATGAAATCAAGGTTTTGACAGGAAGGGATTTAGCTATGAGCCTTACTGAACAGCTTCCTGCTCCTGTAATGAGAGATAGCAGTAAGATTCAGTATAACAGAGTCGAATATTTACATAAAATACGGTGTTATTAGAAGTAAAGATGGATCGACAGGTAAAAAGGGATGCAGTCTGAAATCTCATTCCGATAACGCCTCCGTATGGGCAAATTCCGTTACGAAACCCTTCAAAGGATAAGCGGTTGCAAAGGATTACATGGGCGGTAGGAGCGCAATTAAGGCGATGAGGTGAGACGAACCCTTTGCCGGTGACTCCAGTTCAGGAACCGCTGGCGAGGATACGATGCCTTCTGAGCTCGCTTCGATGGTTTTCATGGCGGATAAGGCGATAACAGTGATGTTAATAAAGATATAAACTGTATGTTCCCATTGACCGCTCTGGGTATGCTGAAATCCTCTGCAGTGATGGCTGTTTATGGCGCGGTAGCGCCTGTCTGGCATCGCATTGCGGGCGGTGGCGTAAACTGTAGCCGAAACAAACCGCATCTGGCGGCTGCAAGATTTGAAGGATGAAGGTATAGATGCTGCTATCCCTACTGCAGGCTGAGGGACCTGTCATCGCTCTGCTGTGCTTGTGCAGAGGAGCTATAGAGGAGGCTGGCATTCTCACTAATTATTATTGCTGCCTCCTTCTCCTGTCGAAAAGGCCAGGACTGGCAGGCCCAAGAGCAGCTGCTCCTCTCGTGCCTGATGGGTGCAAATGCAGGAGGAGCCGAACAATATAGAAATGCAGTATCACATTGTGTGGAAGTGAGTACCTGAGCAGCTTGAGAAAACTCGAGTCTGCAGGAAAAAGATTGTATCCCTTTCCCTATGAGAATATATTGCAGGTATAAGCAAGGTGGACTGTATCAACAAAACTGTAGTCTTGGGATTAAGTGATGAAGATATTTTGATTTTTACAGCCCTATTCATGCCATACAGCGCTAAGGCGAAGCCTGCATCTTTGTGTGCACATAAGTGGCTAAGTGTGGAGCCTGAGACATCTTGTATAAACTAAAGGACTATTCCTGCGAAATGCAGGGGCTCCTCGATTAAGCTTATGAGAGAACATAAAAGGAAAGGGAATTTAGGTGAGTTAAGAGAGGAAAATCATGTGGAAGAAAGAGTTCTTAGAACTTTTAAGCATCAAAGCTTTTCATGGGCTATGCAGTGCAAGAGGAGGAAACGCTTTTGCTTTTGGAAAAGAGGAAAACAATCAATATACCCTCTTGTTATGATTCTTCCAGTTCCGGAAAATCTCAGAAAAAGAGCCAAGCTAATCCACTCCGGCCCTCTTAAGCTTTGTGAGAGATAGAAGAACGGAGCACGTTCCCATCTATCCCATCATGGACATTATCCCATTTCCACCAAGGTACCTGGGAAAATAGGAGAGGATTACGCATACCTGACCGGAATTTATCTTGTCTTTGCGGACGGATGATGGAAGGAAACTACATTTCCGCCTTTGCGAAAATCTAGTACGGCCTTCGGATGAACATAGACTCTCTAATCCGGCGGAAACACGGGAAAGGAGGACCTGAGTGATCTCCTTATGGAGTTATCTATCTCGAGACAGCGAGCCGGACTTTCTCTCAAGGTTCGAAAGCCGGATGCCCGTCACAGGCTTTGTGGGACTGTTTCTTTGTGCTGCCAGGAACATACGCAGGTCTCCTGAAGAAGGCTGACGGAAGACAGTGCACGGAAAGACATGACTACTGGTGATATAGAGAGACTCTGAAAAGCAGAGCTGGTTTTGGTGAAATGGTGAGCGGACAGGGAGCGATGGCCGATACCCATTTTCTCTCCCGAACCCCTCCTGGCTTTAATCGAAGTCGCTCCATTATAGAGTAGTTATGGCCTCCCGCGATCCTTCTCTCTCCAGAAATCGTGGTAACACGGGACGGTGCGTACAGGCGCGTATTAAAATAGAGCAGTAAACGAGATGATATTGCACGCTTTGCGAGCGCCGATACTTGTTATGAAATAAGATACTGCAATGCCTTTTGCGAAAGTCATCATAAACAAAAAGAGGCTTTTGATATGGGAACTTCCATCTTCCCATAAAAGAAACGACTTTAGCATCATTTTCGGATCCCCTTTGAGAGTTCCGCGACGATACGGATATCGATTTCCGACGTAAGATTCTGAAGTGATTCCTGCAATGGAGTAAACATTCACGGAGACTGGCCGGTAGCTAGCGGAAGCAATGCGCGTAAAGGGGAGTACCTGCCAGTGTACACAGCTGGGGAATAGTAAATTTGGATTTTAGTTTACAATAGAGGAGACTGGTTAGAGAGATCGGCTTCCAGCCCCTTTGTGGGCGTGCAGGGGTTTTGTGAAATGAATCATTATAAGGATAATTGTGGATACTAACAGAGTGTAAAGGTACTGAGACGAATGTGGTAGGCATTAATCTGCACTGATGCAGTACAAAGGCACTTCTGAATTAAAGATGTAAATTAAATTTGATGGGAAATACAAAATAGTAAGGATATAGAAAGAATAGGATATAGATGTTTAAAAAAATAAGGGAACTGAAGTATGGAGGAAAGATATTTATGTTATCGGCACTGGCGATACTAACAAGGAAAGACAGCGCCTTGGTGAAAGCCTTTGAAGTGGTTATGATACGGACAGACTGAAAGAGTGAAAGGAAAGAGGAATGAGTATTGAATTGGCTTTGCTTTCTTTTTACTTCCGTCCGGGAAAAGAAGATTGCTGGCACTGATACATGCCGAAGGCGAAAACGTCCATTCGCGGTATACCAGCGTGGAATGGATCTGGTTCTCTTTTGTTGCTCCTGGTGCTAGGCTGTATCATGCCGCAGACGGAGGCGCGGCGCGGCGATTCTTCGCCTGCTCAGATAAAGAAAGTTATTTTAGTGCTTTGGCCATGACGGATCTTGTGGATTCTTCTTTTATTAAAAGAAAAAGAGAAGTTCAAGGAACTTTATAATCATTTTTCGGTATGAGCTGGAGCTAAAGATATATTTTCGATTTCATATACGGAGAAGGGATTTTAGTTTTAAAAATGGTCAAGGAGGAAGTGGAGTAGAAGGAAAGCCGTCCTGAGGATTTTTTCGAATGCCTGTGAGGAGTGTTTTCCGTGGTGGTGTTGAACGATTGTTGGCTGGACGGCTCTTTCCGGTGTAAGATCTAAAAGGATAAATACAGCGGAGAATCTGACAGCAACGCAGCTAAATTGTGAAAACGGTAAAGCTTTTTCATCTCTAAAGAAAGAGAAGGAACCTGGAATATAAGAAAGGCATGGGGAAGATGGAATCTTTGGCTTTTGGTTGAGAAAAAGAATCGTGCCGGAATCTGCAAGAATTAAAAGCAGCTTGTAAAAAGGGAGATATGAGGAAAAGGAAGCTGCAGCCAAGCCTTTAGGATCAGTCGTACAGAATGTATCTACTTTCTGAAACAAAGCAGGTTCAGTAATTTCTGGAATTGAAGCTGATAGGACTGGTGCAAGGTCTGTGTTTGGTTTTTTTTGGAAGGAGGAAAGATAAAAAGGAGAATCCTTTCAGTCCAGCTTACAACCCCATGGTGTGTATGTGCCTGGTTTTCGGCTCTGTTTTATCTCTTCGTCGATGTGGGTGGAGAGACGCTCGGAGGAGGTTTTATTTGGACTTCTCGGCCCGAGGAGCTATAGAAGGGAAGATTTCTGTTTCTAGTTTTGGAAAATGAGGGAGAAGAGGCTTTTACCTTTTTAAAAAAAAAAAACGAGAGAAATTCTACCCATTTACGTAAACTAAAAATGCCTTGCAGTTGCCTTCCAAGTAACTATAAAATTTTAGAGGCGGAAACAATGAACAGTTTATTTTTTATGAAGGCCAACACTTTTACGATAGAGTTTGAATGGGAACTTTTGCACTTTTCTCCGAAGAGGAATGTTTATAAGGGAAAAAGTAGTAGAGGATTACCGTGACTTCTACATAAGAAGAATCCATAAATTGTGGGAAAACATGGTGCCCCAGCAGTTCTTCCTTATAGCAAAAAAAGCACCATAAGGCACTACTGGGAGAATAAGCAGGCTGCATTGCCGAGAGGAAATCTATCGCTCATCGGATTTTAACTGACGTTGTTAATGCAATTGCACACGGAAGATTGGCACGTTCCTGCAACGGAGAAAAGGAAAGTAGCTTTGTGAAACTTCCGATCATTTCTGGCTATATCGAGGAGAAAACCGCTTAAGTGACAAGCAGGGCAAGCTTCAGTAACAGAAGTGGGAACTCAAGCTGGACGTGAGGAACACGGTACGCTCTGAAAACTCTTTGACAGCTTGAAGCATTCCTTTAAAACGAGTGAGGAAATCACCATCGATGCGCCTTCAAAGAGTTCGAATCCTTCGGAAAAATGCAAAACTTCTTGCTGGCACGTGATATCGAGTGACAATCATGACAGAGGTTTGAGCAAGCTCGACGCCCTTGACGAGACCTGAAGCTCTGACATAATAAACAGCAATTGTTGCAGAGAAGATAGAGGGTAGAAACATGTATATAATCATGCACATGGAAAAGAAGTGGTGCAGGAATTCTGGGAGAAGAACTTATTAATCCGAAAGATGTGATAAGAAGGAAAAGTATTATTGCTTGATATGTTCCTCAAATTCTCCGGCCTGGCTTACATGTGGGACAGTACTGAGGGTTGGATTTGACAGCCTGTCCCTGTTACCAGTTGATTAAGTGAAAATATGGATTCATCCCATGGCTGATGCCTCGGTCTTCCTGCAGAAAAAACTATGCTATCAAGATGGGCATTCATCCGTCTATTACGACAAAAGAATGTGGAAAAATATTAAGAGGTAGCTGCAGCAGACCAAATTCTAATTTATGACTGGGATGGAGCTGACACCAGATCCAATTATTTTATGGACACAGTGGATTTTTGTGAAAAATGTTTGAGATGGGTCTTGCTTACGAGAAAGAATTCTATCAACTGGAAATCCAAGCTGCAGACCGGACTTCCCTGGCAATGGAAGAGGTGGTGGTAGATGGAAAATGCGGAGCGGGTGCGGAACCGCAGTGACGAAAAAATCTTCAAGGTGGGATGCCAAGATTATCGCTTATGGTGACCAAGTTTATTGGATGACTCTTGATACTTTGGACTGCTGTGGAAAAGGTAAAGCAGGATGCAGGCTGAGGATTGGTTCTTACGGGTGCAGAGGTGGACTTAAATTGAGAACTCTTGACGAGAAGATTACCGTCTCGCCTACAAGACCGGATACACTATATTGCTGTGAAAGTGACCCTTCCTCGTTTTGGCCTGGAACATCCCTTAGTAAAAAGATTACAATGAATGAGAAGCTCCTGAGGTAGAGGAGTATATCTGGGGTGTTGCAAAATAACCAATGTGTGACAGAATGTGGCGGTTACGGATAAGTGATAAGACTGCGTCTCTACTGGGCTTATGTTATCAATCCGATGAACGGCAAGAAGACCCCGGTTTGGATTTGACTATGTGACTTGCTGACCATGGAAACTGGTGCTATCATGTGTGTTCCTCGCGCATGATTCTGCGGGATTTCGCCTTTTGGCAAAGAAACTTAACTTCCTGACGCAGGTTATTTCCAAGGATGGAAAGCGAAGAGGAGCGATGGAGGCTTATACGAAGCCAGCGGTGTGATGACTAATTCCAGTTGGAACGGACAGGAACTCCATTGAAAGAAACCGCTCCTGAAGAGATAGAAAGAAGGGACTCGGCAAGAAGACAGTCAGCTATAAATTAAGAGACTGGCACGGTAGTATTAGCGTTACTGGGGAGTAGTCTGATTCCCATCGTACACTGCCTGAACTGTGAAATGTTGTGGTCCTGCAGAGGAATTGGCCGCACAGTGCTCTCGAGGTAGAGCATTATGAGTCAGAGCGGAACGAGAACTCTCTGCAGGAATTCCTGAACCAAAACTGCACCTGTCTGGAAATGTGGCGCTGGCGCAAAGAGAGAGACGAACACGATGCCCCAGTGTGGGCAGCAGCAGTGTCTTCCTGGTAATTTCTTTATCCGGTATGGATAAATACAATGACAAGGAAACTGACTAACAGGAAAAGTGACAGGCATTTTCCGTGATATGTATATCGGAGGAGTGGAGTATGCGGTGCTTCATCTGTCGATTCCTGATTCTGGACAAAGTTCCTCTATGCGACATCGGTGTGTGTAGGGATTTAAGGAGCCTTTTGCCTTAATCAAGGTGCATGATTTTTGCACCGGACGCCGGACAGGAAGATGCTCGAAGTCCGCGGGCAATGTGCTTTCTCCCTACGATTTAGTGGCAGACGGCGCTGACAAGTTCAGTGCCATGAACTTTGCTCACCTCCTGAGCTTGATGTCAGTTTGGGACGCAAGAGGTATAGACGGCGTTTCACTGCTCTAAACTGTTTTAGACCTTCCATGGGTGCAATTGATTCCAAAGAAAAGAACGTGTAGAGACGAAGGAGATGGTCTGCCTTCGCTACAACCTAATCTACGATATTGAGGAGATGTTTTGAAAGTTTTAACTTAAATACTGTGGGTTTCTGGCTCTATGGAGTATAACAACCTATGCCTGATATATCGCTAAAAAGAAGGCGGAAATGGATTTAGAGACCTAAAGACCTTTATTCTTTATTCCTTTGCACCGTGGCTACTGCGGAGGAATGCTACCCACTTATGCGGCGGACTCCATCTTCTGCAACTACGCCGGAGCACAAAAGGGATATGAAGAGAAGCGTGGATGAAATTACACTGGGTAGATTAACGGAAGAAGTAGTTTGTGCTCGAGGTAAAATTAAAGGATAATGATAAGTGAGAGCATTAGTAAGAGGCGAAGAGGGCTCTGGAGATAAGCCTGGCAATCTTAAAGGTTTTATGTTCCGTAAGATTGTGAATTTTAGAAAACCTTTGATCCTTTTTCTTATAATTTTAGACTGGCCAGAAAGATTTTAGGAAGTTTTTCTACACAAAAAATACTGTAGGCGACAGCGGCGTCGTTTTTCTTGTATCGGAATGATGCCTTCTTAATGGATAATGAAGGCTGTAAAGGAAGAGGCAGAGACGAAGCAGGCGAGCCAGCCGCAGCAAGACTTTCGTCAAGAGGAGCTGGGTAGAGCGTGCAGGAAGTTCCATAGTCTGCAGCATCCTGGGCAGCTAAGTAACGATAGAGGAGCAAGGCCGGGAGAAGCAGGAAACGGCGGAATGGAAGAAGGCCGAATAAAAGTCTCCATTTCTTTATACACCGGTGTTTTGGCCATTGCCAAAGGACGTGGAGCTATGCGCTCTCTCGCCCTTCTTTCCTGCGCGAAGAGATGAAAAGTTCTGGTAGAAACAGGCAACCCTCGAATCCCGATGCGATTCAAAAAGATTTGTATTTAGATTTACTCTGCTTTAAAAAGATGGAGTCAACATGAAGGAAAAGTGACGAGGTAAGAGGGAGGATTTTCAGTAACTGATTGCGGGAAATACTGTGATTTAAAAATGTAGCAACTTAAAATATCCACATTTTTCCGCGCCCATTTCCGAGCATAAAAGAGTAGTCATAGCCCTGATGACGGAGTAGATGATCAAGGCACGGAGAAAATTGTTAAATTCACAATTTCCTGACGTGACCCATCTGACCGGAAAATCGGAAATACACCGTTCCGGACTTGGAAATATTGCATTCACGATTTAGAGCAGATCTCTTACGGCATACAAGGAGAGCGAAGCTGTTATAGGCAGTAATGGAGGAAAGTCCACACTGAGAAAGAAAGAAAGAAGAAAGAAGCAGCACAACAAATGGAACGCAGGGCGCTGGATGAAGTGACTATGTAATTGGCAACTCCGGACTTTAAATGACAAAATAAAAGACTACGTCAATCAGCTTCTGGTGATTGTTTGGAAGATGTTCCAAATGAATACAAAAATACAACAAATCGACTGGAGTCTGAACTGGAGGGCTCAAGGACGGCTATGCCAAGTACGTAGAAGATACAGCTAAGAAGTTGCTATGGATTTGCCTTAATGCAAAAGAGTTTTCCGGGAGAAGTGGAGACTTGATCCGCCATCTGGCCTGACCGACCCCATTAAGGATAAATACAAAATTATAAAATAGTAACTACAAAATGTGACTCCAATCAACTGCGTAATACGAATGCCGTTTGCTGCAGAGGCGTTAAACGCATGGTATTACAGCCAGGGGAAGAGTTTTCAATACCGCTGTTGGAAAAAGAACGGTAGCAAGGTTATAAACCCAAAAGCTGCTTAGTAACCAGGAGAGGCCGGTGAAGAAGTTGGCGGGGAGTTTGCCAGATTTCCTCTACGCCGAGTAATGCGGTATTTCGTGCTGGACTGATGACGATACAGAAGGCTTCATATACTTTGCCCTGATTTCTAAGGTTGCCACACTGGGAACCGGATGCGACTGTTTCTCATGTAATTGATTATAAATTTGTAACAATTCCGTAAAATACGTCAGTTTGGTGCCTTTAATATTTTGCATGGTTGACTAAACGGCTACAGTACAAACATACGGCCTAATTGATTCTTCCGGATGGAGGCAGAAGTGAACTGTATCGGAGAAAGAAGACTTACCTGTTCCTTGCAACCCCAAAGATTATCACCCTGAATAAGGTAAGGAAAGTGGGAAGGGTTCCTGCTGGATCCTGAATGGTGTGTGGTATCAAGGTCACATGAAAGACGAGACTGAGAAGGTGAAAGACCATTATGCCTCCTGTATAAGGTACACCAAAGGTGCGTGAGGCAGTGATGAAAGTTCTTCGCACAAGAGACGGTGACAGGGTAGCACAGGCAAGCCTTCACAGGGAAAACAGTGCATCGGAAACAAACAGAGTGAGTCTAAACTGTGAGAATCCCACATCCAACACCAAGTGGAAGTAATAAGGTAAACGACCACGGCAGAAGATTACATTTCCGTAATTCGTCCTGACTAATAGGAGGTAGATGTAATGAGTATCGATGTTTCTTGCGTTTGATACTCATTTTTGCGAAAGTTTTGATAATTGTACTGGGGCCAAGGAACGGAGGCAAATCTACTGTCAAAGGGAAATGTTATACCACTTCCGGCAGGTGGGCGTAAGGTCTCTGTACAAGGATTCTGGCGATAATGTCGTATTTTTCCAGGGCGGTACTGGCGGCAAGAAAAATGGGGAAGACCGAAGGGATTTGCAAATTCACAGGGCCGCTGCTCATGCATCCGGCGGCAGCGTTCTCGGAAGGGCTGCACCTTCCTGATTACATCTTCTCTGTTAAGTGCCTGAGCATGGATGAGCAAGTAAATGAGAAGACAGAATATTCTCGGGGAAAACTGTTCAGGTAATGAGATGTAGTCTGAGGCTGCGCTGCAGGGAGCAGGACACGGAGCAATTTTGCATGCTGGCGCTTTAATAACTACATTACGGCACTACAGGCCATTGCTTGGCGACCCGGATATCAAAGATTGCCAGAGCAGCTTCCCGGTGTTTTGATGTATCCGCAAGAGCCGCTGCACTGCCATGCGCTTTCATCTCGGATCACTTGATGTTATGGCTTTCCTTGCCGTCAGACCGGTGCTGCAATTGCTTTGCGAATCTTCCCAAGGTGGAAGTTATGATCAACTCCGGCTGGTACATCTTCCAGCTGAAAGGGCAAGCCTTTCATTAACTTTCTGATGGTTTCGCATTTCCTACGAGATCTAGAAGATTGAGGAGTGGGATTATGAAGACTTAAAGATATGGTGGATTGGGAGTATTGATGCTTTCCCGTAAGAATGCATTAAACTGGAATCACCTAAGGGAGAGAGGAGGTTCTGCACAGAATCTGGACATTTCTTCCACAAGAGAAGCTAAAGTAATCCTTATTATGATGCACTTCCGGCTATTGTGCAGAGCATAGTTGACAAGGTAACAGAAGATCGGAAACAAATTATGCTTTGTCTAACTATTATGGAGCAAGTGTGATGCAGAGTACGTTATTGTAGCTATGGGGTTCTGGTCAATGAGACCATCAAAGAGACCATCGATTACTTAGCGGAAAGACCAAGTAAAGCTGGCTTAACTCAAAGTAAGACTGTAGCAGACGTTTGGTAAATAGATGCTTGAAGGCTATTCCAAGACGTAAAAGATGATCTCTGTAATTGATCGTACCAAGGGAGCTGGATCTATCAGTGAGCCTTTATACTTAGATGTTGTTGCTGTACCTGAGGAGTTTAAGGATGTGACTGTTCTTTCCGGTTACGGTTTAGGGTTCCAAGGATACCACTCCCAGCAGATTGTGGGCTGTATACACCAACAACAAGGATACAAGAAGAGATTTACTATTGAACCAAATGATGATGTAAACTTACATCTTCTGGAGGTCGTACTGGCTCCATCGTTACGACTCGCAGGGAACCGTAAACTGTAAGTCTGGGGCTGAGCTCGACGGACAGTTGGAGCAATAAGAATCGCAATAAGATTATCGGTGATAATACGGATAAATACGCACAGCTTATTTGATTATGTGATTCCAAGAAGTCCGGCGGTGTTAATGTAGCGTCCGCACTAAGATTTGGGTGGAGGTTTTGATTAAGTCTACTTTCTACCTGGATTAAGCAGAGCTTGACTCTGCTGCCCGCCGCTAACCTTCCCATGAAGGACTGCCAAGTTTAATATGGTGCAGGAGCTCGTCGACGCGGAAACCTTCTTAACTGTGGCACATCTAAGGATGAAGCGTGGTGCTACATCCCAGCCAGGTAAAGAAGCATGGCTGAGCATAACATCAAGTTCTATATCATTAATGGTGTTAAAATCGAGAGTTGAAACTGGCATGTAATTGACATGTATCAACACCCATTCTTGCAGTCTGCATTCTTCACCCTAACAGGTATCATTCCGGCTGAGCAAGCCAACAAGCCCAAGGAAGGATGTTGGGGAAGACTCCATGGCCGGGCAAGGGAAGATGTTGTTGGTGAAGAACTGGGCCGTAATTGATGCTGGTGCCAATGCTTGGAAGAAGGAAGGAAGAAGGAATGGGCTAACTGTGCAGATGGTCCTGAGTTCAGATGGCATCAGGCAGAAAGGACATTCTCGACTTTTGTAAACAATGTGTGAATCATGGTCCACCAGGAGGGTAACAATCGGTTTCCGCTTTATAAGCTTACGGTGATGGTTCCATACCGATCGAAACAGCGCCACGAAAAGCGTAGCCAGCACGTTCCTGCATGGAATCCGGGATAACTGTATCTGCGTAACTTCACCCATGTTTGTCCTCATGCCGTACCCGTGCCTTTGCTTACAGAGATGAGGCAGTTAAGGTTCCGGAAGCAGATCGCGAAGGCTATGGAACGGAATGCTGAATTACAAGCGGTAATGGGTTTCAGCATTAGGACTGCGTAGGCCGGGTGATCTTAAAAATGTATGTCCGGGAATGAAGGGTGAGAAGGTTTTGGTTATGTCCTCTAATCGAGACAAATTTGGACTGTCAGAAGTACTTGACTATAAAGCCTTGAGAAGGAAGAAGTTATTGCGAAGTTTAAGAGACTACTGTTAAGGGCCTCAGTTTAAGAAGCCGCCTGAGTTCCTGGTGTCCGATGGTGAGACACTGTATGCTGTTTAATACACAGCTTTGGAGAGAGAGAACGTACATCAGTAATGCCATTGACGTTCTTTCCATCTGGGGTAACTCTTCCCACTGTATACAGTAAATGCATGCGACAGTAACCCTGCTTTGGGATAATTCCCTTTGAGGATGCAGAGTTCGGATACGTGGCATGCTTCCTTGCACAGAATGCTATTCGTAAACTGTCTGAAGAAACAGGTTGAAAAGCTTGTAAATATAACAGGATGGCAAGCTGTAAAGCGGGCTAAGGAATATCGGATATTTTGCTGGGTAGAAGGCGCTTGGCAAACGGTATCGCCACAGAGAAGCTCGTTGCTGCTTTACCTGGAAAGACTGATGAAGCGGCCAAGGATCTTTCTGAAGAATAAGACTTTAGGAAAGTAAGAGCCGCGGATTCTGGCAGGTGACGGTTGGGAAGTGGCGATATCGGATCTGGCGGATTCTGATCATGTTCTGCCTGGTGCGACATCAATGCCGCGGTATTCGATACCGAGGTTTATTCCAATACAGTAAGGGACAGTCCTCCAAGGCTACTCCGGTGACCGCGCTGTAGCACAAATTTAAGGCGGTGGGCAGACTAAGAAAAGGATCTTGGTAGAATCAAAATGTCCCTACGTATTATGTTTATGTAGCACACATTGCAGGTAGATATGGCATGGACACTGTTGGCGCTATTCTTGAGGCAGAGGCAGGTTATCCGTAATTGTCTCTTATTATTGCTTACCTCCTGTATCAAATCTACGGTATCATGAAGGGTATGGCAAAGGCACAGACTGGGGAGAGAAGCTTGCTGTTGAGGCCGTGGGTTACTGAATAACTCTGCTCTAACCTGGCTTGGCGGAGATAAGAAGTCTAGTTTTAGACTCAAGGAATGAAGTCTGAACTTTACTCAGGAATTCTTATAGGGTGAGGTCTGTTACCTTCATTGGCTCTGAAGAATCCGGAGAGCAAGGCCTGTGATGAGATGAATGAGAAGGAAGCGAGAGAGAGATATGAGGAAGTTAAGAGATGGGGCTGATTTATATAAATAAACTAATTGAATTGCTTTTTCATTTCATACCGGAACGCTGTTCATCAATGGACGAAATTGAGATCAGCGATTTTTTAAGGCAATTTGCTGAACGAGATGTCTCAGGGTTTCGCGCCTTACACTCGTTATGAATACAAGGTGCGAAGGACCTTGTTCCCTTCTTTTGGTTCATAATGAGTATCGCTCGAAAAGGCAAGTGTATCTCGTCTTTAATAAGTGATGCAGGCGAAGCCTGGAGAATTTGTGCAGTTATTTTAAGCATGTGACATTATCCTGAATTACAATGGTAAATGGAACTGATTTCTGAGCTGAAAGGAGGAATAGCGGAGAAAAAGCCATTGTCGCCATAGAAGGGGCGTCCTAATGGGAAACCCACTCTATTTAATAGCAACAACAGCCGGAAACAGATTTCATCGTAAGCAGATACACACTGGGGTAAATAAGAGATCGTATCTGGCGCGAAGGTTCCATTGAATTATCATTTTACGCCGTCGATACCGGCGCGAAATTGAGCCTGTTGTTTCCGATGATATCTCTACTGAAGCAAAATGCGCCTTCCGCAGGGCCAAGGAACTGCGATTGAGACTGCGGATGTGATTATCTTTGTTAACATGCGGAAGTGATGGTGGATGCAGACTATGAAGTGGCAAATATGCTCGAAAACTTAAAAGCCGGTTGTGCCTGTGTAAATATAGACAGTGTGGCAGTTCGAAATGATATTTACGAATTCCCATTCTTTATTTTGGGAGAACCTTTTGCCGTATCTTCCAAATCATAAGTGGGGATAGGTAAGGATTTGATTAGAGGAAGTGGTGGAAGCACTTCTGAAGGAAGGTGGGGTTGAGGAAGAAGATGACCGCTTAAAGATAGCGCTGATCGGAAAACTGAATGTGGGAAAGAGCTCCTTAACCAACAAGCCCCGGAGAAAATCGTGTTACTTGTCTCAGATATTGCCGGGCACAACCTCCTCGTGATGCCATAGATACGGAAATTATTCATACGAAATTTGTGTATTCATCACGATACTGGTGGCCTAGGCCAGAAAGGGGAGAGTTAAGGAGGAGATTGAGCGTTATTCCGTGATCGTACCATGTTCTGCGGGTGGGATAGAGCCGATATTTGCATTGTTTTACTGGATGCTACTGAGGGGATTAGCGGATGGAGAGGCGCGTATCGCCGGCATTGCTCATGAATCGGGAAAGGGAGTAATCCTGGCAGTCAATAAATGATTCCGGTAGGGAAAAGGGACGACAAGACTGGGCGTAGGAGTTTATTAAAGAACCTCGTGAGAAGTTTCACATGGACTATGGTGAGAAATTTCTTTATTTCCGCGGAAACTTGACAGCGTATATAGTAAAGATTTTTGAAATGGTGGATAGAATCCATGAAAACTAGGGTTCTATGCATTAAGACTGGGGAAGTTTTAAATTGAAATTATGGCGGAAAGCGACTGCCATGAAGCAGCCTCCTTCCGATAAGGGAAAGAGACAGTTTCTATTATTACACAGGCTTCTGCCTCCCACCTTTGGTGATTTTGTTAATGACAGAGTTGATGCATTTCTCTTTATACTCGTTATATTGAGAATCAGATTCTGAGGAGAATTCCTGGCTTTAGAGGAACCCCTATACGCTTTATCATTAGAGAAGAGGAGAAGAGAAGTAAAATGCTGGGATAAGTTACAGGAAATTTTGCTCATTAGTTGGGTTATGCTTCGGGAATATCCTGAATGGATATTTCCTCTGTATGCAAAACACAGTAAATTGATATTTATAAGGAGGGTCTAAACTTGGAAGTACAAATATTTTATGTACTTTTAGGGAAAAGGGATTACTGTGTTTTATGGATATCATGAAGTGTATGCCTCATCTTATGATGCTTTTAAACTGGAAATGAGGATTTAAAGAGTCCATTTTGATGGTGATGGGAACCGGTACCCTGGGCACTTTCCTGCATTCCATAGTTGGCAAGTGGTGCGAGTACGTACAGGCGCCTTGATTGCCTTTATTCCACTTCTATACACTGTGTCTTTTGCTCTTTTATAATTGATTGTTCCTAATATATATTACGTTAGCTTAGGCTCTTATGTTGGCTAAGCTACGGTATTTTTCTTATCTGTTGTATTTTTCTGAAGACATCTCTGCCTTTTTTCAAAAGTGGTTTATCTTCCTATGTGTGCTTTTAAGTTTTCTGCTTATGGCAATGCCTCATTCTTCAGCATAGAGGAATATAAGAGACTTTTCGAACGGAATCGGAAAATCGCTCAAAAGAAGAAAGAGTCTTAAAAAGAACTGTAATTTGTAAAAGGAAAGCAAGTGTTTATGAAAAAAAAAATCACTGTGCTTGGTGCTGAGCTGGGGAACGGCTTTATCGATGAGCACTTTGGAAAATGGACATCTGTTTATTTATGGACGTACGATGAGAAGGGAAGTACAGTCTTTGGAGGGGAAAACAGGAAAATGCAAGGAATCTTCCGGATGTAAAGCCCGAAAGAAATTACAATTCTTACCTCATTAAAGAGGTGCTGTAAAAGAGGGGAAGTACATTGCGCAGGCCTTCTGATCTCTACAAGATTCATGGGAGAAAGAACACCGCCCCTTCGTCTGGAAGCAAGTGATCTTGTAACTGTTTCTATGGAATAGAAGAAAGTACACTAACCATGACGGAGATTCGAAGAGATTTTTCTGGAAAATAAATTGCTGCCCTTTCCAGCCTCTTTTATGCAGAGGAGGTTTCGTTTTATCTGGATACAAATTATAGTGTGCATCCATGAGTGGAAGAAACTTGCAAGAAAGATCTTAAATTGTTTTATCAGCGATACCCTCCGCGTTTATATTGGGAATAAGTGATGTCTTAGGCGGAACCGGTGCAGCCTTTTAAAGAATGTCATTGCCCCGGCTGCCGGAATTGCGGATGGACTGGGGTATGGAGATATTACCATGGCAGCGCTGATTACTCGTGGAATTGGTGGATCGCAAGACTTGGGTAAAGCTTATAAAGCATCCGGAAACCTTGCCAGCTTCTCTGGAACTGAGACGGATTATTACCTGTGTACTGCTTACTCCCTGAAACAGAAGAGCAGGAATTTGAATCGGAAAAGGGTGAGACTTAAGGCTATTGAAGGAAGTCAGGTAGTGAGCAGTGTAAGGCAAAGCGGCTAAAAAGTCGGAGAGAAAATATCATGGATCTTCTGATTGTAAAAAGAAGTTAATGCAGTAGCTCTTTTGAGGGAAAAATTTGGCCAAAGAGGCAGTATCCAGATTTAATGCTCAGGGATAGTCGTGAAGGGAAAGCCCCACAATGGTATTTTTAACCACAGCAAAGGAAATATCGGATAGGGCTACTAGTTCAGCATTGCAAATCATAATAGGTATTCATATTATAAAAAGATAAATATCTCCAAATATTGCTATAAAAGAATTGACAAGCAGGGCAGCCTCCTTCCCTATAATACGGAAAAGATTTGCACCATGCGGAGGATTACAATGAAAATAGGACTAGTTTTGGCCTTTAGCGACACGGCGGCTTCTATCCCTATAAGCATGCGTATGGGAAACATAAAGAGTAGTAATAAACAGGGTACCGCTCTGAGAATAAGTGGAAAGAAGGGTACTGCTCTGAGAAAGCGGATGCAAGCAGCAAAGTGAAAATCATACAGGCACTTTTAACAGGCGGTGCGGCAGCTCATGGTAACGCTGCAGGGAATCGGTGCTAAAACGCGGATGTGAAATCAATGTGTTCCACATGGAATCACCCACAATGATTCGAAGGGCAAGTATATTGGGATGACGAGCATGATTCTGTGAAAAGGCTAACAATGCGTATACAGCTTAAAGGACTGGGAATGCAGTTCTTTGTGGCGTACTCGGACAATCGGCTCCTGCTATCGCTGCTGTAGGAACGGGAGTCTGAACGATAAGTGTTTATCTCTGCCAGGCTCTGGCTGAAGTATCCGCACCAAAGAATGTCTTCTGTGTTTTGAAGCCTGATCTCGCTTTAAAAGTTCGCTCAGTATATCGGATCTCGCGTTGGGAAACCAAGATCGCATCATTTGCGATCTCTTCCTGATGTTTATTCGACCGGCACATTGATTCTTCTGCGGAAGAGGCCTGAAGCAGGGACCTCGAAATTGTTGATGAGCAGTTTACTGCGGATTCCAACAAGGATTTTTCCACCCAGTTACAGAAGATGCAAGTTGATCCTGAGTGGATCTTGTTTTCACCTTCTATTTTTACAAGGAGGCGGGCTTTTGGTTCCACTCTGTGCAAATACCATGATATAGTTTTTCGGACCTCTCTTGGATGTGACCGTATGGATTGGAATTCTGAACGTGGAAAACTTTGACACGAAGTTTGCGGAAGGTCCATGCTTCTGACACCAAGTTTGTCATTGATGCCAAAGATGAGGATTTGAATCGCCAATCCCTATAAAAAGAATTTACAAAGTTAGGTGCGCATAGCGGGACACCCTGATCCAGCTTTGCTGCAGATGCTTGGCGTGATGCCGTAGGCATGCGCCACGCAGCAGCTGCTGAGGAAAGCAACCACAATGACAAGGAGTGTTTCAGATTTGGGTGATGTAATGGAGAAGGCCATGTGACTGAAATTTTGGATTGGTCTTACTGGTTCCAGGCGAAGTGGACAAAGCCTGGAGATGTAGATAAAGAGCCAGCGCAGTTACTTCACTGTAAAGATGTGGAGTGAAGTATGTTTCCGCAGAGTAATCCGTAGAGCTGTACTTGAGAAAGAGTTCAGTCGGTGACGTGGCGTTTCAGCTTGTGTGTTTTTGTAAAAGAATCTAGGCTCCAGACTATGTTTAGTTTATAAGCAGCATGTATCTGCTTGCCTTTTCTTACTGATAAGGAGTAGAAATTTCTATGATGGCCTGAATATTTCCTAATCTTTAAGTGGTAGTAAGTCGGCCTGGGTTCCGCGCCATACAATCATTATACCTACGGTATGGAATTGCAGATGTGCTGAATCCTTTGCGCATGGGATGTAATGGTTGCAGCTATGGTGGCTTTTTATTATGTTCAACCACTGGTCTTCCCATTCCAGTTTGCCACTCTAAGTGCTGCGTTTGCACGGCACTTGGTGTCGAAAGGGGAAAGGACTGGTTTATAAGCCGCCTGAAATGAAACGCTCTTGCGGTATTGATTACGGCTATCGGCGTTTCTTATTTGCTCCAGAATCTGGCCCCATATTATTTAGAAAGTGCAAACTGAAGAAGAGCTTTACTTTTGTGAAAATTCTCTCTGATTAAACTTTCCGGCGGTAACTTTAATTTCCAAGTGAGACTGTGGTAACTATTATTGTAGGTGCTTGAAGGTGTATTCTTCTCTTTATTCACAAACGAAAGCCGGACAGGCTATATTTCTTCATGCTCCGGAGGATAAGCGGCAGCCAGCCTTTAAGGCGCCAACAATGTTAATTGACCATTGCTGGCGAATTTTTGCAAATCGGTCTAGCGCCAAAGTGCTGCAAGTGAATCTTACCTGTCTACCATCCGAGTCGTTCCGACCACCGGAGCTATGCCCGTATGTTACCTTGCATGCCGCAGTACTTGAGATATGCGGGAATCGGCTTCCATCCTGCGCCTTTAATATACTACTTGGCGTTTTAGAAAATTCATTCAAGTTTATATTTCTCAAAGTTGTCGAGATGCTACCGTGTTTGTTGATTGTAGCGTTCTCTGATTAAGCCAACTGGCATTTTAGGAAAGTAAGACGTGAGAAGGTGTAAAATGAACAGCTGACGTAAAGCAATGCAAAAGAGATTTTTCTAAACTACGGATGTATTCGTTTACCTTGTGGTACAGTTCTTTTTAGTAGACTGACCTGTTTTTCCTCTCATGAAGGGGCTTTTGGTCTTCTCTGTATTTATTCTATTCTGGCAATTGAACAGAAACTTGGTTGTCGGGATCGGTGAACTTTCCTTGGACACGCCGGGCTTTAGTGGAGTCTCTTGCAGCAACCTGTTCTATGCTCAAGGGAAGTGACCTTCCACCCCATATTGCTTTTTTGGTTATGCTTTTATAGGAGCAATTTCTTGCAGGTGCTTTTTCTGAACTCTTAGTACCGAGAGTCTGTACTTGTCTAAGGGGGACTTATCTGGCTATTGTGGACTCTGGCCTCGGTGAGACTTATCAAAACCCTATTAATGCACCATTTTTATGGATAAGACAGGTTGGTATTTTCCTTAAAGGACAGTAATGTACTTTGGGAGAAGGCGGCAAATGGATTATCAAGGGTGCAGGAATAACCGGAACACTGAAAATACAGCAATTTTGCCAATCGGGATGATTTGCTTGTTCTTTCCATGCTGATTTTTATTCATTTATAAGACCCAGAACAGGATCGTGCAGGATGGCAATCTGCAGATAACCGTATTGCGGCGGAGTATCACCTGGTAAATTCAGTTACTTTGCTTTTCTATCTCTGCAGCCTTTGCCAGTATAGCAGGTGCTCTATGCGCATAATTTAAGCTCTGTAGGCGCCTGGAAAACTTTGGCCATAATCAGTCCACAGATTCTATTCTCGGTATTGGGTGAACTTCGGTACATGTGTGGATCCATTCTGCAGCTGTATTCTGACTCCTCCTGAGAGAGATGCTCTGTCTTTAAATGACTGTGAATGTTGATTTGTAGTCTTAACGTAATGATGCCTCTACCTGCCTGAGCTTTATTGCCTTCAAAGAAATATTTGCAAGTTCCAAAAGGAGGTCACAGTATTGAATTTATTAGTGTAAATGCCCCCTCGGATTTCGGCGGCCTGAAGGGCAGTGATAATTTTCTATATCGTGAAGTGTTGAGTTTTGATGCATTTAATTTCCCACTGAATGGGCGTGGAAAACAAACTACATTTGCACCCTTCACTGGAGTGTATAAACTAAACAATTGGAGAAACTTTTGAAGAATCTGCTGAAATTGGAGCTGTGGCTTAAGATTAACCGTGAGGGTGTGGCAAGAACCCTTCTAGAATATTCTGTCTTTTACTAAGCCTCTGTTTTGACAATGTTGTGCTATAGGCTATTTTGCCTCAGAAGTAGTTACAGTTTTTGGACGGAATTTGCCCTCCCAATTATTTTGGGTTAAGCAGAAAAAAGAAAGACCATGGATGAGATCTTGGCTATGGACTTGTCATTTTCACTAAGACTTGGTGGAGGAATCCGTAGGAAATCTTCCCTTGGTGGCTGAAAGTGGAAGCTTGAGATTGTGAGAGCTCTTTCTCACAAGCAAATCCGCGCTCTCTCTTCTGGATGGTTCAAGCTGCAGTGAATGAATCCAGAATGAGACGGGAAGAGTCATGGAAACCATCCGTCTTGTATGCACCCGCTTTGATAAGTGACCTGCTTTTGATTTATTGAAATACAGAGTGGCGAAAACTTGTCCTGAATTTCATGGCTAGACTCTATAGTACTTCCACCTGACAAGGAAGGAAGTCCTCACACATATAAGTCTCCATGACAAAAAATAATTAAAAGCCTACGAGAGAGTAGTATGGAAAGATGATACTGGAAGTTAAAACTCACATAGCATTACGGCGCAGTGCATCTGCACTCAAGGAATCTCCTCCATGTTAAGGAAAATCGCTACCTGATTGGAGCTAAACGGCGCCAAAGGGAAAAACTAGTACCTTACAGACGGTTACCGAGCCCATTCCAGTCTTCTTTCGGAGAAATTATCTATAATGACATGTGAAAAGAGGTTCCGGGACATAAACGTTGAACGAGAGGATTAGCCCATGTTCCTGAGGGAAGCAAGAGTGCTTGCCCAGCCTCCCGTTTGTCAGAGATCTTATGTGAGTTGCTATCACCAGAAACGAGACAAAAGAAATCGAGAGAAAGTCTGGAAAAGATTTTATCATCATTTCTCCAGACTGAAAGAGAGAAGAAATCAGGCTAGCCGGAACAAGCTTTCCGGAGTGAGACAACAGCAGGCTTGCGATGGGATACTTGCCTAAGCCAAAAGCCAAAAATGATTCTTCTGATGAACCTTCTATGGGACTTTTCTCCCATTTATGTTAATGAAATCTTTTCCCTCATTCAAATGATTCACTTGATAGCGGTGTTACGGTACTGTAGTAGGCAAAATGCGAAGGCGCTCGATGATTGCGGATCGTCCCATGTACTGGAAACAGGTTCCATTGCCTTTGGAGAGGGCGATGCGAGAAACAACTTTTAGAAGATCCAAAGGTCAAGGCAGCCTACCTTTGAGTAAAATGAGTAAAAGACTATTGCATTTTCTAATCCTCTGTAGTCCTCATCATCATTTTTCGGATCAGATATGTTTTCTTCTTCACAGACAGTGGAAGAGGAAGGCTTATGACAGTATGAAACAAAGGGAACCCGCAACAGGTAGAATCCGGGAGATTCTTCCCTGTAGAGGAAGAGGATGTAGAACTTTTCGGAAGAAGATAGCGGATCTCAAAATGAGTTTCGAAAACTGGAGGAAACTCGAGAAAGATAAGAATTGGCAAAGGACTTGCCTCTAAGGCAGCGATATGAAAAATAGCGTCTCTGTATGATGGAGAATTACAAGATTGGTTTCCTATTGACGAAAAGCAAATTAAAGGACAGAACAGGATAATGCAGAGCAAAGTATCTTTAGTGGAAAGATCTAGGAAAGTAAGAAAGAGACTGAGTCAGGATAAGACGGGGGTAGAGGAAAATATAGATTATTTCAGCGTATATTGTTTTAACGAAAATGCGCTGTACTACCATACTGGAGAAGATATCCGCCGAAAGATGACTGAAGAGTTTTTTGAGATGAAGAGAAACTAAGAAAAATAGAGGATTTATATTGCCGAGGAGAGGCGATTAGCTTTTCTCGCTGTCGCTTATGTGAGCTAAGCTTGAACTTGCCTCTAAGTAGGGTATAATTTTGAAGTTTGAATTGAGAAAGAAAGGGATGACACACTCGCCATTTTCGTGAACGGATATAGCTGCTACATATCTTGTTGAATATATATTTTAGAGGAGAATTTATGGAAAAAATGCGGTGTAAAATGAATTCAAGAAAGATGTTTCTGGACTATTTCAAGGAACAGGATCATCTCATTTTGAAGAGCTTTTCATTGGTCTCCCACAATGATAACAGCTTGCTTCTAATCAATTCGGGTATGGCTCTTATAAGCCCTCTATTTTGGACAGGACAGAGATTCTCCTAAGAGACGAGTTTACTGCGACCAGAAGTGTATTCGTACCGGTGATATTGAAAATATTGGAAAAGACAGCACGTCACGGTACTTTTGAGATGCTCCGGGAACTTCTCTTTGGTGATTATTTTAAGTCTGAAGCACTGCATTTATTTGCTTGGCAGTCTCTAACGGAGGCGAGGTGGGGATTCCGAAGGATCGTCTCTATCCGAGTATTTACCTGGATGATGAAGAGGCTTTCCGGTGTGGACAGAGGGAACTTGAGTTCTGGCAGACCGTGTATACCGTTTTTGGAAAGGAAGACAATTTCTGGGAGCATGCCGGTCCCCCACCAGTCCCTGTTCGGAGATTTTACTATGACAGAGGAGAGAAAATACGGAACGAGTCCGGAAGAGGTTATGGCGGAGAAGGGATCGTTTTATTGAGGTTTGGAACTGTGTTTTCCCAGTTTAATAACGATGGTCATGGGCATTATACGGATTTGATTCAGAAAAATATTGATACCGGAATGGGACTGGAGAGACTTGCGGTAGTCTGCCAGGATGTTCCTTCTCTTTTTGATGTGGACCTGTCAAGGCTATGATGGAGGAGATTGCAGAACTTTCCCACAAGCGTTATCTGGAAAACAAGGAGGATGACGTTTCTTTTCCGTATTATTGCAGACCATCGTGAAGAGCTGCTAGCCTTCATGGCGTCAGACGGGATTATGCCTTCCAATGAAGGAAGAGGCTATGTTTTCAGAAGACTGCTAAGAAGAGCGGCAAGGCACGGAAGAATTTTAGGCATTGAAGGTGCTTTTCTGTCCAGGCTTTCGAAAAAGGCCATCAGCTTTCTAAGGATGGATACCGGAATTGGAAGAGAGAAAAGGATATGATTCTTCGTGTGATTTCCGAGGAAGAAGAGCGCTTAATAAGACCATTGACAACGGTCTTGTGATTCTGCAGTCTCCTGATTCAGGATTTACAGAGAAAAGAAAGAGACGCTTTCCGAGCGAAGCTTTTTCGTCTCTATAGATACCTATGGGATTCCTGGATTTAACTGAAGGAAATCCCTGGAAGATGCTGAAATGGATCTCGATGAAGAAGCCTTCCATAGGCCTAGTGAAGGTACAAAAGGATACAGCCCGTGCCGCAAGAAAAGACAACAAACTACATGGTCGTGATGATATTTATCAGAATCTGGATCCGAGTATCAGTTCTGAGTTCACAGGCAGACAGACTGGAAGAGGATGCCATGGTAACAGCTCGGTGTTCTTATCCGATGAAACAGGACAGGGTAGGATTTGTGATCACAGAGGGACAGAAGGCTGCACCTATTACGGATAAACACTCCCATTTTACGCCACTATGGGCGGACGCAGGGGTGATCAGGAGAAATCACAGGGAGAATTCTTTATTTGTTGTAGATGAAACCATTCATTTTACAAGGAGGGAAGATAGCACACCTTGGAGTAATGGAGCAGGAGAAATCAGCGTAAAGAAAAGGTTCATCTTTCTGTAGATGAAGAGGCCAGAAATTTAACGGCCAGAAATCATACGGCTACCCACCTTTTGCAAAAGGCATTAAAAACTGTTTTGGGACCCTCGCGTGGAGCAGGCTGGTGCTTACTATGACGATAAGCTGCTCCTCGTTTTGACTTTTACACTTTGCAGCGACTCACAAAAGAAGAGCTGAAGAAAGTCGAAGAGATGGTCAATCAGGAAATTGCGAAAGGGAGATCCAGTAAAGACGAAGAAACGAGTCTGGAAAGATGCCAAAGAGTCCGGTGCAATTGCGCTTTTCGGAGAAAAGTACGCATGAGACAAGGTACGAGTTGTCTCGTTAGCGACTATTCTGTGGAGCTTGCGGGTGGAACCTCATGTTTCTCAGTCCGCAGCATTCAGGGCTTTAAGATTATCTCTGAGCAGGAATTGCAGCCGGTATCAGAAGAATGCAGCGCTGACTTCTCAGAATCTTTTTGACTACTTTCCAAAAGGAAGAGGAACTTCTAAGGAGCTGAGTGCCAAGTTGAAGGCTGACGCCCTGAGCATTTACTGCAAAGAGTTGAGAGCTTGGAACAGGAACTGAAATCCAGCAAGTCCGACCTCGATAAGCTAAAAGGCAAAGATGGCGAAGGAGGAGATGGGTGAGCTGAGTGCGAAACAGTGAACGGATGCTCTGTCGTGATTAAGAACTACGCAGGAGTGGATAGAAACGGTCTTAGAACCTTGGGGAGACAGTTTGAAGGATAAGTATGAGAACGTTTTTGTAGCTTCTGCATTTTCCGTGGAGGGATGAAAAGCCTGTCCTTATGGCGACAGCCAGCTGATATGCTGTAAAGAAAGCGCTCATTCTAAAATCTGATTAAAGAGGTTGCTGCAGTCACTTGGAGGCGGAAGGCGGTGGAAAGCCCCAGATGGCACAAGCGGGGGGAAGGATGTTTCACTATACCGCGCTTTGAGAAAGCAAAGGAACTGATTGCAGGCACAATTACAGGGCTGATGCGTCATGGAGCTTACACTCTTTTGAAGAAACTGTGCGGAATTCACTTTATACCTATAGAACAAGAGATTTTTGGAGTGATTTTTCCCGAAAAGAAAAGTGAATTCAAGAATAGCCAAAACTGCGCATAGTGTGACAAACTATGCTCTTTCCTTTGTTGAGAAGACCTTACAAAGACTTTGGTGCTTTTGTTATTTTACTCAAGACTACAGTTTTTATGACTATCAAAAGCTCGGTGCGTCAAAGGAGATCATCTGGGACACGTTCCAAGATGTCTCTGTCCGATGCAACTCTTGACCTATCAAGCTGGAAAGGAATTTCGAAGGAAGCAGTTCCTTGTCTAGCCACATCATCTCCATACCTATATTTAAAATCGGGGTATTGCAATGTGAAATCACAAAAGCTGCAGTATCCGGGCAAAGAGAGGGCAGAACTGTTACATGGTATCATGCGGAAGAGAAAGTACTTTTTACCGGAAGGAACAGGTGATGTGTTAGCTGCCATATCCGCATGGAGTGGAGCTAGTAATATTGCCGGTAGAAGCTTCGTTCGAGAAGCTACAGATCTTTTAGAGAGACATTATCCCATACGAAATTTAAGGCCTTGTGTAGCAGTTGGCTGTTGTATCCGCCCATGCTGGAACTTTTAGGAGAACATCAAAATCAGACAGTTTGCTTTTGCGCTTTACGATTATTGCCGCTTGTCCCGACCGTAGAGCAGGCTGGAAAGAATCTTTTCCTATGACCGAAAAGTCGCCGGAAGGAAAAATGGACGAGTTACAAGATGCGATACAAAATAAAAGAGGCTTCGGGCCATGCAATAGGCATCATCGATGAAATCGGTGACGGATATCGTGCATAAAGTGAATTTCATCATCACATTTGCGTCCTCATAACTGCGACACTGCTAAGAAGAAGAAAATACGAATAGAAAAAACCGTATCCTTGATTTTGAGGGATACGGTTTTTCATGCTCCAGCGGTGTAGACAATCTGAGATATCCTTTCTTGAGTAACTGTTTGATTCCATTGAACCTGTTTAGACCGTATTTACGTCTGTGTTCTTGCTACACCGTAGAAGATGGATGCAAGAATGGATATTCCCGAGAAACTGCTCAGAGAAGAAGATAGAAGTGATCTCCCGGTGGGGAGTATTTCTCTTATTCTCTGTCGGCAGGAGTTCTGGATTCTCCCAGAACTGTGGAACCCTTTATCATTTTCTATGACTTCAGTCGGCTCCGGTGTCTCTGGATTCTCCGGCAGACAGTCGGAGTATTTCGATTCAGTAGCTGGTGAGATGGAGATGGACGACAGGATTTACCGGTCTACCGGGAGCACAGGAGAGGGAGGTGTATACGATTCGATCGGGAGGGATCTGGCTCCTGAGGTTGTTGTCTCAGTATGTTGTAACAATGAACTCCGTTGCGGCATCTCCGCTGATAGAAGAGTGTAACCGCTTAAAAGCGACCCTCGAAACCGTATATACAATTTCATGTCCGTCGTCTTCCGTCAAATCTTGGAAGGTTCTGAGAAAAGTATGAGTCCATTGTTCATCCTCGGTAAGGGACTAGCCTTGTCCTTTTACACCGTCTGCAAGGAGCTTTAATTTTCACCTGCATTGGCCTTTTCTCCGTTCCATTTCTTTTCTACTTGTACCGTTGTCTCCGGAATGTTTGTCAAAAGTATAACCGCTGTTCTGATTTCCACTAATCTGTACGGCATAACCTTCTATGCTTTGCTCTTTAATTGCTATAGTGACAGCTTCGCGATTTCATCCTTCTTGGGAAGATTTTCGTTCAGTTCCAAACCCCATCCTTCTCCCACATGTGTTCTGCTGCCGATTAAAGTGGGAGTTATCAGGATCCTCTTCGCCTTTGCGGTAGAGTTCAACCTTTGAGTGCTTCTCAGGCGTTTTTCCATCATCATACTTCCAGAGCTTAGTGACCTTTATATTCGTCACTTCCTTTGTCCGACAACGAGGTCCTCCATTAGAACGATTCCGCCACCGCGAGAGTCTTGACTTTCTTTAATGATGACTGTGGCAGAGACTTTGCCTGCGCATCCTCTGTTACATCGGTAGTGCAATTGCAACGTCTGGAACATGCGACCATCCAAAACCTCGGTCAACGCTTGTCAAGAGCGGCTTCAGGGTTGTTATATTTCCAGCGATATGGAGTGCCTCAAAGCATTACAGAAATCTGTATGGCGGAGAATCCATTGTGTGCCCTGTAACCGAAGATGCCCGATTCAATATCGATATCCTGTCCTAGCCTTTGCTTCGGTTTTCCATAAATGGCAATGCCGTCTTTTTCAAAGATATTCGTCGTAGAAACAGGACAGGACGCATAACTTGCCACCGCAATTTCCGCTTCATTATCCGTAATTAAGGCGTTTTTAGATTTCAAACAGCTCTGCAGACTCTGGCTTTTTGCCGTTAACGTAGATCCCGCCGCCACCGAACATCTTATCTGTTGCACCAAGACCTGTCATTTCTACTTGTCCAGAATTTCTCGCACGTGATATTGGCAACATTGGATCCGTCTTTATCACGTTCTAGGTTATCGTTTGAATGAAATGCTCCACCAGATCCGGCCTTATTTTCCTAATGACTCACGGTCATATTCAGGACACATCTCAATCCGCCATACGGTTCATAGGAACCCAGAGAGATACCCCCACCGCATTCTGTTGCACTGTTTCCGCTTATCACGGCATCTCCGCTTAGGTTAATAGTAGAAGACAAATAGGCAGATACCGCCGCCGCCCCTCAATATTGGTAAGTGCATTTTGCTACGATCGATATATGCCCGTTAATGCTTCAATCACACCGCCGGACAGGTTTAGAACGGTATCTACATCCTAAATAGATTCCGCCTCCCTGGTGCGCACTGTTGTTTCGGATACGCCGCCCGTCATATTGATGGTTCGTTTATGATCCTTATCACGATCTGCATAAATTGCTCCGCCAAAAGGCAAGCCAGTTGTCAAATCGAGAATGATGTTGTTTTCCAGAATCGTTCCGTCGAGACCCATCTCACCGGAGATATCTACAGTACCATTAAGATAGATCGTTTCTATGTTGAGATCTGCTTCTGCGAGTTCCTTAGCTTTCTCAAAAGTTTTACCGCATTTTCTTCCGATATTCCGTCATTTTCGTCGTCTCCGTTTCTCCGTTTAGATAGATGCTGCCGCACTCGAGACATAAGCCACCTTTGTGTCGGATGGAAGAAAAGAATGCTGATAAGCTGAATGCAAGAAAAATACCAAAATTGCCGGCACTCATCCTCAGAACCCATCTTCTAATGAATTGGGTACACATCTGTAACCAATGTAAATAGCTCCAATTTTTTCTTAAATTTAATAATTAATTCGTCAAAATAATAATATCATAATCTTAAAATAATACAATAATAATGATTAAATAAAAAGATTTTAATTAACTAAAAACAGTTAACAATTATATTTATATAGCGGTAGAAACATATTGCTTTATACGGTTAGCAGAGCTAAACTTTTTAAAGCAGGAGAATAAAATGAAAAACTACATGAATAGGATTAGAAAATGTCCCCTATACAGCATAAGCTAGTTTCGGTTTTGACCGTTGCTCTTCTTTCTTTCTACTGGAATAATCTATCGTTAACCGTACTATCGAGCGGAAGGTTAAAGGAATTGGAAAGCTTCTGTTTTATCTGCAGCATACTGATTTCCTCGGATTTTTGAGTTTTGGTTTTTCAGGGGCGGTGCATTCCAGATGTGGATTGCTATATTCAGGAAAAACAGACTTAAAACCGACTGGAATCTACGCATGGACAAGAAACCCCATGTATACGGGATGGTGGTTTGCATTGATTGGTATCCTTCTTTTAAGACATAATCTCTGGATACTTCTCTTATTCCTATGACAATGGATTCTTTTAACTGTGGTTTTAAAGAGAACAGAAAGGGTGGATTAAAGGAGCTCTTCAGGGAAGAATATGAAAGATACTGTAAAGGTAAATAGACTTTTTGCCGTGTATCATTGACTTAAAGGAAAATTCTGCTATAATAAAGCGTAGTTTTGTGCCCCGAAGAGTTTTGGGGAGTTCGCATGTCAAGTGTTATCGTAAAGAGAACAGAGTCTTTGGACAGTGCATTACGCAGATTCAAGAGAAACGTGCTAAGGCAGGAATCCAGCAAGAAATTCATAAAGGAGAGAGCATTACGAAGCCGTCCGTTAGACGTAAGAGAAGAAGCTCTGAAGCGGCTAGAAAAGCGTAAGTTCAATTAAATCATGCGAGGCTATTGGTCGTTTAGTGTAGAGATAGCCCTGATTCATTTTGAATTGGAGCTATTTCCTCTCCATGAAGGGTATAGCTCGGAAAAGAACTGGTTTAGACATCCTTTAGAACATGAAATATACATCTAGGGATATGGACAACATTTAAGGAAGTTACAGCGGCGGTTTTCGGTGAACATCATTGATCAGGACGGTTTATTAAGAGTATTGGGGAAGAAGAAAATGCGGAAAAAGACAAAAAGGGTTCTTCTTTCCTTTTTAAAGTTATCTCAAAAAGACAATCGAGTTTTCGAGCAAAATGTGGACTATGCTATTTTCGCTTACCATAAGGAGGGAGGCGGAGCAACTCTGCAGCTGGAAGAAGGATTTTGTGGCAAGAACCGCTCTTGGGAAGCCGGGGTGAAGCCCGAAGACATGAGGCAAAGAAAGTCCTATGTCGAGTAGAGATTCAGGAAAAATATGATTGCTTTGGAGTGAGAATCTGCCGGAACAGGAAAAACTTATCTTGCAGATGGCCATGGCGATTACCGCCTTTCGAGAGGAAAGAGGGTTTCTCGTATTATTTTAGCAGACCTGCAATTGAAGCGGGAGGAGCTCGGATTCTTACCGGGAGACCTGCAGCAAATCGGTGGATCCCGCCTCCGTCCGCTTTGATGACGCCCTCTATAATATCATGGAGATGGAGCAGTACAACACATGCTTTGAAAAATAGGCCTTATTGAGTGGCGCCTCTTGCCTATATGAGGAGGTGTAGAACGCTGGACAATGCCTATATTATTTTTGGACGAGGCGTAGAATACCACTCCTGCGCAGATGAAGATGTTCTTAACCAGAAGTCGGTTTGGCTCCGAAAGGTGATTGTGACAGGAGACCTTACGCAGAAGATATCGAAGAGAGCAAGCGTTCCGGTCTGGAGGAATGCCATGTTCATCCTGAAAAAATGTGGAAGAGTATCGCCTGAGCTAACCAGTGAAGACGTGGTAAGACATCCTTAGTGCAGAGGGGATTGCTCAAATGCATAGGAGAAGGATGAGGAGAGAGAGAGGGAAAAGCAATGCAAAATCGACATAGAGTAGGAGTAAAGAGCAGAAACAAACGTTCATATGAGAGATTGCGAAAAAATCATAGAAAAGCTGTAGAGTTTGTCGGTTGTCCCTATGATGTTCGTTTCCGTCTTTTATTGAGGATGAGAAATGCCGGGATTAATCTGGAAAACAGAGAATCGATGAATCCACCGATGTCTCTCTTTTTCCGATGTTTGAGTGGACAGTCCCGGATATTTACAGGAAGAGATGAGAAGAGGATCCCAGGCTTTGATCCGGACAGCGGAGAACTCTTACTTAGTGATATTATTTTGAACTGGGACAGGTGCTTTCACAGCGAGGAGTGACAGACACAGTGTGAAAGAGAGCTTGCTTTTGTGATTGCCCATTCGCATGTACCTCTTTTCCTTTGATCACATGGAAGAGGAAGAACGGAAGGTAATGGAGAGAAGCGGAAATGATTTTACAAAATAGAGGAGTATCTAAGATGGTAAGGAAGAGTTTCTTCTAGGGCATGAGCAGTTTTCACTAAGGCTGGGACATGGAATAATTTCGTACTGCAAGGCTCCCTTCTTGCTGTGGCAGTTTTAGTTCATCATCGGAATGGTTTATGCATTCCTTTGACGGCGATTATATCCGATGAGACAATATCACCTCAACGTTTTCCATTTATACCCTGCTCCTCATTTTTATCCACTATTCTATGCCTACGCAATTCTATTTAAAATCCTGGCAAAAAGCAATACAGAAACCTGGGCGTGCTTCGCGTTTCTTTCGCTATTCCTCTTTGATGGGGGCGGTTATGGCGTCGGTCGCATTTTCTTCGGAGCGGACGGGATTGCAGAGCTTTTAAAAGCCCTATGCAGCCTTTGCACTTCGCGCTGGCTGACCGTTTTGGATTATGGCCTGCCGGGACTCCTTCGCGGCTATTTTTCAGGGGATAGGAAAATATCAGTTCCCACTGCGATTTCGCGAGTGGAGCAGATTGCGAATGCCAGTGGTGTCCGTTCTTATGGCTTATATTTTGTTGCCAAAAGGACAGCGGCGGTTACTCTATAAAAATACAGGTTTTCCTATGCCTACGAGGGCAATGGGAGGCGCAATCGGTACCGGTGCGGGTGCGGGACTGGCTATACTCTTTATGTTTCTCTTATACCGCTATCAGAGCCCTGCTTTTGAAGAAAGGCAGAAAGCGGGACGGAGACTTTGCGAAACTAGAGCGTTCAGCAATACTCCTTCTCTTTACCATGCTTCGATTCTTTTTCCGTACGGTTTACAATATTTCTTCCAGTTTGGATAAGTTTTCTCTATTCCTCGATTATGACAAGTCTCGGCTCAAAAACAAGCGGAATGCATCATGGAATGGGGATTTTCGGAGTACCATGCTCTTTAATATTCCTGTTGCTTGTATTGATGCACTTTCCTCGTCTTTGATCCAGCTCTTACCATGGCGGTGGCATCTCGACACAAAGAAAACGCTGTATCTCAGATTCGGGTAGTATTCCTTCCTATCATTACCATTCCCTGCTCCATCAGATGTCGTACATGCACGGATACACTTTCCGCATGCTTTTCCCCGGGAAAAATGTACGGCTTTTAATTCAACTTTTACCGAGAGGTAGGCTCCTTTGCTGTGCTGCTTTACTCCTTTCCACGATTACGAATGCCATTTACAGGGACTCAGGCATGAATCTGCCTCTTTATCACTCCATGATTGCCCTCGTTTTACACCTTTTATCTCTGGTGCTTTTCCTCTATCCAGGCCCTTGAATTTATGGAGTGGTTCTATCGAATATTGTTTTTGCGCTTATCATGTGCTTCTTAAATCAGCGTGCTATCTTCGGCATACCCGCTTTCCGGGATGGATCTCTTCCAAAAGAAGTCTTGTGATACCGATGTTTTCAGGGGCTGATTATGGGCGGTGCGACCTATGTGATTTACTTTGTGATCTCTATTTTTACTTCGGAAGGACTTAGGAAGAGTCGGCTCTGCAGCTATTCTTTCAGCTGTTTTATCGCTATTTTGGTGTGTTCTTCCTTCTTTTAAAACCCATGCTGACAAGGGAGGATTTGGATGAAATGCCGATGGGCGGAAAGACTCAAGCGCCCTATAAAACTACCTCAGTCTCAGCCTAAATCGTCGATGAAACAAGAAAAGCGATGGACAGAACGGGTGGAGATGCAGGACTGTGGATAATCGGAGGAGGAGCGAGCGAATGGCGGCAGCGATTGCTGCAAAAGCGTTCTGGTGCGCAGTCGGTTCTTCTGATAGAAAAATGACAGTTTAGGGATTGAAGCAGACAGGGAAACGGCAGGTGTAATTTTACAAATCGGAATATGGCCTGCTGTTTCCGTTCGGAATCTCCTTCTTTTATTGAGGCTTTTTCGAAAACAGTTTCCTGGGGAGAAAGCCTCCTTTCCATTCTGTCGGTGTTTTGGAGAGCTGCAGGAGACTACGTCTACACATTCCGACTCAGGCGAGTACTTTGGTTTTCTTTTTGGAAAAATGAAATGCGAGACTTAGGAGTAGAAACTGATGTGCTCTACGGAAGTTAAGGCTATTCGGAATAGTGGAAAAAAGAATCCTCTTTTTGAAATAAGCTGTTATGAAGAAGAGCTAAAAAGAGAGGCTTTCAAAGGGAAAAGCGTTTGGAAAAGAAATTTCATAAGAAGAAGGCTTTTAAAAGCGGATAAAGACTTAAAAGCCGAAACTTTTAAACTTCATGCGAAGAAACTCTTGCTTTTGTACAGGAGGACTTGCGATGCCAAGCTCAGGGTTCTACCGGAGAGGGTTATCAGTTTCGCAGAGCACTTGGTCATACTATTGCCAAGCCCTTTCCGGTAGACTGCCCGATTTATACGGAAGAAAAGTATACAGCTTGGGCGGGTGTTCAGTGGATACAGACAGTCTTTTGAGAGAGAGAGCTGCTTTTTGCAGAGATAGAGAATTACAATGCACAGTGCGGAATTTCCGGCATTGTGGTTTTTCAATACAGTCGACTGGTGCATAGTTTAGTGATGGAAAACGATGCTTTCCCTTTCCTTTTTCGAGTTTAAGGAAGAATTCCTTCACTTTTTATTGAAGAAAGGAAGAAAGAAGCACATAATATGGAAAAGATTTTTCTTCTTTTCACTCCTTCCGGATAAGCTCGTGTCAGATTCTGTTCAAAAAGCACAATTTCCCTTAGACAAAACGCTTTCCGAAGATTTCCAAAGATAAAATCACAAAGAGCTTTGCAAGACTGCTTTTCACTTTCTGCAAAGCAAGTAAAATAGTGGATTTACTAAGGCACAGCAGTGTACGTGCAGTGCGGTATCGGAAGTGCATCGGAAACGATGGAGAGTAAACTTTGTCCGAGAGCTTTGTTGCGGAGAAATCCTGGATGCCAGATGGAATCTGCCGGAGGATATAACCTGCATTTGCCTTTGGCTCGGGAATCCTTTCGTAAAAGCAATGGGAGAGAAATGATTAGAAATCTGCGCAAATAAAAATGGGACTCTTCGATGAGGAAAGGGAGAGAGATAGCGGCTGCAAAAGCTAATACATCTGGATGTATCCTTCATATCGGATTTCTTCATAGAGACGCTCTATAGATGCGAGACCGAAGCAACTTTTGTGTATTCCGGTTTATGTGTCGGTTCAAAAGGAGTGAATGAAGAGAAGCTTGTGAGAAAGCTTCGCTCGAAGAGATCAATGTTCAGGGGCACCAGTTTCGATATAAGGCTCCGCTTCCTTCGAAATGAGGAATACCCAAGAAGAGTATTTTCAAAAGAGGGAAAACAGGCCTGTGATTGTTGGATTCAGACGCCGCCAGTATGTTTTCGGACTCAGCTACTTACAAGAGCAGGGCTTCGTCCCATGGTGTAAAGAGAGGACAGGCTGTAGAGACAGGAAGCAGTCCTAGGAAGCTGGGCGGAGGAAAGCTGGATCAAACTCCAATCCGCAGTTTGGCGAGGGAGGGCGTGTCGGTACCTTTTCGGACGAAAACTGAACACCCGCTTAGTAGAGGACGGTTTCAGAGTCGTTCTCGTTTGTTTTGGAAACTTTTGTTCGTTATGGGTGCAAAGGAAGAGATTTTCGGTACGATGCAAAGCCTCATGTTGGGACAGGATGCCTTGATTACCATCAGTGGCCTCTCTTTCGAAAAGGAAATGAAAGTTAGAGAGGAGAGTCCGTTTGAGAGCCAATACCATTTGAAAAGAGATGAGACCTCTTATTCTTTGCCATAGGGCATGGAGTGCGAGGATAGCTTCAGAGAGCTTCATACGCTGGGGAATTGTCCAGCACTGTGCAAGGACTTTACGATGGGCTCGTGTACAGCATGAGCAAGGATATAGGTATGCTGCGCTTTACAGGGAAATAGACGAAAAGACGAGAGCCCTGCTATGGCGCATCAAGCTATAAAATCGAGTCATCACACAAAGCATAACCGCGCTTTTTACGGTTTCTGTGTGCGGGGAGGCTGTGACGGCAAATTCTTCTTCGGAGGAAGGCGGACTTTATGATGAACAGGATGAAGAGTTATAGCCGGGCAGAAGGATAGCCCGGAAGGCCAATTCCGCCATTATTTTTCCGTTTCTGGGAAAGAATGCTGAGTGGAGAAGAGGATCCTTTAGCCGGATGTGTAGCATGCAGGGATTTTGAAAAGAGGCCTTTAACCCAGCAGGAGGAAAGGTTCCCTACAGTGGGGTACGACAAATTAAAAATGTCGCAAGCAAAGAGGTCACTGGGATGTATGCTGAAAGGGCAGGGAGAGGAATGTGATATTTCGTCTCTATTCCATTTGGAAAACTACGAAATTAAGTCATTTGGAGGAGGATTTCGTGGGGTCAATAAAGCCTTCGGAAAGGAAAATCAAAGGAGCACTCAAAGGAAATACTATGGTTTACAGTGTAAGCCGTACTTCTCCCGCTTCGGATTCTTCAGGGACGAGGATTACAGTACTATGGGAAGACGGATTTATCCTGCAGGAGAAGGTGCGGGATATGCCGGAGGGATAATGAGTGCCGCAATGGACGGCTTAAAGGTAGCGAAAGTTTGATTTTGTCTTATGATAAACAGGGGATAAAAATTGATATAAAAACAGATAGATTTCTTGTTTATGGATATAGTAACAGGGGCACGCTCTCAACTTCGCCACGCAGCGGATACTAAAGCGAAAAACACAGTACCTTGTTTTTCATAAGTACCGGCGGGCTCAGATTACTCTTGTTCCCATATCCACAAACAGAAATGGAATAGTTCTATTGTTTTATATCTATTCATAACAACTGTCTAGGCGAAGCCGGGCATCTTTGTTCATAACAGTATCGTGCGCAAAGCGTGCGATCTCGTTTACAATCTGGTAAAAGTATAGAGAGGAAAGTTGTAGTGAAGGCTTTGGTGTTTGAAGAGATAGAGAGAAAATGCACCGAAGGAGGAGCCGGCTCGAACAGTTTTATTTTTATAGAGGCGCTTCGTTCTTTTGTGGAGATGAAGAAGGGCGAAGGGTACGAGGCAAAAGCCATGGTCTCGGTGATTGGCTGCCAGATGTCTGCAAAAGGACGGAGAGAAAAGCTGCAGGGATCTTGGAAGAGGCAGGGTTTCAGAGCACGGAGTCGGAAGAGGAAGCGGATGTGATTCTCTTTACGACCTGCACCGTCCGGGAAAATGCTAACCAGAAACTCTACGGGAGAATCAGGCAGTTAAAAGCATTTATATAAAAATAATAGGACATGGTAATCAGGATTACCGGGTGCATGATGCAGGAAAAGGATGAGGTGGAAACCATTCAAAGAAGTATCCTATATTGCATCTTATTTTTCGGTACCCACTAATATCTATAAACACCGAGCTTCTTTTTGGAGGCTTTGATTTCAAAGGAGAAAGGTGGAAACTTGGGAGGATACCGGTCTTATCGTGGAAAATCTCCTTCAAGCGGAAATATCCTTCAGTACTTCGGTAAATATCAGCTTCGGTTGTAACAATTTCTGTACCTACTGTATCGTTCCTTTATGCGCGGACGAGAAAAATCAGAATTCCAAAGAGATCGTGAAGAGTGCAGGCTTTGGTTCGGGGACAGCGTGAAGGAAATTATGCTGCTTGGGCAAAATGTGAACTCCTATGGCTTGAGATCGAAAAGAGAGCTTTCTTTTCCGAGGCTTCTTCGCACGGTGGCAAAGATTCCGGGACTTAGGAGAATCCGCTTTATGACTCGAATCCGAAGGATTTTTCGGATGAACTCCTTTCTGTGATGAAGGAAAAATGAGAATATTTGTAATCATATTCACCTGCCTCTACAGTCCGGCTCCACGAATATTTTAAAAAGAATGAACCGGCATTATACGAAGAATCTTATCTTTCCTTACTTCGTAAGATTAGAAACCCTTCGGAACTTGGTCTTACTACGGATATTATTGTGGGCTTTCCGGGAGAGACGGAGGAAGACTTTCAGGATACTCTTTCCGTGTGTGAGAGGCTGGTTTGACTCTGCCTTTTACCTTCAGTACTCGAAGCGTTCCGGAACTCCCGCAGCGAAGTGGGAAGCGGTGGATGAAAAGATTGTAGCAGAGCGCGTTTTCAGAGATTACTTGATACTGTAGAGAGTCTTCCAAAGAGCGTGAGGAAAGGATCTTGGTAGGTCATGGAGGTTCTTATGAAGAGCGAAATCGGAAACGAATATGTTGACCGGACGTTTGGAAAACAATATTTTAGTGCATTTTGAAGGAGGAGAGAGACTCCTTGGAGAGCTTGTCCGGGTGAATCTCGAAAGTCGATGGGCTTTTACTACTACGGGAGTGTAGTCTAAATTCGCTTTATAGAAATAACCTTCTGAGCGCTACTCGTTTTTGTGACGATATACCGTAGAGCTTCGCCTGCGCCACTTTGTTAAGAAAATGAAAAGAGATCATATAAAGGAGTTAGGGAAATGGACGAGGTAAAGTTATCTCCAATGATGAGACAATATTTAGACAGTAAAAAAGAATATCCTGATGCCCTGCTCTTTTACAGAATCGGAGATTTCTACGAGATGTTTTTTGACGATGCGCTTACGGCATCGAAGGAACTGGATCTGGTTTTAACGGGAAAGGACTGTGGCCTTTCTGAAAGAGCACCCATGTGCGGCGTGTCCCTATCATGCGGCTGACTCCTATGTCAGTAAATTGGTTTCTAAAGGCTATAAGGTCGCGATAGGGGAACAGGTAGAGGATCCGAAGAAGGCAAAGGGACTCGTAAAGAGGGAAATCATTAAGGTGATTACTCCCGGAACACAGACCGAGGAAACGGCTTTAGAAGAAGGAAAAAACAATTTCCTGATGTCTATCTATGTAGGGGAGAAGAAAAAGGCATTGTGACGGTAGACATCACTACCGGTGAGTGTTATGCAACTGCTGTGGACTCTTCTAAGGAGTGCCTCGATGAGGTTTCTCGTTTTTCTCCGAAGGAAATCCTGATGAATCCATCTTTGAAAGAAGATAGAAGAGCTCTTTTTCCCAGATGAACAGTCGTTTTTCAATCAGTTATACCGAAAAAGAAGAAGTTTTTTTCTTTGACGGAAGCGGATAAAGCTGATTACTGCGCATTTCAGTCCTCTATCATGGGACTTGGGCTTTCCGACCAGGCGGATCTTAGAAGAGCTCTCGGAGGCTGTCTTTCTTATCTTTATGATACGCAGAAGAACTTGCTCTGCATATTCGAAGGATAGATTTTTCAAAATAAGGATTACATGATGGTGAGACGCTACAGTCAAAAGAAACTTAGGAGCTGTGGGAGACGCTTCGAGAGAGAAAAGAAGAGAGTACCCTTCTTTGGGTGCTGGATTATGCAAAAACAGCTATGGGAAGTCGTATGCTTCGTCATTTCTTGGAAAAGACCGCTTCGGGACAAGAAAAATAGAGAGCTGAGACTTGATGCAGTGGAAGAATCTCGCAGGCATTATATTGATATGGAGGAGCTCCGGGAGTATCTGGACAGCATTTGATGATGAAGACTGCTTCCCATATCGAGTCTTTCTACGGCAAATGCAGAGATCTTCTTAACTAGCTGTCTCCTTCAGTATTTACCGGATATTAAAAAGCACTCTTACCATTTCAATCCTCCTTCTTTCCAAAATGGGGGATGAAGCTGGACTAGTTTAGAGCGATATATACCGAAAAATCGAAGAAGAAATTATGGAGGAGCCTACCTCTATCCATTAAGGAGGGAGGCCTTTATTAAGATCGAGCTTCAATAAGGATGTGGAAGACTACCGAAATGCCGGGAATGGGAAGGAATGGCTGCAGGAGCTGGAAGCAAGGAGAGAGATAAAAGCAGCATTAAGAATTTAAAAATGCAAGTACAACCTTTTCAGCTGTGCTACTTGAGGTCTCCAAAACCTATCAGGGAGAAATTCGGACTCTATTTTGTCCGAGACAGACCCTTAGCTCAGGGAGAGCGCTATATCACAACGGAGCTAGGGAACTTCAAAACAGAATACTTGGGGCAGAAGAAAAGCTGAAGGATTTGGAGTATGCTTTTTGCACTCTGAGAGAGAGATTGCAGAGGAGCTCCCGAGAATACAGAAAACGGCAAGAGAGCTTGCGCATCTGGATGCCTATCTCTCATAGCAGAAAAGCTTGCCATAAAGAGAGAAAGGTTATGTGCGTCCCTAGCTGTAGCAGTGAAGTCTCCTAATCAAGAGGAAGACATCCTGTAGTGGAGAGCACTTAGAGGAAGACATTTTTATTCCGAATGATACCTCCTTGGAAGAAAATCAGGAAGTGCGGTGTTACCGAGTCCCACATGATGGCGGGAAAATCCACCTATATGCGGCAGGTTGCACTAATCGTGCTGTTTATCAGCAATTGGATCATTTGTTCCGGCAAAAGAGGCGGAGCTTCCGATTTGTGACCGGATTTTCACCCGTGTTGGCGCATCGGATGATCTTGCGCAGGGACAATCGACCTTTATGGTGGAAATGAGCGAGGTCGCAAACATTTTACGAAATGCCACAAAACAGTCCCTTTCTTATTCTTGACGAAAATCGGAAGAGGAACCTCGACCTTCGACGGACTATCCATTGCGCCTGGGCGGTTGTAGAGTATATTGCAAGACATATTCAGGCAAAGACGCTTTTTGCATACTACCATGAGCTTACGGGTTGGAAGGAAAAGCTGAACAATGTGAAGAACTATTGCATTGCAGTCTCCAAAAAGGATCAGTGAAATCAGCTTTCTTCGGAAAAATTATTTGCAGGTGGTGCGGACGAAAGCTACGGTATTGATGTAGCAAAGCTTGCAGGTGTGCCGGATGGCGTTTTGCACCGCAGAGAGATTTGCCTTTATAACGGACAATGATTTTTATGCAGGAAAAATAAAGAATTGTAGCAAAGGAAGGCGGTTTTGGAAACAGATGATAGCTTGGGAAAGTCGAGAGAAGCGGGCGAAAGAAAATATGGCTTTTCAGGGTGTCGAATCCGAAAAAGCGGATCAAAGCGTGCGTCTCCGGAGCAAAGCTTCTTAAGAGCTTAAATAAACTGGAAGATAAACCCGTTCTTACCGAGGGGGAGGAGGAGGTTCTTTAGGGAAGCTTCGAAACATTATTCCAGAGAAAATCAGTCCTTTTCAAAACCTGCAGTCTTTTTGTTTGAATTAAAGGAGCTTTACAGTGAGAAAATCCATGTACTGGGAACAGATACGGTAAATCAAAATAGCGGCGGGAGAAGTGATTGATGCGCCGAGCAGTATGGTGAAAGAGCTTGTGGAAAACGCTGTTGATGCCCATGCTACACAGATTACGGTGAGAAATAAGAGGAGGCGGAATAGAATATCTTCGTGTCAGCGATAACGGAGATGGAATCGAGGAGGACGATATTGTCAATGCCTTTCTTCCTCACGACAGAGTAAGATTCGGGGATTTCCGACCTGGAAAGTATCTTAAGTTTTGGCTTCCGTGAGAAGCTCTGTCCTCAATTGCCGCTGTTTCCGATGTGGAGCTGATTACGAAGACGAAAGAAGATTTCTTTGCCCATAGAATACAGATTCACGGAGGAGAAATGGGAGAAGTCGAGGAAGTTGCGGGAGTGGACGGCTCCAGCTTTATGATTCAGAAACCTCTTTTTAATGTGCCGGCAAGAAAGAAATTTTTACACAGTCAGAGCACGGAGAGCAATCGAGTGGAGGATATGGTGGAGAAGTTGGCCTAGCGAACCACCGCGTTTCCTTCCACTTTATTCAGGACGGAAGAACCCGCTTTCAGTCCATCGGTTCTCCTCATATTGAGGATGTGATTTACAGCATTTACGGGAAAGAACAGAGCAAGGAAAGTCTTCCTTTAGAAGGGGCGTATTATCCCTCAAAAATTACCGGTATGCCGACCGTACATATTCGGGGAATTCTTGGAAGACCGAGTATTACGAGGGCAAATCGGCAGTATGAACTCTTTTTTGTCAATGGACGTTTCGTGCATGACAGTCTATTAAGTCGAGCCTGGAAGACGCCTATAAACCCTTTTTAATGCAACACAAGTTTCCCTTTGCCATTCTTTTTCTGGATTTGACACCGAATTTAGTAGATGTGAATGTTCATCCGCAGAAACTTGAGGTACGCTTTCAAAATCGTGACAGCATTTATCAGGCTGTCTTTTAATTCGGTGAATAAGACGCTTTCTCGAAGCCAATCTTATAGACGAGAATCCGCTTTCCGTATTCTTAAAAGAGGAGAAACGAAAGTAGAATTTCAGCCGGAGCTTCAACTTCGGAAGGAGTCCGAGGATAGAGACAGAGAGAGCAGGTTCTCCCCTCAACTGAGGAGAAAAAGAGACAGTTTTTCTCTGATAAAGCTTTCACAGCCGGTACGTTATGAAGAATTCGATCTTACACAGGGCTTAAATTCCATTCAGGAAGAGAAGCTAGTCTAAGAAAAATAACAGTTTTGAATCAGAGAGAACTTTATCAACGCACCGAGTCCTAGAGAGGACATTCCTTCAGAGAGAAGGAAATGGAGGAAGGTCAGGAAAAGTCTGTTTACCGCTCCTTCCTTTCGAAAGAGGCCAGACTTTCTCATAGAATTATTGGGGAGGTTTTCAAACCTACTGGCTGATAGAATGAAAACAGCACGTATATCATGGATCAGCATGCTGCGCACTGAGAAAATCAACTTTGAGCGCGTATGATGAAAACAAAAGAAAAGGAAGTTCTCAGTCAAAATATTATTCCGCTCTTCATCCATCTTTCGACCGGAGAAAGAGACGTTTTAGAAAAGTATAGAAAAGAGTTTCTCGGAGATGGGGTATCTTTGGGAGGAAAGAGGAAAGTGGAATTTCTCTTACAGCTATTCCTGTGGATTTTTCCAACCGTGGAGACGAAGAGGAAGTCTTACTGGAGATTTTTAGATGGACTCATGGAGGAATCCCTATCTTAGAGGAGAGGCATATACAATAAGATTGCCTCCATGTCCTGTAAGGCGGCTGTGAAGGGAAAACAAAAAATTTCCGTCATGGAATGTGATACCATTCTGAAAGAGCTGTTACAGTTGGAAAACCCCTTTGCCTGTCCTCATGGAAGACGACGATTGTTGCCTTAAAAAGCAGGATTTGGAGATGTTTAAAAGATTGTGTGATAGTCTTAAAAAGAATTGTGATAAATGTGAATAAGCTCTTTAAAAAGAATTATGTAAAGATAGGAAAAGTGGAAGGCTATGAATCTGTATCAAAAGACATGAAACCGCTTTTTAATTCTGGCGGGATACTGCCACCGTGGAGAAAAAGTGATATTTCCGTTAAAGTGGCTAAGGCTCTGGATGGGGAATGCATTTCCGCAGATTCCATGCAGTATATAAGGGCTGAATATCGGATCGGGAAAGATCACGGAGAGAGGAGATGGAGGGATTCCCCACTATCTTTGGATATCCTTAATCAGGAGGAAGACTATGATGCAAGTGCGCTTTCAGCGCATGGCAGAGAAAAGGGTGAAGAAGCTTACCAAAGAGACTTCCCATTTTGAGTGGGCGGAACAGGATGTATATTCAGAGCTGTGCTGACGAGACATAGATTTTCAGGAAGAGATGAAGCGGAAAAAGGAAAAGACTCGAAGTAGGCTCGAAAAAGAAATGGAAGAGCAGGGGAGTATGGCTGCATGAGGAGTTTAAAAGTGGATCCTTTTTCGCATGAAGCAAATTCATCCACATAACCGACAAAAGAAGTATGCGTGCCTTGGGTATTTTTATCTTCATAGTCCGATATCGAAGCATAATCGGAAGAAAGGAAAAAGAAGGCACTCTATGACAGCCTTTTATGGTTCTAAACCGTGATGAGAAGACTTATATGAGGATTAACGCTCGAGTTGAAAAATGTTTCAGGATGGCTTGGTTTCTGGAAGTGGAGCATTTTTCAAAAAGGCCTATAGAGTATCTCCGGGCTTTAAGGAATCGGATACAGGAGCTTTTCCCCATATCTTCGAGGAGAATGCAGTCTTAGTGAGTGCAAAGCCCTTATTCAGCAAAAATTCAGACACTATACAAGAGCAATTAACACTGGTTTAAAGAGATACTATTTTGTAGAAGCTGGAAAAATTTTCAAAATGTCGTGAGGAGGAAGTGGAATGGATTATAGAGAAATGTATGTGCAGTAGGGAATTTCTAAAGAGGTCGTGAGACTACAGCGAGTCTGTGAGTGAAAAGCTTTGAGGAGGAGATTTATAGATGAATCAGAGCTAATCAATTAAGGTGCTAGCGCCTACAGGCGAGGACTTCGAGGCGCATCTTTCAGGGAACGAACGGCTATGGTCATAATGACATGGGAAGAGATGCTGAGAGGCCCTGTCCGCTTATTTTCACACGGAGGATGCACTGTAGAGGGCAGATTATCTGACGGACGCATGCTGGCGCTTGCCTTTACGAGGCCAATCTCGTCCCGGGCGATGAAATGCTTTCTCCGGTCGGAAAGCCCTATGATACTGGAAAGAGTTATCGGTATCGGGAATCTTCAGGTTCTTTAAAGAATTCGGTAGTTCGATACAGACAGGTTGACTCTGTCCAGACGGTGGCTTTTGATTGGGAGGACATAAAAAGAAAGCCATCAATGACGCGTCTTGTGGAGATTCAACGCTCTAAGAGCTATAGTGATAGACGAAGCTTTAGTCCGGAAGAAATCGGAGAAAATCATTCGCTTTTGTAAAAGTCGATTAAGCCGGATGTCATCTGTATGGTGGATAACTGCTACGGTGAGTTTGTTTGTGCAGAGGAGCCTAGTGATTTCGAGCGGATATGGTTGTGGGATCTCTCATCAAGAACCCAGCGACTGGCACCTATCGGGAGGTTATATTGCGGAACAAAAAGCCTGTATTGAGAGTGTGCGGTTCGTCTTTCTGCACTGGGACTCGGAAAGAAACGAGCCGTCTCTGCATTCCAACAAAGATTTGATTCTTTTGCCTCGCGCTCGACTGTGACCGCTTCTGCAGAAAAATCGGCTATTCTTGCTGCTAAAGTCTTTTGAGAAAGTGGGTTTTTCCTGTCATCCACGGCAGACACCAAAAGAATGGACATTATTCAGGCGATTACACTGGAAGCAAGAAGCACTTCTTGCATTTTGCGAAGGGCAACAGCTGCAGCTCCTGTGGACTCCTTTATGTGCGCCCGGAAGCGGATGACATGCAGGGGTGTGAAGATAAGGTCGTCATGGCGGCAGGAGCTTTTGCTACAGGGCTCAGTATTGAGCTTTCACGGATGCTCCGAGTTGCCCCTTTACCGTATTTTTCAGAGGCGGATTGACCTTCCCGCATGGAAAGTACGGAGTCATTAAAAGCTTTGGACACCATGTATAAGGTTCGTAAAAGCTTTTTGATGTTTTATCCTTTCTTTTACCGGAACAGGGGAGAAAGCATCTATGCAATAAAAGCAAGAAAAGTTTTATGCAAAAGCTTCGTTTTCGTGGTAAAATAAAATCTCATGTAGACTCCTCCATAAAAGGAGGAAAATATGAAAGAAGAATGGAAAAACTATCAGGATTTAGTGCAGGAGAGAGGCAAGTCAAAGCTGCATGAGTGATACAGGCTTTTAGCCTGATTCTTCGTACAGGAAGAAAAAGATGCTTCAGTTTTGGAGCTTTCCGTAAATTCTTCATCTGAAGAGAATGTTGTAAGGGTCTTACCGGACTCATGCACTTTTCCTTGCAGGAACTTAAGCAAATACGGAATTGGGACGGCTAAGGCGGTGGAACTTCTTGCCATCGGGGAGATTGCGTCGGATCTGGAACAGTAGAATCGCGATAAAGTCCAATGCTTCCGTTCTCCCCATGAGGTTCTCTTAATACTTTAAAGAGAGATGCGTTACTTGGATCATGAAGAGGTTCGTGTACTGTATCTGGACACAAAAGGCAGAAGCTCATAAAGCGAACATTTTCTGGAGGAAGTGAATTCTGCAAGTATTTCGGGAAGGAGCTTTTCCGGGAAGCTTTGATGGTTGCTGCCAATTGTATCATTTTAGTACACAATCATCCTTCCGGAGACCCGGAACCGTCCAAGGAAGATGAGACATTTACGGATTCGGTCAGAAGGATAGGAGAATATGTGGGGATATAGTGGATCATATTATTATGGAGATAATCGTTATATAGTTTTAAAGAACAGGGAAGTTTTAGTGGAAAATAGAAGGAGCAGATACATCTTTATATTTCTTACCGTGCTCTGCATTATGATGGTGGTTCTGTCTTCCATTAAGGACGGTCTGATGAATCCCTTTTGAGAAATGCGGTAGGAACCATTCTGGTTCCTATGCAATCCAGTGTAAATCGTGTCGGGTAGAGGCATGTATTGCAGTGGGAAAAAGCATAAAAGTCTTGTGGATGCGAAGCGGAGAATCAGAAATACAAGCCAAAAATCGATACGCTCACGGAAGAGAATACAGTATTCTAAAACAGAATGAGGAAGAGCTGCAAAGACTGCGCGAACTTTACAGCCTGGATCAGGAGTATTTACAGTACAAGAAGGTTGCGGAGCAGAGTTATTGCGAAGGACTCGGAAAATTGGTTTCAGGTCTTTCGAATCGATAAAGGCTCAAAGGATGGCATCAAGGTAGATCAAAATGTCATGGCAAAGGGCGACTTGTGGGAATTGTCACGGATGTGGGATTAAATTATGCCACGGTTCGTTCCATTATCGACGATGAATCCAGAGTTTCCTGTATGGGAATTCAGTCCAGTGATACCTGTATTGTAGCAGGAGATTTACGGCTGTATGAAGAAGGAAGACTGCGCATCACCAATATGAAGAAAGATGCGGTGATTCAAGATGGAGACCGTATCGTAACTTCCAATATTTCTTCCAAGTTTTCTTCCGGGAATCCTTGTCGGATTCGCATATTGATATAGAAGTTGATGAGAAAAAGACTGATGAAAAACGGTTATCTGATTCCGGCTGCCGATTTTTACAAACTTACAGGAAGTTCTGGTGTTGACGGACAGAGAAGGATGATCGCTTCCAAAAGGAGAGTAGTAACGTTGGGAATAAATTTGTTAGAAGAAAGAAAAAGCACCATACCCAATTTCTTTGTTTTATTTTTGTTCTTTTTGATTCTGGCTACTGCCAAAACCAGTGTATTTCCTTTTGTGCTTTTTCTTTCCGCAAGTCCTAAACCTTCTTTTAATTCTCTGCTTTTCCTTTCGGTTTTTATTACGGCTCCTTCCGGGATGCTTTTACGGTTTGGCTGCAGGACTTCTTATGGACTTGTTTTATTCAGGGACTTTCTGGCTTTTTATTCCTGATTTTTGTCTTTATCGGGTATATAAACGGATATTTTCATGCTTTTTGTTACGAGGAGTACATTCAGCTTCCTTGTTTCTTTGTGTCTTAAGCGGTTTAGCCTATCACAGCTATATTTATCTTTTGCGTTTTTGATTCGCGGAAAAATGGTAGCCTTCCTTATTACGCTGTTCATATCGTTCTTCCATCCATCGTTTTTCGTTTTTACTGACGCTGATTATGTATCGTTTCTTCTTTAGTGCAAGCAAACAATTGGAGGAAAAAGCGTTAAGATTAAAAGAAATATACAGCTTGATTAAGGAACTGGTTTCAGGCTTTTTTCTCATCCCGTCTTTTTGCTCTAGCTCTTATTTTACCGGTCTTTTTCCGTACTGGGATCCATCTTTTTCGGATGCAGATTATGCAGGGACAGAGTTATCTGGAAAGTCATTTGAAGAGTACAAGAAAAATCTGGTGCTTCCGGGAACAAGAGGAATATCTACGATAAAGACGGTAAACTGCTTGCTTACATGAATTACAGTACAAATCATTACCATAGCGGATACGGGTGCTTTTAATTCTACCCGCAAAGGAATCAACAATCGAAATAGAATGTTGCATAAACTCGCCGTAATCGTAGAAAAATACCGGTATCCGATTTTGAGCCAGTTTAAAGTAACACTCAACGAAGACGGGAAGCTTTAGCTATACGACATCAGTCAGACCAGGACAGACTTCGGCTTCTGGGCGAATGTCTTTCGTGAGGATCCGGATAAATTAAGTGAGAAGGAGCGGAACAGTACAGCTGAGGAATGCTTTCGAACAGGCTGAAAAACTATATCATTTCAATAAACTGACGGATGAGAACGGAAATCGATTTCTCTTTCGGACAGAACTGCTTTGGATATGATTGGGATTATTTATACTTTGCGCCTTACTTCGTATCAACGTTATATGAGTACAAACATTGTGGAGAATATTTCCAGAGAATGTATGGCTGAAATACTGGAGTCGAAGTATGATCTTTCCCGAGTCGACGTGGAAAACGTTTCCGTCAGAAAGTACAATTATGCACCATATTTATCGCATATTGTCGGATATACGGGACAGGTACAGGAAGGGCAGTTGTCCGATTTAAAAAAGATTGATGATTCCTACGATGTTAATGATATCGTGGGAGTTTGGGGATTGGAAAAAAGTGAGGATTTGATTCTCAAAGGGAAAAAAGGATATAAGGAAATGTATCTGAACAATGTGGGAAGTATTATGGAAGTGATTTCCGAGGAAAAACCCATGGCCGGAAATGATATCTATACCACTATTTCCGCAAAATGATCGAGATATCCATTTATCATCTTCTGGGAACAGGAACTTGCCGGAATATTATCCTCCAAGCTGACAGAAAATAATGATTTGGATCAAAGTAAGATAAAACAATCGCAACTTATGATTCCGGTAAAAGACGCCTATTATCAACTGATTAACAACAATGTTTTAAATAAAGATCACTCAGAAGAGGCCGAGTGAGGCGGAGAAGGAGATATGCTTCTCGTTTTAAGCAGAATAAGGAGGAGATGCTTTCTCAAATAGAGACTATCTTTAAATGAAGAAAACGGAGGAGAACTTTCCGGACTGCCACAGGAATTGCAGGCATATAGGTCTATATATATGATTATCTACTCAGTAAAAAGGAGAAATTGTGGATCCGAAGATACCAGATATAAATCCTCTTCGAGCTTATACACAATGGAAAAATGATGCCATCTCTCTTCATGATTTAATGAAAAGGCATTGAGGAAGGCTGGATTGATACCAGAAAGTTGTCTTTAAATACGGAGTATTCCGATACGAATGAGATTTATGCGCTTTTGTGCAGAAAATCATGGAATACCTGCGAAGTGACGCCGGTTTTGATAAATTGCTTTATAAGTACGCTATTTCGCAAAACAGACTATTTCGGAAAATCTGCTTCTCCGAGCTCTTTTTTGAGCAAAAATGTACTGAGCACAGGATGATGCTTCTACGCAGGCCCTGGCTGCCGGTGATGCCCATATGGCTTTTACCTTCCTATTGGATAAAATCAGGAAAATTGAGCTTACTCCCGCACAGCTGGCTTTTGGGACTCCCTGTAACGGTTCAGTCGTGGTAACGGATGTTAAGACCGGAAAAATCCGTGCACTTGTCACATACCCGGGTTTTGATAACAATAGAATCAGCGATGCCGCCCTATTTGAAAAATGCAATGAGGATCTTTCCTTCCCTTATTAAACGGAGCAACACAAACACAGCTTGCACCGGGTTCGTCCTTTTAAAGCCGATCAGTTCTATCGCTCGCTTGAAGAAGGGTAATCAATACCGATACAATTATCGATTGTACCGGAAAATATGAAGAAGTAACGCCGAATATTCGCTGTTGATTTGGCCTTCTCAACACGGAAAACGAGAACTTGGTAGACGGAATCAAGAATTCCTGTAACTATTTCTTCGCCGATTTGGGGCATCGCCTTGCAACGGACAGTAAGGGAAATTATAACCCGAGCTTGGCATGGAAAGAATTCGAAAATATGCGAGTGACTTCGGTTTAAACTGAGAAGTCGGGCGTGGAACTGGATGAGGCGGAACCCAGAATTTCTACTGCATGACCCGGAACGTTCCGCAATGGGACAGGCCAATCATGCATTTAATGCTGCGCAGTTAGCCGCTACATTACGGCTGTTGCAAACAGCGGTTCTCTTTATAAATTATCGATTGTGGATAAAATCAAAGATCCCCGGAATAATGCAGTAGAAGAGAGGACTCCGGAACTCGAAAAAACCCTTTCTTATAGTGATGTGACCTGGAATGCGGTTCATGAAGGGCTTAGAAAGGTGATTACCGAAGGTGTGGCAAAAGTGTATTTATCGGACAAAATATAGCTGTGGCCGGAAAAGACAGGTACTGCCCAGGAAAGAGAGGACAGAGGAAATCACGCCGTATTTGTTTCTTATGCTCCTTATGATAACCCTGAAATCTCCGTAACAGTGAATATTCCTTACGGTTATTCTTCCGGTAATGCAGCCAGCCTTGCCAATATGGTGTATGACTATTGCTTCGGAAAATTAAGTATGGACACGATTCTTTCTCGAGATGCAAGTAACATCAATTCTTTAACTGTGAGTGATTAGGGTAGAGAAGATATGAAGTTGGATTACGATTTTAAACAATATGACTTTAGGCTCTTGTTTTTAATGATTTGTTTAAATACCGCCGGTGTCTTTATTGTGCGGTCCGCTATTTCTGCGAAAGCTTTTAAAGACACCTTTGGTTGTGAGACAAATTATGGGGTCTTTTGTCAGCCTGTCTATGAGTATCAGGTATTTCTTTGTTTGACTATAGGAAACTTTGTAAGTATTCTCCTTATCTATATGCTGCATCCATTCTACTTTTGGCCGGTGTTCGAATATACGGAACTGCATCAGGACATGGTGCGATGAGATGGATAACGGTACCTGTTTTAGGAAAGATACAGCCCGCGGAATTTGTGAAGGTAGCCTTTGATTTTATTTTTTTGCGGACTATTTACAAAAGGGTTAAAGGAAGACATTAATACTCCCTCACGGACTGCTCATGGAAGCATTATACCCTACTCTTACCGGTTGGTTTGGTTTTGATTCAACCAATCTTTCCACGGCTATTATTATGACGGTAACCGTGTTTGCCATGACATTCGCCTCTCCGCTTAAGTTACGCTATATTCTGGCTTTTTGTCGGAATTGCTATATAGCTCTGGCTTTGCTTTTTATCTTTTTCTTCAGGATTATACGATAAGATTCCGATTTTGCAGGGATATCAAGTCAGAAGAATCCTGACCTTTTTGCATCCTGATGAAAATTCCAATGATTTTGCCCAGCAAATGTATTCCATTATGGCGATCGGGTCCGGGATGTTTAAAGGGAAAGGGCTCTTCAACCACTCCATTTTTCTCCGTGAAGAACGGAAACTTTCTGGTTGAGGAAGACAATGACTTTATCTTTGCGGTAATTGGAGAGGAATTAGGATTTAGAGGGTCAATAATTATTATATTCTTCTTGTTGATTATTCTGGAATGTCTTATAATAGCTACAAAGGCTAAAACATTAAGCGGAAGATTAATATCTGTAGGGGGTAATGGCTTGGATTGGTTTCCAAACCTATACAAATATTGCAGTTGCAACAGGACTCTTCCCTAACACGGAATTACGCTTCCCTTCTTTTCCAGAGGCGTAAGTTCTCTGCTTTCGGTTTATTTCGGGCTGGAATAGTCTTAAATGTTGCATTTGCAAAGAAAAACATAGGAGGAGTAGGAGATGAAAGTGGGTTTGCTCATGCATGATTCTAAGAAGAAGCTCATGCAGAACTTTTGTATCGCTTATAGAGGAATTTTGACCAGACACGATTTATATGCAACAGGGACAACCGGAAGTTTAATACAAGAAGTGACCAACTTGAAGATCCATAAGTTTTTACCGGGAGAAACCGGCGGGGTAAGACAACTTGCTTCTCAGATTGAACAGGGAAATCTGGATATGATTATTTTCTTAAGAGACCCTTCTCCCTGAAGCGGACGGGGAGGCTGAACTTACAGAAGTTATTCGACTTTGTGACATGTACAATATTCCCATCGGGACGAATCTTGCTACTGCTGAGCTGTTGATTCATGCATTGGAAAAGAGGAGAGTTGGAGTGGAGAAATATAGGCTAAAGATTTTTTCACAGGAGTAGAGTCTCTACTCCTTTTTCTATGGTTTATTTTATTGTTGATTCTGTCTTTCTGTGTTTCTTGTAGCAGAAAACCGGAGAAAAGCCTTTTCGGAAGAACAATGCATACAAAGGCTGACTTCTCTATCCTGGGGTACGGAGGCAAATCATACCGCACAAATCCTTTTGCCGAAAAGCTTAGTGATACCTGTAGATCAAAGCTATAACGAGCAGGAGATGGATACCGAGAGCTTTCTGCTAGTGGAAAAAAGCAATACCGTTTCCGATCGAGCTCTTTCTTATAAAAATCCATACAAGAGAGTTTATCCTGCCAGTATAACAAAAATTGATGACTGCACTTGTTTGTGTGGGAAACAGTTGAGGATTTAGAACAGGAATTTGTGATTTTTCTGCTTCATCCATAAAGGTAAGCGGATCTTCCACTGCTTTTCTGCAAGTCGGAGAAAGCCTGAAAATTAAAGATTTACTGTATGGGATGCTACTTCCCTCAGGAAATGATGCTGCCGTTGCAGTTGCTGAAGCAAGTTGCGGTTCCTGTCGATGCATTTGTGGAGAAAGATGAATGAAGAGGCGGTAAAGATTGGTGCCCTGTCCTCCCATTTTACCAATCCTCACGGGACTTCCGGATGAAAAATCATTATACTTCCCTACGATATTTATTTGATTTTTCGTGCTGCAATGCAACATGAAGTTTTGCGTGAAATATTGGGAACAAAAGAATACCAAGTTGTCTATAAAGATCGAACGGAGCACGAAAGACGCAGGTGTGGAAAAGCAACCAAATCTTTACAGTACCGGAGAAAAAGAGCTGCCCAGAGGACTTAAAAATAAGGGAGCCAAAACAGGAACGACCAAAGAAGCTGGTTGTCTGTCTCTTGAATACGAGAAGACGGGAAGTGATTTGGACTATTTTTCTATCGTTATGAAAGCGGATACGAAAAGACAATCTTTATGAAAATATGACAATCTTGCTTGATAAGATTTCTTGAATGTACTATACTTTTTATAAGTTTTAGCAGTTTAAACGCAAGTAAAAGTTCTTGTTCTGTCAAGGAGGAAATGCAAATGGTTCAATTTATTGTAGGACAAAGAGGAAAAGGAAAAGACAAAGCAGCTGATTGAGAAAGCGAATTCTACTGTCAAAGGAAGCGAAGGGAAATGTCGATTTTCTGGATCGCTCCGCTCAACATATGTATGAACTGAATAATAAAAATTCGTTTAATCAATGTAAATGAGTTTTCAATTGGATTCTGAAGACGCTTTTATCGGGTTTGTTAGCGGTATTATTTCTCAAGATCATGATTTAGAATATCTTTTTCTCGACAGTTTTCTGAAATTAGCCTCTCTGGAGGGAAAGCCTATTACCGATTGCATCAGAAAGCTGGATTTGCTTTCCGATAAGTATAAAGTAAATATTGTAAAGCAGCTTATCCATGAGTCCGGATGAGGTTCCTGCAGACTTAAAGGATCATATTGCGTTAGCACTTTAATTATGGCAGATAGCAGTTATTTAAAGAAAAGAAGAAAGTTTTTCAATATAGAGGAGTAATCTTTATGATTATTGCTCTCTATATTCTTTTTAGTGTTATATCTTTTCTGAGGAGAGATCAAATTCGTTTTACTGAAGTGCGAGAAGGCAACTTGGTTCGGGAAAAATCAATATACCGGACTGATATTGAGAGAGAGAAAGCCTATAATGCAGTTAAAAAGCGGTTATATTCATTTTACGGTATCGGAAGGCAGAAGAGTTTGCCAAGGGGCTGAGCTTTATACCTTGGATGAAACCGGAAATTTGGAAAAATATCTTTCGGATCATCCTGAGCTTCAAGAGCAATTTAAGTGAACAACAAATCATGGAAATTCGAAATCGTTTGAAAGCTTCTCGTTCTTTTTCGAGATGACGAGTTTTTATTCTCTATGCCTTTCCTTCAGGAATGGATGGAGATAATCTGGCATTTTTCCGGAGAGGATGGAATAAAAGTATTTAAACAGCATTTTAAATCAGCTGGGGAATTTCTTATATCGTCGAAAATGCCAAGGAAGTCGAGTGTAGTGTCCTATATTTTGGACGGCTATGAAAACTGGAAAGAGGAGGATCTCTCGGCAGATACTTTTCGAAATGCCAATGGAAAGAAGGTATATATCCATGGCGGAGATCGTGTAGAGGAAGGAACGGAAATCTATAAAATCATTTCTTCTTCGAACTGGAGCTTTAGTCTTCCTTTGACGGAGGAAAGAGCGGAATAGTTTGGAAAACCGTCACAAAGTAACACTTTCCTTTTTCTAATCCGGATTTGGAACTTTTCCGGAGAACTCTTTTTATTCACGGAAAAAGACGGAGCGCTTTACGGAAAGGTAGAATTAAAGAATTATATAGATTATTTTCCTGGAGGATCGTTTTGTCGAATTTTTCTCTCAAAGAAAAGGAAGAAAGCGGACTTAAAATTCCTGCATCCGCAGTGGTTCAAAAAGGAATTCTATGTTGTTCCCAATGAGTTTCTGTCTGTTTCGGAAGATGGAAGCCAGGGATTTTACAGGCAGGAGAGTGACGGAAGCACTAAGTTTAGTGCCACTGAAATTTATCGGAAAAGATCAGCAGTTTTTCTACATCAGTATTCCCTAAAGACGAAGACAGTCATGTGTTGAAAACAGGGAGACGTGCTACGGAAGAGGGAAGTTCAGTTCCTATAGTATCGGCCATACAAAAATCTTTGGAAGGTGTGTATAATATTAACAAAGGATATGCCGTTTTTCGACAGATTATCCCATTGGATGACGAATATATTATAGTAGAGAAGAATACTTCTTCAGGGAATTGAGGTTTACGATCATATTGTATTACAGGAGATATGGTGAGTGACGGTCAACTGATCTTTTCAGTAGAAAATGATTGCAGGAACTTTCAAGCTTGACTTTGCGTGGAAATTGAGTGAAAATTATATTGTTTAACATGGGTCGATATTGGGAGATTAGTATGAGCTTTTTAAAGTAACCTTATGACAAAGATGAACTTTGAATAGAGACAGCGATGATGATTATGATTTTAGATAATGATTATGACTTTGATGACGAGTATGAAGAAGAGGAAGAAGCACCAAAGAAAAGCTCTTCCTTCTTTTGGAAGACGAGTTGATGAGGATGAAGAAGAAGCTGAACCCAAGATTCGTTTTTCAGTAAAGCCAAGTCAATACAAATGAAAGAAGAGCCAGCATGGAAGTGACAATGATTAAAACCGAATTCCATAGGGAGACGCAACAGAGATTTGCGACTATCTTCTTAGCGGAAGAGCTGTTGTCCTGAATATGGAAGGCTTACATACTGAGGTTGCACAGAGAATTATTGATATTTTGAGTGGAACAGCTTTATGCTATTAACGGAAATCTGCAGAAGATTTCCACCATATCTTATTATCAGTCCTGAAGAAATTCATCTTTCCGGTGAATTCTCCGTGCAGGTTTTTGGAGGAGACGGGAAGGTACTTTTGAGCTTTAAACTTCAGATAATATAAAGTATATAGGCATATCCCGAAAGGATATGCCTTTTTAATGCAAGGAGCAGATATGCGAAAGCTGGATATTTACGAGAAAGATTTTCATAGTTATTCCATTTATTTGGAGAAAAATTTTTCCGGAATTTCGGAAAAATTAAAGGAACTGGACCGTGAGGAACAGAAGGCTTTTGATTGTAACGGATGACCATGTTGCTCCACTCTATCTTAAAGAACTGGAGGATAAGATCCGTTCTTCTTTCTCTGTAGTGGAATCCGTGGTGCTTCCTTCCGGGGAAGAAAAATAAAGACCCTTTATCCCATATTTCTACAATTTATGAGGCGGCAATTGCTTACGGGTTACAACGGAAGGATTTTATGATTGCGCTTGGTGGCGGAGTAGTGGGAGATATGACGGGATTTGCTGCCGCAACCTACTTAAGGGGAATACGCTTTTATTCAGATTCCGACCACCCTTCTTGCCCAGGTTGATTCTTCTATCGGCGGAAAGACAGGAGTAGACTTTCAGCATTATAAAAACATGGTTGGAGCGTTTCATATGCCCTGCCTGGTTTATTCCTCGATGCATACGCTTTCTTCTCTGCCTGAACTGCAATATGCGTCAGGGATGGGAGAAATTATTAAGCATGCAGTTAATTCATAATCCAAAGTATCTTCCGTATTTAATGGAGCATAGACAGGGATTAATCGAAAAAAGATGCGGATACTCTGTTGAGACCATTTATCAGAGCAACAGAATCAAAAATACTTTGTCGAAAAGGATCCTTTTGAACATGGAGACAGAAAATTCTTGAATTTTGGACATAGCTTTAGGGACATGCGATAGAGAAGGTTGCCGACTTTCTCCTACAGTCACGGACAATGCGTGGCCTTCGGTTCCCTTATGGCACTGAGTCTTTGCTGCAGGGATATCCGAGGATGAAAGAAAAGAGTATTGAAGAATTAATGCAAGATTTATCCTTGAAGTCCGTTGCAAAAATGGATTTTGAGTCAGTCTTTTCTGCATGAAAAAAAGATAAAAAAACAAAAATAAAGACCATTTGCAATTTATTTTGCTGCATCATCTTTGTTCTCCTTATATGGACGAAGCCTTTGGAGAAGGAAACACTGGAGCAGGCTTTTTATCGTTTTGTGGAGGACTAGATGAATAAGATTCGACGTTATTTGCTTATCCTTTTCCGTGATTCTTGTCGGGGTGGATCAATGGACAAAGCATTGGGCAGTGAGTACGCTGAAGACCGGAACGGAAATTTCCTCATCCCCATACTCTTTCTCTTGTTTATGTGGAAAATCCAGGTGCCGCTTTCGAGATTTTGCACGGACAGCAGGGCTTCTTTTTGTTGATTACCATGATTGTATTGACAGGGAATCTTATATGTTCTTTGGAAGCTTCCGCTGCATGATAAGGCTAGAAAAATTTTGGAGAGAAAAAGTCCGAAAGAATAGAGAAAATCTTATTATCCTTTATTTATTGCGCTTTGTTTTGTTTTTCCGGTGCAATCGGAAACTTTATTGATAGGCAGCTCAATCCTATGTTGTGGACTTTATTTATTTCAGTCCTATTGACTTTCCTGTATTTAACGTAGCGGATATCTATGTCACTTGTGCTTCTTTCTTACTTGTGTATTTTACTCGGGTTTTTACTATAAGGAAGAAGATATGGGCTTTTTAAAAAGACATCCAAACAAAATGAGGCGGAAAAACTAATGGATTTTATTGTTGAAGACGTCGATGCGGGAAAAACGTCTGGACAGTTTTCTTGCGGAGAAAAATACTGCAAAAATATACCAGATCTTTTTATCAGGGAAAGATGATAGAGGAGAATTTGGTTTCTGTACAATGGAAAAGCCGTCTGAAAGGCTTCTACAAAGATTAAAACAGGAGACAGAATTGAACTGTTTGAAAAAGAACCGGAACCTTTGGCTGTAAAAGGGGAAGAAATTCCCTTGGAAATCGTTTATGAAGATGATGATCTGATGGTGATTAATAAGCCGAGAGGAATGGTTGTTCATCCTGCTCCCCGGTCATACATCCGGGACTCTTGTCAATGCAGTGCTTTCTCACGCAGGAGTAGTTTATCCTCCATTAACGGCGTTTTACGTCCCGGAATTGTGCACAGAATTGATAAAGGATACTTCCGGATTAATTTTGGTCTGTAAAAAATGATTTTAGTCATAAAGGCCTTGGCAAAAGCAGTTAGAAGAACATAGCATTACTCGTCGTTATCATGCTATTTGCTCGGAGGAGATTGAAAGAAGAGCAGGGGACCGTTTCCCGCTCCTATCGGTAGAGATGACAGAAAACAACAGGCGATAAATTACAAGCATGGAAAGAAGCGATAACCCATTATCGGCTTTTGGAAAATCTGCAAAATGCCAGTCTTTTTGGAATGCCGTTTGGAGACCGGAAGAACCCATCAGATTCGTGTGCATATGAAAAGTATCGGACATCCGCTATTGGGAGATCCTTATACGGTCCCGAAAAAGAATCTTTATGCAATAAAAAGGCCAGGGCTCTTCATGCTATGGTTTTTGGGTTTTGTTCATCCATGAAGCCAAGAGTATATGGAATTTTCACAGATTATCCGGAAGACTTTTCAAAAAGCTTCTGAACAAACTTTCGAATAAACAGATAAAAATTTTTCAAGAAATGTAATAGAAGTTTATCAAACTCTTAAAGCATAGATTTTACTTCGGTTGTAGAATAACGAAATTCAAAAAGAGAAAGCGGCATACAGGTAGAGGTAGGGGAGAAAAAGAGTTTTGATTCACTTTTATAAATGGATAAAAATGAGGAAAGAGAAAAGTTTAAACGGATTGGTAAAAAGCAATGTAATTGCACTCTTTCATTTTTGCTGGGCTCTTTATATTTGGAAAAATGCTTCTGCAAAAAAGAAAAAGCACCGGTTTGCCGAATCGGTAGTCAGCAGTAGTACTCTACCGACTATGAAACTGTACTATAACAGAGCGGAAGATGCGTTTTTAAATTACAGTCCAAAGATTGATGTTTATAATCTTTTCTATGATAAGGAAGGACAATCCATAGGAGATCAGTTTATAAAGAAATGATGAGTATGGACAGTCGGTACTTGGCTTCTATCACGGATGAGGCAGGAGAAACGCCGGAAAAGGTGGCAAAAAGCCTGGGGATTAAACGTTCCCGTATTATGGGAAAAATATAATCCCGCAATACAGGGAGAAAATGAAAAATCGTTCCGCTTCTTATCCAGTGGCCTATTTCCAAAAATATTCACTATCGATTTCTAAACGGAGACGGGCAGGAAATTGAGGATTCCAGTAATGTTAAAGACATTCTTGCCATGGCATCCGTTTATAGCTATAAGCATAATTATCTGGATATTGAACATTTTCAAGGAAATCTGTCAGAACTCTACTTAAAAGTCCCATTCCTACAGCTTATCCATCAGTCCTGTCTATTATGATGATGGCTGTGTAAATCTCAGTGCAAAAAGAAGAGGCGGAAAAATGCCGGAGGAAAAGTCTGTAGAAGAAATTCAAAAAGAAGAAAAACAAACGGAAGGGATGGAAGAGAGTAAGAAAGATTCGACGGAGAGCGCTTCTGAGACACAGATTGGAAAAAGGAAGCGGAAAGACAGGAAGAGAAATTATCAGGAAAACAAATTGAAGACGGAAATAGTGAAAAAAGAAGCCGGAAGAAACAGTTCTTTCAATGTATCTATCGAATCGAGTGCTTCAACTGAAAATACAGAGGAAAGCTCTAGCTTTGGCCACCACTGAAGAAAGCAAATAAAAGAAAGGAAAGAAGGGGAGAACGACAGTGCTAAAGTAAGTCCTTTCTGAAATGGAAAACAGGGAGTGCTAAAAAGGCAAAGAAAACAACAGAAAGTAGTGAGAAGAAAGAGTTTACCGAAGAATTATTGTCCCCGGTCATGTCGACTTGACGATTACGATTCAAGTCAAGAAATTTGGAGATCAAAACGGTTTTGAAAGAAATCGTTCTGGATTCTTTGAAAAAGGATGATCCATTGACAATATGCCAAGCTCCCGATGGAAGAGTGGAATGAGGGAATGCATTAATGCAGTGAATCAATTAGATGATACGGACTGGTTCAATGCATACGGTTTTAAGTTTATCCACTGTTGAAACCAAGATGCCGCTTAGTGAAGAAGAAATTTCCCGCTACATGAGTATGCTGCCGGAGAATTTGAGTGCAGAACGAAAGAATGTGATATACTATGCCCTAAGCGCTGTAGGAAGGTTCCCTATTATTATGGCGGAAAGGCCGCAAAAGCAGGGATTGGATGGAAATCAATTCAGGAAAAACCGTTGGTCGGGATTATAAAGGAAGAAATAAAAAGGGGCTGGATTGCTCGGGATTTGTATCAATGGGCGTATTGGGCAGCGGGAAAAATCCTCGGATTTTGCTTCCAGTACGAAGGAACTTGTTGGAAAGGGAAATAAAAATTAAACGCAGTGAATTGATTCCAGAGATCTGGTTATTCAGCCCAGCGGAGAAAGTCATATCGTGATGTTTTTGGCATGGACGGAAGAAGGACAAATGCTTGCCATTCATGAGAACTCTACGGCGGAACCGTTTCCGTGATGAGGGTTTCTGCGAATTATCCCTATTACAGGAGTATTCTACCTAGGCGTTTTGAGCTGACGTGTCTTTCAAGCTTGTTTGTTTATTATTTGTCAAATGTAAAGATATTTTTCACGTTTTGAATGAACTGAATTTTCACTTTGAATCAAGAAAATTTTCACTTTGGAATCAAGAAAACTGCTTGACGGAAGAAGGAAAATACTGTAGAGTAACTTAGATGCAGTAGCTAGGGTTTAAGCAGTGTCAACTCACCAAAGCTAGCGAGTAAATTTATAGGGAGGATGTCCTAAATGTATGCAGTTATTGTAAGTGGCGGAAAGCAGTACAAAGTCAGTGAAGGCGATGTAATCCGCGTAGAGAAGTTGGAAGTGGAAGAGGGAGCAAAGGTTTCCTTTTGATCAGGTTCTTCTTATTAACGACGGTTCTCTGAAGATTGGTACTCCCACTGTGAAAAGGTGCGAAGGTTTCCGGAACGGTTCTTCAGAACGGTATGAGGCAAGAAGGTTATTGTTTACCGTTACAAGAGAAAGTCCGGTTATCACAAGAAGAACGGTCACAGACAGCTCTTTACGGAAGTAAAGATTGACAAGATCAGCTTAATTCGTAACGAGTAGGAAGTATCAAACCTCGTTTATTGCAGGAAGGAGTAAAAATGGCTCATCATAGGGTATGGGCTCTACCAAAAACGGTAGAGATTCTAATTCAAAAAGACTTGGTGCGAAAAGAGCAGACGGACAGTTTGTAAAGGCAGGAAATATCCCTGTACAAGCAAAACGGCACAAGAATTCATCCGGGTCAAAATGTAGGCTTGGGAAATGATTTCACCTTATTCGCTAAGGTTGACGGTGTTGTAAAGTTCGGGCCGATTAGGTGAGAGATCGTAAGCAGGTTTCTGTTCTTCCAGGGCATAAAGAAATGTTAACCCATGCCGGTTTCCGGTGTGGGGTTTCTTCAATATAAAAGGAGCTTTTTATGTTTGCTGACGTAGCAAAAATCTATGTAAGAAGCGTTAAGGGCGGAAACGGACATGTTTCATTCCGAAGAGAGCTTTTCTGTACCTGCCGGAGGACCCGATGAGGAGACGGCGGTAAGGGCGGAGATATTATCGTAGAAGTGGATGATGGTCTGAACAGCTTGGATCCTTTCCGCCATAAAACAAAAATATACTGCCGGAGACGGACAGGAAGGCGATGGACGTAAAAAATGCACGGAAAGAACGGAAAGGATCTCATCTTTAAAGGTTCCTGCCGAGACTCGTTAAAGGATGCGAAACAGGAAAGCTGATTGCCGATATGAGCGGGAGAAAATCGCAGAATTGTTCTTCTTCCGGGAGGAAAGGGCGGTTTGAGGCAATATGCACTTTTGCAACACCCTCCATGCAGGCTCCAGTTTGCTCAGCGGACAGGAAGCTAGAGAAATCACTCTCCGCTTGGAACTTCAGTGTGATTGCGGATGTAGGGCTTCGGGCTTTCCGAATGTAGGAAAAATCCACTCTTCTTTTCCCATGTGCAGTAATGCCAGACGGAAATTGCCAAACTATCATTTTACGACCTGAAATCCTCATCTTGGGTGTGGTGAACTTAAAGGGAGACAGAAGCTTTGTCATGGCGGATATTCCGGGACTGATTGAGGGAGCCAGTGAAGGAGTGGGACTCGGGGTTTCAGTTCTGCCATATTCACCGTGCTCCGTGTTCTCATTCATCTTGTGGATGGGGCGGGATCAGGGAAGGAAGGGCACCTTTGGAGGATTTAAAGAGCATTCATGCCGAGTGCAAAAAGCTATGATCCGGAGATTTTAAAGAAAGCCGATTATTGTGAGCTGCAAATAAGGTAGAAGCTTATTCAATCGAGGAGCAGGAAGAGCACTGAAGGACTTGGAGAAATATTGTAAGGAAATGCATTATCCCTTTCTTTTAAAATTTCTGCTGCAAGCAATCAGGGAATTTATCCTCTTCTGGAAGAAGCATACAAACTCTTGGAAGGAATCAGTAAAGAGAAATGCTTTATGAAAGTGAAGTGGATCTGGAAAGCCTTGGGTGCAGAATCTCTTCCCATCAGATATGAGCATCCGGAAGAGGGACTCTTCCTTGTGGAGGGGCCGAAGATGGAGAAGATGCTTGGATACACCAATTTAGAGGCGGAAAAAGGGTTCCTTTTCTTCCAGCGCTTTATGGTGGAACAGGGAATTATCAAAGAACTTAAGAAAAATGGGGCATGAAGGAAGGCGATACCATTAAGATATTTTCACATGAATTTGAATATTATGACGATGAAGCTGTGGATGAAAATGAGTCCGGGGAGGAAGAATGAAGTCCTATATTGTAGATAGTAAGATGCGAGCTCGTATTCAAGTGCCGCACAAAATATAGATCCGGTGCTCTCGTGGGGAAAAATGCTCTCACGCCTGAGTTTACCCGTTCTGTGGAAGAATACATGGAAAAGCATGAAATCATGAAGATCAATGCTGAAGAACTGCGACGAAGATTTGCATGAGTTGGGAAATACCATAGCAGAGCGGTCCAATACCGAGCTGGTACAGATTATCGGAAGGAAAAATGATTGTACTGTATAAGCGGCAAAAGGAAGAAAAAGAACAGAGCCTTTCTAATGGATAAGCAAAATTTATGCTTCAGTCTTTCCGATATCGATATGACTGTGCTTTCCCTCGGTTCGAAAAAGCTCGGAATCCTTGGCGGAAGCTTTAATCCTGTTCATTACGGGCATTTAATCTTGGGGAGAACAGCCCTAAAAGGCTTTGGAAGCAGGAATGTCCAATTGCAAGCTAGGAAGCACTGGATTATGATAGCAAAAGACGTACAATTGTTTCCCGATCCGAGACGAAGTATCATGACGGAAAGTAGCTTTTTCGAATGATTGCATTTTTATTTTTGCCTCAGGGCTACCTTTATCATAAGGAAAATCAGGATTTACTCTCTTTTCTGCACGTTCGGAGATGCTTTATACTGGCACTGCAGGAGGAAAAACCGAGAAACTTGCTTTTTGAACAGGATGCCTAACACGATTTTTTTCTTTTCCACAATGGAGGGAGAGCGAAGCGGCAATTTTATACTTATGATTCTAGCTGTTCTTTTTAGATTTTTCCTTATGCAGAACTGTTTTTGATTATCGGAACCGATGAATTTTATACCTTGGAGAACTGGTACAAAACTGAAAGAGTTAGGAAAAGTGTCACGTTTTCTGGTAGCCAATCGAAACGGAGAAAGCAGACAAAAACGTTGGAAGAAAGGACTGTATTCTTGAAGGAAGAGTACGGTCTCCAATGCACTTTCTTGGAGATGGAAAAGAATAGAATGTTCCAGTTCCTTATTCGGAAACGAATGAGAAAGCTCAATAGAAGGAATGCTTCCCGAGTAATAGAATTTATACGAAAAGAATCGCTTTTTATGAATGAAATACGGATGAATTTGAATCAGAAATTGTATACGAAAGAACATTGTGACAGTCATTATTTTATGGAAAAAAGCAATATTAATATTGACGTAAAAAGGAGCTTTAGCTTTTTGATAGAAGAAAAGGAATATCTGGAGAAAATCAAATCCATTCGGAAACATTTGAAAGAGCATTTACAGGATAATCGTTATGAACACTCCATCAGTGTTTTCCTTTTTCGGCGATAGCCCTGCCATGGCCCATGGTTATGATTTTACAGGCTGCAGAGCTTGCAGGGCTTTTGCCACGACTGTGCAAAATTTATGGGAAAGAAAGATTAATTTCCGCTTGTGAAAGGGAGCATATCCCCTTCTTCCGGATATATTGCAGCTCCGCAGGTATTTGCATGGAATTTACAGTGCAACATATGCCAGAAAGCATTTTCAAATTCAGAATGAAGAGATTTTATCTGCAATCTACTACCATACTATCGGAAAAGCAGCGATGAGTTTGCTGGAGAAAAATAATTTATCTGGCGGATTATATTGAGGTGAGAAGAGGCTATAGGGAGGAACTGGAAGAGGTGAGAAAGAGTAGCCTTTACCAATCTGGATGAGGCGATGTATTTAGCCTTATCTCAAACGATACAGTATGTCGAGGAAAAGGGACAGCCACTTTGCACGTCCTCCCTGGAGGCATTTCGTTATTATCAGCGGAGTGAGGAAGCGCCGGAAATGCAGTAAAATAAACGCTGAATAGCATGGAAAGGATAGCATAGGGAGATGGAGAAAGGATAAATATGGAATCAGAAGTTTTAGCAAAAAATCATGACTATTTTGGAGGAAAAAATACGGATATTCTTGCTCTTGATATTTCCGAAATATCCACTTTGGCGGATTACTTTTATATTGGCATCCGCAGAGAATGTAAGGCAGTTGGATGCTTTGGAAGATGCGGTAGAAGAGGAGTACGTTTAGAGGTAAATAAAGAAGGGAGAGCAGTTCCGGTTGGATACTAATGGACTATCGAGATATTGTGGTGCATCTTTTTACAAAGGAACAGAGAGCTTTTTATGATCTGGAAAAAATCTGGTCTGATGCAAAAAGAATGGAAATATAAAGGATAGAACTATTTCCGTACAAATGTTTGCAATTTAGATTCTTTATGCTATACTTTATAAGAACAAAAGGTTCGTGAGAGAGATATGAGCAGATGTAGAGACGAAGAACTGATTCCGGGAGGATGAAATGGGAAGACCCAAAAAAGTATATGCATAGATAATTTAACAGAGAACAGAAAAGAAATATATGAATACATTAAGGATTGTGTGCAGAAGGAATTATCCCCTTCTGTGCGGGATATTTAGTGCGAAAGTCGGCTTTAAAGTCCACCTCCAGTGTGTTCACTTATTTAAATGATTTGGAAAAAGCTTGAGCTTAATCAGAAAAGGATCCCTGCTCATCCAGAGAGCTATCGAAATTCTAAACCGTGAAGGATTAAGCTTGAGAGAAAGCAGAACGAGGAACAAAACAACGATTCGGAACCGTTGATTCTTCTATAGAAAAAGATTCTTCAGAAAAACGACTTCAGATGAGGACACGGTTTCTACGGAAGCTTTACGGGAAGAGATGGCGGCTCTTCCTATTGTGGGAACAGTTGCTGCAGAACACCTGATTTTTGCCGAAGAGAATATCACCGGGAACATTCCTTTTCCCGTGAATTTACTTCCCAATCAGGAAAGCTTTTATCTTGAAGGTTAAGGGAGATTCCCATGATTAACATCGGTATTTTCATGGAGATTATCTGATTGCTATAAGCAGACACCTGCGCCCAGGGTGAAAGTGGTTGTTGCTCTGGTGGATGACAGTGCCACGGTAAAGCGTTTCTACAAAGAAAATGGACATATTCGTTTACAACCGGAAAATGATGCCATGGATCCGATTATTGTTGAAGATTGTACCATCCTTGGCAAAGCAGTGGGATTGATTCGTCTTGGATTATAATGAGTAAAGCCTATGTTGGAAAAATGGTCTGAACCGGGTCTCGAGAAAAACATATGAGTGGAAAAGCTGGAGCTTAGAGTAGAGGATGAGAAGCATTTTTACAGATTCAGAAAGAAGTTTCAGAGCTGGATTCTCTTTTTGAAAAATATGGCATGAAAGCTTTTTATCCTAAAAATAAAGAAGATAAAGTCTATATTAAAATGGGATATCGCTTTAGACAGGTTAAAAAGAGCTGCAGGAAAGAAAAAGAGACTACGGTTCTGCAAAGAAAAGTATCGGAAGTGTTCCTCTATAGTAAGTTGCATAAGAGCGCTGAAGTTGCAGAATATGCGGTGTGCAGCTCAGAACTTATCAAAGGCGAGTCAAGAAAATATAAGGAAGAACAGCGCTGGAATGAAGAGAATTTGTCGTTCTTTTGGACTGTTTTCATCGAATTGTTCTGTAAAAATTCGAATTCTTTGTAATTGAGTCCATGTATCTTGCAAAAAGGAGAAAAATATTAAAAAGGGAGAAAGCCATTTCAGCTTTTCTCTTCCTCTTTACGAAGGCGAACGACATTTCGTACGCTTCTTCGCCTTTCCTCCTCTAATGCGGCATAGTGCTTTTTCGTTGTATTTACATCGCTATGCCCGAGTACATCGGCAACAAGATAAATATCTCCGGTCTCCTGATAAAGATTTGTGCCGTAGCTACTTGTAGCTTATGCGGCGTAATATGCTTTTAAAGGGGTGACTCTACCGGCATATTTTTACCATTTTCTCTACGGAACGGACGGATATACGCTTGTTTTGTATGGACAAAGAAACAAAGGCTTCTTCATGTCCTGAAGCCGGATTTTCAGCTTTCTTTCCTCTAAAATAGGCGCACGAGGCCGCTTTCCACCTCATCCGAGAAAGTAAATCTGACATTTCTTACCGCCTTTTCCTATGAATGCGATTCGTTATTGTTAAAGTCTAAATCGGATAAATTTAACTCCCACACACTCGGAAACACGTATTCGGTTCCGAGCATCAGTTGCATCATGGCTAGGTCACGAACATTGTTTTTCTCATGAAATTCACGCTCTTTTTTGCTTAATTGATTTCCATTTTCCACTTCATCCAAAAACCTCGCAATTTCTCCCTGATCCATACTGAATAATCTCCTCCTGAGAGAGTTTGGGAGGGGAGAGTAGAGGAAGCTTTGTTGCTGCTGATTAATCTGCCTTATAAAGATAGTTGTAAAAAGCTCTTTAAAGAAGAAATCTTACGTTTAATACTCTTATTGTGGTTTAAAACATCGACAGTTTCGATTTCTCCGTCAGCATTTTCTTCTGTTTTGTTCTGTACTTGAGATATTCCATATATTCCTCAAGTTCCGGTATAGAACAATTTTCCACATCTGAAACGGTAGAGTGCTCTATAGAATCATGCAGTTTTCAGTTCTTCCATAAGATAGGTAAAAATACCTTCAAATCATAAGCATAGGCTATCTTTAGTGCGAGACGCGGTTATCTGGTCAATTCACGAAAATGCATTACAGAAAGCCGGAAGATCCTTTTTGTAATTCTCTGAGCTTCAAAGTATTCTTTTTATCCAATTCCTCATGATAGGCTAAAAGTCATGGTTCACCTACATCATTTTTAAAATAGCATTGAATATTGTAAGTCCTGATGATTCTTTTATAGATCTTAAAGGTAGCTGTTTATTTACAATATAAAAAGGCACAGCTTATTCAGCTATACCTTTATTTTTAGCATATAACTATTCGTTAAACAAGAGTTTAGCGAATAGTTAGACTCCAGTTTGTCTTTCTCCATGTCTTAATGGAGAATAAAAATCAACATCGGAATATTTCCAGTCTTCCGGCTAACATATCCAAAAATCATGACCAGTTTTTGAAAATAAGAATACACGGAAAAATTGCTTTAGCGGTCCAACTTTTCCCCAGTCCCGGGTCCGATATTGTTAAGGTTGCGGAAATGGCTGAAAAGTTAATGCATAAAATCATATCCGTCAAAACTGATGAGAAATATGGAAATCATCGTAAAGTAAAGCATGGCCATCAAATAAGTACTGACAGGGACGAACCACCGCGTGATCCAGGCATCTTTCCTCCAAAACGCACCTTTCGGATGGCTTCGGGATGAATAATCAGTGCATCTCTTTTCGAGACTTTTTAAAAGAATCAGAAGTCTCGATACCTTTAAGCCTCCTCCTGTTGATCCTGCACGGCTCCGCAAATCATCAGGAATAAAAATTACCATCTGGGAAGGCATAGCCCATTCATTAAAGTCCAAGGTGGAAAATCCTGTTGTCGTGATAATACTTCCTACTGTGAAAAAAGCGTGATGCAGAGCAAAGAGAAATCCTCTTCCGATACTCTGGAAGATATTCAAAAGTGATAAATAAAGTGCTTGCCGCGATGATAATAAAATAGCTCTGGCTTCTTCCGAATGAAATGCATCCGAAAAACTTCTTTCCTCTGAATCCAGGTAATAGACATTAAAGTTCACACCGAAAAGAATCATGAATACGGTAATCAAAACTGGCTTAGCATGGAATAATCGGCCATTCCTGAGTTTCGAATGGCAAAGCCTCCGGTTCCCGCAGTACCGAATCCGATGCATAAGGCATCAAAAAGCGGCATTCCGGAAAGAAGAAAAATCACAATCATGATAATGGTCAGAATAAAAGTAGATTTTTATAAAGCAGCCTTTGCCGTATCCGCTACTCTGACGAACCATTTTTGGAAACTTCCGTCCGGAGATTCCGCTTTCATAATCATCATGTATAGCCGCCTCCCAGAGGAAGGACAGTAAGAACCAGGGACAAGTACTCCCATTCCCCTATCCAGTGAGAAAAGGAACGCCAGAATAAGAGCCCTTTTTCCGAGCGCCTCACATCGGAAAAGTACTGGAGGAACCGGTTGTGGTAAAGCCGGAAACGATTTCAAATAAAAGCGTCTATATAGTGAGAATTCTTCCGGAAATAAAAAGAAGGGTAAAGCACTACCAGAGAAAGAACAACCCAACAGGCCGCTACAATCACCAAAGCCTTCTCTGGCATAAAAGCAATTTTCTTCGGCTTTTTGCCGTTAAAATATATCCCAGTAAAATGGATGCCGCTCCGATGAAGAAAAAGCAAAAGTGCAATATCATTTTTCTCTGTAAAGTAAAGGAACAAATGAGCGGTAAAATCATGCTTATTCCTTCAATTTTTCAGTACCCATGCCAGAATATAGACAATCATACTAAAGTTCATAATGGATTACACTCTCCTCTTCTACCTTCTCTTCCAAGATATCTCTTAAGTCGTTATAGCCGGTATTCTTGGTAACCACGATTACGCGATCTCCCACTTTCATCATATCGGAACCATTAGGCGTGATAACTTTATGATTTCGAATGATTCCGCAGATCAATACTCCGTCTTTAAAATTCATGTCGGAAAAAGCTTCTATTGATTAAATCCGGGTCATTTAAAACACGGAATTCCATAGCTTCTGCTCTCCATCCGCGATTTTATAAAGGGTTTCCACGTTGGAACCTTTCGAGTTTTCCAATGCACGAACATAGCGAACGATGCTGTCAGCAATAATTTGCTTAGGATAAATTACGGAACCCAAATTCATTTCACGAATGACATTTTTCAAAAGCTGATACAGTTTACCTTTGGTAACCAGTCGGTATCGGATAATTTTCCCGCATAAAGGGACAACATGATATTTTTCTTCATCAAAACCGGTAAGGAACAAAAAGCATCCGTGGTTTCGATTCCTCACGCTTTAAGAGTTCCTGGTCTATGCCGTTTCCATTGATAATGCTGCATTCCGGAAACTCTTCTGCAAGAAACTCATCGTTCACGATTGGTTTCGATAATTTTCAGTTTTAATTTCAAGTGTGTTTCTTTACAATATTTTTGCAATATAGTAGCTGACTCTTCCGCCGCCTACAATCATACAATCCCGACAGAGCGTATATTCGAGTCCGAGTTTTAAGAAAAAGTCATGTAATATCTTTTGGAGAAGCGATAAAGCAGATTTCATCTCCTGCCATAAAGCAGTCGGAACCCTTTGGGGATAGAACATCTCTCCTCTTTCTATACAGCATACCAAGACATCCAGACCGATTTCATTTTTAAGAGAATAAAAGGAATGCCCACCAGCTTGTTGTTTTTCCAGTACTTTGCCGAATCAAATCGAGCCTTCCTCGGGAAAAGCTGTCTATCTTTAATGGCGGAAGCGAAAACGGAGCAGTCTTTCTATTTCCTCTGCGGCAGCCATTTCCGGATTGATCACCATGGCGAGGGTTTAATTCATCTCGCAGATACTTTTGATTTCCGTTGTATATTGCGGATCACGGATTCTTGCAATAGTACTGCAGTGTCCTTCCTTTTTGGCGAAAGAGGCAGCAAAAGCATATTGACTTCATCTTGATTTGTTGCGGCAATCAGATACATCCGCGTCGCTAATGCCTGCTCTCGAAGAGTTTGGGGCATTGCACCGTTACCATGAATTCCCATGACATCTAAAAAGTCCACGGCATGATCGTAGTTCTTTTTCATCATTATCAATGAGTAGTGATGTTATGCCCTTCTTTGTTTAATTGGTCGGCTAAGTTCAGACCGACTTTACCACATCCGACTACGATAATATTCATGTCTTCCTTTTTATAAATTCTTGCCTAATGCTATTTTTCAATAAAACGATTGAGTTCGGCTTTTTCCAATATACGACCCGATCGATAGTAAGTTTGTTTCTCTATTCCGAAGACACTTTCATTTAAAAGTAAAATGTCCTCGTTTAAAGCTTCAAAAAGTGTACCAGAAAGGTCCTCTGTAAATACGGTGTGAGCACAAAAAGCTCATCATAGCGAAACTCTTTTTACCGCCCTCTTCCATTCTCTTTTGTGAAGTGAAGGAGCTCCCGAAGAGGCACATAATAGATTTCATTTCTTTGTGTGAATGACAGGATAATAAAGCTGAGTTCCTGCCCTGTTTCATAAAGTCCTGCATAAAGTCATCTGTGTGCATGAAGGTTTTTGCAAAGGAAGCGAGTCCTTATGACATTCCTTGGCATCCAAACAAACAGGAACTCCCTGCACTACTCCCATATAGTCCACAGTGGACTTCCGATCAAAGTAGAGCAGGTGATCTGCTTATGGCTCTTATCAATTCTATAGGCGTAATGAGGTCAGGTATTTTTCTGAATGAGGGCGAGGTTCTTTTCCCTATAGAGGGCGATAGTCTGATTCAGCTCCTCTTCCAGAGAGAGCCTCTTAGCCCTCTTGACTTCCATAGTACCCATTTATCCATTCTCCGATGATTTCATTTCCTTGGAAATAGAGTGATCCGCATCGCATCGCGTACTTCTTCAGGGTAGCGTTTGTCGTTTCTTTAGCCTTTTTTCCGTGCCTTGATAAAGAATATCAGCGTCATCGGAAATGCGACTCTCCAGCTTTTCTTTCCTCTCTGATAGGGAGAAAGCATGTTTTTCCATGACCTTCAGAAGGAAACTTCTTTACACTTTCACATCCTCGAGACCGCCTCTTTTGTAGTGTTCCTTCATTTCATCGAGGTCAGGATAGTCCGGAAGGAATTGAGCGAAATCTTCTTGCTTTGAAAAAGCATCGAGGGTAAGTAAATACTATATTTCCTTCAACATGACCGATCTGTAATATTGATATGGGAAGGATCGGTATACATACTCATAATCTTTTGTTTTAACTAGTCTTTTCATCATCGGAAAGGTAAATTCCGTTTCGAGGACTTACTCATCTTCGCCTTTCGTCAATTCCCGAAGCCTTCTCTGGCTGGAATTTTTCGGAAGAAGAATCTCCGGTTCAGAAGAACTTTCTTTGATAAAGCTGGTTAAAGCGTCGTACGATTTCTCTTGTCTGCTCAATCATAGGAAGCTGATCTTCTCAACCGGAACGGTTGTCGCCTTTAAAAGCGGTAGTCCGCAGCCTGTGACACCGGATAGGTAAAGAAGCCGGCGGGAAGTCCCGCCTCATTGTCATTTTCATTTTTCCACTGCTATAGCCCTTTCTGTCTTCATTTCCGCCTTCACGGTCGGGTTGCGGCTCAGTCTTTGCGTGGTAACCAGATTTAAAGTAGTAGAAAGACAGGGCATGCAGCGCAGGAAGAGCCGATTGAATACAGATCGTGCTCTTAACGGGATCAACACCGACAGAAAGATAGTCCAGAGCCACTTCAATAATGTTATCTCTGATTTTCTTCGGGTTGTCGTGAAGTTATCCGTTAAGGCCTGGTCATCCGCAATCAAAATATTGATTTCGTCAAATTCCCCGAGTTTTGCAACTCCACTCTTCTTTGTAAAGATCCTACATAATGCCCAAGATGCAGTTTTCCGGTAGGTCTGTCTCCCGTTAAAATCACTTTTCTTCATTCTTCTTGCTATCTCTCTTCCATTACCAAAACTCCTTTATTCATTAGCTAAAATGCATTTCTTTTATCAGTTCAATTTCTTCCCTGAAATGCAGAGCACATCAAAGCGACAAGGGGTGTCATATGAGGATAAATGCCGTTTTTACAGGTATCCCTCCGCCATGGTTCGAAGAAAACGGATTTTCTTTCGGACTGACAGCTTCATAGGGAGAGCTTTAAGCTCCCGCTCTTTCTCCCTTTAACTTCTATAAAGCAGAGGTATTCTCCGTATCTTGCTAATAATATCCGTTTCCAAATGGTGAAAGCGTGCATTGCGCTCCAAAATACTATATCCCATTGCTTCCAAATATTCTACCGCCATCTTCTCGTACATTACTCCGAGAAGATGAGTATTCTTTCCTTATTACTTCATGACTTCACTCTCGATAAACTGCAGCTCTTTTTCAGAACTGATTATTCATAGGAAAGTTCAAATGACATTCTCTAGCGATACTCACATAACGATATAAATTTTTCAAGCTTTTCTATGAATCGGACAGGATGGTGCGCAAGAATGGCTTCTCTATGAGACCTTTGTCCCGTAGCCCTTTATGCTGCTTAAAAGCCGTATTCGGGATATTTGTTTCATCATATTTCAGCATGATATGATCCCTAGTCACCTTGGCTAAGACACTGGCTGCCGCAATGGATAAAGACTTCGCGTCAAAGCCGTGACATAGCCTTCTGCGGAATCTGAATTCCCGAATCGTCACTGCATCGTTTAGAAAGAATGTTCGGGCTAAGAAAAACGCGTCTCCATATCCTTCAGTGCTTCTCTCATAGCTTCATAAGTCGCCTGTAAGATGTTGATTTTCATCGATTCTTTCCGGAGAAACAATGCCGATTCCAAAGGCAAGGCTTCTTTCTGTAAGTCCTCAAAAAGCGCTTCTCTTCTTTTCTCAGTCATCTTCTTCAGAGTCATTTAAATAATAAAAAGGGATAATCTAAAGGAATCACGGCACAGGCTGCAACCACCGAGCTCTGCCAAGAGCCTCGTCCCGCTTCATCCACTCCCTGCTATCGGGCTAAACTTAAGAACTGCCCTCTCCTCTTTTCGCATTTCCTCGAGCCGCTATCTCCTCCTTTTTCTCTTACTTTATCTGTCAGTATTGCATCTATACTTCCATTTGGCTGTCTTCTTCCCATTTCATGGGATGCTCCAAGCTGATTCTTCCCAGTCTTCCGCTTCGAAAATCGTCCAGATATCAGTCTCGATACCTTCGTGTAATCAATATCTCCTCCCTTTTTTGATGCAGGCTCTTTTTACGGCAATGGCGTCCATTGCTTCCAAATGCTTCTTCTTTTCCCTAAAGAGCGTTTCTCCGTAGCGGGAAATAAGGGAGGAGCCGTAATAACGGGTAAGATATTTTTAGAAGATAAAAAGATAAGCTCTTCTATCGGCAGTATCTCATCGTTAATAGAACCGATGAGCCAGATTTAAGCCCATATCTCTCTTTCAAAATTTCGGCCAGGTGATTCCCCGGCGTATCGAGAAGCTGTAAGTCCTTTTCCGATCTTAATCCACTGTGCCCTTAGTAACTCCCGGCTTATTTCCGGTTTTTGCCGTGGCCTTTCCCATAAAGCGTTGATAAAGGTGGATTTTCCCAACATTCGGAATACCGAGAACCATAGCTTTGATGCTTTGGGAAAGAATCCTTTTTGCTTCTTTTCTTTCCAAAAAGCTCCGCACAGCTTTCCATGACAAGCTTATTTACGCCCTTTACACTGGATCGGCTTCTGGCATCCATTTCCATGGTGTAGAAGCCCTGCTTCTGAAAGCTTTCCATAAAAGCTCTTTTGTTCTGCCGGGATCCGTAAGGTCAGCCTTGTTAAAAAGCATGATTCTGGCCTTATCTTTGAGCCATAATGTCGATTTCAGGTTTGCAGGAAGCGTTAGGACAACAGCTGTCTATCACTTCAATAATTGCATCGAGCAAGGGCAGATCTTCCTTTCATCTTTCTCTTTGGCTTTTGCCATATGCCCAGGATACCACTGCTATTTTCACTTCACCCATCCTTTCTATAATATGAGCTTCATTTTTCCGAAGAGGAAGCTAGGCGAAACCAGACTCTTCCGCGAATCTGCATAAAATGCACATTTCCAATATTCTGAAAAACGACTGTCCTCCGAGGAATCCGTATTGTCTCCAATGAGAAAATACTCGTCTTTCCTAAGCTCTACGGGATTCTTGGCTAAACCCGGTAAAGCGATGGGAGAAATCTTTGTTGTTTCCAGAAAGTCTCCGTTAATATAGATTCTTCCATTTTTGAATAATCACGGTTTCTCCGGGAAGACCGACTATCCGCTTCATATTATAAGACTTATCCGCTCTTTTGGAACAGCACGATATCCATTCTTTTCGGCTAATGAAAACGATAACTCAGCTCATCAATGAGAACCGTATCACCTGTGGGAAAGTGCCGGCTCCATATCAGTGCCAGAAACTCTGTAAAGGGAGAAGAAGTTGTAAACAATGAACCAGGCCAAAGAAAGAAGAACAAGGATGTCCACCAGGGTATGAATAAACTTTTGACAAAAATCGTTCTTTCTTTCATAACACTCCTTAGACAGGTGCTCGAAAAGGAACACCTGCACCGTATCAGGGTTTTAAATTACTTCGCAGCCTTAACTTTAGCAGCTCCCAACACGATCACGAAGGTAGTTCAACTTCGCTCTGCGAACCTGCGCCCTACGAACTACTTCAATCTTCTCTACGAACGGGCTATGAATCGGCCAGGTCTTTCTACACGCCTACACCGTTACTGGATCTTACGAACGGTAAAGGTCTCTGTTGGAACCACCTTGAATCTTTAAAACGGTTCCCTCGAAAATCTGAGTTCTCTCTCTGTTACCCTCTTTGATCTTGTTGTATACCTTAATGGTATCTCCTGTGTTGAACGGCGCTAAGGCTTCCTGTCTTAACTGCGCTGTTTCAATTTCTCTAATGATTTCAAAAATTTGACATATACAAGTCCTCCAAAACATTCTATGTTCATACACGGTCTCGTCAGCGGAACATATTATAGGGGTTATATTTTGTCTATGACAAAAGCAGCTCATATAGAATAGCACAGCCAGGTCTAAAAAGCAAAGGGAAAATGCGGATTCTCCTCTTTTTGCTATTCATGCTATCTTTTTCTTAGGCTGAAACCCCGTCTTTTGGGGATTTAGCTGCTATAATTCTTTCAGGATAACTTTATACGCACTCTGCCTTTTTAACCAGTATAAACACTGGCTATTTTTAAATATTTGACAAAAGTCTTTTTCAACTCTTTTACTATATAGTGCTATAGTGTTATAATAGTCCTGGAGGTGATTTCTATGTCTTATTTTTGAAAAACCAAAAATAAAAAAAGGTACATACCTTCAGATTTATGAAAGCTATTATGACCCCTGAGGCGTAAATGTAGGTGCACATCGCTCTTACAAAACCAGTCGGATATGTCCACGAACTCATTGATAAAGGTATTGATGACCCCATATCCTTTTATTCTGATGAAATAAAAAATTAAACAGTGAGTACAAAGAAAACAAGAGAAAGAATAAGGTCAGACAGATTTCTAAAGAGTCTCCGAAAAGCTCTTAGGATACTTTCCTGTTAAGAATCTTAATGATTCACTCGGAACAAAAATACTTGAATCTTTTTGCAGACCGCTACAGGCTTCAAGTTTAATATAGCTGATTTAATATCAGCACTAATCTATTCAAGAATGGTACATCCATGTTCAAAATCGAAAACCTATGATGAGATAATTCCAAGGCTTTTGATGAGGAATACACTTTCTCACTTGACCAGCTTTTATTCAGGTATTGGATATATCGGTTCTGAATATGAAAAATCATAGAAATATATAACCACCAAATTAATCAAAAATATAAGTTTGATACAGAAAAACTTACTTTGATTGCACCAACTTCTATTTTGAAATCGATAGGAAGATGAACTTAGAAGAAAAGGTCCTTCCAAAGAGAAACCATAAATCACCAATTGTGGGACTTGGACTTCTCCTTGATTCCAATCAGATTCCCATTGAATGAAAATTTATCCCGGAAATGAAAGCGAGAAACCCATACTTAGAAATGTAATCGATGACCCTAAAAAGCTCGAAACAATATAACCGGTAGGAACTATACAGGGTAGCAGACAAAGGTCTTAACTGTATTAACAACATAATGCATGCCCTCAAAAGACGGCGACGGATATATATTTTCCAAGTCTGTCAAGACACTTCCTGAAGCTGAACTTACCTGGGTGTTGCTCGATAATGACTACGTTGATATAAAGAATAGTGATGGTGCCGTATTATATAGAGTTAAGGAATGTATTGATGATTTTTCTTATATCTATCAGTATAAAAATGGTAAGAAGAAAAATATAAAACTAAGAGAAAAACGTATTGTCACATTTAATCCTAAGCTTGCAGAAAAACACATATACGAGATTAATAAACTGGTTGAAAAAGCCCACAATCTAAAAAAACCTCACAGGCTAAAAAGGTCTGAGTTTGGTGACTGTTCAAAGTATGTAACTTTTATACCTACAGATAAAAAGAACAAAGAAGACGGGGAAAATTAAAGTTGAAATAAAATGAAGAAGCGATAGAAAAAAGCAAAAAGCTTTTGCAGGATATAATCTAATTGTAACGTCAGAGTTGTCAATGACTTCAAGAGAAATATATGATACATACCATAATCTCTGGCGAATCGAGGAGTCATTCAGAGGCAATGAAATCGACAGCTGACGCCAGACCTGTATACCTCAAAGCAAGACTCAATTATCGGTCATTTCCTGATATGTTACCTTGCTGTTCTTCTTTCCCGAATACTGCAAATTTACATCTTAGAAGATAAATATGGAATTGAAGAAATATTTAACTTTATAAGGGATTTTAGGTAGCAAAGATTTCAGATTATAAATACATAAACCTTACACGCAGTTCAGACTTTATAAAGAAAACTAGCTATAAATACAAAACTTCCATTGACATTGTATTTTCTTAATAATGAAGATATAAATAAAAATGCTAAGCCATAGATTCTAATCTGTGGCTTAGCACTATTTTTCGATCTCAACTCCAAGACAGGTCATAGTAGAATAGCACAGCCAGGTCTAAAACAAGCGACAATGCGGATTCTCCTCTTTGCTATTCATTTTGCTATCTTTTTCTTAGGCTGAAATTCTGTAGGATTCTTTTCTCTATAGATTTATAGAGATCAGGATGAACCTCTTCAGTTGGCTTTTAAACTTTTTCATGTCCATCATGACGCAATTTTCTTATGGTCTCCGGAAGAAGAACGTCCGGAACCATCAGCCTATATACTCTCTCGGTCTTGTATACTGGGGGATATTCAAAGACCGTTCGAGCTCTCCTCTCGTAGCTCTCTTTCTTGTTGAGCACGCTTCTTACTCTGGAAATGGCATCACCATCATAATGGCTGATGAGCCAGCTCTCCTCCGCTTAATACATAGTCACCGAGTGAAAGCTCCTCCGCGTTCAAAAAGCTCCAAGGCCTCTGATCCACTCCCTCACAGTGTCCAAAGAAAAGCGATATGAGCTTTCTCCTGCCGCTCTTCTGCAGCTTCTGTGAAAATATTCTTCCTCTCGGAGAACAGTAGATTACCTTTGTAGGAGCTTCTGTAAATCCGAAAACGCCTCATATATCGCGCCTGCCTGCATGAGCATTCCTGCTCCGCCGCCAAAGGGAGCATCATCGACATGCCCGTGCGGATCTTTCGTATAATCCGGATATTCGATGCGGTTCAGTTCTATTTTTCCTATCCCTCAATCGCTCTTTTCATAATGGAGTGAGAAAATGCAGCTCCACTTGTTCCGGAAATAAGGTCAGTACAGTGAAATTTCCATCATAGTTCGAGTAACCCCTGGTATGGTATGAATATGGATACGATTGCCCTCTATAGAGTAGACGATGGCAGGAAACATGCGGAATCAGATACTCTTATCCTTTCCTTTTACCACGAAAACCAGATTTGCTCCGGTTTCAATGAGCTCGAGACCGCCCAAGGCTCTCTCCCTCGATAAAAACCCATACCGAGGTAATCTCCGAGGAAATCATTCTCCTTCCGCCAAGGAGAGTGCCTCTTCTCTTTTACATAAAAGAGTAATCTCTATATTTTTCGGCAAGTTCTATACTGTCAACTCCTTTAAGCTTAAAAAGGACGGTATCCTGGGTACGATAGCGGACAGCGGAAACTCTCTTTCTTCTCGCTCTTCTATGGAGATCAGTCCCCTTGCTTTCTTTTTAAAAATAACTTTCTTTAAGGCGGAAAAATCGTTTTCGGATTGTCCGTTGCAGGGAAGACCCAAAGTTCCCCTTTTGACCATGCGGCTTTTCCCTACAATGCCTACTCGTAATCTTTCTAACATACTTTACTGCTCCTAAAACAGAGATATCTTTAAGAGAAGAAAAAGGGCTGTAAAATCAGCGTCATCATGCTCTACAGACTGGCGCAGCAATCAAAAATCATTAGCTTTGTTTTACAGCGCTTATCATAACTGCCAGATAAATCTCGCCTGTTTTACTGAATATCGATGGATATTCTCTGTTTTTGCTTGGATGCAGCTGCATTCATCACGGGAACGAATTACTCCAGCAATACGGCCTGAGCGTCAATCACCTTTCCCATGTCCTGCTCATTTACAGACAAAGGGGTGAGAAAGATTCTCCTCTTTCTCTTCCATTTCAGCATGGAACATCTTTCGGGAAGCTCAGACCAATGCTTTTGCAATGGTTTTCAAGTTCTTTACATTACAGCATCCCCTCCCTGTAGGAGTTAGATGTTAAACTTCGAGAAGTCTAGCTACGGTTTCTGTCAGCTGAGCACCATTCTGTAACCACTTCTTTGCAGCTCTGCATCTACCTTAAATACAGTAGGCTCCTTTAGTCGGATCATAGTATCCTAACTCCTCTGATAAATCTACCGTTTCTCCGGGCTACTGAATCTGCTACGATTACACGATAGTACGGTGCGTGGATCTGTCCCACTTCTTCTTAATCTGATCTTAACTGCCATTGTTTTCTCCTTTGAAAAATACACTTGACTTTATTTCTTCAGCAATGCTGTTGAAACCAATGAATACACTATTCATGCAGTCTGTATTCCAGCTAGATTTCTTATCCATAACCAGTGACGCAGGCGAAGCCTGACATCTGTTTAAAATATATCAAATTCATCGGAATTTCTGATTCTCTTCACATATCTTAGAAAGGAAATCCTTTTCCTCCCATTCCTTCGATGCCCATACCGGGAAAGCCTCCGCCGAATAAGCCGTTTCCGTGCTTTCCTCTTCCGCCGCCGAACTGCTTTTCATCATTTTCTGCATTTCTTCAAACTGTTTACCAGTCTGTTTACTTCAGAACATATCCACACCGGCATCGCTTGCAATTCTCTTCTTTCTGGATGGATTCATCAGCTTCGGATTGGCTCTTTCCTTTCAAAAGGTCATGGATTGGATGATGCATTTTGACCTGCTTTCATCTTCTTCTCGGAGTCTTCAAGGTCTATCCCTGCATCGCCTTATTCACCCCGGAAGCATTTTTAAAATGCCGCAATACCGCCCAGTTTCTGCAGCTGGTTCATTTGCTCCATGAAGTCATCAGTTGAACTGCCCTTTGGAAAGCTTACGAACGGATTCCTCGCCTTCTCTTCATCAATTTCGCTCTGTGCTTTCTCGATTAGAGAAAAGCACATCGCCCATACCGAGGATTCTTCCGCCATTCGATCCGGATAGAAGGGTTCCAGCTCGGAAAGCTTTTCTCCCATACCGAGAAAAGAGAATAGCTGTCCTGTCATCGCCTTAATGGATAAAGGCTGCACCGCCTCTCGTATCGCCGTCGCATTTCTTGTAAGAATAACGTTTCACATCAATGTCTTCACCAGCTCTGACTAACATTGACCGCTTCCTGACCGGTCATCGCGTCTACGGTAAGGAGCGTCCAATCTCACCGGAACGGCAGCTTCATACGCTTTTAATTCCTGCATCAGAGCATCAGTCAATTTGGTAAAGCGACCTGCAGTATCCAAAATGAGAAGATTATATCCCTTCTCTTTCGCCTCTTCATAAGCTCTTTTGGCAATTTCCTCGGCTTAATCTGATTTCAGACTAAAGAAGGGAATGGAGAGCTTTTTCCGCATTCACTCTTAACTGCTCAATCGCTGCAGGTCTGTAAATATCACAGGCAACAAGGAGGCTTTCTATGCATCTTCTGAACTTTCCGGCAAGCTCAGCCAGCCGTGAGTCGTTTTACTCGGCACTCTGAGACCCACCATCATGAGAACGGTAATCTCACTTTTGACGGACAGACTTCAGCTCGGTATTTTCCCCATCATCGCCGTAAGTTCTTCTTTTTACGATTTTAATTACGGTTTTGTAGCGGGACTTAAGTAGAATACTGCTGCACCGATGGCCTTTTCCTTCACCTTGGCAACAAAGTCCTTTACCAGCTTGAAATTCATCACTTCCAAAAGTGCCATGCGGACTTCTTTTTAGCGCTCAGATTTGACATCGTCCTCGGAGAGCTTCCCTTACCGGATAAACCTTGAAATCATTGTACTTAGTCTTTCTGATAAGCTTTCAAATGCCATGCATTATTTCTCCTGCTAATTTCCTGATTTCCTCATCCTACTTTGCTCTACAATCTTCTCTGCCAGTGCACGAATAGATAACCACTTTTTCCCAGCTGCAGATTCTTCCATAAAGCGAAGTTGTTCGTCCGGCTTTTTACTGTACAAGTACTGTGCTGCCTGCCTCGTGATATTCATTTCTATGCCGATTTCCGAGAAGCTCATGTCTTCCATAATGTGATAGGCATAGACCTTTTTCTGGTTTTCCTTTTAAAAAGTCCCGAGTAAAGCAGGAATAGATTTCCTTTTCTACAAATTCATCCATAGCACACCTCGCCGCAATAAAAATAACAAAAGAATAGCTGTCATGTGTTTTCTTGACAGCTATTGCACTATTCTTCTACAATTTCTAGAAGAAAATATCCTCTACATATTTTTGGCATCAAAGCGCTTAAGGTCTTCGATCTTTCTCCTTCTCCCATACTTTTACAGGGAAGTCCAGTTCAGCCTGAATGAGCCATACCGCCCTAGCAGTGGAGTCCATTTTCACCCAAAACCACACCGGTGACCTGAGGCATTCCTTAAACATTTTGGCCTGGCTCATCGCATTTTGTCCGGTGGCATCGACTCAGTGTTTCTCATGGCCTCCGCAATTCTGTCAATAGCTATTGAATTTTTCCGGTTCTTCCATCAGGTTTTCTCTTATTGTGCAGTCTTCCTGCGGTATCAATAATTAAACATCCGCAGCTTCTTTGCCTTAAAGGATTGCAGGGGCGTCAAGACCACAGCACCAGTGGTCAGACCCCTCCTTTTGATGAATACAGTCCCTCCGACGATTTCCCCATTCTGCTAAGCTGTTCAAGTCTGTTCGGCACGGAAGGTATCGGCAGCGGCAGAATCCTCTTTTTTCTTTAAGTGATAGGCGGTTTTCCGATAGATGGTGCTTTCCGACACCATTTGCGCCGATTGCGAAATGATGCTCTTTTTCTTTCTCAAAATTATAGTAATCCTCACCTGACATCGTATCAACAGGTAATCCTTTTAAAATCTTCTGATATCCTTGGTAAGGTGCCCTTTCGTTTCAGCCTCGCGCTTCACCCATCAATAATCCGCATACACTTGGATAAAACATCACTTTGAATCATAGCCTCTTCCAGCTCTTCGTAAAATTCCTCATCGCAGCGCGATCCGACTGAAAGAGATTATTTAAAATTTTGAGAAAAAGATTCGCCATAGCTACTCCTTATACAATAGTTTTCGATATCTAAAAGCCTATACAATAATTACGCCTAATAGAGAACATATATCTTTTACTATTCAGCTAAATTTCCGGCGTAAACCCAAACGGAATATCAGTATGGGATTATACTTATGCAAATGTTCTTCCACAAGGGTAACGGAGACTGAGGTGGAAAATCCTTTTCCCTGCATGGTAACGCCGAAAAGACGATCTGCACGCAATGGTGCTCTTCTGCGTAATCACGATAAACTGCGTATTTTCGTTAAACGATGCAGATACTTTGGCAAAAACGCAGCACATTGAGAGCCAGTCCAGTGCCGCCCTCAATCTGTTAGACAGAAGGAAGCCTCTCAGCTTTTGCAGGGGCAAGAGAGCGGGGACATGAAGATTGGCTCTTTTCTCCGCCGAGCCACCGTCACATTCTGCACTTTCACTTTCAGAGCTCGACGATAATGGAAAGTTCCAGCGGTCCATATCGCTCGTCATCAATCTTCGGTTTTCACGCTCGCCGCTCGAAGAGTGCACGGAAAGGGCATTAAAGTGCGGCTGCGAGATCTATGCGAGGTTCTCATGGAACGTGCTGCGCATCCTGCTGTCGAGTCCTGATAATCTCATGAGGCGGGTTTCATCCCGAGCTTGATCGAGTCGCTTCCGCACCCGCTTTTGGCAGAACTCATAGCGTTCTTTACCTCGCATGTTTGCTCAATACTATCCAGATTAATGGAGCCTAGTCCCTTCATTTCGCTTTTCTCTTGGATAATCGAGGGCAGTGCCAGGGTTATCAGGAGATTACCGACATCAAGTACTGTTTTGCCTGATCGACCGAAAGTCCGTGGTCTTCAGAAAGAGTTGAGAAGCGGATCGCAGACTGGTTCTTCCAGTTTTTCCTACAGATGTTCCAGTCTAAGCTGTTCTTTTCTCAATGCCAAAAGCTCTCTTCCTGAGTCCTACTTTTCTTTTTGTAGAAGCGCTTTTTCTTGCTTCTGCGATTTCCGCTCTTCTATTCTTTAGAGCGGTGAGGCTTTCCTTTCTTTTCTTTCTGCCTTTTCAAGAAAGAGCGCAGATCTTATCTTCACAGCATGAATCTGAGCTGTGACCTTTCTCTACCGAGCCGGCAGCATGTTGCTATTTTCCTCTTCAAATCCATCGTCTGAAGAGTTACTTTTCCAGGAGTCTTCTCTCCGTAGTCATGAAGTTGCTCGGTCAGGAAATCCACTCTCGCTGAAAGCGTTTGTCTTTCCGCGTATTGACTGCCCTGGAAGGTTGGGAGTTTTCCCGATACCATCAGCTTATCAAGACTAGGATTTCTTCCTCTTTTTCAAGCTTCACAGAGGAAAGAGACCGCCGCATGCATCCTCTTCTTTCGTCAGAGCTCGCTACTCTCTCCTTCTTCCCTTTCCACGCAGCTTTTCGAGCTTCTCTTCCAGCTCACTATCTCTACTCTACCGATGAGAGAAGAAGAGCTTCGGTAAGCACCGCCGGAAAGAGCACCGCCGGCTCGAGTAGTTCTCCGCCCAGGGTGACAAATGCGAAGACTATGTTTGCATATTTTCGGGCGGTGAGCTAGCATTGTCCGGATTTGGTCAACCAGAAGAGCCTTCGATAGTGGTAGCCAAGCCCTGCACAGGATTTAGTGAACTCGCATGCATCGGCGAATAGCGCCTGACAGTCCTTTTTCTCCTCGAATACCGTCGCACGACTCAGCCTATCTTTTTCGAAATAGAATCAAGAGGCAAAAGGTAAGCCAGTCGAGTCTCTCTTTTGAATTTTTCTAAAGTCTTTTGCTGTCCCCTCGTCCTCAGAAAACAAGGTTTTGGAGACTCCCTCTAGCTGGTTTCGAGTGCAAGCTCATATTCCGGCTGCGTTTTGCTTTAGCTTATCCGCAACAACACCGATTTGCACCTCTTCGCCTCTTTCTCCTGTATACACTTCACGAACAGCCGTCCAGAAGCCCTCCTGGCGCTCCATGCTGATTTCGAGAGGTTTTCCAGCTGAAATCTGTCATGCTCGCTTTTGACGCAAGAAACTCATAAACTGTCTGCTCATCATCTGTAGCTTAAACGTTCTTTCGCGTCCTCGCCCTTTTCCTTTGTAAATGAGAAAAAGGCTTTCCTGTTTTCCTCTCCCTCTAAGTGCGCTGGAATCTCCCGTTTTCACTCCATGAAATTTTCGCGTCCTCAGTGAAACTCTCCAGAACTCTTTTTCCTGTATCCTCATCAAAGATCAAAAGTCCGGATAAAAAGTGCCAGAATGATTTGTAGCTTCCGAAATCGTGGAGGTCAATCAGCACCAATATCCAGTTTGCACTTTTATCTTCTTCCGTGTTAGCAGGAGGAAGCTGAAAACTCTCTTCTTCATAGCAGCTCAGAAGGCTGAAGCACAAAACCGTCCTCCATTTTCTCCCGATGGAAGGTGGATGCCTCTTCCATGTAAAGGCACACTCTTTCACCAATGCTGCCAATGACGAGCTTTTCTTTTCCGGAGGGTGCTGTCCTTTAAATCAGACAATCTCTGCCTCGAGCGCTTTTCTTGCACTCATCCTCCTCGTTTCCTGAGGCTGATTTCCCTGTTCCTTTGATCCAGTAAGAGGAGCTCTTCCTGCCCTATAGACCCAGCAAGACTCTGAAAGCAAATTTTGCTTTTGGCTTTCTTTCTTCACTCGAGGCTTTCAGATCTTTTTCCGCCTCTTCCCAGCTTTTGCGCGAGCTGTTTCGTCTCAGCTGAAGCTTTGTCGCAAATACGCTACCCCAGCACCTAAGCGTTCATCACGGAGAGCTCATGATATGTTCCTAGCCTTTTCAGGTGCTTTTCCAGAGAAGCCTACCGCTTTTTCGCTAGCTCGGAGACAATGTCTTGAATTCGTTCCAGATTCGCTTTCTGCTCTTCATCCAGTTTCTTTTCCGCGCAAGTCTTTTCTTCCTTTTAAATTTGGCACGATTCCCACTAGCTTCATCAAAAAGGGCTCTTCTTTCTTCTGCTTTTACCGAGAGAAATTTTACTCAATTTGTCCCCGTCCGATTAAGGGAGATGAGCCCTTTTTCCGATTCCGGTATCGTAAAAGCTCATGAATGTCCTTTAAACGACATTCTGAGACCATTTCAAACGGTGTTCCGACTCCTGAACGGTAGAGGCCTCTACTGACGCAGTGATTTCCTCTGCGGGAAGCGACAGACATGATCACTGCTATCGCGAAAATGCTCACTGATGCATAGTTTGCGAGTATCTTGTTGCGGTATCCCGGCAAAATCATATCCTGCATGCGACCCTCCAGAGCTGTTTACCTTGTGCTCTCCCAAAAACCCAACGCCACAGCATCGAAAATATTCGAGATTTTCCTGGGCTGTTCTACCTGGTCATTCTAATGCTGGGAAACCAAATCGAGTACGGTTTTATTTCGCAAAGGATTTGAAAGCCCGCTACCTCCACAGAGTTTTAAATACATCCCTGTTTCGCCTTTTATCTTTTCTAAAGCAAAGTAAGCTGCATTCTGCTCTCGCCTTTTTCTGAGAGCTTCAGCTTCTCATACCGTACCTCAGTATCTCCCAGATACACCACTACGCGATAAAAAGCGGTCATGAAATGTACCCGGATTCCTCCAAAGACTGTAATGAGAGAAGAAGCTTCGCCAGTAGAATATTCACTGCAGCATGGTTTTGGCGTCCATTTGCAGTTGCTTCTTCTCGATATCATTTAATAGATTTTCTCTATAAAACAGCTGCACTCTTCACGCCGCTTATCCGGAGTAAATGGCACCGATAATCGCTTCGGTGTAGCCAGATAGCACAGAACTCGGTATTGGATGCCTTCTCTTCCTCGCCCCTTTCCCAGCACGATGTGTTCCGAGAGCTTGAGCCCAGTCGGCGGCGGCGGTAAGTGCGGGTTCATAAACCAGCGCGGCACGCAGCTTCGTCACCAAGTCCTTTCCCACTGACGGGCTTCCGATGAGTGCAAACGCGGTACTGGAAATAGTAAGCTCATACTGCATCCCCAGAAACTCCAAACGCTGGTTGGAGGCTTTCCTTAGCCACCATTTCATTGGGAGTAAGAGGGATGGATTACAGGCATGCAGCAAGTCTCTGTTTTGAAAATGATATTCCAAACGCTCTTCTAAAGGCGGAAAGCGCCTCTTCCTTCTCTATCATTTTACTGTCCTAATAGCTAAAATAGCCTTATGTAAGCTTCTCGACGTCTTAATCCACAGTAAGCTTGCTTCTTCCCGGAATTTCAATGCCGAACTCGTCCTCAATTCACAACAATCTGTGCCACATCTAAGCTGAATCGGCATTTTAAGCTCTCCACTAAAACGGCTATCTTCCGTGATTTCTTCCTCTTTAATATTTAGGTAATTCTCGGCGACAATCTTCTTTAGCTTCTCTAATTCCATCTTTATTCCTCTCACTTTCCTTAAAATCGATAGCCTTCCGCTATTTTTCTTTGTCAGCTTCTTTTCCGCACAAAATCCTTTGCTTGCTGATGATGCGTTGCTTAACTTCCTTGCCGTCTGTATCCATGCACCTTTAATCACCAGTCCCATAAGCCCCAAAATGGGTGCTCCGCCGTACTGCTAACGCATCAAATTTTGAGCTCTTCTTTAGAGTGCTTCCTTTAGAAGAGCCGCAAGAAGTGCCAAAAGGACCGCTATGTTTCAGTAGTGTCCGTACTTCTCACGGAGCATCTCCGACACTCAGTGCATTTTTCAGCACTGGCATTTTCCTACAAAGGCATCACAGACAACAGTCAGAACAGTTTCCTTCTTCACAATGCCCTGGCTTCCACAGGAACTGATGAAGTTAGTAGTCCGTGCTCCTCTCCTTTAAAATCTGCATGGCAGCTTTGCAAGGCTGTTTCGCCTGTTTCCTCAGCACCGAGTATGCACTAAACCGATGCTCGATTTTGGATCCTCAGCATTTCCTCCATGTAAGTGCGCCCCATCTTGGCAAACGTGCAGCCATTCCCGCTGGCATCCATTTCGCTCCGCAATCCGCAGGAGCCGACGCCGTTCTTAGTCGGACAGTGCTGCAAAGAGGCGGTCTGTAAACACCGCTTTTCTCTCCTGGCAACGAGTTGCTCCTCCGGCGAGCACCGCTCGCAGAGCCGGCGGAGATAGTTGCATCGGCCTCCTTCATTTTTGACAGCCAGCATTCCACGAACGAGGCTCGAATCCTTCTTTTTCTTCCGCGATCGCCATAACCGGGATTCGCGAATACTGATATTTTCACTGCAGGAACAATCTCGATCCCTCTTTGATCATAGTTGACAGGAAGACACTCGGCTTTTCAGGGCATCTTTCCTCCCAAAAAGAAGGAGGCTTCATTCCGCTGCTTCTTTAAGACTTTCCACTGCGCCCTTTGCCATGGCTTTTTGCGCCCAAATCGCCGCCCATGGCATCTGTCATCGCACATACGAACCATATTTACCCCTTTTACGCTCATAAAACAGGATGCCAAGGAGACCTTTTCTTTCGACTCTCTTATAGCAAACAAGAAATATGGATAAATTATCTCAGTCCCAAACTGTGTCAACTTACCGGAAAAAGTGAACTACCAGAGCTGGGTATACGCGAGTTTCAAGCAGCAAGACGCTAGAGAAAAATGGTGTCAGACCATCCAAACGGGTATCTATAAAGCCAGCCTTTTTCGTTATGCCGTCGCACAAGACCTCTATAGTATTTTCTTCTTATCTTCTATCAGGAAGGGAGATACATTATGCCGCAGCAAACATTTTAAGATAATGAGGTCTCCGAACTCTTCCGTTTCAGATCACTGAAAGGATGGATATGTTCAACTCAGCGTGGGAAGCCACGATATCCTCACACTACTTACTTTCTATGCCATTATAGCTTTTCCAAGGCTATCCTGCCGGCGACCTCCGGAGGGCTTCTGCTGTTTCTCTTCCCCCTACCATGTAGCACGCTTTTGTAATCTCCTACCGAAAACCAGCTCAGAGTAGAATCCTTGTGTCATGCTTTAGAAATATATAGTGAATATGCGCCATGCGTTTCTTCTGAAAGCAGATCTTCCAGCATGCTCAATGGCCTAGTCAGCCAGCACGGAAGTGGTGAAGCTGTTTCTAAAATATCGTCTGCAGCACCATCACTGTGTGTCAATCTGCGTACTCGGTTTCCATCAGGCGCGTTTGCTCTTCAGATAACTGACTCCCCTCGATTCGTGATTTGGAATTATGGGTCATCCTAATCACAAGCGCATGATACAGACCCTCGGAAGCTCTTGATTCCTTCTCTCTCACAGAAGAAAGCTGTAAAATGGGATTTTCCGCAACTTCCCTCTGTCAGGCTTTCAGGTCGGTATCCAAATAGTCACGCAATCTTTTTGTATACTTCGTTTGGGACAATTTTCTCCCTGGAAATCATATGCAGAGTTCTAATCGAAAATTCCAAGCCTACAGAAAGCTCTGTCTTACTAACCCTCCTTTAATATATATGTTCTAAGGCTTCATGCACGAAATCATAGTCCTCCACTATCTTTACTTTATTTTACCAACTTGTTGACCAGTAAAGGCACGCAGATATCTTAAGAGTAAAAGAGTGGTCTAACAGCATGCCCGTATAAAACATTTTCGGCATGCTGTATCAGCTTAACATGCGTACAGGCGAAGTCTGAGACATCTGTGATTTATAAACGAGCTATCGTGCGCTTCGGCGTGCGGTATCTCGTTTATTCTTCTGTCGCAGCTCTTCAACCGTCAGCAATCACGATGTTCTGGATATCGCCGCGCCCGTTCCATGCAGCGATCAAAGCCGAAGGAGAAGGAACCGGAACCGCCTGTCATGGACGCAGATCCGTGCTATGAGGGTGAGATTACTCTACCGGAAGCTCCGCTGCACGAGCTGCTTTCCACCGTGAACGTGGCGTTCATACCAGGATCTCTTTCCTCTTCTCTTCGAATTAAGTCTCCCATGATGCTCTCCGGTGTAACTGTCGGGCACACATACCAGAAAAGGCGGCAATCGGCTCAAGAAGAACCCGCGTGCCTGCATAAAACCATCCTTAAAATGGCGACCATGGACTGCAGGCTAGCTCGGAGGAGAGTCTCACCGGGTGGGCGGGTCCAGGCTCAAGAGGACAGCCTGTACGCCCACTGCGGACAACCGGCGGGCGACTCTTCTTTGCAGGATTCCTGGATTCCTTTTCTACAGCCGAAGATAGTTCTTCAGGCTCCGCGAAAACCTGCCTCGCCAAGCATACGCCTGATCACAGTCGAAGCTCGGAGAGAATTCCATCACCACATCACCGTACTCGACCATGTCCGCCGGACCGCTTTATATTTTTCCTGTTACCTTGGCGGTCTAATCATCTCGTCTCTCTGTAACCAAATTTGGGCTTAGTCAAAATAAGAGAAACATTGTAGCGGTCTTTTAAGCGGGATGCCAACACCTCAAGTGCTGTTCTCCGATGCCGTAGATGAAAGCTCTGTCTGTTTTCCGGATCCGCGCTTACCTTAAGCGGCCGTATCCTTCTTCCATCATTCTCTGGAGAGCACGTGAGAGGTTTATCCTCATCCGCCTTATTTTTCCGCAGTATAAGCCGCCGCCGGAATTGTGAGGGATAAAATCTTCGGTGCATGGTAAATAATCGAGTGCATTTCGAACCGCAATACTCGTCTCCGGTTTCCGTAGCGCCGGAGTCTAGCAACGGCACCTAAGTCTCCGCTCTTTAATTCCGGGACTTCAATCAAGCATTCCTCTTAAAACATAGAGTTTTCCGATTTTCTCCGTGGACTCTTCAGTACACATTGTAAACTTTCGGAATTTGCACTTTTTAAAACACCGGAACAAATCTTTAAATAAGGAGTATTTTCCATGGGAAGGGATCGGCAATGGTCTTCCATATATTTCATCCGCTGGAGGTTGGCATCATCACTGTAGGTGCTAACGTAAAAAGTACTCCCGTGGAAGCATCCACACGCGATCGCCTCCAGTTCCTTCGGAGACGGGAAGTACTTATCAATAACCCAAAGGACATTGAAGCGCACACGGATACCGGAGCCCATCAGAATCGAGCAATATTACATTGCTTTTATATTCCAGTGTTGTTTGATTTCTTCGTCAAACCTTCTCCGGCGGTGCGGCTTCATGAGTTCTCGATCCTCCGCTATTTCCCAGAAGTGAAGAATTCGTACCGTTCAAATGCTTTTTCCACATAACCGAATGGGACAAGCCTCGCATTCATTTTAAATTGGTGAAACGCGACCTGCCATCTTAACGACAATACTGACAAAGCTGACGAATTTCTTATTTCACGAATCGCAACGGAAAGGAGCTGCTGGACTGCCTGGAACGCTTCTCCAGATCCAAAACAAGCTGCTGAAGCAGTTTATCATCGTCCATTATCACAAAGAAAGTCTTAAGATGATTTTTCAGCTCCCATGCCTTACGGTACCGGGCCTCATATCGGCTTCTTCCGTTAATATGATAATGGCAGCATCTGCAGCGCTGACTGCTTTCTTCAACCTCTCTCCTACGAAATCAAAGGCGAACTCATGTGTATCCAAATATTAATCTTTAACTCGTCTTCTCCTTATATAATTTATCGAAGTAAGCTTAGAAATGGAAAACTTTCTCTTTCTCTTCCCATTTGTGTTGGAAACGGTATTGGTTTTCCGTTCACGCTGCCCAGTCTGCTCTTGTCACTTTGGTCACATAACAAAATATACTCTGTTAATAGTTTGTTTTCTCCAGCACCGCTGCCCCTAAAAGAAATTACACATGAATACCTGCATCATACACCTTCACAGAAAACTTTCCTCCAATCTAGCTTCGTGAGAACCTATCGCCCGTTCCCTTACAACGAGAGTCCGAAGCACCCCACAGAAAACCTGTTGATAATAAAATAGATAGTCAGCATTAGTACTATAGACAAATTTCAATCTTCAGTCAAAAGAGATTTGATTGGAGAGTGGAATTTCTCCGGTGTCCTAATTCATGAATTTATCTGCAAATGCTTTCGACAATGTGTTTTAACAAAGTCATCCTTGGAAAGGTAGGAACGGGTTTCGCCCTCTTTGGCACTGAGGGCTACCTCTGAGTCCTGCTATACAGCTGAAGGAAGGAAGTGATTTTCCTTTCTTTCTGTTATCTGAAAAATCCTTGGCCTTCGTCTATAGATATCGAGGCTGCAAAGTGGATGCCTCTGCCACATTTCTTGCCACAGATCTGCATATCATTACAAGACAAAGATTTTCTGTCGCGAGTTTATCCTTTCCAAGATACTCCCATTATAGAAACGAGTTTCCACCAAAGCATTTTATCAAAATCAAAGCCGCCTGCACGCACGCAATAACATGCCGTGTAATATTCTTTCGGATAGAAAAAACCTTTACAATAAGTCACAATTCTAGGCCATCATAACATAGCTGCGGCATGAGCCTTCGAACATATACTTGATTTTCGCACTGATATACCACTCACACCGTGATCGCACATCTGCACCACTTTCTCTTAAGGGCTTATGCTTGGTCGCTCTGGCTGGTAAAGCTTTCGGAGTGGATCCAGTCCCGCGCATAAGATAAACTGGCGATGTCGTCTCGACAGCAGATGTACCCACGGAGAGTGGTTATCCTGTTTAAAATCAGCAGTATCCCTGCGCATTGTTTAGATACATCGGCAGGCCTGGCGGGGAAAGACCGAAACACGAATCAAGTCGGAAAGCGCATCGCGGCTCGCATCACCGTACCATTTGCATCGCAAAGCCGGTTCCAAACTCCGCATACCGAGACAATGAGTTTTACTCGTGAATGTCCTCCGGCTTGCAGACCCTAAAATCTCTTGCAGAGCGAAAGATCCGTCTCCTAGAACCCGTGAATATCTTTACCGGACTGCCCCTGTTGTCCTGCAGCTTTCTTTATCATGGTCGGATCATCGTGCCTGAGAATATCGAGCTTTAAGAGGTTATGGTCAATCTTATGATAGTCAGCGTGGTAATAATCGGGTCAACAATGGTGTGCTGTACTGGGGTAAAGTGTATTGACAACCTTCCGTGGAAGCACAACACTGGATGGTCCGTAGTTCTTCGGATTCCGGTTAAGCCCCAAGGTGGTCAATTCCGCGTTTCGCTTTGCTCTCTTTCCTCGTAATACCCTTAATCATGCCAGGCGGTCTGGCAAGAGTACTGATTGTTCCAGAAGGTATTTTCCTTCCAAAATTGTTCCGGTAGTGTGCTCACCGATGCCTCCGGAAAGTTGTCAATATCCGGCTCTTTATTCCGTCAAACCGAGTGAAGGTTTCAAAGGGAATATCAGCCCAGACGGTTAAGCCCGTACCGCAGTCTGGTTTTTAGAGGGCATCATAGTCGATGGTTTCGAAAGCGAATTTCACCTCTTCCGAGTCAAAGTCCCACAGCAGTTAGGGCAGAGCAGTGTGGGGAAGCGACTACCTCGGCAATACGGGACATGGTCGCCGCAAAGGAAGATCCCACAGAACCACGAGAGCCTACCAGATAGCCATCTGCATTGATTGTCTATGCTTCTGCGCAATGATATATATCACGGAGTAACCGTTGAAACAGCTGAGTTCAGTTCTCTCCTGCTGATTTGCCAATTCCGGTAGTACATGTGCCATAAATCTTATGCGCTTGTCGATAGCAGATTTCAAGATTTTCATCAGAGTTCGGAATCAATGGCGGACATCATCCGGACGACCGGCTTAATCTTTTCTGCATTGTCTTAGAATATTTAGAGGATTATCGATTACGATCTTTTTCTGGTGATTATCGAGATAGAAAACCTGTAAGAATTTCTCCGTACTTAAAATACAGTAAACTTTCTTTTTCCTCTTCTTCCGCCATCCTCGTCGCAAGTGATGATTTACAAAAAAATGTCTTCCTCCTTATCCGTATAATGGGCACGAAGTTAAACAAACCGGTTTTCCAAGCTGCTCAAGGAAATAATTTTGTTATACTGGATCAAATCTCTTCCGTCTCTGCACCAGCGGTCGGAAGCAAGCATAGCGGTTATTTCCCAGCGGTTGTACTCCAAATAGTCACAGAAGACGTAACTCAGTTGGTCGTCCATACCGCGGATTGTGCCTGGAAAAGCTCCCGCTGAGCAGGCGAGCTGATAATTGTCCCCTATTTTTTTTTAGAAGTGACTTCGGAATACGAGGGTGCTTTATATTTTAAATGTGACTGGAAATCAAACGATAGAGATTGATCTGTCCCAAGTCATTTTGGCAAGCAAAATAATATGATACTGCAGGGAGCTTGACTTTCCCACGGTATCCATATCGAGACCGTTCTATTGACCTGCTAACGCCCTCTTTTTCAAGCATTTCCAGTTCTTTTTAGTAAATACGGGTATACTCTGGCATCGTTCATCGCCCTGTGGTGGTGTGTAAGAGTTCATCTTTAATTCCGCAACAGTGTCCAATTTAAAACGATGGAGCCGAAGAAGCGAGTCTGACAGGCTTTCGGCAGGTGGCGTGTTTTCTCGCCTGTATCGAGTACCGGTCGTTTAAAAGGAATGCCGAGTGCCTTTGCCTTATTTCCATAAAATTATAGTCAAACTCCGCATTGTGACCAGAATACTTCGTCTCCATAAATTCCAAAAAACTTTGAAAGTACCACTTCAATGTCACCTGCGCTCATTACCATAGAGTCGTCAATCGAGGTAAGCTGAGTTATACGATACGGAATGGCAATTGAGGGTTCACAAAGATCCATGCGATCCACGACGTCGTCTTCCAGTTTCACTGCACCGATTTCACGATATGATTTTTTCTCGGATCAGTTATAGTCTCGTGGTCAAAACCACGGTAGGTCGATAGTGGACGGTTTCGAGGTATTTTTCACCACGGTATCGAGGGCTACGGCGATCTTCCATGCCGTAGATAATCTGCACCCGTCTTCCTTCCGAGCTTTTTAAGTAAGACATGGCATCCGGAAGGATCAGCATGCCGTGGTCGGTAATGGCGATGTACGGCATCGAATTCCAAAGCCTTCTGATATATCTCTATGTCGGTGACGCCGTCTGTCGGATATCTTGGTAGTGGAGATGCAACTCATCGCTTTTCCTGGCATTATCGACTTTCGCCCGCACAAATCGGATCTTTTTAATGCCGAATACACGGGAAAGTTCCAGCTCCTGTCGCACTTTTCGGTCGTATTTCTCCGATATTCCCCTTTATAGCTATGGTCTTTTCCGACTTGCAAAAGCTCGCATCGTCCAGATGTTCTTCTTCCGCCAAAATTTTAGAGTGATGGAGTCGGTATCGTCCGTAAAGGAAAGTAGAAGATGACCATACTGATTTTCTGGTAGGCCGTTCATCCACATACAATAACTTCAGAAAGCGCCACGATTCCGGAGAATTCTCCAACGAAGAAATCGGCACACTGTCCTGAAATCTCACTGAACATGATCCTTTATCGCTCCGCTTAAATACGCCACGGTTTCAAAACTTTTTAAAGGAGCATCCTTTTTCTTTAAACCTCTTCTTGGAACTTCTTTCTTTCAAACCTTTTTCCTGACCTCCATTTCCTGTTTCATTTCTTTTCCGCTGTTTTTCGTGTACCATCTTCGTTTCTTACTTTCTGCTTTTCGGCATCGCTTTCTCCATTTTCTTGCTTTCTTATGTCAGTCTGTTTACCACCATTCATCTTATGCGAATGGGTACACCTGCCCGGCTTTCTCCTCCTCCCCTGATGAATTCTTTCTCAATTCTGTATTCTCTTCTATGCATCATGCCCTTTTTCTCTGCCCTATTTAGTCTTTACCCAAAGTTTATGAAACAAGGTGATTCCGCATCTTTCTATGAAAAATTTTCTTCTATAAACCATATCGGCCTTCTTCCTTCTTAGCAATATAATTTTGTAGCAGAAAAGAGCTAGGTGGAATTATCTTTCCACTCTAGCCTAGCTTTGTTATTTTACGCAGCACAATATTTTTTTCTTTAACCTTCACGAAGAGAATCTCTATAGTTCTCAAAGAACTTACATTATATTGGGAAGAAAGATAAAGTTCGTACTTTATCCAATTTTCTTCCTGAAAATACCTGTTTTGAACCGTTCTTCCATAACAGGAGTCAGCTTTCTTAAGCAATGGTCGCTATGCAAGTAGATTTTCATCTTCGTGCGATCCCTGCTTAGCATGTGACTGATTTTGTAGTCATGAAGATGCTTCTAAATCTTGATTTCAGTTTTGGAAATACTTGAAAGTTTTTCATGAATATTTTCAATTTCCTCTCGAAAAGGCGAAGTCTTCCTAACCTTTTCGAATAATTTCTCCCTTTAAAGAGCAGACCGACACCCTTCCTCCGGCAATGCCGAGATTCAGTTTCTCCTCGCCTCTCCGCACTGTTTTACTACGCAGCCCATAACGGCAATTTCGAAGACTCTATCATATTAGAAAGCAATTTTCCACCCTTTATAGAGAAACATAACACATCCGTCCTTCTGCAGGTCGGACAGGACACAACGGAAACATGTTTTTACGAAGTCCGAGTTGTTTCCAAATCAGCCGTCCGCTTCGATTCTT
>BNJU01004650.1_pt1 | contig 124472 bp, 182 predicted proteins | sample 8539281 | NCBI WGS metagenome assembly BNJU01 (sample SAMD00202456, study PRJDB9452) | human saliva metagenome | isolation source: human saliva | place: Japan | reverse complement strand
TGGAAGTTGTCAGTATTGCTATCAGGACATTTTACCAGAGCGGACACCCACGCAACGGATGCGGTAACGAAGCCAGAGTTTTCACTGAGGACGCAGTCTGATCTTGCAAGGAGTTACGGTTGCAGTTGAGCCGGAGAAGAAGAAAGACAATCTGTCGCCGATAACGAATCAAAGCACGGTGAGGAGGAAGGTCATAGATTGCTTTTTCCGCGGTCGATTTTATCGATAGCAGGCGCGCGCAACAGCGACCGATCATCGGTCGCCTTTGGCCTGGGATTTACCCGTATCTGCGCCGGCCAAAAGCGAGACGGCACTATCCATAGCAGGGCTCACCCCGTACACATTGACCGCGATGGCGTACCAGTACAGTATGGCGATTGTATTGAGAGAAGAAAGAAACGGCAGCGCCATATTACGCCCGGTACCGAAGACCGTATACTGTTCTGGAGTTTCGTTCGTGATTTAGGTGCGTATTGCCCTTCATGCCGGTAGAGATTTACCTGATAAATATCCGGCGTTGACAGTGAAACGTGAGAAACCGATTCCGACATCGTACTCGAGGAAATTCCTGAGAAGGTGGAAAAGATGAAAGGAGAAGAAAGAAAGACGGAAGCTAAGCTGAAGATTGAAAAGCGCCCGTTCTTTTAAATGATACCCATCCGTTAGTAAGAGTCTCCCGCGGCGGAGAAAGAGCAGTATCTCGATTCTACAGGAAAGACCCCCATGACTAGTAAGAGCCGCTTTTTCGATTTACCTGGAGCATGGATTATCCAAAGACCTGAAGGGATTTTAGAGTTTCAGATTAACTTCGGTAAGAGTCGATTAGAACAATGTTTATAGCACCAACGGTCTTTATTGGTGGATAATATCAAGGAAGTCATTCTGAGTATTTGTCTTTTTAGCGTGATTTGACTCGTCCGATCTCCCTCGAACGTTTCCGCTCTCAGCCGCAAAATCGACGGCTTAGGGCAGAAGTGATTTCGACCAGCAAGACGAAGGTAGCGGAGAAACTTTTCCGTGTGCGTAAAGACGGAAAGAGAGTCCCATGGAGAAGCACTCTGGATGACATGTCTCCTTTTATTACACGGTAGTGCAGCCAGACAGTAAGTTTGCAGGAGAAGACACTGACTATAGTCTCTCAAGAGATTTGAGGAAAAATATTGTACGCTTCCCCGAATTAAAGGAGAAGGGCAAGGTTTTCAAATGGAGCAGACACAGCGAAATCTTCCGAGGAACTTATTGAGGATGTGAAGGAGTGAAAAGGATGTCGAGGCAGAGCACGCAGACCAGGCAGAAAATAAGCGAAGATGAAAAAGATTCAAAAGGTTCACTACAAGCCTGACGCGGTAGCGCAGAGCCAGCACATTTCTCTTAAAGCAGCATAAGAGAGGCGCGTTTACCTTGTACAGTAGCGAATCGACCAGCCTTTATCACGGAGAGCTTGAGGGCGAAGAACAGCGGGCTTCCTGATTCCAAAGAATTGATGCTGATGTGAGGAGGCTGCATGGACGAGTTTCTGATGAACAGGAGGTTGAGAAGGGAGAAAGTTGAAAAGGTCAGCTTCCAAAGTAGACAAGTCAGTGAAAGTGGACAGACTTCTTCCGGAAACGTCATAGTCTTCTTTCTGGCAAACCCAGAATGCAGGAGGCGATAGCGAAGTGTCCATGCTCATGGGAGCACTCTCCGCTTGAAGAAACTCCTGATTTAAATGAGACATCCAGCTCGTACAGATCTTCTCGGGCGCATGAGGAAAGCATCGAAACGACCTGAAAGCCAGCTCGAAGAGCAGTTTTTTGAGATCGGGCGCGCGCATCCAGTACCGCGCTGCTCAGGAGTAATGAAGAACTTTATTGCCTGCTGTTCTGAGAAGTACCTGGAGTTGGCAAAGACAAATAATAAACGGTAAAACCCGTCAAAATCTCAAAACCGGTGGAAGATCTAATTTTTCCTGGTTTGTCAATGGCGGGAAAAAAATGCAACTAGTGGTATAAAGGGCATTGGTTTTGAACTTAGGCAAAGAAAGCGAACCTTTTCATCGAAAAGCTTAAGGCTTTCGCTTCCTAAGTCTTGAGGATTCAAATTTTAGGGAGAGTAAGAAAAAGCGAGAAAAGTTTTATCGTATCTGGTCATCCTTGCCGGAATTTTGGTTGCAGGATTTGGGAATCCGTTCTGAGGGCCTTCAAAAAAGCGGATGCGCCCGCTACGCAGCAGCACGGTTACCGTTCCGTCGGCGATATGCGCAGATTGAAGTCAGTGTGATGAGAACAAGATTTGCGGTAAAATGCTGAGCAACTGCAAAAACCGAGGGAATCGGGTAAGGCCGTAGCGGCTTTACCGGGAAGATGGTAGAGGAGCAGACTCAATGCGACGGAACAAGTGGAGCAACCATTTCTTCCACTGCACTCAGAACCGGTGCGGAGAAAGAAGGAAATGGGTTCGATACTGAAAAGTTTGCCAAGGCACAGGCAAGTGCCGTTGATTCCGCTAAAGAAGACCAGAATTGGAAAGCGGGATGTTCGTGTCGGCGGGCGGATAAGGGCGATTTCCGCAATCACAGCGCAGCAGACAGCGGAAAAGAAGGTTGTACTGAAATGGGGTATCGTGGAGGAAATTTGCCCGCGCAACCGGCGGAATGAAAATGCAGCCGCTACCAAGTGGCAGGCGCAAAATCCTTTGAGTGGTTGGTTCCGCAAGAAGACTTTCGGCAACCGCAGGAAAATATGGCGCGTAACGTCAAGGGTAAAGGTGTAAAAGATGCACGCAGCCTACCAGGGCATCCGAAGGCTATTTTGATTCTGGGAACCTGGCGGGTGAGCTGGATACCATGAGTCGCGGTGGCAAACGAATAATCCCGAACTCGTAAAGGTTCTGGTGAGAATCGTCCGGCTATCGATTATTTGGAAACACTGCATGACAATCCATAATGTCGGTGCTTTTGGAGGAAAGCCTGTAAAGAGAATCGTCCGGCAGATGAGAGAACAACAGGTATTCGCCGTTGATCCGCATATGTTCGATTTTTAAAAGAATATCAATGACAGGTGCCGACGCTTCACCCGTAACGGTGTGATAGCATTCGAGCGTGATGATGCCGAGCCACCTGTGCACGGCTTGTGACGGCAGCTGTCAATGTAAAGGCCAAGGCAGTCACTATTGCAACAGGCGGCTTTATGGCAACATGCAAATGGTGGAAAAGTATCAATGGCTTTTAAAGGCTATAAGGTCCACGAATGCTGCCGGGGCACCGCGAATAGGGGAATTACGATGGCGGAAGTTCATCATGGATGACTCTGCAGGACATGGATCGATTCAGATTCAACCGCTGTGCGACGGCCACGGATGCGCATCTTTATTACGGAAGGTTTGCGTGGAGACGGTGCTATTCCTGGTGAACATGAAGCGAAAGAAGCCACCGATGAGGAAACCAGAGACGCCGTTTCCAAGGCAGAGATTGCCCAGACCGTTCGGCAGGTTTATCTTGTTATTGACAACAAGATGGTAGAGAAATCCACATCAGGGAAGCGTGATCAGTCCGGTTGCCACCGTAACGGAATGATGGAAGATTCGCTGAGGCTATGGGTGTTCCGCGATGCCCTGAAGCTACCTTAAAGAGCCGAATGGTAGAGGCGCGAAGATGCAGAGTTTGCCAGTTTTGCGGCAGCCGAGACACACCGCATCTTATGCCATTATGGTTACCTGGTGTTACTACACCGCGGCGGCGAAAGGACAATACCCAGACGGGAAGTCCCGCTGGCAGCAAAGGCGATTCCGATCTTTCGCTGTAGTATAGCGTAACTGGCGAGCGCATGGTGCAAACCGTCCTGGCGAAATGCTGTTTGTGATTCTGCTCCTGCGCCTCTGTAAGATTGCGGAGAATCCGCGTTACGCAAAACAAGTTTTAAAAACGAGATACCGCCAGAGTGATAATTATTATGTAAATAAAGATCTTCCTGAGAAAACTTTCCTTGTTAAATCAGTACCAGTTTTCGGGAAGGTCTTTTACGATTTTATGGGCACCTGTCCGGACCTGTAGTATAAGGGGAAATGCGCTAGAATAAGACAAGTCAAGAGGGACGCTAATATGAACGCATTTAAGCAACATGCAACTATAAGACCATTGGTAAAGACAGCAGTTTGAGCCAGACAGAAGTTTAGAAGTATGAAGCCTCAGCGGTGTGGCGGATACAATCCCATCAGCTGAATGTCGGTATAGAGATCCCACCTGGCATATAAAGCCATGGTGCAGCAGTTTGATTACACAGAAACGGGATGAAACCGGAAGAACTGATGCAGAATTATAGAAAAATAGAAGGCAAACTGTTTGTTCTAAGAGACCTTTTTCTTGCAGGAGGTATATGCATTTTTTGGCATTGAATAAGGTCGCACTGTGACCTGCCACATAGATGTTTTAGGACAAAACGCCTGCCCTGGCAAAACTCGTGAGAGAGAGGTTAATGTCTCAGGAAGAAGTGCTTGAGGAAAACAGCTGTCAAATTCCCCACCTCAATAAGGGACAGTGCAGTGGGCGGCGCAACTGCCTTTTATGGAGTTTGTTGAAAAAAAAAAGTGCTCTGTCCTGTTTTTTACGCAGTTTTGAGTACCAGGAGTGCGGGCTATCTTCGGATGGAAAATGCAGTCTCAGAAAATGCGCAAGAAGCTCGAATCCAAGAAATGAAGGTCTCAGATGATTATTTACGAATTGGTGGGTGTTTAGGACGGTTTTTTAGAGGAATGAATGTGAGTTGCTGGAAGAATTCGTTTACAGTCGGATGATGGAACGGAACGAAAATTTAACAAAACCGTGGTAAACTGGCAATTATATTTAGTGACGATGCCCGAATGTTTATGGCCCGCGATGAAGGACATTCGGCAATCGGAGGATGAAGAAGATTATGTTTTTGCAGAAGGCGATGAAGCGAACCAGTTATGATGTATTTAAAAGATGTTAGAGCAAGATATTAAATACAAGGGATTGAAGAAAGAAATGGCATGAGAAGAAAGAAACAACAGAGTCAAAGCGGGTCACAGAATCAGAATATTCATCGAGTAATTTAACGCCGAGAGACGCGCTGAAGAAAAGCATAAAAGCAGCAGAAGCACGGCGACGATGAATAAAGGCCCGGCGGAAACGAAATGCGAAGAGGGAGCCGATGTAGCGGAAAGACACCGGTAAAGACACGAGGGACAAGTCGGAAGGCTAACCCTGAAGGCGTGCGCGTTCTCGGAATCAACCTGGTTCAAACCGCGTAGAAGAAATACAACGCCAACAAAGAAATGCGTCGGTGATTTCCCGCACAATAATGGAGGTAACAGGAGAGGCAATGCAAAGTTTCGAAGAACGGTTTTCACGGTTCCGTAATATTCCTGGAGATTGATCAGATTGAATAACATACCGCCGCCAGGACGGAAGATACTTTGATTATCGGACTGCGGTTTGGCATTCCTGAGTGGGGATATGCTGGTATTGACTGCTATTCCATATCTCCCAGTATCAGTCCAAGATTCAGCAAGATGAAGGTCATATCGGCCGCATGGACACGAGGATCACATCGGTGCTCTCTCGTATGTTTTGTGCAGATTAACGTTCGTTTATGCCACCGTTGAGGGCATCGGCATTGATTCAGAAGAAGCTTGTGGAAAATGGGCGATAAGCTTAAAGATGAAGATACCGCCAGCGGCGGACAAGCGTAAGTTTCGGTGACATCAAGGGAATTCAGAAGACACGAATCACCCATCCAGGACGCGGTTTGCGATTACGACGCCCGTAGGTGACCGTTCACCGGAGACCGCGGATTATACCCGTATTCGCGATCAGATTGATTTGCAGCGTTTTGCGGAGCCGGGGAAAATGGGTATTGGCGATGATGTCCGGATTCCACCAATGCGGAAAAACCCGATTCACCATGTCGGAGCTGTTTCAGGAAGAACCTTTGACCCGATTTTCGCAGAGCACGTCAACCAATAAAAATCTTTGCCTAAATGGAATAGCCCGTGGCGGCAGATTATTAATAGTTTTTCGTGAAGTTAAAAGAAAGGTTGTTGTGAAGCGGCGTCCGATGGTGTAATGTTGCCCGTAAGCCTGAACTGAAGGTGTTCATTCCAAGGACCTTGATTGATATTGAGAATCTGAAGGATCATCGGAACAGCAGACCAAAGCGCATTGCCAGTCCGGTTCACAGGAGAGTCCATGGCGGTTTTTCCGTATGGCAAGCGCGAGACATTGTCCGCGTCAGCCGAATGTTGTCGTTATGTTTCATCCGACCGGAATATTTCGTATCGTAATTAATGAGTTTGGCAGCCCGCAAGGTGATTGGCAGGATACCATGTATCCGGTCACGCCTGTGCGGAGGATTTAAAGCTTTCTGCGCTCTCTGAAAGCTGAAATATGCGATACCTTTCCACGAGAGTTTCATCACAGAAGGGCGGCTGCTCTGATTGCCCAGTCTGTGGGAGTGGAGAAAGCATCGCGTCTGATGATTATGGTCAGGTTCTGAATTTAAACCGATGGAGAAGAAAACGACCCATACATCAAAGAGGTACAGGCGGCGGAGTCTTTGTGGATGCGGCTCCCGGCATCGAGATGTCGGCAACATTTGCCGCCCGGAGATGGTGTAAAAATCTTCTCAAAACGGCATTGTTGTCGCACCGATTCTCGAACGGCACTGAAACCTGCATGGCCGGTCCGGACTCTGATTTCAGGCTTTGTTTATGTGAGTCGGAGAGGATCTAATGGAGGAAGCAAGACTCACCGTCCAGAATGTGGTGGATGACCGCCCGTGGTCTGTGCGTCGGGATTGGGAAGATTAAAAAACCCGATTGCGATAGTTTGGATTTCTTATGGAAGAAAATCAAGAAATCCCGTGATTTTGCTGGTTAGTCATGGAGGTTTAACGGTGAACAGCAGAAGAAAGTCATTTCGCTCCTTTACGGAAAGTTCCTGCTGCCCCTTGCGTATTTCTTTAATCGGACTTGGTACTTGATTTTGCTGCTGCGGAAGATTGTTACGGCATGGCCATGGCCTGTTATATGAGAGAGTGATGGAAAGAAACCCGGGAAGAGAGATTACCGTGAAACAGCGTTGAGAAAAGCCGAGAAATTGCGGATAAATTGAAGGCTCGGACAACACATGCGCAGTTTTTGTTTGAAGGCTAAGCTTTTATCAGCACTTTGCCGGAAGCACTTGAGCATCACCGCTATGACGTAGTTGCAAATGCTGGATTTTATTGCGGAAGAGGAAAGAAAAACCAGGAGCTGAGCGGATAAAAAATCTGTGAAGGAGAATGAGGGAAACCCCAGGAAGAAATGATAGGCGGCGGAAACGAAACGAGCAGGACAATTTTCCGTAAGCGGAAAGCAACAGGAAATTGATGCAGGAATGAAGGCGAACACTAGCTGGTGATCATAGGGCTTTTAAGAGAAACGAGTTCTGCTGGAGAAGATCTGAGGAAAGGCAGGAATGCAGTCCCGATTATTCGGGATGAGACCTAAGGCTTCTTCGTATGTTGGGAGATACATAAACCGAAAAGAGACCAGAACCTGAACCGCGTAGGGTTATTCAGGGTTTTGTTTTACAGCCTGGGAGAAAAATTGAGTACAGTGAAATTTTTCCCAAGAGAAATTCTAAAGCGAGAGAGACTCAAAAGTCCCTATTCTGAAAGATTCTGTTGGAAGGGGATGGAGGGGAAATCGAGCGACTTGTTTTGGAAAAGAAAAGCTTTGATTTTATTTTTTTTAGATGCGGCAAAGCGCAATATCCTTGTGGCTCCTTATTTTAGAACTTACCATCGCGGTGTACTCTTGTGATAATATATATTGCAGGAAGGACTTGCTGGCCGCTTCTTTGGAGAGGAGGTGCAAAACTACCAAAGAGAATGAGGGAGCTTTCCATCTTTACGAAAATGCGGAACAGCAGCACAGGCCTATCGGAGACGGTGTGAGCATTAGTGTTAAGAAACAGAAATTCGAGTAGAAAGCTGAGTAGACAACGCGTCGCAAGTCACCATCCGCGGGTCCATAGTGACGAAAACCGCCATGTACCAGGCCGATGTATCTATATGGGGAGAGAGTGCTCGGACCTGGGCAAATGCCAGAATTTACCATTGAAAATGTGTCGAAAGCTGTAAAGGTATGCCCGCGAAAGAGGAGTTGTCTGCGTAACCGCCAGTCGTTCAGTCTATGTAGGATTTGTTACGCGCGGGAATATTTTAGAACTAAAGGATGTTGAATGATGCGTACCGGTTGCCGATCCGGGCGACATTTATGCTGGCTCGGGGAAATAATGCTTATAGAATCGCGTTTTGCACACCAAATTAAATTATGAAATCTTGGTAAAGCTGGGCAGCGTGTGTTTGTTGAAGTTCGCCTAAAATAGTTCAAACCAACACATTCTGAAGAGATGGAATAGAAGCTTTGTTCATGGAGCCATGTATGTCCTATTCCGGAAGATGTCTACTTTCCAGTTTCTTCACAGTGAAGCGATGCAACCGTGCCTGTACGCATCCTGTCGCCAAAGTATTCTGATGGAAGAAGAAAACGTCCCGAGAATGTCGATCCGTTTTTCGAAATGATACAGAGGAAGCTATATATTTAATTCAAAAGATTTAAACATGATTGCGCACCCGGACCTTATTGAAGGGCGGATCTTTGAAGATAGAGGGAAGAATGAAACGGGAGCCTATGTGGCTACCGTTACAAGAACGTGCTAAGATGGCCATTCGAGACATTCGGGAGGATCCGGAACGCCATCAATGAATATTCCTTCTATGAGGATGAGACAATGAAAGCGCGTGCGCAGGGAGCACAGCACCGGACTATACACAGAACCGACAGAGGAAGATCAGATTTACGGAACAATACTTATAAGGCGGGGGCAACTTACCCGGAACGGTAGTGCGGAACTATGTTTCTTGCCCAGAAAACAAATTCAGTAGGGGAAAGGATTGCGATTATGCGCCCCTGGGCAAGAAGACACAGAGTTCACGGAGGTTTGGAAATGGAAGACGGAAAGCGGAGAAAAATCAACTTCGCCCCTCATTCCGCAGCAACTTGGTTGCGCTTTTCCGTACACCGGTACAGGATGCTCAAGAAGAATGGAGAAGAAATGTCGTTATCTTCTTGCTGATGGGTATCGCTTCCTTTTTATATTTTCTTGCCTTTCGAATCACAAACAGCTCTTTCCGGGATATTTGGATTTGTCATCATCGGTCTTCTTCTTCATCTATTTTTATCTTTCCTTAAGGGAAGAAGGAAGGGAGAAGAGAAACGCCTGTTTCGAGCGAAGGTATTTTGTCCATACTCTATTGCATTTACTGCATTACTGCATTGAGTTTTTTCCTGAGCAGGTACAAGTTCGGAAAGGCAGAGAACAATCTGCGGACTATGTCTTGCCCGGCCGTGAACTTGAGGATAACAGGCCCTTCACAGAGTTAAAGAAGCGCTGGAGCTTGCGGTAAACCATGCGGAAGACAATCCGGGACCGACCAGATTTATCCTTGTAGGCGGAAGGGGAAAGTACAGTGCCGCGCGGATTCAGTGATGTATCGCGTTCCTCCGTAGCGGAATCTCAGGTGATCGCCTGATGGAGTTTACTCGAAAAATAATGAAAGAAAAAGCAAATTCGGTTTGAAACAGCGGCCGTGAATGGAGGAAGTAATGTATTTTCGATATGAAGGCTGTGGCGAAAGGATCCTAATCTTCAGGATTAGTTGGTATAGTTATATCAAGCGGCGATGCCTGGAGTGGGAGGATAGACCTCCGCCCCTCATGGGAATACTCAGTTCTGTGTACCGCTCTTTCATTGTATGCATTTGCTGCGAAGAACAGGAATACCAGGACAATGAGGTGGAGGAACTGCTCACCCGATTCCCACATTATACAAGAGGTTTCTATCGGTGTTTTGGAAGACTGAACATCAGATTTGGCGAACAGTTTAGAAGCATCTGGGCACGCATGCTGTTGAGAGGCTCAGAAAGAAAGGGTTTCAAAAAGGATGATGGAAAATATACCTACTGGTAGTGAAAAATATTGCGGAGCTTTCACGGAAGCAAAGGTTTACGAGCATAAGAAGTCCGAGCAGCAGTGCTGGTCTGAAAACCAGATGTAGAATAAGGTATTCAGCATTGCTTTTCGTGTCGCCTGCGGATTCGACAGTGAGTTGCGCAGCGGCTACGGCATTCCGTGCTTTGCGGTTCGAGAAGTTCTCTAAAGGATCCCTCAGGAGCCGTATTAAAGGTCGTTCACTTTTTAAATGCGCGACCCATCCGGACAAAACGAAGCTACCTGGTGCAATCCGTCAACACGGGTGATTTTGTGAATCTTATGGACGTCTATTGCGATGCTGTTTTTCATCCGAACTGTATAAAGAATCCGTACAGTCTTTTCGCAGGAGGGGAATGGCATTATACCTGATGCAGAAGGGGAATTTAGGCCAGCGGGTGGTTTACAATGAGATGAGGGCTCGAACCGGAATCGGTGTTGAACGTTATATTTTCATTCTTTTCCGGATACTCACTTTATGGAAACGAACTGTGATCCCATACATTCCTGAATCTGGACTTATGAAAGTTTTTTTTTAAGCTTTTATGCGTAAGTGTTACTAATATCCTTCCACCCTATATCATCTTACGATCTGATATGATGAGAAGCTGAATTACGCGACGCACAGTACGGCCTATGGAATACAGCACAACCCTGATCCTGAGATTGCAAGGCAGAAGAGCTCTGAAAACAGTCCGAGGAGACAGAGTGGTCATCCGATTTCCAAGGAAGGAAAACTGGAGGAAAGGCCTATTTTTCCATACTAATATGTGCTGGATAGACCAAGATGCAGCAGCGCCTGGGCCTTTTTCCTATATCGGTCATGCGTCTGACTTTCCGGTCCCGAGCGGTGCTGGAAGCAGCTCGAGGAGGAAGGCTTAGGAGAAGACACTCGGAGGTTACGTAGACGGCGTATTAAGCAGCATTATCTTTTACCATTACCGCGTAAGAATGCGATAGGAAGAAGATAAGGCCTGTTTAAAGGTCATTCGTGAATCAGGTCTGGGAGGCTTCGAGAAAGGACCTGATCACAAGACTCGTCCACAGCGGCTGTGCAACACCAGGATGCTTTCCCAGCAGGCAGCGGCCTGGCAGCACATACAGTGGGCTGATTTGCCAGCTGTAAAGTACTGGGACTCTCGGCTACGATGGGTGAGTCCTTGGCTGCATCTCCGAGCAGGATCGCTATTTTAAGGAACCGTGAGAAAGCATTGGCCGAAGGTTACTTGGAGGCACTGAAGAGCATCTCTGGATGTAAAGCACGCCTCTCCTTGGTAGCAGCCCTCCCAAAACAGGGCTTGACCGAAGAAAATGCGGAGAAGTTTTGCACAAAAGCTGCAGGAGAAGAAAAGGATGCTGTCTGAAGAAGAGTTAGAGGCAATCAAAAGGAAGAAGAGGCGCTCATCATCAGAATCGGAAAATAGTAAGAAGCCTTGAAAGCCTCCTGGTGTTTAGGAAGATTTAGTGCTATGGAAGAATATACGATGGAAGAGGAAGAACTTCCGAAAGCGCTCTGTTTCTTTATCCCGTGGATTCCTAAGGGTGTGCTGTCTTAGATGTTGTTTAATACGAAGAATTTTTCGGAAGAAGAGCTTTTCCTATCTTTCTGTTTTAGCACTGCTGCTGCTTATATGGATACGGACCATTATAGCTTCCAGGATCTGAATTCGAGATTTACCTGCATATGGCGGTTTTTCAACGGACATCATGTCCTATCCGGATTTTTCTGAATAAAAAGCAAGTATACCTGGTGTTTTTAGCCTGGGCTTTAAAATTTTAGAAGGGGAAATGCAGTAGGGCTTAGTATCTGGAGGAAATTTCTTCCATAGCACCTTCTGATGAGCGTCTTTCTGAAATTCTTTTGGAAAATTAAGTCCAGAGAGAGAATGTGGCTGAGAGCAGAGAGGCAAAGTTACGCGGTTAATCCGCTATGAGCTTTTTCCGACATCATTCTACCATGAGAGGGGTAAAGGAATTGATATTATCATTTTATTGACAAAATGGAAGAGGATTTTCCAAAGAATCCGAAAAACTTAGGGGACTGACTGCACTTTAGCAAGAAACTTTAGAAGGAAAGAATCTATGTGTAGCAGCAGGAGGTGATCTGGAGATTTATCGGAAAGAAAAGTGAGCTCTTCCGACTTTCTTGCAAAACATTTTTGAGAAGGAAGGAAGGAGAAAGCGTATTTGCTGCGGGAGAGGGAGAGAAAGGCTTGATTACGCCTTCTCAGGTGAACTATGTGGCAAGAGTCGTTGCTCTTCCGAGATGAAGCGCTTCACACCGTGCCTTTGAAGGTAATGGAAAAATGCACCCACCTTTGATTTCTCGGAAAATGATCCGGGAAGAAAGGGCAACGCCTACGCGTCGTGAGCAGTGCGGTGGTAGGTGGAAAGCTATGGTTTCCTATCGGATCCCTCGTGTTGGCAGAAGTTATGAAGTATATGGGCAAGAAAATGCGGATTATCTGCGCAATTGAGCAACGGAACTGGGAAATGACAGTTCAATATCGGAGCTATTTCTGAAAATGGATACGTCAGTTTTCGTCACACGAAGTTTCTGCTCGGCTTGAGCTGCACTTTCTCTCATTTAACAAAACGAAAGATTTGCAGGTGAAAGAGAAGAGGTACTCTTTCCGCCATCCGGAAAACAATCCGGGAGCTTTTCGCATATATCGAAAAGGCCTTTCTTTCGCAGAAATTCTCTGCACCATCGGGAAATGGGCAAAAGATAGAGGAGAACAAGAGCCATTGATACAATAGAAGAGGTCTGAAACATCTGGTAGAGAAATGGATCGATAAAAGACGCGGGACCGATAAAGACCCGGAAGTGATAAAAGCGGTAGAAAAGGAAAGCGGTCAAAAGAGTGGTGCAGTATGAATCGGTGTTATTGAGGATAGCAAAGGAAAGAAATGGAGGAAGCAGGAGGAGATGATTAAATCCGGCTTTGTTTCATTGTCGGTCTGCCGAATGCCCGGAAAATCCACCTCTTAAATGCGCTTGTCACAAAAATAGCGATTACTGGAAAAAGCACAGACACCGCTAAAACCAGATTATGGCCGTCTGTGACGATGAACGAGGTCAGATTGTTTTTCACGATACGCCGAGATCACTAAGGCGCAGAATAAGCTCTCGTCTATATGGAAAAGTGTAGCGGAAAAAGGCGCTCGAAACGGAGACTATCCTGTGGATTGTAGACAGCACTCGAGCAGAAGGAAAGAAGGAGGAACAGATTTTGTCTCTCCTTTCCCACAGTAAGAGGAAGATTCTTCTGTCTTGATAAGACGATTTGCTAGGGTGGAGAGGGCACTGAAAAGAAAAGGCGGAGACTGGGACTGTCTTCCTTTGTCGGGATTGTCGGCGTTTCCGCCTATAAGAATCAGGGTTTGGAGACACTTTTGGAAAAGTATATTTCCTTCCTTCATGGTCCCCGTTACTATGATGAAGATACGTCACAGACCTTCCGGTACAGGAAATTGCTAAAGAGCTGATTCGGGAGCAGGCCTTGTCCACGTTGGATAAGGAAATTCCACACCGGGATTGCGGTGCTCATTGACAGCATGCAGGAGCGGAAAAACGGAACTGGGATGTGAAAGCAACTTTGGTATGCGAGAAGGAAAGTCATAAGGGAATCATTATCGGAAAAAGCCGGCGTATGTTAAAAAGCATCGGTAGCGGTGCACGCATTCAGATAGAAAAGCTTTTTGGAAGCAAAAGGTCAATTCAGCTTTTTATGTGAAGGTTAAAAGGACTGGAGGAGAACCCTGCATATTTACAGGAATACGGATACCGAGAGCAGAAGTAAAGAGAGGATGGGTAGAAGGAAGAGGTCATTGACATGAGTAGGTTCTTTCCGAGCACAGTCAGAGGAGCTTGATAAGAGGTTAAGCATTCTAACCATGGAAGAGGGAAAATGACTCGTCTGGGTAAGCAGGCAAAACGTCCTCTTCTCCACTTATGGCAGGAAGCGAAGCTTTGTCTTCAGGACATTTTCCTTAAAGAAGGGAAAAGAGCGGTTATAACTAAAAGAGTGTGAAGGTGGATGCCCTACTTTGAAGAAATTGCACTTGACTTGAAAAGGCCTGCTATGCCGCCTACTTCCTGAGACTGCCGATTTTTGTTTCCAGGAGGGATTTGCCTGCGGAGAAATGGTCATTGATTTATCTTTATCTTTAAAGGCGTTGCTACACAAGGATTTTGAAAATGAACTGGCATGGGCCATTTATGAACTGCGTCTCCTGAATTGGAAGGGGAAATATGCAGAGCAGCCGCCATTTTCCACGAAAAAGCGGTTATGGAGGCGTGAGTCATGTTCTCTCCAGCCTCTTAATAAGCTGTACACCTTTAGGCTGGAAGAAGGAACTTTACCTGGATTTTTGCGGCAAGTGGAAAATGCTCTGGGGAGAGCTTTCCATGCAATTCAGTAGTCTGAAAGATTCTAAAGAGTTTAAAACAGTAATGATTGAGACAACGCTTATCATAATAAGTATTTCGCAAAGCGTGTGATATCTCGTTTGGCAGGAACTGGGATAAGATTTCTCCTAGTAATAGCAAAAAGCAATGAATCAACAAAGCGGACTGATTTTTCTCATAGCTAAACTGATATTTAATTATCCAACGCAAGGAGCAGAATAGCAAAGACTTCTATTATTTGTAGTTGGCTGATTAGTTATCTTCATGGGAAATAAAATCGGACGGAGGAGGGAAGTAGTTATGGCAAAAACCATGATGGACAATTTGCTTTCTTTGCAAAGTCCAGTTTTGTATATCCGGATCCGAAATTTATGGCGGGTTGGCAAATACTTGGGATTACGGAAAACCTCGGTGTAGAGCAGACTGACAGCCTAGTGAAAGAAGTTTGTGCAGGAATCCAAGTCACAATGTGGTGGCATTGATTTGTGATGCAGGAACCCGCAACCTGGGTAGCTTTCAGTCACTGCGGCATCGATCCTCTTATGGACTGCAGAGTGTAAAGAGCGTTTCTGCGATAAGCTGATAGAGAATTTCAGAGGAAAACGGTATTGCTCTGGAGGGCTCCGTAGATGCCTGGTCTGAGCAGATGGAGAACTTTGTTGTGAAAAGCAAGTTCCAGCCCAGCTGCGGAAAACGAATTTCTACCGGTATTCGCCGGTTTAACCTTTATGTTTAAGACCTCCAGGGGGTAACGGAGGATGCGAAGAATATGGATATCTTCGTCCGGAGACGGCACAGGTATTTTCGTGAACTTTAAAATGTGCAGAGAACTTCCAGAAAGAAGCTTCCTTCGGTATTGCACACAGATTGGAAAGTCCTTCCAGCTCGAGATTACGCCGGGAAATTTCACCTTCCCATACCAGAGAGTTTTGAGCAGATGGAGCTGGAATTCTTCAAAGCCGGATACGGATCTGGAGGGTTCTAATATTGGAAAGACTACTGCAGAACTGGCTGTACAAGCAGAAAGCATGAAGAAAGAAATGCTTTCGTGCAAGGATCATGAGTAGGCAGAACTTTTCTTTCTATTCCAGGGCCACAACAGACTTGGAATTCCTCTCCTCTCAGCTAAAGGAACTTGGGGGATTGCAGATAGAACCAATTATGACCTTCCCAGCATGAAAAGGTTTCCGGTCAGGATATGAAAGCATTTTAGCGATAGACGAATGAGCATTATATTCCGTATGTTGTAGAGCCGTCTCTCGCGTGACAGAGTAACACTGGCTTTCCTCTGTGCAGCATAAGATGTGGAAGAGCTGGAGGGAGGAGACGACGAGAACTGCTCTCTGCTACGCACCCGGCACTGGCCCCGATACTAATCGCACTCTTCCTGTCCAAGAAACCGAAGGTAAAAGCGGATAAGATCGGCGAGGAGCTTTCCAAGTACCACAAAGCGCGAGAATCGATGACAGAGGAAATAGATGGAAAGCGCCACAGGAAGACAGGATGAAATCGGTACGCTGTACTGTATCACGTATGACTTTTGATCTCGAAATGATCATGCCGTAAACGGTAAGAGAGAGATGTTAATGGAACAGGCTGTCATTCCGATCGTGGATCTGAAGAACACTTTCGACGAAAAGCTTGCTTTTTAAAGAGAATAAAATGGACAAATACGAAGTCATCCATATGAGAGAGGCGGTTGAGGCGACTCTCGCCTCTTGTATAGGCCTGCACTACAGCGTATCATTGATTTTTGCTACAAGAGTTAGAGAAAATATTAACAGAGTATTATACCCAGCTAATCTCAGGTCAGGAAACACGAGGAGAGCAGCTACAAATCACTCAGAGTTGGAGTATATCTCGTTGATAGCACCGGCTCATGGATGTGGGAAGCAACCTTTGCGGGCTCGTAAGGCGAACCGTGACAGTTTTATGATTGCAAAGCTAGGGAATTGAGACTGAAAGAATTTCTTTAACCATCGCAGACCATGATAGGGAGAAGGAACCACTTACCATTGTAGTTTTCGTGTGCACTCCAGCATCTACAGCAGAGAAATCTCAGTCACTTCAGCGTTGCCAAGCGATTATTTTACCGATATCGTAGGTCTCTCGACGTCCTTTCCCGAGCTTGTGGAAATGATGCAGGAAGCAGCCGGAGAGAGAAAACATCATCTTCACTCGCAGGCGGTAGGAGCAGCAGCACCGGTGTACCTGCAGGTGAAGTGGCTTCATGGAGAGAGGCGAATTGAAGCGATAGTTATCTTGGGAGCAAGAAATAAGTGATCTTCCTCATTATGGAAGAGAGGATTTGCGCAAAGCAGCAAAGAACGTTTATGTAAATCGACGGATGACGGTTCTTACGAAGCGATAAGGCGTGTATACCGATGTTTTTAAAGGTCTGGCTACACGAAGAAGGAAAAGAAACAGACGCAGGTCAAGCTATCGGTCCTAAGTTATTATGATGAAGTTCGCAAGGCTTTTACAACCAAAGAACCGGAATTCTGACCATTGTCCATGGAACCCGACTAGCGATTGACGGAACGCGAATGCGCTTGTCGTCTGGGTTGTAGGAGACCAGGTGAAAGTTTGCTTTGCAGACGACGACCGGAGTTTGACGGACATTGGTAAGGACTTTAATTCCGGCCATGAAGTTAGACAGCTGACTTACAAGACAGAAGAAGGACAGGCACTTCTGAACTGCTGGGTTGAGAAACGTCCCATGGTGGATGCGTGAAATTGCAACTAAGGGAGGAAAATTATGGTTGATATGATGAAAAGAGTTCCTCAGTTGAGAGAACCGAAAGTTGTGCACTTTGAAGAAGTATGTTTGGATATACGGAAAAGAAGCGATGGAAGAGGCAGTTCGTTGCTTGAACTGTAGAAACTGAAGTGTGTGGTAGGTCGTCCTGCATCCATTCAGATTAATGAATTTATTCACGAGGTAAAGGAAGGAGAAACTGAGAAGGCTGCAGCCACGCCTGTTCCTTCTGCGCTTCCTGCTGTTTGGCGGAAGAGGTACGCCGCAGCAGGATGACAGAGCAGAGGGCAGTTTGTATCCGCGGCATCAGGAGAGCCTGTTGCATATTGGAAAGCCGGAGCGTCGCAGTGACTCGGGCAAGAGAGCATGGTTTCCAGCCGCTCGCTGAGGAGCGCCGAACGGAAAGAAAGCAGCTGTAATCGTGCAGGGTCCTGCAGGACTTACTCTGTGCGGGAGATCTGGCAGCTTGGCCGCGATGTAACTATTTTTGAAGCTTCCATGAGCAGGGCGCGCGTTGCAAGACGTGGTATCCTCGGAGTTCCGCCCTCCAAAGACCGGCGTTGTAGGACCGGAAATTGAAACGTAAAGCAGTCTCCGGCGTAAAGATGACCACCGTCTTGTAGGTCAGTCCTATTACCGTAGATGAGCTTTTTAAATGAAGAAGAGTCTGATGCCGTGTCTCGGAACCGGAGCAGGTCTTCCGAAGTTTATGAATATCCGTGAGAGCGCAACGTACTGTGCCGCCAATGGAGTTCCCTGACAGAAACAACCTCGATGACAGCTGATCTTCCGGAATCCGATGACGCCGATGCGTGCCGGAAAGAAGCGTGGACATGTAGTAAGCGTAATGCTAGCATGGACGCTGCAAGAACCGCACTTGTCTGGGAGCAGAGGCAATACGTTGTTTACCGCCGTTCTGAGAAGAGAGCTCCTGCAAGAAAAGAGAAGTAAGCATCATGCGAAGGAAGAGGGCACTATCTTCGACCTTCTGCAGAATCCGATAGAGAGTCTTGTAGATGAAAATGACTGGGCAACCGTGTAAAGATTGTAAAAGATGGAGCTTGGTGAGCCGGATGCTTTCGGAAGAAGAAGACCGATTGAGATTCCTGAATTCGAGTATGGATGGATTGCGACATAGCAATCATGTTCTCTCGAAACCTTCCGAATCCGCTAATCAGTTCTAAACGAAGGGACTCGATACGGACCGCAGAGGCTGCATCATTGCGAAAAGACGGAGAAACCAGCAAAGACTGCCGTATATGCAGGTGGAGACGCCGTTACCGGAGCAGCTACTCGTTATTCTGGCCAAGCGCGCAGGAAAGGCTGCAGCAAAGGGAATCCATGAATCCTTTCCAAGAAATAAGATATAGGAGAAGAACCTCGACGAAAAGATGCCCGAGACGCAAAGTCCGTGCACTTTTTCTTTTCATAACGAGTATCAAGCACGCAAAGCGTGCGTATCTCGCCAGGGGGCATTTTTCCCATTTGTTTTCGTTCTTAACTAAGTGGTGCATGAAAGAGCGTAGACAGCTCTGGTATACTTCTTTAAGAAGACTTTTTCTTCTTCGTTTTGAGTGTGGAGTTATTTCTTCGTAAACTCTTTTATGATAATCGTTTAGGAGCTTTCTATTTTCCTCATTTAACATATCGAGACTTATGGCATCAAGGTCAAAGGAATCAGGGTGATGGTTTCAAAATAGAGGAACTGACCATACTCGTTCTGAACGCCCTTTTCGTTGCCAGAGCTCATTTCCAAACGAATCCCGTGAGCCTTCGATATAGAGTCCGGCTCGTCGGTACGACCATTCCTTCCTGAATCCTCGGTTTCTCCGGCCCTAAACTTATAGCGGAATCCGGCAGGACCTCATGAATATTGAGAAGATATCCCACACCGTGTCCGGTGCCGTGGTTATAGTTCAGTCCCCGATCCCAGAAAGGTCATCGAGAATGTCTAAAGTGAGATCCCAGCTGAGCCTTGCAGGAACTTAGCACTGGCACAGCTGTAAAATTGCTGATGGCAACAATCGTGAAATCATCTTTCATCTGCTGTGAACTTCACCCAGAGCATAGGTTCTTGCATGTCTGTGGAACCTCATAGAAGCCGGCTCCGGTATCACTAAGGTACAAACGCCTTAAGCTCTACATCCGTTTCCGGAGAGGAGGAGTAATGATGACGGATAGTGAGGACCGTACGAAGAAATCGGCTCAAAGCTGTCCTGATAAAATTTCCATTTCGGCGCGGAATTCATCCAGTTTTTCAGGCACTCATCTCCGTGATTCTTATCTTTCCAAGATTTTTCCTTCAGCCATTTCATAAAACGGACGTGCACAACACTCATCTTTGATTTCCGCTTTCTTGATATTCTCGACTTCGACCGGATTCTTCAGGCCTTCATGAGAATTTCCGGATTTCTTGTTTACGATAGAAACAGCACTCGGGATATTGTTAAAATCGCATAGTTTAGCTTAGACTTATCAAGAGGACAGTGGCATTTTTCCGGAAAGTTTTTACATCCTCATAGATGGCGTTATAGGGATGAAGCGTTACGCTGACTTTTCCAAGATGGATTTTTAGCTTATCATCAGTTTTCTTTCATCGATATAGAGATCGGGCTGTCCTTCCTTATGATGGCATAGGAGAGAACAAGCGGGAAGAAATCGATGTCGTTTCCGCGGATATTCAAAGTCCAACAAATATCGTCCAAGGTGGAAACGATGTGGGTATCACATCCTGCATCTTCCATCTCTTTACGAATACGGGAAAGCTTCGATTCGGTGCTTTCTCCACTGTACTTTTCCTCCAGGAACCAGACAGGCTCTTCGGAGAGATGGACGATCGGTCCAGATGGCATCAATCAAATCTTCCTGATAGTCTATTTATGGCCTAGTTTTTCTTTAGCGATACTTGCATATTCATCGCCTTCTCCGACAGAGACCACGCGTCCGTCGAAGGAAAGAGTCTGTCCGGATTTTAATTCGGCCTCAAGGTACTCCTCTATAGTCGGGACACCCGGCTCAAACATCTTCATCAGCGTAACGCCTGTTCCTTCCAGCTGCTTTGCAGCTTGCAGGAAGTAACGTCCGTCCGTCCAAAGTTTCGCGTCATGGAGCGTGATTACGGCTGTTCCTGCAGAACCGGTGAAGCCGGTGATATAAGCTCTTGCTTTGAAGTGTTCTCCGACGTACTCACTCTGATGGAAGTCTGCTGTCGGAACAATATAGATATCAATATGTTTTTCCTGCATGCATTTACGCAATGCGGAAAAGTCTCTCCAGTACGGTCATAGTTTTCCTCCTTATAGAAATCCCTGCAAGGTACCGGGAATACGACAAATGTAAGAAGTGATTATTTCAGAGAAATTAGCCTTCCTCTTTTTCTTCTCGGCAAGGATCAGTTCCTTTGCATAGGGAAGAGTCTGCACCCAGTCACAGAAACTGTGCCATTCCATAAGCTTATGGCTTTTTCTGGAATAGTACATATTAATCAGGTTCTCATAATTCATGGTACAGGTACGCATTTGCTCGTAAGAAGAGGGCAGAAGTTGTACCAGGCATACCAGTCTTCCTTCTCTCTCTTCCAGATATTTTTGGCGGATTCGCTCAGCTGTCGGATACCGTTCTCTTCAAACTCTCAAACCTTCTTCTGTTAAAAATGGTCATGAGAGAAGTCATCCAGGGTAAATTCCTGGCATGAATCTTATGCATGGTGGAAGTTGAATTTGACAACGGTACTGATTTTATAGGTATCATATTCCTTCCACCAATAAAGGGAGCAGTAATATCACGGATACAAAAATCTGCCGGATATATTTTCTATGGTCTGGACCGACCCAGGCGGGCTGCCGTTTGGCAAGGGACAGGTCATTCGGACCTCAAAAATATATTGTCCTTTCTCATCATAATAAGAGTCTCCTTTGCCCACGAGTTCATTGGATTTCTGGCGCCTCGAATTGCATTTTCAAAATTCATCACGCTACTACGTTCAAATTGAATCATATTCTCCTTTCTATCAATCAGCCTTTTCGTGCTCAACAAACGGAATACTTCTTCCAAAATAGTCCCTTACGGTAGGAACTTTATCTTTTCGAAAGTACATCCGCTCCATTGTATCTTTTTAATGCAGTTTGAGAAGAGCAGGACTGCCAAGAGACTATGATTTTTCTATAAAGTAATCCTTCAACGAGAATCTAGTTTTCTGTCTTACCTTCGGTTATCTATCTTGAAAATCGCCAGCAGATCAAAGAGCAGACTGCTGTCCTTCGGATAGGACAGTATCTTGCCCTCCCAAAAGGGGTGAGAACTCGTCCTATATTTCGTAGTCCTGGAAAAGGAGTAGAAGCGATTGGTAAAGGCATAAACCAGAAAGGCCAGTTTTCTTGGAAAAAGCTATGCTCTTCCTGTCCCACGTTGGAGAGGAGCCATACCCAAATCAAAGTATTCCACGCCTTTTTCTTTAAAAATACAGGAAAATCTCCACAAAGAGTAGTCCATAATGCCGTTACTTTCCGTGCCCGGATTATAGCGCATCAAATCAATGCTTGCTTCTTTCTCCGTTGCAAACGAGGAAGTTGGAGAAGGCCTGCACAGTCCTTCGGAATCCAATACGCAGGCAATGGGAGCAAGAGAGAGATAGCCTTTGTCAAAGAAGCCAGAGAAAAGCTCTTTCCTGTCTTCGAAAATAGGCATCCGATATTTTCTCCAAATCCTGTAAAAAGGCATCGGAAAAAGTGGTACTGTACTTGAAAAGTATTATATCCTTTGTTTTCTATTTTATTGACCGCGGCATCGGAACTTTTTACCGGATTTTCCCACGAGATCAAAAAGTCGGAAGAGGAACCTTTGCACTCTTCTCGAACTTCATAAATTCTGCCATGGTTATGGAGGAGAGGGTTAAGTCCTGGCCTACCTCATAGAAGAGCGGGGTAAGATCCTCCGCTCTGCAGTAAAGGAAGAGATTGCAGCGAAATATCTTTCCTCGATGTACCTCCCATGACCACCGCTTTTCCGTCTTCTGAGCAAATTGAAAAACCACTTATCCACTCCATTTTCCTGATAATAGTACAGTAGCTTATCGCCAAGGAAATGCCAGAGAAGCATCTAAGTTCGTATTGGGAAAAGCTTTGCAAAAAGTTCTGAGCGTTCCTGATTGAATTTTTCTCCGAAGGAAAAATGTTTATCTTCGCCAGCGCGCTCACGGCAATATAGCAAAGCGCAGGAATCAGAAAATAGGCGAAAAGATGAAGAAAAGTAGTCTAAAAGACCGTGAAAATGGGGCTTTGAGAAAGTATGTAATCCTATGCAGAACTCCCTATGGAAAATCAGGAAGCCGAGACTATCCTTTTGCCGGTATTGCCGCTGGAAAGGTATAAAAGGAAGAGTAATGAAAATATCTTCCCAGAATATAGGAAAAAGTCCTTCAAACGGTCTTCCACCGCAGAAAAAGGCTTTTCTGAAAAGCTCACTACTTCGAAAAAGAGAATCAGCAGAAACAACAGAAGGTAGAGACTACTGAAAAGAGAAGGCTTCCCAGATTGATATAGAGCGTCACAAGGCAAAGCAGAGAGAAAAGGGCGCGTAAAGGCTTTTCTTTTAAAAAGTCTTCCCAACAGGAAGAAAAAGAGAACCCAAGAAAAGCTTGAAACAGCCAGAGAGTAGCTGCCTTTATGGGATCCATTTGTCCAATCAGAGGAATACTATGGATTTTCATCGGAAGAATGGCGGTGTGCATCAGAAAAACCAAAGAAAGTCGCCATAAAGGTGGCTGATGCCCTGTCCCAGTAGGGAGCTAAGTTTCTTCTGGCAGACCATAAAATTTTCTGATTAATCTGCCCTCCCATACTTTTGATAAAGAAAAGGAGACCGATGGCAAAGGAATGATGTAATAAAAGATACGGAAAAGCAGCACAGTCTTGCCGCCCTATTTCTGATTTACGGAAAAAATGTAAAAGCCCGCTCATCATCATTAAATCAAAGCTTCCCGAGACTTCCGGGAATCATGGAGACGATACCGATGCAAATGGAGATAAAGAACAACGGCAGGGTATTGGCAGGAATACGCTGTAGCCGGTGTCCTTCACGCAGTAAAAGAAAAAGCGGAAACAAAGCCCCAATCGAGGAGGAAGTTGCGATTAAAGCTAGAATCTTTTTCTCTAGATAGATTTTAAAAGTAGGACCAGTTTTTCTGGTGGAAAAGAAAAGCAAGACCGGAAGAATCAGAGAAGCTAGAAGGAGGACAAAGCTGTAGGGTCTTAAAACGGCATTTTTCTGAACGAAAAACAAGAGCCCGAAGGATAGCAAGCAATAGAGGAAAGTCGGACATGAAATAAGGCACTCACTTGGAAATGCCTGCATGGTTTTCCTTCGCCCTTATCCTCCTCCGTAATAGCTGTAACGCAGTCCCACGTCCACAAGGCCTGCAAAGCCGATCAGGTTGTTTAAGCTGTTGATGGTCCAGCTGCTTTCTATCAGCTTCCCCAGAAATCTTCTTTTTCAGCTCCTTACAAAGGATAAAGTCATAGAAAGCATCATCGGAGAAACCGAAGACCGTATAATGCAAGGAGACTTACAATTTGGAAGAGGGACAAGTCCCTTAAGATGCCTTTTACCGCCTCCGGGGAAATGGTCTTTCCCATTTTAATCAGTTCCAAAAAGCACCAAAATAGAAATGCTAAGGAAAAGAATGCTAGAACATTCTGCCATTTTTGATCAAACAGTTTATCAATTTTTCCTCTCACTATGGAAACCGGGTTTCTTTACTCTATACGAACTTTGTTTTGCTTGTATATCCGTATGCTTTTGCTTGTTGCGGTAGATTATAGCTGTTGCCTGCACCATTTTTCTATCAGTTGTTAAAATAGGCTGTCCTAGGAATATTGTGTCCCTGTCCTTTTCTTTCAGAAATTTTGCCTTTTGGGAAAAAGCTTTCACAATAGCCATACTGTGCTTTCGTAATCATCTCTATCGCCCACAAACCACTACAGGGGTAAAATAGCGGCTTTTGAAACTCCTTCAGCATCCACATTTTCCCGTAAGGAGAAACCCTGGACCGTTTAAGGAAAGAGCCCCAAAAAGCAGTAGAGCCATTCTTCCAGATAGAGCATAGCGAGGAAGGAACTTTAGACCGGAAAAAGTATATTTCAGCTGTTTGCCAGAATTCCAGGCTACTCTCTCCCCATGGCGACAGCGTATTCCAGAGCCAGGGTTTGCGCCGTCACATGCTCCCACCAAAAAGACATTTTTCTATGGAAAAGGAAAGCCAGCTCCTCCAGACTATCAACAAGGTAAGCAAAAGCTTGTTTCTCCTCTGCAGTTCTCCCGGATTTTTCCATGCCCCAAACATCTACAAAGAGGAGCTTAAAACCTTTCTCAAGAACCCTTTGCTTTGCAAAATAGCCGCTTTGCAGATTGATTTCCATCAGAGGAAGACAATGGGAAAAGCCTTCTCAGAATATCCACATCTGATTCGTTCTCCGCTTTTACAATAAAATTCCATTTGAACTCCCTTGGCGTAAATTACATACTTGGTTTTATAAGAATGCACTTGTCTACTGGTTTTCTATCTAGCGCTTAGTGTAAGTAGACTATCCTTTCCTTTCTCTCACAACATCCATGATGCTGCCGTCTCTTGCTTCGATAATGGCAACTACCTTATCCTCGAATTCCAGTTTAGTCGGTTCTCCACAGATGTAGGCAATATCTCGCAATTCTTCAATACTCTTTATGGGGAAGTTTAGCGGCTTTTGCAGCCTCCAGCTCCGGACGCCGAGGATTAATGGCAAATGCCATAGTCGGTAACAATCCACATCCACAGTTTCCCCGTGGTAACGGTGGTCATCATTTCGAATAGTAGAAATTCTTCCCTGTACCAAGGGCGTGATGACAATGGTGCATTTTGCTCCAGCCGCCGTATCCGGATGTCCTCCCTGTGCCCCATTAATTCTCCTCGGAGCTCATCACCACATTGCAGTGAAAATGTGATATCCGCCTCCAGGTGCCTAAAATCACAAAGTCCAATTTATTAACCACAGCACCTTTTAAGAATGGATCCGCATATTCCTTTGGTGCTGATGGAAAAAGTAAGCTACCGGATGAAAATCAGATTCTCGATAGAAGGCAAATCAAAGTCCTCGGGTATCCAGAGGGAAAACCAAACCCTCATCCAATAAATCGCACATGGGCTTGGACATTCCTCCGGCACCAAAGCCCATACGAATGTTTTTCTCGCATTTTCTCGAAAGACATAGTGCCGTAGCACTGGCTGCTCCGCCGATACCGGTTTTGAAAGGTGAAGCCCTCCTTGAAAATAGGGGGTAGCGGCAATGAAATTCCGCACAGCTCCGCCATCATCAGTTTTCTTCTATCCGTCACGGACAGGCGGCACCGGTAAATGGATTTTTCCGGATCTCCTATAGCATCCACCTTTAGCATATAGTCCACGTCAGTCATACTGATATCTGCTGGAAAATTCGGAAAAGGGAACAAGACAATCTGTTAAAACCACCACATACTCAGCATACTCCGCATCAATGGCAGAGTAGGAGAGCACACCACGCAGCTGCTGTTTCCCCTACTGCGCGGCAATTTCCGTATTCATCACAGCTTGGGGCCCTGATAAAGCAATGTCGATTTTCGTTTCTCCTGTTTCGATGGCCCGAACTCTTCGCCGTGAGACGAAGAATAGCGATTCCCTGTAATTTACCCTCACTAATGGCTTCTCCGATTTTTCCCGAACTCCGGAGCTTTCGATATGGGTTACGGTACTGTCTTCCAGCATGGGAACGAGCTCGTCCTGTGCTTTGCTTAGAGCTGGCACAGATGAGTAATAGTTCTTGAAGCCCATCTCATGAATAGCCTGCATAACCTGCATAGCCACTCAGGTCTCCTTCCGAAAATGATGAGTGAAAGCTGATGGTCATGCCGTCATGGGCGTTGCATTTTCGCAAAACCTCCTGCAAATCCTTCTCCAGTTTACTGCCTTCGCCACCGATTCTTGCTCTCGCTTTTACTGCTGCCTTTTCATAAGTATACGTCCAAAATGTCTGCTTCCCTGAAATACCGTTTTCCCGGTTTCCCTAAAACCGCATCCGGGATATCTCCCCACTGCATTAATCATTTTGTACCTCCTCTAAAACGCTCGGGCAGCCTTGCAGACAGGGTCCTTTTTGCCCCGTCATAAAAGGCGATGTCTATCATTTTCCCGTCCACGGTAAATACGCCGATGCCCTGACTTCGTTTCTCATCAATTTCCTGTACTACTTTTTCGGCAAAGGTAATTTCCTCTGCACTTGGCGTATAGACAGCATGCACTACGGGGAATCTGTCTTCGGATTTATAATGGATTTTCCGTCAAAGCCCATGGTGTGAATCAGCTCACTTCCTTTCGGAAGCCTTCCATATCCTCCAGATTGGTATAAACGGTATCAAAGCACTGTATTCCTGCGGCTCTGGCATGAATAATCATCAGTTGCCTTGCACCGTTTAGCTCTACGCCGCTTCCGCTGATTCCTGTATGTAAATCCTGGTATAACTCTCCTGCGGATAAAGCTACCCGAAGAGTCTCTCGAGGCATGGCATATTTCTTCCAAATGTACCACGCCCTGGCAGCGACTCAATGGCCGCCATAAGAAGGGTGCTTCCAGAGTCACACCGGCTTCTTGCTCACGCCTTTGCACTTCCGCTTCTACCAAAAGAATATCCTCCTTGGATTCCGTTTTAGGAATACGAATGCTGTCACAGCCGGCAAAGACGGCGCAACGAATATCCTCCTTCCAAAATGGGGGTATCGATTCCGTTAATCCGCACCACTTTTTCTGCGTTTTGATAATCTACTTTTTAAAGCATGAAAGAGAGTAAATCTTGCAGCATCCTTTTCTCCAGGGCTACAGCATCCTCCAGATCGAAAAATCAGGGAGTCCGCCCTGTAGATATAAGGATCCTTTAAAAAGATTCGGTTTCTGTGCGTTCAGAAACATCATGCTCTTCTTCGCAGGCGATTTTTATGATTCATAGAGCAGATCCCCAAGGAATATTTTTCTGTTTGTCCTGACTGCGGTAAACAGCAGCCTGTAATCTTGCCACAAGGATGTGGTCAGTAAAGGCCCATGTCCTCGACCTCCACTGAGGGCATCCTGAATGCCCTACTTTGTAAGGCAGTGATGAACCAAAGGCGACCATTCTGTCTCCGTACTCGTAGAGCACCTTGGACTTAAGCTCCACCGTTCTGCCGCCGCTCCTTTAGAAACGGTTACCAGGCAATCACATTTCTCCGTGAGTGCCAGCACTGGCTGTTTTTGATTTCCATAACGACTCCTTTCGACCTATCATCCTTCGGGGATCTGCATTGTTCCAAAGTACTATACATCCTTTTGCGAGATTGTGCTATTCTTCGCCCATAGTATAGACCGATTAAAGAAAAGAAGGGTGTATTTTCTTGTGAAAAATATTAGATGGAGGAAGCCTTGGAAATAAAGGGATATTTTTCTGTGAGTTCGTTATCCAGCTCCATCATATGAAGGAGTCTGCTGGCTGAACCGGAAGGGTGGTTGGTACCTGCTTCCCAAGCTTCTACAGTTTTAATGGAGACGCCCATATAACTGCAAAGTATTTTTGGGACAAGCCGGTTGAATTTTCTAATACATCATTTCGCTCCATATACTTTTAAGTGGAATAACGGTGACCCTGCTGTCTTTTTAACGAGGAAGTCTCTTTTTGCATCTTCCAGTGCTTCATTTCAGTCCGGATAAAATGCTGTCGAATACTGTTTTTACTCATTGTGTGCCTCCTCCAAGGTCTTTTTAACGTATCAATCATCTTTTTGATTTGATTTCGTTCTGCGTTGGAAAGATTGTCTTTTTCTTTCTTTCCGTATACGGTAATCAGGTATACTGTCTCAACCAAAAATAAAATCTACAAAACAAAACTCTAGCCCTCCGCTTTTTCCTTTTTATCCAAAGAAATTCTGGCTTTTCGAAGCCCACCAGTTCCCTTTCATGATAGGATATTTTTCCGGATGTTCTAGGAATGCTAAGTTCCAATAAGCGTAGGTCTTCATCATCAAAAGCCCTAAGATGTCCCAATTTTTGGAAAAACTCATTGGTCTGAATAAATGTTCTTGTCATAGTCTTGTCTCCTGATATGATACACCCTATTTAATAGGGTGTCAAAGAAAAATGGAACTGATTTTTGCTAAGGAAAAAGAAGAATGAATCAAAATAAGGAAGAGTATTGTGATAATGCATGAATCTATACAAAAATATTAGGATACGTGACGATAGCCTTAGAAGAGTTATAGAAGATAAATAAGTGTATGGAATACAGTGGAATAATAAGATAAAAATACTTGAGTGGGTTTACTTTTTAGAAACTTTATAGAATTGCTTTTTATGTTTTTGAGATTGGTGAGAATGCTATGAGTTCAAAGATTTTTCTACAGAGATAATATTTGCCTGACAGTATAGCACAAAATGAACAAGGGACAAAGGAGATTTCGCAGATTCTTTAGTCTGAAATTATGCAGTTTCAGGAGGATAGAATGTTGAAGGGTTTAAAGAAGTTTTTACTCGAAAGAGGAGTCTAAATCTGAAAAATCAAAGGAATGGTGGGAATGGGAGTCGATTCTGAGAAGCATAGCAATGACAATGTAGAGCAGCAAGAAAACCATGACAGAGCTGAGCGAACCCGCTTTACTCTGATGGTGGAAAGCTATGCAACTGTAGAGGAGGATCGTTTTATCTGTAGAGGACAACTCTTTGGAAATGCCAAAGAATGGGAGAAAGGTTTATGCTCTGCATCGTGATGGAACGATTTCTCATCTAACGATTATGAAGATAGAAGAAAAGTACGACATTTGCGAGCAGGTAAAAGAGGAACAAGAGGAAAACAATAGAAACACCGGAAAACACAAAGGGGCGAAGAGTAAAGCTCTTTCTTCTCTCGAAAAGAAGCCCTTTCTCCGGACTGGCAATATACTGTAATCACGGATATTCCCTATCAGATTGAAGCAAATGTATCAAGCGGTGGAGAAATCCCTATCTTTTGAGGATTGGTCGCGTGTTTTTGAAAAAGCAGGGAGAGAGTGAGTCTGAATCTCTTTTTAGAGAGCTGGTGCGAAGTCATTACCTGGTGGCGATAGGAGACAGACGGAAGTCTTCCAACGGGGGAAAAGGATGGCTCTGTAACCTTAAAGGCGGGGATGAAGCTCACCATCCCTCATGTAACGATGGATCGGGGAGAATCGGCCCTTCCGGTGTTTACGGATTGGTATGCACTAGGCGCTATGGATCAGCAAATGGGGGCTATGAATCAGCAGATGGAGGAAGGCTGGAAAAGAGAACCATGATTGCCGGTTTCCCTCAAATTGTTTCCATGCTTACTAGGGAGAAGGATTTGTGATTAATCCTATGGACCGCAGCTCTTCTATGTAAGCCCGGAGCTTATCCATAACCTGATGGAGTTCCCAGGATACCAAAGTGAGTTTGGGGAAGCTAGGGGTACAGTCCATGGAAGTGAAGAATGATGCGGAGGTTTTACTGGGATATCCAAAGGAGAATGAAGAAGTGGAAGCCTTGCATAGGAGACTTATATCCTTGCAAAGACTCATTCCGAGATTGCAATGCTGGATATGCTTTTTAAAAAGGGATGAAAGCGGAACTACTTCTTATCTGATTATTGTGGACATGCCGGAGGAGCATTGTCATGAATGCTTTAAGGAAATCTATGAAAGCTGTCGAGATCTTTTGCATCGGGTTCCTATATGGATTTTGTGACCTTGCAGAGAGAGATTTTGCAAAGGGGGCAAGGACTGAGGAACCGCTTTATGTAAGGGATTAGCTGTATGAAAAACAGTTAAAATAGTATAAAGCTTTTAAAGATCGCTTATAAAGGAAAGTTAGAATCGGATAGCTAGAATAGGAAAGCCAGAATTGAAAAGTTAGAATCGAAGAGCTAAACATCGGATAGCTCGAACAGGAGACGAAGAAGAAAATGCAGGCATTTTTAAAGAGAAAAATATTGAAATATCACTGAAACGCTACGGGATAGATGCTTTTATCCGCTATGGCACAGGACTTTTTGCTCTCTCTTAATCGGCACTATTTTTAAATACGATAGGGCAACGCCTCGGAGTTTCCGTCTTAACCCGAGTAGTGGCTACTATCGGCGGTGTGGATTACACCGTAGGCGCCATGGCTTCCGCAATGAGCGGGCCGGCTATGGCTACGGCTATTGCCTATGCTTTGCAAGCGCCGCCCTTGGTTCTGTTCTCCTTAATTACCGTGGGCTTTGCTTCCAATGCTTTGGGAGGAGCCGGAGGACCGCTCGCCGTACTGTTTGTGGCCATTCTTTCCACGGAAATCGGAAAGGCGGTTTCTAAGGAAACGAAGGTAGATATTCTGGTGACTCCTCTTGTGACGATAGGATCCGGAATGCTGTTCTCCGCTCTTTTGGCACCGCTTATCGGTAAAGCGGCTATACAGGTAGGAAGCCTCATCATGTGGGCGACGGAACTGCAGCCCTTCTTTATGGGAATCCTGGTTTCGGCTCTCGTGGGTATTGCTCTAACCCTTCCGATTTCCTCTGCAGCCATTTGCGCGGCTCTTGGACTCACCGGCCTTGCAGGAGGAGCGGCTGTGGCAGGTTGCTGCGCACAGATGGTGGGGTTTGCGGTAATTTCTTTTTCAGGAAAATGGAGTATCCGGGCTTGTTTCTCAAGGCTTGGGAACTTCCATGTTGCAGATGGGAAATATCGTAAAAATCCGAGATTTGGATTCCCGCGACCTTTGCATCCATGATTACAGGACCCTTTGAGCGACCTGCATTTCCATTTTGAAAATAATGGACCTGCGGTGACTTCCGGTATGGGAACATGTGGACTCGTAGGCCCGATTGGTGTATATACCGGATGGCTAAAGGCGGTAGAGGAGGGCGGTAAGTCCGCTGTAACAGCGATGGACTGGATTTCCTTACTGCTTCTCTGCTTTTATTCTTCCGGGCTATTTTATCCTTACTTTGTTCCGTATTTTGCCGGAAAATGGGATGGATTAAAGAGGGGATATGAAATTGGCTTTACAGGTAGAAGGAGAAAGCAATGAAAACGAGAGAAGAAGCGATTCAAATCGGTCTATCCTTTCCGGATAGCTATATAGACAGACCTTTCCGTACGGCAGATTGGGAGCTGATTCGTTTTCGGGAAAATAAAAAGCCTTTTTGCTTATCTACGAAAGAGATGGTTTTGTGAACCTGAATGTGAAGGTACATCCGGAATGGCGGGATTTTTGGAGGAGAGTTTATCCCTGCGGTACAGCCTGCCTATCACCAGAATAAAGAGCATTGGAACATCTATAATTTTAGATGGTAGTATTCCGGAGGAAGAGCTTCGGAGAATGATTTTCGGAAAGCTATGCTCTTATTTCCGATTCTCCCACAAAACGGATTTACGAGGCGGTGAAGAAGATTCTAAAGGGTAAAGTGGCTACCTATGCGCAGGTTGCGGAACTTGCCGGCAATAAAAAGATGTCTCGTGCAGTGGGAAATGCCTTGCATAAAAATCCGGATCCGGAGCACATTCCTGCTTTAGGGTAGTGAATTCAAGGGGGAGCTTGCTCCCGCCTTTGCCTGGGGAGAGGATGAGCAGAGAAAGCGTCTGGAAGAAGATGGGGTGAAAGTGAAGGACGGAAAAAGTAGACTTAAAGAAGTATGGGATGGAAGTCAAAAATTGAATGCGGACTTAAAGAAACAAAGAAGTAAAATATAAGAAAGCCCTGATAAAATGCCAGAATCTTTGCATGCTGAAAATCAAGAAAACAAATCATCCTTCATGTGGATATGGACGCTTTTTATGCTTCCGTGGAAATGCGGGATAATCTGGAGCTGAAAGATAAGCCCCTGATTATCGGTGCGAAACCCACGGAGCGAGGCGTGGTAGCGACCTGCAGTGTATGAAGCAAGAAAAATACGGTGTCCGTTCCGCCATGAACAGCAAGAAGCCTTTTCGGCTCTGCCCGAGCTGTTTTTCTGTATCCGGATTTTGAAAAGTATATGCGGTGTCAGAGGAGCTCCATGAAATTCTGGAAAGCTATACTAAGCAAGTGGAATACATAGCCTCGATGAGGGCTATCTTGATTTAACGGAGGTAGCCAGAGATTTTCCGAGGCGGAAAATCGGCCGGGAAATCCAAGGAGGTCGTGAAGAGATTAAGCTTACCTGCTCTGTAGGGGATTGCCTATGGGAAAACGGCGGCAAGACCGCCAGTGAAGAAAAGAAGCCCAACGGTTTCTTTATGATTCAAAGAAGAGAAGATTATGTTGCGCTTTTTACGGGACAGGAGATGTTCCGGGCGCTTTTCACGGTAAAGCAAAACGGCGAAAAAGCTCTATTCTTCGAATTTATACCGTGAAGGATTTGCAGGAAAAGAGAAGAAGTCCTCGTCTTCTGGGGCAAATCAGGAGAAAATGCTATTATGAGCTTTCCCTACGGCATCGACCATCGAAAAGTGGTTTCTCACGTCCGGAGGACACCAAAGCATCAGTAAAGAAATGACCTTTCAGGAGGATGTGACGGACTATTCCTTTTTGGATGATGACTGTTTCTCCTATCCTTCCGTGTGGAAAATCGGGCGAAGCGCTACGGGCTTTATGCAAGAGGCGTTTCTTTGAAAATCACCTTTGCGGACATGAAAACCATTACTCGTTCCGCTCCTCATTTCGCTGAAAAGTACCCAGCGCATTTTCCTTATATAAAAATGCTCTGCCCTCTTGCAGCAGATTCCAGGCGAAGGAAGCGATTAATCGGGAAGAGTTTTATCATTTGAGGAAAATAGAAGAAGACTAAGCATGCCGACATTTTCACGGAAGAAAAAGAACGGGAAGAAAGAGATGGAAGAACGCTTTGGAACAGATGGAAGATCGTTATGGAAACTTGTTTCAGAGATCGAAAGGCAATGATTCTTTCCGGAGACAGTGTGTGTGTGATTTGATTGAGGAGATGCATTTATGGACTAGAATAGAAAAGAGCAGTAGGGACTATATTACAGCGTTGTTCTGAAATGGGGTCGACATGATCTTTCCACAGCCTGCGAGTATCATAGATGCGATGTCGATTGCTGCGGAAGGACAGGGAGAAGAGGAAATGATTGCTCTTTCTGCCCTCTGCATGACTGCATGATCATAAGCTTTTCCATACGGAAAATAGCCAATGCCAGAAGATTTTTGGAGCAGGGCTTCCTGCAGGAGTCATTGAGGAGGTGCAGAACATTAATTCCAGTTTCCTTTAGCAAAACAGGGAAAAGCTCCGGAGACGATGGGGATTGTCTATAGGATGCAGAACGACTGGAAGCTATGAGATACTCAGCTCGGCATTGCCCGTTGTTTCAATTCGGTGGAAGCCACGGTAGAAGCTTGGAGAATCTCTAGAGACATTTTATGAAAAGCTTTTACTCATTCAAGGAGCTGAATACCTTCGTACACTGAAAAATGGCGGAGAAAAAGAGATAAACTAATGCAGGATTTTCTCTGAAGGAATGGGGAGAGGGAAATGAATTAAACATTGAAACTGTAAAATAGTTTAATTTTTCCAGCTCATTCTTAAATAATTCGAGTGAGTTCAAGACGGTAGATAGTGAGGACAAGAACGTCATTTTGAAATTTCATGTACTAACAACCAATCCGGTTCAATATGACATTCTCTTGTACCCTTATATCTTACCGGATAGGGTCTCGTCTCGATATTTTGCCCTAATATGCCTCTTCTGCTAGAATATTTACTACATCGAAAGTTTATTTAAAATCTGTTATTCTGTTTTTAGTGAGTTTAAAATCTTTCTTAAGCTTCAGTTAGTGAACTTGACTTCGTATTTCATGCTTCCGAAACGCCTTGAGATCATCCATGGTTTTATAGGGATTTTACTATTTACAGACACGTATGCGCGTCCTTCCTCGATAGCGGTAGTCGTCTCTTCATTTGAGTATCCAGTTTTAAAGAAAAGGAATCCCGCTTTTTCGCGGATAGTTGTTCAGGAACATATTGATGGCGTGTAGTCATATTCAGTCCCAGCTCGGAAAATTTGATCTGCCTGCTCGTTTAATATCCTTATCGGTTCTGATGTTTAAATTTGTTGTTGCCATGCAAGTACCTCCAATCAGATATTTCTAAATTGCTTTTTCGCTTATTGACTTTATGATAGGATACATCAAAAATCTGCTTGTTATCACTACATTGTCATTATAAATGAAGTAACCAGTTCATCTAAGTTTCTTCGACCATAAAAAGAATACAAGTATATAGATTAATTTCGTTTGACTTCCAGTAAGAATTTCTCCTTTAATTTGTGCATGGTCTCGGCTCCGTCTTCGGTATTTCCTCTTTTAGATCCTTCAGTCCTTCTAAAAGCAGCTTTTTGATTCAGCTATCTTTTGTAAGGTTTTCATATGTACTCAATATTCATAAGCACAGCCCTCGTAACTGTTTTCGCAAATCTTCCCTATTCTTCCTTGTTTTCCGTAAATGGTCAATAACCTGTCATCCTATAATGCTCTCTTTCAGAGATAAATATTCAATTTATAATCTATTGTTCTAACAGTCCTTTTGAATAAATCCTAACAATAGCCAAAATAAGATATTAAAAACGCAATAGATAATACTAAATTCCCTATTGCAAATATCATAAGTTGCATATCTGTCGGTTTTTCAATCAAAATATTTATTACAGCTATTAGACCTACCATAAGAGCTACAGAGATGATTAAACTAATAATACTCATAGCTTCAGTTCTATCATTTGAGTCAAGCAAGAAATAGGCAAGGAAAATCGCATTCATTATTAAACTGATTCCTATTGCAGATGAAAATAACAAGACTACATCTATATATCGGTAAAAATGCAAATCCATAAATCACAAATGATGTTGAAATAGTATAACAGAAAAGCATACTGCCAATTAAAATTGTAATTCTTGCGTCGCAAATACGCTCTTTACTATTTCGCATCTCTTTACCGAGTGAGGATAAAATATACTGATTCCACTTGCCATTATTGTTTCTCCTTAAGCCAATTGAACTGATAAAGGAAAACCTATAACAGAAAGACATAGAAAAAGCAAATAAAGGCATTTCCTCCCACCACTAAAAATCAGTATTGAAACTCGGTCAAAAATATAAATAAAAAGTAATATCTTTAGGTTGGATACTATTTTATAATAATGATTTCTAATCAATCCTGGCATTTTCGTTCTCCTTTCGCTATCTAGCAACATTATTTCATCTAATGATACGCTGTCTATTATTAAATTTTTATATTTTTCTCCATCAATTTCTTGTTTTTATCAACACATCAATCTGATAATCTTTTTCATACTTGATAATATATCTTCCGGTAAAATATTATAAAAATCGTTTTCTGAACAACGGATAACCCATATTCATATATCAATTCATCTTTTGTTTTTATTCAAAATAATTTCACCATTATGAATAAAAACAATATAATCAGCTATTTTTCCAAATCGCTTGTAATATGTGAAGATAGCAAATGGAGTGGTTCTCTTGTTTTACAAATTCAAGAAGCACATCAAGAATTTCATCTCTCATAATAGGATCAAGACCACTTGTTGCCTCATCCAAAATAAGCAATTTTTGAGATCATGTGAAAGTGCATGCAATCGCAAGCTTCATACTCATTCCACGAGAGTAGCTTTTATTTTTGAGATTCAGGCAATCCAAAACGCCTAAGAAATTGTTCAAAACAAAATCATCCCATTTACTATAAATTCTCCCTAAAAATGTCAGCCAATTGCTTTGCCGTCAAATATTCGGAAAATTATTGCTATCATATACAACTCAATATTCTCTCTGATGTCTATACTTCATCAGTCATTTCTCTTCCAAATATCTCAATAGTACCACTATCTCTTCTAATCACATTTAGAATACAATTCATAGTCAGTTGATTTTTCCGGCTCCGTTCTCACCGATAAATCCTACTATGCCCTCAGGTATCGAAAAGAAATATCTTTGATGGCATTTGACTTTTCATATTTTTATTCACATTTTTAGTATTAAGTACTATTCATCAACTTATTCCTCCAAGTATAAAATTTTAATATATCAATCATTTCTCCAAGAGGCATAGCATTTTTCTCTTTTGCAGCTTCAATAGCCAATTGCATATATTCTTCTATCCGTTTCTGCTGTTGTTCTTATAGAATTCTTTGTTTCTTGCCAATACATAAGTGCCTCTACCTATTTCAGTTTCTATAAATCCATCTCTCTGCAATTCTTCATATGCTCTTTGAACTGTAATACACTTACATGAATTGATTTGGCTAATGATCGCATTGAAGGGAAGACTATCTCCGGCAAGCAGCTTCGCTCATAATCATATTTTTATCTGAGAAACTATTTGTTCATATATTGGTTTTATCGCGATTGTTACTTATGATAATGTTCAAAATTTTTCCCTCTCCTCAAAACTGACTTATTGTATATGCACAATATTATAGAATTGTGATTGTTTTGTCAATAAACTATCATTCATTTTTCTTAGGAGTAAAATTTTAGTTGGCATACTAAGGTCAGGAGCTGTATGATGAGTTGCCAATGATTGTTGACAGTAATGAAACTTCACCGCATAGAAACAAGTGTTTAGTCTTGTTGCTTTGTAAATTGATGTTCATTCTGTTAAGTGTGTGATTCTGTTAAACTTTTTATGATGTTGTTGAATATTATTTATACCGATGTTAGATTGTGCGTACATCGGATGGCTGAACCATCTTCACAGGGCAGTTTGCTCTTTTCGCTTAATGAGTAGGAGGAATCTTATGAGAGCACATGAAATTTTTGAACAATCCTTTTTAAACAAGGGGACGGCATTTACCATGGAGGAACGTGAGAAATTAGGACTGATCGGACTTTTTGCCTCCCCACGTGCAGACCATTGAAGAGCAGGCGGCACAGACCTATGCTCAGATGGAAAAGAAGGAAAATGACCTGGAAAAGCGTCTCTTCCTCATGCAGATTTTCAATACCAATCGTACTCTTTTCTACTATCTTTTTTCCAAGCATTTGGCGTGAATTTAACCCTATTGTTTATGATCCCACGGTTTCGTTAACCATTGAGGGCTATAGTGATCTTTTTGTGGATCCTCAGTATGCGGCTTATCTGGACATTAACCATCCGGAAAATATTGAAAAGACCTTGAAAAACGCCGCAGGAGACAGGGAAATCCGTCTCATTGTGGTAACCGATGCGAGGCTATTCTCGGAATAGGGGACTGGGGCACCAATGGTGTGGATATTTCCGTAGGAAGCTGATGGTATACAGCGGTGCTGCAGGAATTGATCCGCCTGTGTTCTCCCTTGGTTATCGATGCCGGTACCAACAGGGAAGTACTGCGAAACAATCCCAACTACTTGGGAAATCGTCACGAGCGTGTCAGAGGAGATCGTTACTATGACTTTATTGACCAATTTGTAGAGACTGCTGAGCGTCTTTTCCCCAAACTCTATCTTCACTGGGAGGACTTCGACCGTGGAAACGCTGCGAATATTCTGGAAAAAGTATCGTACCAAGATCCCAACTTTTTAATGATGATATTCAAGGAACAGGAATCGTAACCTTAGGCGGAGTATTTGGGGCAATAGCCATCAGCGGACAGAAGCTTAGGGATCAGGTTTATCTTTGTTTTTGGTGGGGGTACGGCAGAGCCGGTATTGCCTCCCGTGTACACAGAGAAATGATGAGAGAGGGCTTATCCGAGGGAAAGAGGCATACAAAGCGTTTCTTCATGGTGGATAAGCGGGATTACTCTTTGATGATATGGAGGATTTAGCACCCATGCAGGAAAACTCTTTGCGAAGAAACGTTCGACTTTCGAATACAGACAAATTAACGGACTTGGCAGAGGTAGTAAGAACGGTAAAAGGCGACGATTCTTGTAGGTGCCTCTACACAGCCAAATACCTTTACTAAGGAAGTTGTGGAAGCGATGTGTCAGAATACTGCGCGCCTGCATTTTCCCTTGTCCAATCCGACAGAACGGCGAGAGGCAACGGCGGAAGACCTGATTACCTGATTACCTGGTCAGACGGAAGAAGCCTTCGTGGCAACCGGTATTCCGGCAGACCTGTTTCTTATAAGGGTGTGGAGTATATCATTGGGCAGGCAAATAACGCCCTGATTTATCGGACTGGGCCTTGGGATGCTGGCTTCGGAAGCAAGTCTCTTAACCGATGAAACGATTGCGGCAGCAACAGATTCCTTGTCCGTGATTACCGATATCACAAAGCCAGTGCACCGGTGCTTCCTCCTTTTAAGTATGTGGGCGAGGTTTCCATTAAAGGTAGCGGAAGCGGTGGCGTAAGAGAGGCAAAGGGCAGGGACTTGCCCGTGCAAAAGAGCAGGATATGGAAAAGGCGGTAAAGGACTTAAGTGGTATCGGAATATAAATAAAGGAGGAGATAATGACGGTATTTCTCACCTCGATACAAAGTATTATTCCGATTATCGTGATTATCGCTCTCGGCTACATTTGCAGCTAAAAGGCTGGTTTTCGGAGAGCTTCGGACCGAATCTGTCCCAGCTTATTATGAATGTAGCTTTACCGGTTTCCATTTTTGTCTCGGTGATGAAAAGTATCTTACCGTGAGATAAGCTCATCAGCCTTTCGGGAGGCTTGCTTTACACCTTTGGACCTTTGCTTTTAACCTATATTTTCGGCTTTTTGGCGGTAAGAGCGTGGAGTTCGTGCCGGAAGACGGGGAACCATGATTAATACCTATCGAAATGCCAGCACCATTTTCATTGGACTTCGTAAACATTGCTCTGGGAAGAGCTCTACCTATTCCTGATTTATTATATTACAATACGATTTCCACCTGGACCTTGGGCGTTTATATCATGACATCAGACAGTGTAGGAAGAAGAGAAAGAGGGACAAAGTTTGACTGGAAGAAGCTTTTTACCGGCTCCTCTTGTGGGATTTCTGATCGCTTTGGTATTTTTACTTTAGAGTTCAGTGCCCGCATTTGCTGAAAATACCTTGACCTATATCGGAATATCGTAACACCCTTGTCTTTGATTTACATTGAGAATTATTCTTGCAAAGGCGGGGCTTAAGAGCATTCATCAGATAAAGAACACTGTAGTTGCGGTGGTGGGGCGTTTTTATTCTTGCCCCACAATCTATGTATGCTTTACTTTTTCTATACAGGAAGAGGACTGCCAACAAAGGAATTCAATACCTTTGTAGGATTCAGTCGGCTACACCGGCTCTAGCGGTTCTCCCCATTTTGGCCAGCCAGGAGACGGAGATGTGAGTTTTTCCACCAATGTGGTGACTATCAGTACCGATGCTTTTTATTCTCGTTGTGCCGATTCTTATGACTTTGTTGGGCTAAGCGTTTCAATTATACATTGAGAAGCTGAGGATTTTAGTTTGGAAAAAGCCTATATAGGAGGCAGTAAAAAGAGCGGTTTCTGCTCTTTTGTATTTTGTTCTAAGCAAGAACTTGAAAAATATTGAAGTATGAACATAGAAATGCATGAGACATCCTGTTAAAGGATGAACATAACTGTATACATAGGTATAAACATAACTATATACACATAGGAGAGGAGCTTTCTTTGCGCGATTTCTTGAAAAATATGCTGGTGCTATCTGATCGCGGAGTTTTTGAAGCAGTGGCGGTGACCTTTGGTTGACAAAAGAACAATCTTTTTATCTTTTTCAACTTTAGTTATATCGAATCTCCTTATCCTTAGGAATTTTTCTGCTCGAAGAAAATATCTATACCCTCGTCAGTGTTAGTGTAGCTTCTGGTGGGACTCTATATGCTCGTTTATTTAGGGTTTATCAACCAAGAAAATATGCAAAATAGAGGGATTTTTGGTACTACTTGTTCACCGGTGTTTTTCGAGGCGGCTACCATTCATTATGCAGTGGCGAAAAATCTTCGGACCTCTGATTTTTCGGAAGAGGCTTCTGCGGTTATGCCTGTTGGACTGCCATGGTTTTGGATTTTCACCTTATAAAAACAAGAAGCTTCCCGGAAAAATATCAGATGGATTCGTTATCTGACTTTTTGCTTTATCTTTCCTCTTTGTTTCCGCCCTGTTTCTGATGAAAAGTGGGGAATCTGGAAAGGATTATGTTTTGGGCATTTCTCATCAAATCTCGTCTATTATCTTGTGGGGAATAGCGCTGTCTTTCTTTTCATGGACAATCAGGCTTTCTGCAAAATACATCTGTCCGGTTACTGTATTCCTCAAGCCAATGAGTTATTTTTCTTTGGTACGAATTCGTTGTGATGAGATGAAATGCATTTCCCGCGGAAAAATGCAAGAAGGTTTGCCCCATGGATGTGGAGATGACCGACAATTCCAGGAAGAGAAAAACAGGGACGGATTGCATCCTGTGTATGGAATGTAAAAGGTCTGCCTGAAGGGAGCGCTGTAAGGGAGAAAAAGGATAGATTAGGTGGGGCAGGAAGTATGAAGATTTTTATTGTTGAAGATGAAGAGAATATCATAAGCTTTTAAAGGATGAGCTTATGCAGTGGGGCTACGGTAGAATCCGTAAAGGATTTTCAAAGAGTGAGCGATGAAGTGGAAGAAGAAAATCCTGAACTGATTCTTATGGACATCAGCTTACCCTGTTATAACGGGTTTTATTGGACGGAAAAATCCGTAAATTTTCCCTATGTGCCTATCCTCTTTCTTTCGTCCCACAGCGAGTCCATGGACATGGTGCAGGCCATGCAATCTCGGAGCGGATGACTATATCGTGAAAGCCTATTGATTTATATGTGACAAGGGCGAAGATTCAGGCATTGCTTCCGGAGAACCTACGAATACACCGCGGTGCAGGACAATCTTTCCTTTCAAGGCTTGCAGCTGGACTTAGCAAAAGGCGGCTCTCCTGGGAGAAGGTTTTCATATCGACTTAACAAAGACAGAACTGCTCATCTTGGAGTGCTTATTCTTAGCAAGGCGGAATTTCAAAAAGAGAGAAATCATGAACCATTGCTGGCAGGGAGAGGATTTTCTGGATGACAACACCCTTTCCGTCAATATCACGAGGCTCCGAAAAAGCTTTTTCTGCCGTAGGCTTACAGGATTTGATTCAAACGAAAAAGGAATTGGGTATTTTTAGCGTTAAAAATGAATAATTGAGGAAAATTGCTGATCAAAAAGTCACTACTAAAAATGTCGCTATCGAAAGAGAATCAATTGTAAAAAGGAGACAGCAAAACATTATGCAGATAAAAACCGGATATCGGCGTATCTTCAAACAAAATCGGATTTATTAGGGTTTTCCTGCTTTTGCTATCCCTTTTCGAGAGGATTTTTCTTTGGGCATTTGCCTTGGGATGTATTTTGTTTTTAGGGCGGAGCTGAGCGGCTTTTGCTCTTTGTCTACTCTTATCCTTAGCTACTTTTCCTTTGTCCGGAAAGAAAGTTTGGAAAAAGCCTTGGAACGGCTGGAAATAGAAAAAGGAAGAAGAGAACGCAGGCGGATAGAGGAAAAAGAGAGCTTTCGAATACTTTTCTCCTCTGGTGCATCAGATTAAAACGCTGATTACCGTGTAAAGCTTCTTCTTTCGACGGAAAGTGAACATAAAGCTCGAGGAGCAAATGTTCATATCGAAGAGTCAGCAACATGGCAATGAACTATTTGAAAATGCAGAACCGTTCCGCCGATATGGATATTCATCCGGTGGATTTGGAAACCCTGTTTAAAACGTTTTGTTTTAAAAGTATGCTCCCATTTTATTGAAAAACAACTATCTCTCCATTATAGAGGACTAAGTGCTGGAGTGGCGAGAAAAGGCGGAAGTAATCAGCGATGAAAAATGGCTTTCGATTCTCTTAGGACAGCTGTTTTCCATGCTCTAAAGTATACGAAGAAGGCAGTATCAGCTTTTCTTTTGACCGGGAAAACTCCTCTCTTCGGATACAGGATACGGGCATCGGCATTCCTCTTCCGACTTAAAGAAAATCTTTGACCTGGGCTATTCCGGCTTTAATAGCGGGGCTACGGAAAGTCCAGCGGACTGGGACTCTGTCATGGTGCAAAAGATTGCCGCTTTTTGCAGATTTCCGTATCTGTAGAATCTACCGTGGCGGTGGGAAGCTGCTTTCACTTTGTGTTTTCAAACTCCTCCAATCTTACAATTCTGTAAGCTTTTATCCTTATTTTGTCATCTTAAATAAAGGCAAAAATCGGCCATTCGTTTATACTTCTTCTTGTTCCAAAGCCTTCTGAAAAGAAAATAAAGTAGGCAATGTGTAGAAGGAGTTTAAAACAGAATATCCATTTAGAATGTAAAAATATCAAGAAAGTCTATCAGACCAAGAATCTGACAACGTGAAGCCCTTCAGGACGTGAATTTCTCCGTGGGAAAGAATTTGTCTCGATTATGGGGGAGTCCGGCGCAGGAAAGACCACCCTCTTAAATATCCTTGCCACCCTGGACAGTCCCAGCTCCGGCGTTCTTTTATTAAACGGAAGGGACATGGGGGAGTCTCAAGAAGAAGAAGTTTCCGCCTTTCGAAGAAAGGAGCTGGGCTTTGTACTTTCAGGACTTTGAATCTTTTGGATCAGTTTAATAACCGGGATAACATTTTCCTTCCCTTGTTTTATCGGAAGAGAAAGAAAGCCTGATGCGGGAGCGTTTAGCGAAAATGCAGGGGATTCTGGGAATAGAGGAGCTCTAGAAAGTACCCTATGAGGTGTCCGGCGGATAAAAACAGCGTATCGCTATTGCCAGAGCCATGATTACGAACCCTCTCCCTCCTACTTGCGGATAGAGCCTACAGGCGCGTTGGATTTCCGCGTCTTCAGAGATGATCTTGCAGCTCTTTCATAAGATTCATGCAGAGGACAGACTGTTTGATGGTAACCCATTCTCTTCGAGGCCGCTCTCCTACGCCGATAGAGAGTCTTATTTATCAAAGACGGCGTGGTTTCCATGAGTTATCGAAATGAGGAGGGACAGCGTGATTTTATGGAGCGTATCTCCGAGGCACAGCATGTACTGGGAAGACGGAAGGAGGTTTAGGCATGCGCTTTTTTATGGCAAGACGCTTCGCTCTGAAAAATCTCCGGGGCGAATCGGCTTTTTAGAAATACCCTCTGTACTCTCTTCGGGATTATGGGAATGCTTTTTCTTTATCATGGCTTCTTTACTGGAAATCATTACGTAGAAAACCCGTCATAAGGGATTTACCCCTTTTATCCGAGTCGGTAGCGATTCTTCTTTGCATTTTACTTTGTATTTTGTTCAATATGCAGTCAATTTCAGTGCTGAAGAAACGAAATAAGGGTTTTGCTCTTTATGGCATTTTGGAAGCTTGGAGAAGAAGCATATAAGAAAAATTATTGCCATTGAATTTTTCTGCCTCTTTGCTTTATCCTGGTGCCTGAGCACTGTGGGCGGATATCTCTTTTGGGCAAATGGTCTTTCTCATGCTGAATTTCATCATGCAAAAGACGTGGCGGGGAGTTTGATGGACTTTCCTTCAGCTTTACTCGCCTGTTCTATACTACGGTTTTTGCTCTTTGTCCTCTATCTTTTCACCTTGCTCCACCAGTCAGTTTTCGGATTTCTTTCTACCCCGATGGCGCTTTTACAAAAGGACATGAGGGCGAAGAGCGAACAGTCCAGAGTGCTCCTGTCTCTTATCGGCTTCCTTTTTCCTCGGCATCGGTTACGGGATTGCGCTCTTTATCCAAGGCTTACTGTCTTCCTTTACTCACTTTTTCCTTGCAGTACTGGCGGTAATTCTTGCGACCTATCTTTATATGTTTCCTTTTCGTGCTGCTTTTGAAAATGGAAAAAGACGCCCTTCTTACTACAAGCCGGAGAAGTTCTTAAGCATCAGCGGACTTCTCCTATCGTATCAAGGAAATGCGGTGTCCTTGCGAGCATTTCCATCTTAAGTACTGGAGTGATTTTGAGCCTATGCCACCATTTGTATGTACGCAAATATTCAGAATAAGGAAACAGCTTATTTTCCAGAGAGTACAGTATGGAACTTTCCCATTTTCCTATCCGAAAAAGGAAGGGAGACTTGAAGCGGTCTTTAAATCAAATGGTGCTGGAAAGCGTGAACGAGGCCTTCCGAGGTAGAGGGCTTATATACCATGGCAACGCTTGCTACCGCGGGCTATGTAGAGAAGGTCAAATCCTCCTGTGCAAGGGCACAGAGAACATGGTGAATGCTAAAGATCCCAATATGATTATCCTTTATGATTTAGCCGGCTACAATGCCCGTTTTCAGAAGCATATTTCTTTTAGGGGAAAAATGAAAATTCTGCTTTGCAACAACAGAAATACGCCGAAGGGCCGGGCAGTTTGAAAATCGGAGATCGGGTGTTTCAGGTGAGCACCATTGAGAATATTTTGCCGGTGGACATGGTGGCTTTAGGAAGCTACGGCATTGTGGTGCGGGATCTGCTACGATGCAGTATAGAAAAATATTTACAGCCGGAGGACATCACAGTGAATCCACTGCCATCGAATTGACCACCCATTGGAATCTGAAAGGATTTTCGGGGAGGCATATCAGCCAAACTACAGTGCCTTAAAGAAACAGCTAAAGGCATTTTTCGGATTTTCAAAGGAAACGCCAGATATTCTGTAGAAAATAAGGAAGAAGTACCTGCAATCGCAATATGAAGTAAACGGCGGATTTTTATTCTTAAAGGGTGCTGATCGGCATCATTTTTCCTGACAGGCACGTAGTAATCAGCTACTACAAGCAAATCAGTGAAGGCTATGAAGACAGAGATGCAAATTATGAGCTGGGGCTTTCCGACCGTTTGATTCAGAAGACCGGGTCCTCTCAGATTCTATGGCTGTTCTTCGGTCCCTTAGCGGTGGCAACCCTGCACTGCCTCGTAGCCTCCAAGATTGTTTTCAGACTGCTGGGACTTTTCGGAGTGGGAAGTCTGACCCTTTATGCCGGCTGTTTGTCCGCGGTACTTCTTGTCTTCGCTGGTTTTATCTTGTGATTTTCGGCTGACCAAGAAAGCCTACACGCGGATAGTGGAATAAAAATGTGAGGAAAAGACGATGAAAATAATAGGGAAACTTTTGAAACTTGCAGGAAAAATTGTTCTTACGCTGCTAGCCTTTCTGTTTGTCTGTATTTTGCTTTATTTTGGAAAATTAAAGTTCGAGGAATTGCAGGCTCACCATGCGAAAATCAAAGAGGTTCAGGCGGAAATGAAGCCCCTCTCCGCAGAGTATATACCGGAGAATATTTCTATCCTTTCTATCAGAGGCCGCCCATGGCTGTAAAAGAAATGCAGAGCTGAAGCTGTCTGTTTTCAGAATGGTGGAGAAACAGGGCTTACGGCATTTGCCCTGGAAGCGGACTATGGGGAGTGTGCGGAAATTAACCGCTATATTCAAGGAGGAGAGGAAGTGCAGAGGAAATGGTACAGAAGTTTGCCTTTCCATTTACCATACCAAAAGAAATGGCAGAGCTCATTTCCTGGATGCAGGAGTGGAATGAAAGTGCTCCGGAAGAGAAGAGTTCCTTCTACGGCTTTGATATGCAAGATCCTGAGGAAGCTATGCCTTTTTAAAGGAATACAGCCTGTCTCACAAGCTGACGAGCGAAGGAGGTTTGCAAAAATCTGGACTGCATAAAGGGTGAGAATTTCAGTTTAAATGCAACGAATGCCGGAGAAGTCATCGCCTTTCTGGACAGCAAAGGAAAAGGCAGAGAGAGTCGGAAGAAGCGCAGAAGGGGACGAGAACACCGCGGATGAGCAGGAGGGTACAGATAAACAAGCGTTGAAGGAGAATCAAGACTTTCTGATGGAGTTAAATACCGTCCGACAAGCTGCGGAAACTGGCTTTCCAAAGAGGAATTCCTCTGTCCTTCAGGACCGGAATATGGAAGAAAATGTAAAAAGAAAATCCCGAAATAGAGCAAAAATCGGTTCGAGAGCTCGTTATTTCTGCGCATGACGGACACATTCAGAAGGAAAATCCGATTTACTAACAGCATGGGTGTGCTCTTGACTAAGGACTTCGGGAAGCCTACTATGCCATCGGAACGGATGTCTGGAAGGTAACAGACAATATCAAGGTGCTTGGAGAAGCGAAGAGAACGGTGCAGAGCTTTGTTTCCGTAGACACCTTGGCGGCACAGAGCAAGATTTGCGAAGGAAAGCAATATGCCTTGTATTTTCAAGCATTACAGACGAGAAAAGAAAAAGTCTATCAGCTGATTCATACACCGATGGAAATGTTGCAACTGGGAGAGGGCTACTCTTTCCTTCTGCGATTTTGCCGAATTCTTATCGGTGAAGGGGCTCCCGTTCAGCGCTACGACAACATGATTTATCTTTATGAAGGGAATCCGATAGAGCTTTTGGAGAAATAGCTGCCGGCGAGGCAGAGTATTTCTTGTAAAATACAGGCGAAGGCAGCCTGCTGAGTAAAAATGCAATATCGTAATATGCAAAAGTATGTTATTGCATAATACGGTATTGCATTTTGTTAATGAACTCTAGCTCGATTTAGAAGTTCTTTTCGCCTGGTTGGAAACATTTTATTTGAATAAGTTTCAATATTCGCCAAAATCAATGTTTTCCCACATTTACAGAAAATAGAATTTCATCTAATTTGAATCAATTTCAGTTGAATGTTTGGGCGGGACAATTTCGCAAGGTGAATATCTCAAAAATAGGAATCCTTTTATGTCAATACAATCTTTCAGTACTGCCTAAGCATGTATAAACCGCCTTATTCATACCTATTACAAAACTGCTAATTCAAAAGATGAGATTATTAAACAATTAGAAAAATTCTTGATATTCTTAATTATTTCCATCCCTTCCGAGAAAGGTAATGGACGAACTCAACGAGAAGTCATTCGTTCCTTAGCATTATCAAAGGGTATTCTGCACAAAATACGCGTTGAGCAAGATGATGAGGTTTACAATCTTTATATGGACGGAACAGTCTATGGAGATTTAGAAAGTTAGAAGAACTACTTGGTAAAATACTGGAAAAATTGTAAATTAGTCTACAAAAAGTATTTCTATATTTTTAAATATCACAGAAAATTATAACTTACCAAGGTTTAAATCATAATAGATGAGACAAAAGCTTCTGAAATCTAACATTTTCAGAAGCTTTTTCTTATCATAAATTGGCTGCAACTATTATTATTCAATACATATTATCTCTATTTATTAAAATAATTAATGATTAAGTAGTGGTCCACTAAGATGAAATTCAAAAATTGTAACATCAACTAAACCAACAACTTTATCACTTTGATATAATTCCATCAAAAATTGTGCCATCTCTTCCTTGTGTGATATTTAGCAAAATGCTCATCATAATCTGTATTCTTTCAGATCTGTAGCAACTTGACCGAATTCCGTTTTTGTGGCAGCTGGAGCTAAAACCTTAGCTTTTTAATTGATGTTGATTTGCCTCTAGTTCCAATGCCAAGCCTTCTGTAAAAGCACTGACATAAATTTACTTGCACAGTATGTAACTGCATTTGGAACCATCATGTATCCGCCTCTGAGATGATAAGTTAATCAATTGAGCGCCTTTTTACAATCTTTATAATCTCTCACATATAGAGTTGATAGAATTGTTAAAGCTTCAATGTTTAGATGGATTAATGTTATTATCTTTTCTAAATCTTGAGATTCAACCTTATCATAATTTCCAAAAACCAGCATTATTTATTAGAGTAGTAATGTGATATTTTTCAAGCTTTCATAAAGAGCAAAAACATTACTGGACTTCGATAAATCAACAACTTTAATAACAACATCTAAATCGGATAATGGTTTCAAAATCTCTTGCTTCAATTTTTCTAGTCGTTCTTGACGCCGAGCAATTAAAAATAAGATTCGTTCCTAATTTTTGCAAATTGTCTTGCTGTCTCCGCTCCTATACCAGCACTGGCTCCAGTAATACAAGTATAATTCTTCGTTTGTTCCATACTATTTTCTCCTTTACAGATTGCTATTTGCATTTTTATAGAGTCGCTGCTCCCATTCCGCCACCGATAGACAGAGAAAGCGATTTCATAATTTCCTTTATTTTCAAGCAACTCATAAATTAGAGTAGTCAGTATTCTGCTTCCTGAGGCTCAACTGGATGCCCTTTCGAGCAATGGCACCACCCCTTAGGATTAACCTTATCCATATCATTGATTCCCAATTGTCTTATTCAAGCTATTGATTGTGCAGCAAATGCTTCATTCAATTCAAAAGATATCAATATCAGTTATATCCATTTTTGCTGAGTCAACAGCATTTAAAAACTTTTGGAAAAACCGACATATGGGATACATTGGATAAATGTTTCAAGAATTTCTTCCTGATTTAGACCAACATTCAAAGCTCCATTAATATGAACTTTAAGTTGAGGTTCTGTTCCACCTTGCGACAGCAAACTTACGTAATAGTAATCATTTCTCGATGTTTTAGGTTAAGTGACTTACGATTATAAATTTCGCCAAAAGCAAATTCTGAAATATAATTTCCAATATCCCCTGCCACTCCATCAAGGGATTTTATGACTTCATCACCAACTTCACCATCTATGGTCTTCAGATATTTCAAATCAATTTTTCGTCTTTCTTCCACTTCCATATGGTATTACCTCCTCTCCTAGCTATATCAAATTCCTTTGATGCTATGTCTTTTACATAGTAAAGTGCACTTTATGTCAAGAGAAAACTGAAAATTTTTGATTTTTAAAATTATGCTAAAATAATAAAAGAAATATTATAGCTCACTATTCTATTGGAGAAATTTGCTAAAAACTGGACTTTCTATTCCCACACTTCGATACTATGAGCAAGAAAAATTGATTTACTCATATGAGAAGAAAATAATCGTAGATACTATGATGACTCTGATATAGCGTGGACTCAATTCATTATTAGATTAAAAAGACGGAATGTCTATTAAAAATATGCAGAATACGCTGGCCTAAGATATAAAGGAGACTCCACAATTCCTCAACGACTAGACTACTATTTTTCAACTTGATGAACTTCATAAGCAACAAACTGAAATTAACCAACATATTGATTTTCTTGAAAAGAAAATTAAAACTTATTTAGGTATTAATCCTAATTAGCACCATTATTATTTTCTTTATTCAAAAAGGGGATTGAAATAAAATTTCAATCCTTTTATTAATGGACTTTTTAGCCAGTATCAGAGCTGACATTTTGAAAAATGTCAGCTCTGATCTAAAAATCACCTTTCCTAATACAATAAAGTTGTTCAAGCTATATTGCAGAAAAGGAAGGTGATTTTATAGCGAAAGAAAAGAATATGCATTAGCACATACGAAATGGATGTGTAAATATCATATTGTCTTCACACCGAAGTATAGGCGAAAAATAATATATTATCAATATAAGTCAGATATTCAGGGATATTATCAAGCAACTCTGCGCCTTTAAAGGAGTGGAGATTATAGAAGGGCATTTAATGCCGGACCATGTACACATTCTGGTTAGTATTCCACCTAAGATTAGCGTTTCTTCTTTTTATGGGCTATTTAAAGGAAAAAGTGCTTTGATGATATTTGATAAACACGCAAATCTTAAATACAAATTTGGGAACAGACATTTCTGGGCCGAAGGCTATTATGTCAGTACAGTAGGTTTAAATGAAGCCACAATAAAAGTATATCCAAGATCAAGAAAAACACGATATAGCTGGATAAACTAAGTGTTAAAGAATATGAAGACCCTTTTTAAGGGTTAAAGTGCAGTAGTAACAATACTCCTTTATGGGGTAGCGACGAGTCAAACGCAATATGGCTTGAATGGAGCTGTGGGAAGGTGAAAGCAAACTTCCCATAGCCCTAAAATGAAAGCCAGCGCCTGAGACGCAGACAGTAGCAGGGCTTATAGCCTCGAGCAAACCACCCGTTTGACGGGTGGTAGTGATTCCATTGGAATGGATTATTCTAATTTAAAACCGCTCTTAGTTTTGATTTTGCTTACAAAACACTGAATTTATTATAGAAATGAATGCTAATCATTGCGAAAATGCATTCATTATTGTTATATTTCATATAGAGGAATGTAGATAGGAGGTGGAAACAATGGCTACAATTACAGTACGAATTAATGACGAGGATAAAAAGTATTAGACCAAGTGGTAGAAGAGATGGGCTTGAATTATTCCACATTTTACAGTATTTATACGAAGAAAGTTTTTACGAGAAAGACGAATCCTTTTTGAAGTATCTGCCAGTGTGGATCCATTCTATTCGGAAAGCAATATTCGTTCGCTGAAAAATCTATAAAAGGAATTGCGTGAGGGTAAAGGCAAAGGTACATGAACTTATTGAGGTAGACGATGAGTGAAAAATATGGTCTGATGATGCATGGGAAGATTATTTATTGTGGCAAAATACCGACAAGAAAATTGTTAAAAGAATCAACCAGCTTATTAAGGATATCGAGAGAAACGGATGCTCTGATGGAATTGGAAAGCCCGAAGCTCTAACCGGTGATTTAAGCGGAGAATTTAGTCGAAGAATTGATGATAAAAAAATCGACTGGTCTACCATATGGAAGATAAACGTATTTTTATCGTGCAATGTAAAGGGCATTATCAGGATCATTAAGCAAATGGTGCAGTTTCTCTGCACCATTTTATGCCCTTTTCTAAAGCGTTATAACAGATTTATATGATATTATCCTTGCAAGTGAAGCTTATCAGGAATAAAAATCTTAGGAAAAATGCGGTGCAGAAAGAAGATAACAATACAAGGAGATAAGCAATGACTTCAATCAGTATTACTAAGGCAAGAGCAAAGCTTAATCAGATTGTTTCAGAAGTAAATGAATCTTCTCAGCCAATCATGATTACCAACAATAGAGGAAAAAAATGCGGTGTTGATTGGAGAAGAGGATTGGAAGGCCATTCAGGAAACTTTGTACTTTGAATAGTATTCCGGGTATGAGCCAAAGTATTTTTGAGCGTCAAAGGAAAAATAAATTTCCTATCGCTCATCTTTTAAATAAATAGGAGAAATCATGAAACAATCTTTAGAAGAAAAAAACAGACATTAGCGATGGAAGGCTAGCGGCAGGAAAGAACTGTGGTCAGCTGGTGTTGCTTGCCTATCAAGAGGAATTAAATCTGCCCGAGGAGCTTCTGCTTTCTCTCTCAGCTGGTCTTATTGAAGGGCTTAGGGAACCTTGGAAGGAACCTGCAGCGTACCTCATTGGAGCAAATTTGGTTTTAGCTATGAAAAAAATAAGGAAATCTCAATGGTGCAGGTGGAGGCCTGCCCATCTTTTTCAGGACTTTTGATAAAGCGCTGTGGAGCCAGCATTTGCAAAGACTTAAGAGGTATAGGCAAAAGAAAAAGCCTCTTTGCAGCTGTGAAGATTGCATCAAAGAGGCGATTGCTGCTATATTAGAAAGTTGCAGAAGTCAATGAATTTTTCCTCCACCTCCTGATAGGGATAAGCCTTACGGAGTGCCCTGGAAGCAGGGACAGTCTTCTTCGTGGTCGTTAATGACTCCGCATGGCTTGTAAAAAAAGAATAGACAATGACGGGGCCGGTATACTGAAAGCCCCGTTTTTTTAAATCCTCACTGATTTATCTCGGAAAGAGCATTTTTCGCCGGCATTTCTCCTTTTCATGCCCCTGATAACAAAGACTTTTTCCGCCGGAAAACTTCCAAAGGTATGCATCAAAGCTCCCCTCTTCTTTTTGCAGGGCTAAAAATGCTTTGGCGTTTTGCACCATGGCTCTGATTTTTCGCTCCGACTTAATCATATTTTCCGTATGCATGATTCTTTCAATATCTTCTTCCGTGAATGCTGCGACCCTTTTCCGGGGAGAAAGTTTGAAAAAACAGCTTCGAAAAGTTTCTCTTTTCGAAGAATCAAGGCCCAGCTAAGACTGCCTGCATGGATTCCAAAAGCAAATATTCAAAGAGCTTTTGATCATCATGGGTGGGTACGCCCCATTCTTTATCGTGGTAGGATATCATTTCCGCACTGCTGTTTTTCCATTGACAAGCCATAACGCCTCCTTTTTTGAGCTATTATAGCAGAATCTCGCTAGAGTTGATAATAAACAAGCAGCGTAGTACAATGTACTACGTATTAAGTTGGTATATTCTTTGCTGAATAGCACAGCAAAGAATTTTTAGAAATAGAGGTAAAAACATGGCATTTTCAATTCGAATGAATGAGGAAGAAAAAGCTCTTGCAGAAAGCTATGCAAAAGCTTCATGCAATGTCTTTTGGGGAGAGGCTTTCAAAAGGGCTTTATTTGAACGCATTGAAGAGGAATATGATATCAGTCTTGCCAATGAAGCCTTTCAGGAGTATAAGAATGATCGGCTGTAAGTCCAGACCCATTGAGGAACTTTGGAAGGAACTTAATCTATGAGCTACCATGTAGAAACAAGTCCCTCGATTTGATAAGGAGTTCAAAAACTGGATAAATACACGCAGCAGATGATCAAATCCTGGATTGGAAAAATTTGCAAAATTGCGAAAATCCGAGAACACATGGCAAGGGACTTATTGCCTACAAGATGTCGCAGGCTTCGCCTACGCCACTTGATTAAGAATGAAAAATGGACAATGGCGGTATAGAATCAGGGGATTATCGTTTACTTTGTCTTATACAAGACCAGGAGCTGATTATTCTTGCATTGACTGTCGGCCACAGAAGAGATATCTATAGTTCCTAGATAAATGTACCTGTATCTATGGCTGTTTTAAGGTGGAGTAAGGGAAAATGCGGGTAAGCAAAAAAACTAAGCAATACTACATGGATCAATATTGATGCAGAGGAAATCACAGAGAAGTCGAAAATCTATGAAGACTACGACATTGATCCCAAAAATCATAGAGTATGCTCGGATGAAAATGAGCATGCCCACATGGATTATGACAGAGAGGACGGAACCGTAACCTTTTTATTTACAGTGTTCTGAGTCCAAGAAAGACAAGGAATATTATGAAACGGTTCCTTTAACTTTTTATTGTGCAGAAAAATCGTTTACTGACAATTAGTAATGAGGATAATGACTATATTATTCAAAAATGTCTGCCTATGTGGAGGGGACAAGGAGAACTCTCGATTTATAGCCTGCTTTTTGCTGGTTTGGAAATGATATCCAATGCCTATTACCCTGTCATTGAGCGCCTGGATAAGCAAAAAGGATGAGATCAATCATTTGCTTTCGAAAGAAAACCACAAAGCGAAACCTATATGCCCTTTCCGACTTAGAGCTTGGGATGATTTATTTTAAGGTCTGCGGCGACAAAAATCGGCTCTTTTGGAGCATATACAGTCCCATACAATTTATCGAAGCTTTACGGAGGCGGAAACAGCGCAGTTTGATGATGCCATGGTAGAGGCTAGGCAGCTGGTTTCCATGACGGACTTACTCTCTACTGTCGTTCGCCAGCTTTTGGATTCCTACAACAACATTTTGAACAATGACTTAAACAACAACCTGAGCACCCTGACTATTTTTGAAATTTTACTGAGCGTCTTAGGGGTCATTACAGGCTTCTTCGAATGAATGTACCGCTTCCTCTTATGAATGATAGGAAGGCTTGGATGCTGATTTGTGCGGTAAGTGTGCTTATTTGGATTGCACTAACCTGGATTATGCGGTGGATTATTAAGAGAAGATAAAGGAAAGGATTTAAAGAAAAGGAAGATTAAAGAGTATCTCTGTCTTTTCTAGGGAGGAGACCGAAATTACAAAAAGAGCAAATAACCAAAAGGGATTCATAGAAAGAAATCATGAGTCCCTTTTAGCAGTCTGTTGTTGCTTGTTTACATAGAATTATTATCATTCTCAATAACGAAGGTCGTTTTTATTCCCCTCTCATGGAAACCGCCGCAGACAAAAACGATTTCGAAAAATTACGATTAAAGAAATCTGCGATTTATCCGAGATGAGTCGCTCGACTTTTTATCTGCATTATCCGGATCAATATGCATTACTGGAAGATATCGAAAAGAAGTACTTGAAAAAGACCTCGAATACTTAAAAAGCTTAGATACCGAAGCGAATTCTATCGCCTCTATTGAAGTGCTTTTTAAACTACATCAAGGACAATAAAGCCACTTTCGGAATTTTTGTTCTGTTCAGAGAGAAAGCTACGATTTTCAGAAAAAGCATTATACAAAAAGTGCAGACCTATCTTCAACCGACTCTTCCCGGATTACCTCGATGCTTTAAAAGAAAAAGTACATCTATTCTTTTATTATGCATGGCAGTCACAATATCATTGTAGACTGGATTAACAATGGCTTTGACGTCGATTCACAGAAACTTGCCGAACTCATTTATCATATCTGCAATACTATTGTCGCCTAAAAAGTTTTCTCATAAGTTAGATTTATATAACTTTTAGACATTTTTGTGGAGATTTGTTATACTAGTAAAAGCATAAGATGCTTACCCTTATCGTGTGAGCATTTCGAAAAAGGATAAGATCTATCAGGAGGAAAAGAATGTTTGAACAAGTAAAATTAGACTACAGTTTTGATGCGTTGGAACCGCACATTGATACTTTGACGATGAAACCCACTATGGGAAGCATCATGCCACCCATACGAAGAACTTTAACGATGCCGTAGAAAAAGGCGGGCTTAAGCGGGAAATCGGTAGAAGAAATTCTTTCGTCTTTATCTTCCGTTTCAGATGAAGCGGTGCGGAATGCTTTACAGAATAATGGAGCGGATATAACCATAATCTGTATTTCCACGATGAGCCCGAAGGAAAAATACGAAACCGAGTTCGGAACTGAAGGAGGCCATCAAGAGGACTTCGGATCACTCGAGAAGCTGCAAGAGATTTTACAGACTTTGGCACTGGGACAGTTCGGCTCCGGATGGGCATTTTTAGCTGCTACAAAGAGGGAAAGCTCTATGCCACGAAATCGCCTAATCAAAACAACCCGCTGATGGAAGAGGGACATCACACCAATCCTCGCGATTGATGTATGGGAGCATGCCTATTACCTAAAGTATAAGAATTTGAGAGGAGAGTACTGCAAAACTTCTTTTGCCGTTTTGGACTGGGAGAAGGTAAGCGAAAATTACAGAAACAGATAATGCATCATATTACGAAATAGAGCATACTGCATTATATAAAGAAAGTTTTAGAAAACTTAAGATTGGCTATTGTATGATTCATAGTTTATAAAAAGGGGATTACATTCTCCCTTTTTAGCTGTCTAGATATCTATAGGTTTGAGTTCGTTGATTTTCTTTTCCCTCCAAAGTAAGAAGAAACAATAACGACATCATTAACCAATAGATGAATTTCAAAGTTTTCCACATAGTTTTATTCGATTCTTACGTGATTCTTCAATTGAAATTCTCATCACTGGAACACAAATAGATGATTCCTTCGATGAAACCGATAATCGCAGGATTCCGTCCAGCAGAATAGAAGATACAAGATGCCCATGCCGATTTTTCCCATATAGAACTTCTAGTACCCCAAGACCGCCTAATAATAAAGCCAATATGCCGGCTACAACTTTGCTCTTTACAGGGCCAAGCGGGATTGATAGCGCTGTAATATACCGGTTGCGGAGCGACCTGTTGAATCACTCACCTGCGGTTGTGGCTGTTGTTGATATTGCTGCGTCTGTTGTTGAAATTGCTGCCTGCCTGCTGTACAGCCAATTTCTCGCCACAAAACTTGCATTCTGTAGCCTGCGGATCAAGTGGTGCTCCACATTGTGGACATTTGTTTTCTGCCATGGTGATAATCCTCCTAAAAATTTTATCTTCTCCCCATTATATACATAGGAATTGATATTATACAATAAATAAACAATAGAATTAAATGGACCAAGACAAAATAAGCATTCGGCATGGTGACAATAAAGGCTATATTGAGTCCGTCCAGAAGAACTGTATAAGCTACGGTTGTAATCAATAGAGGAATATAAAAACCTGTTTTAATCGGCTTTCAGGATGATATTTCCAAGTATAAAATAGAGTAGCAGAACAAAGCCTATGAGCTCAAAACCAGAGCGGTTTCAAAAATTTTTCAATGTGTCAATATGCAGGATGGCAAAGAAAATATACAGGATAATCACAAAATAAAAAGACTGTTGCAAAAGCGGATAATCCTATCGTCAAAGCTTTTTGCATTACTCTACCTTCTTTTCCGCATTCGGGACAGAACTTTGTCCCGGTGCAAGCTTATTTCCGCATGAACAGATTATCTCACTGTTGTTGAATCCGCATTCAGGGCAGAATTTGGATTTTATGGGGATTTGCGCTCCGCAAGAAACACAAGTTTTGGTTTCTTCCCGACGTATGGGATTCCCTACGGTTTGTCCCATAGCAGCTCCATGTTCATGGCGGCTCCAAGACCTATTCCCCCTGCTGCAAAAAGCACCAGCCACACCGCTTTTTATTGTTGGCGGCTCCTTCATAAACATCGAAGGAACGCTTGGTTACGTATCTTCCCTCGCCCATAATCTCAAAAGCGGCCTTATCTTCCAAAATCTTATTAATCTTTTCGAAATCTTCATCAGGGAAATTAATGGATTGAACAAAGAAGTTTATTACCGTAAATCCATATTTTTCAAATTCCGGAGCAATCTGATTTTTCTACCTTTTAAGGAAATTTCCTCAAGTTTTGCGGAAATTTCGAGTGCGGATATCCCGTTATTAATGATGGTCTCGGCAATGGCTGACTTTGCTTTTGATAACCAATAATCCTCTATAGTACTCCTTGATTTTATCAAACTTGACAATATCCGCCTGTTGCATGCCACCGATCAGTTCTTTGAACAAACGAACGGCATCTAAACACGTAAGCTCATTTGTCCAAAATGCGCGTATCCGGAGCTTTACATAGTATTTAGGGTCAATCAATTGAATGGGATCATTGGTTCCCCAGTGAATATCTAAACGCACAGTTGTGTTGACAAAGTATATCTCTGCACTAAAGGGGTCCTCCCTCCGAAGGAAGATTGATTAATCCTTTTTAAAAGGGGTAAGTTTTTCGAGTCGCAAGAGTGTAGGTACCCGGATAAAAACATCCGCGACAATACTGCTTTTTACAAAAATAGCTGCTTGTCCTTCTTGAACAATTAACTGAGTACCAAGCACCAAATCTTCTGATGGATATTTGTAAATTAGCCAATCCTACTTTTTAAACCGTCAAAACGAACAAGATTGATGAATGCCATAGCTTAGTCTCCTCGTATAAAGCAAGAATAATGCTCCTAAAAACATAAAAGAAAAACCCTAAAATCACAGATAAAAATAATATCAAGGTGAATTTAGCAAAAGAGGCTTTAAAGTCAAGGAGACACTGTTGTTTAGTCCTTTTTACCCAATTCACTTTTAGCTAAATCAGGCTTAAAAAGTGAACCAATCGTGAAGAAAGTGGTTTTTCTCTTTTGATGATATGCTACTATTAATTTGCTTTATACGATGCTTATCTCAATAAGCATGGAAAAGTTTGTTTTTCGATTGTTGAGTCTGAATCCACATTTCTTTTTAAATCTGTTTTATTCAACTTCATTTTTATCTATCTCACAGCTTTATTTTTAAATTTAATTTCAGCTTTTTCGGCGTTGTTTTTATGTATTTTTCAGTTTTTGTTTCAATCTATTTACAGTTTCGTTTTTGATTGTTACAGTTTCGTTTTTCAATCTATTTTCAAGTTTATATTGTATCTTTTATAAAAAAATTTCAGTTTCATGCCAATTAAGATTATCTTTTCTTTAGAAAAGGAGCGCTTATGGTTCCGAAAGACAAAAATGGATAAGAAAGGGAAAGTTTTTATACTCCTTTTTCTTCTCTGCAGCGCACTGTATCTTTTTTTCTTTCCGTAGAGGAGAGAGGTGAAAAAGTGCTTTATCAGGGTAGGGGCAGGAGAGCAGAGTGAAGCTGCAGACGCTATGGAAAAAGGAACAGACGCCATGGAAAAAAAGGAACAGACGCCATGGAAAAAGGAACAGACACCATGGGAAAAGAGACAGACGCCATGGAAAAAGAGACAGACGCCATGGAAAAAGAGACAGAACCTGCGGCTGAGAACAGCTCACATGCGATACAAGATGCAGAGGATGAAACCGAAAATAGCACAGTAAAAAGAGCAGGGTGAAAGAACTTGTTTCCGAGAAGAAGAGCGGAAAAATCAATATCAATACTGCAAATTCCGAAGAACTGCAGAGCTTAAAGGGAATCGGGCCATCCACTGCGAGCAGTATCATTGCCTATCGGGAAGAATATGGCGGATTTTTCCAGTATTGAAGAAATTATGAATGTGAAGCGGATAGGAGAAAAACTTTTGCCAAGATAAAAGATCGGATTTCGGTGGACTGAATCACGGAGATAGCTGAATATTCTTTTTACCATGTCTATTTACATAGAGTCAGTTCTAAAGAATTCGTTCTTTCTTCTCTTTGTCCTTAAATCTATAGAATATTGTAGCTTTTATCTCTTGTACTTTTTCCGGATGGACGATTATCATTTTAAGATATGGTCGGAATACAAAGAGCAGAGCTATTGCTAATTTGCTTTAAGATAAGATGAAATTGAGGGAACAATGGATAAAGGAAATCAACTAAATGAAAGCACTTTGCCGGAGAAGAGGACAGGGAAGTCCTTTTTGAAGAGGAAAAGGATAGGAGGAGTGTCTCTATTCTTCTTAGCTTGTCCCTACTTCTTCCTTTTGCGTCTTTTTCCGAGGAACGGGTTTACGGAATCAGTGATTACGGTCCTGTTTCCGTAAATGGAAATGGAGTAGGCAGGGCAATGACCCGACTTATCGATATATAGAGGATACTTTTGTATGGAAATGGGAAGACGTCTGCCGGAGGAAAACGTTTCTCCCGAAGCCAACAACGGAAATGGCAATGTCTCGCCTTCTGCAACACAGACACCTGCACTTCTTCGCAATCTGGCGCAGCTTTCAACACGAGTGCAACAAAAAAACTTAAGCACGGAGATTGATGCGGCTTATGCTGTCGTATTTGATTTGGATAACGGTAGTATTTTGGGAGAGAAAAATGCTTCCCAGGTGATGAATCCCTGCTTCCATGACCAAGGTGATGACCTTGCTGCTTTTGTGCGGAAAAAGCTCCGGATAAAAACAAGAAATTAACGATTACGCAGGATATAGTAGTTATATTCAGCAGAGAGGGGCAAGTAATTGCGGATTTGTAGTAGGAGAAGAGGTTCCGTGAAGGATCTTCTTTACGGCGTGATTCTCCCTCAGGCGCAGATGCGGTTCTGGCTCTTTGTAAGGAAGTAGCAGGCTCGGAAGCCGCCTTTGCGGAGCTTATGAATAAACGGCAAAGGAAATGGGCTTATCCAATCAGTGCCATTTCCAAAATGCAACCGGCCTTTATCACAGCACACACCATATGACGGTAAAGGATATGGGACAGATTATGGCGGTTGCCATGCAAAACCCGACGGCGAGAGAAGTTCTTATGACGGAGAATTACCAGATTGCGCCTACGAATAAGCATCCACAGGGACTGAAGTTTACAAACCTTTTTCTTGCAAAGAATTAAGACCCTGGACAGCGGCGGAGCAAATGTCCAAAATGGCCAAAACCGGTTATGTCAGCCAGTCCAAGTTCTGTGTTGTAAGTAGCGGAAAAGGAAAGAACGGGAAGAATTTGCTGGTGGTGACGGGAGGAAGTTCCGGTACCTGGCAGGCAGTACGAGACCAGGCGGCATTATACAAACTTTTTGGATCTTAGGATTTAAAGCAGCTAGAACATAGGGAGGGAATTATGCCAATCAAGGTTCAAAACAATTTACCGGCAAAGCCTATTTTAGAGGCGGAAAATATTTTCGTCATGGATGAAAATAGGGCGATTTCAGAATATTCGTCCTTTAAAAATTGTGATTTTGAACTTGATGCCGTTAAAGGAAGATACGGAGCTGGATTTGCTTCGTGTACTTTCCAATTTCCCGATTCAGACAGAAATCAGCTTTATGAAGGTGTCCACCTATAAATCCACCCATACCAGTTCTACCCATTTAAATGCTTTTTATTTGGAGTTTAAGGACGTACAAGAAGATTATTTTGACGGATTCATTATTACCGGAGCGCCTGTGGAGAAAATGGATTTTTCCGAGGTGGAGTATTGGAAAGAACTGGAAGAAATCATGGATTGGTCTAAAACACATGTATTTTTCCACCTTCCATATCTGCTGGGGCACAGGCGGGACTGTTCCATCATTACGGAATTCGGAAGGTCCTGTTAGAGAAGAAGCTTAGCGGGGGTATATAAGCATAGAGTCTTGCACCGAAAGAAAATGCTGATGCGAGGAATGGATGACGAGTTTTTGTACCTGAGTCTCGCTATACCGGGCTGGATGAGGAAGCACTGAAAAACAATAAGGAGCTCTATGTTGTGGCAGACAGTGAGAGGTGGAGTTACATCATTTTAGCTTGCTCCTCCAGACAGATTTTTTTGTCACGGGACACTCGGAGTATGATCGCTATGACCTCGATAAAGAATACAAGAGGGATCTCGGAAGAGGATTAAATCCGGATGTGCCCGTAAATTATTATCCGGATAATGATCCGGAAAAAGAAGCCGATTTTATCCTGGCGTTCAGGGCTCAAACTGTATTTATAGCAATTGGCTGAACTTTGTTTATCAGGAAACCCCTATGTTTTGGAAGATTTACGCCCGGTTTCCGAGGACAGTTATTTAAGAGAGGATCATTGAGTGAAAGAGACGGTACAGTAAGCAGTACCTAAGACTTTCACTATTTGCAGAAGGGAGAAAATATGGATGCAGTAGAACGTTTGATTTCGTATTTAAAAATTGATACGGAGTCCGTACCGGACAGGGATGTGATTCCCTCCAGTGAAAAGCAATTTGACCTTGCCAAAGTTTTGGAAAAAGGAATTAGGGAAATGGGAGTTTCCGATGTTCGTCTGGATGAGCATTGCTATGTCTACGGAAAATTACCTTCCAATCTGAGTGGAGAAGAAAAAGGCGAAAAACTCCCGCCTTGGGGCTTATTGCCCATATGGATACTTCTCCGTCAGCAAGAGGGAAAAATGTCAATCCCCGTATTGTAAAGAACTATGACGGAACGGATATTGTACTAAATGAGGAAGAAAAAGCTTTCTCCGAAGATTTTTTTCCAAGGCTTTTTGGAGCAGGTCGGAGATGATTTACTGGTAACAGACGGAACAACACTTCTCGGCGCGGATGATAAGGCCGGTGTTGCTGAAATTATGGCGCTTGTAGAGTATTTGCAGAATCATAAGGAGATTCCACACGGAGACATTTGTATCGGCTTTACACCGGATGAGGAGGTAGGTTGCGGAGCGGATATCTTTGATGTAAAAGGTTTTGGTGCGGATGTTGCCTATACGGTTGACGGTGGAAAAGCTTGGCGGCGTAGAGTACGAAAAACTTTAACGGGGCTTCCGGAAAGCTGAAGATTCACGGTGTCAATGTACATCCCTGGTTCCGCAAAGGATAAGATGTTGAATTCTTACTCCTGGCTATGGAGTTTAACAGCATGCTTCCGCAATTTACTCCTGCGAATACAGAGGGCTATGAGGGCTTTTTCCATTTTAGTGCGATATGGCAGGGGACGAGAGTCTTACGGAGATGAATTACATTATCCGTGATCATGATAGAGAAAAATTTGAAGAGAAGAAGAGGATTTTTCTGGATGTAGCGGAAAAATTAAATCAAAAATATAATGCAAAGGGGGCTTTTGAGCCGGAGGTAAAGGACAGTTATTTCAATATGGCTGAGAAGGTAAAAGACCATATGTACTCTTTATCGATGTTGCGAAGACCGCTTTTGAAAAAGAAGGGATTACACCAATCGTCAGTCCGATTCGCGGCGGAACGGACGGAGCAAGTCTTTCCTATAAGGGGCTTCCTTGTCCGAATCTTTCCACCGGCGGAGATAATTTCACGGAATTTATGAATATCTGAACTTGAATGCTTTCCATAAGATGATTGCCGTACTGATTCAGATTACGCAAGAGATGATTGGGAAGAAAGCTTAATGAGATGTCGTAGCCATTGCGCTACACTCTCGCTTTGCATAAAAAGAAAGGGGTGTAGCCATTCGGCTACACCCTCTATCGTTTTTATCATCAAAATTCACTTTGATCTTTTAAGACTCATCTTATGAACTTATTTCTTGATAACTTACTTCTCGATACTCTTTATGAGTTTTCCTTTTTCATCGCGAGTGTTGTTCATCTTGAACTTTGTTTCTCGCTTTTAACTCATTCTATATTCAATTGTTATTCTGTAGCCATTGGTTTGTACCACCTTTTTATATTTCAGCCTTTTTATATTTTAAAAATGGACTCGCACCATATATTTTCTAAAAATACAAAATGGTTGATGGGGTATCCTTTTTCTTTTTGGAGATTTCCTTTGTCTTTGAAAAATAAGAAGAAAAGCCTTCTACAAACCGATAGCACTCAGCTACGCAATAAATTCGTTTTTCTTTAGCTCAGGTTTTTCTCCAAAAAAAGAAGTACTGTTTTGGTTCCATTGACTGTACCTCTCTTTCCTATTATCGTTCGCAAGCTTTCCGCTTGCACTTTGCTGAACTTCACTCCTTTCTCTTCAGAGTAGAAGCTCTTCGCATCGCTTTTTCTTTTGCTTGTCTGTACTATAGCACAAGAAATTTCTTTTGTAAATAGAAAAATAAAAATATTATTTTTAATTTTAATTGTTTTTCTAAAAATAGAAAGATATTTCAGAGTAAAAGGAAATAGAAATTTATGCTATAATCAGACAACATCTTTGCATTTTTGGAGGAGGACCGGATGTTTTCCGTTTTTAAAAATTAAAGAAGAAAAAGAAGGTATTGCGTGAACAGGTAAAAGAATTAAGAGCACATTTTACCGGAGAAGAGATGGAAAAAGGCTAATGTGGAAATGCAAACTCGTCTTCTTCTTTTTCCCTATTTTCAATCGGCTGAAAGTATTTTTGTTATGTCAGTATGGACAATGAGCCGAGCACCGGGAAATCTTGTCGACAGCCTTCAGCAGCGGAAAAGCGTATATGTTCCTCGCTGTCTCCGGGAAAAGAAAGAATCATGGAGGCGGTAGAAATTCATGCATGGGATGATTTGGAAAAGGAACTATGGGAATTTTAGAGCCGAAGAAAGAAATAAAAGGGACGGATAGAAAAGACTTTTCGCTTATGTTGATACCCTGCCTTGCAACGGATAGAAGAGGGGAAGACTTGGACACGGCGCCGGTTATTATGATCGTTTTTTAGAGGGGGCTGTAGGAAAGAAGTTGTGTCTCTGTTTTGATTCCCTGCTATTTTCCAAGATTCCCATGGGAAGACAGGATATTTTCATGGACTATGTGCTAACGGAAAAAGAACTGATTCTCTGCGGAAAAAGATAGTTTTTCGGGCGTCAAGATTTTTACTCCTTTTTCTGCCAGAAAGTCAGCCATGTCTTTTGGAAGCGGGATTTCAAAATGCATTTCTTTTCGGCTTTCGGGATGAAAAAAAGAGATGGATTGAGAGTGCAGAGCCTGTCTATGGAGCGCATTTGTAAAAGCATCCCCGACATTGTTTTTTTATTCTGATGAGTATCGTGGACAGAGCGGGCGATATCTCGTTTGGCAAGGCTTCTCCGTAGAGGCTGTCTCCGAGAAGCGGACAGCCGATATAGGAAAGATGCACTCTGATTTGATGGGTTCTTCCGGTCTCGAGTTCTAACTGCAGGAGAGAAAAATTTCTTTTTCGGATTGTATTTTACAGAGAGAATATTGGTGACGGCATCCTGCCCGACTCGAAGTCCACTTTTCTTCGCATTTTTTTCCTCTTTCGATCCGTTCAATGGGAGCCTCGATTCGGAGAAACGTTCCAACTCGAGTAAGTCCGGGGAGAAAGCTACTTTTTCTCCGGTTTCTTCTTCCGGAAGATTCTTATCGGGAAAAAGCGGACAGGGGATTTCCTTTGCAGAGTGCCGCATAGGTTCTTTCTTATTCTTCCGGCTCGCATTTCTTCATTTAAAAGGAAGAGGAATACAGATTCTTAGCCACAAGAAGCAGACCGCTTGTGTCCAGATCCAAACGGTGAACCATGCGACAGACAAACGATGCTTGCTCTTTTCTTCTATATAATAGTGGGTAATGGCACCGGCAAGCGTTTTTCATAGTGTCCCGGAGAAGGATGGGAGGGCAGAAAAAGCCGGTTTGTTAAGCAATAAGATGTCTTCATCCTCATAAACAATATCCAGAGGGAGCGGAAAAAGCGGGCGCAGAGACTTTCGCTTCCTGTCTCTAAAACGGAAAATGTCAGTCGGTCTCCTTCTTCCAGTTTATCAATGGTAAAGGCCCATTTGCCGTTTTTCGATTCCGTAATGCTTTTTCAGCTTCTTCATAGGGTGATTTTTGAGACCGGTAATGAGACTTTTTGTATAGCCTTCGAGCACGTAAAAAGCTTCTACGGTTTTCCCGTGGAAGCTTTTATCAATTGTATAATGCAGCTTGTAAATTGTCTTGCATTTTAAAAAGGTAAAGCTTTCTTTTAGAGAAGCCAGAGTTCATCCTTTTCGGAAAGAAGAAGAGGACTGCCGTCTTCCATAGTGTATCCGGCGCTTCCGGCGTTTCCCTTTGTAGTCTCCTTTGAGTTCCGGCCATGTGATGGCGATTTCCGGATCATTCCATGCGAGTCCGCCCTCGTCGCCGGGATGATAGAAGTCGGTTACCTTGTAAGCAAACTCCGCCGTATCGGAAAGAACCAGGAAGCCATGGGCAAAGCCCTCCGGAATATAAAACATCTTCTTATTTTCTTCTGTTAAAAATGATGCCGAAATGCTTGCCGAAAGTAGCGCTGTGTTTTCTCAGATCTACAGCTACATCATAAACGCGTCCCTTAAGGACCCGAACCAATTTACCCTGAGGATATTGCTTTTTGAAAAATGCAGACCGCGTAAAACACCCTTTTGAGACATACTCTGGTTATCCTGTACGAAGCGAAGGTCCAGGCCGGCCTCTTGAAAATCTCTTTCATTATAACTTTCCATAAAATAGCCGCGACTATCCTTATGTACAGTAGGTGTAATAATGCACAGACCCTCAATATTTGTTTTTCAATTTGTATCTGTCCCATGTCAAAACCCTTTCTTATAGACGAAATTATCCGCTAATTGCCTGTATACTATAGCACAGCGAAGAAAAATAAAAATAATTTAAAAAGCCTTGACAAAAATAATAAAGATAATTATAGTATGCAATGTTGATAGTGATTATCAATTTTGTTTTAAGAGACTAACTTAGAACAAAGCTAGGTAGAAAGGAAGGTCGATGAACTATTCCAGACAGCGAGCAGAAGTCTTGGATCAGATTCGTGAGCATAAGGATCATCCCACGGCTGATACGATTTTTGCAGAACTAAGGACAAAGGATCCGAGCATCAGCTTGGCAACCGTATACCGTAATTTGAAGCTTTTATCCGAACTGGGAGAAATCCGGAGATTGACTTTCGTCTCGGGAGCGGATCGCTTTGATCCGACTGTGCAGACACACTACCATTTTGTATGCGAGAGATGCGGAAGAGTGTACGATGTTCCCATGAAAGTTGCGGAAGCGTTGGATTCCGATGCGGAGCAGTATATCCGAGGAACGGTTACAGGGCATGACTTGGTATTCCGAGGAATCTGTGATGAGTGTAGGGCTTTGGAGGGCGCTAAACTTGCCACGGAAACAGAGGTAAAGGAGCACACTGTGAAAACAGTGATTTTGTTAGAGCAAGTGTCGATACAGGGTCGACATTAAGTTGAGTGAGCCGAAAGGCAGAAAAGGAGAAGATTATGAAGACTTGGGTTTGTTCAGTATGTGGTTATGTATTTGAGGGCGAGGCTGCCCCGGCACAGTGTCCGGTTTGTAAGGCCAGTTCCGATAAGTTTGTAGAGCAGAGCGGAGAGCTTACATGGGCAGCAGAGCATGTAATCGGTGTTGCAAAGGACGTTCCGGAAGATATTAAGAAGGATTTAAGAGCAAACTTCGAAGGCGAGTGCTGTGAGGTTGGTATGTACCTTGCTATGAGTAGAGCAGCTTATAGAGAGGGATATCCTGAAGTTGGTGATTACTACAGACAGGCAGCTTTTGAGGAGGCAGATCACGCTTCTCGTTTCGCTGAACTTCTGGGAGAGGTTGTTTCGCATCCACCAAGGGAGAACTGGAGGCTCGCGTAAAGGCGGAGAACGGTGCTACTGCAGGTAAGGTAGACCTTGCTAAGAGAGCAAAGGCTCTTGATTTTGGACGCTATTCATGATACAGTGCATGAGATGGCCAGAGATGAGGCTAGACACGGTAAGGCTTTCTACGGTCTGTTAAAGAGATACTTCAACAAATAATAACTTGATTTTATAGTTTTCTATTTCATAAAATAGTACTGTCGACATCATAGTTGGTTCTTAGAAATAGAGGAAGGATGCTTCCTCTATTTCTACTTTGAAAAGATGTGCCGATTGTGAAATATTCGGCCTATCATTCATTTAGACAGGATAGAATTTCTGTTGATAGGATTTGTTTCTTGACGAGTGTTACTAAGTTCTTTTTGCAGCATTTTCGTTATAGCTGCTGTTCCAGCGATACCGGATACAGCTTTAGTTGTAGAGGAGGATTAACTTATGGCAAACTACAAGGGTACAGAAACGGAAAAGAATTTATGGACAGCGTTTGCGGGAGAATCCCAGGCAAGAGCAGTATGCTTACTACGCTTCTCAGGCAAAGAAGGACGGTATCAGCAGATTGCGGCTATTTTGGAAGAAACTGCCGCAAATGAAGAATATCACGGAAAGATGTGTTTAAAGAACTTGCAGGACTTGGTGGCGGAATCGGCAACACAGCGGAAAACTTAAAAAGCGGCATCGGAAGGGGAACTACTAGGAGTGGACCGAGATGTATAAGAATTTCATGCGAAGTAGCGGAAAAGGAAGGCTTTAAGGAGCTTTGCAAAAGTTCCGTCTGGTAGGACAGGTTGAGAAGGAGCATGATGCCCGTTTCCAGGAGCTTCTGCAGAGAGTTTTAGACAATACGACCTTCAAAGAAGAGAAGCAGACACTTTGGCATTGCAGAAACTGCGGATTCATTTATGAGGAGAGGAAGCACTGGAGGTTTGTCCTTGCTGTAATCATCCGAAGGCTTACTTCGAAAGAAAAGCGGACAATTATTAAAAAGAAACGCCGATGGCTCTGCCGGGAGAGTCTTTTTCCAGTGATACGGCCATGTGCCATGTGTATGATTGTTAAAATAGGAGATGCTGCATTGTAGATTTCTGCAATGCAGTATTTTTATTTCTGCAATGCAGTATTTTTAAATTTATATTCTGAAGAATTGACGAAGCTCCGAGTTTGGGATAGACTTTTGAAGGGTTTTATGCCTTGTTTTTATAGTTATTTTTACCTGAGTAGAGGAGGAGATATAGATGAAGAAACCGACTGTATTATTGATTCTGGATGGATACGGAGAAAGAAAAAGAGAAAGACGGGAATGCCATTGCGCTTTGCAAACACCCCGGTTATGGATAAGCTGAAAAAAGAATTTCCTTATGTGGAGGGACAGGCTTCCGGTCTTTTTGTGGGACTTCCGGACGGGCAGATGGGAAACTCCGAAGTCGGTCATATGAACATGGGTGCCGGCAGGATTGTATACCAGGAATTAACACTGAATCACCAAGGCAATAGAAGATGGAGATTTTTGAAAATAAGGCCTTAAAAGAGGCTGTAGAGCATTAGCAAGAAGAGAACACGGCATTGCACTTTATGGGGCTGGTTTCCAGTGGCGGAGTACATTCTCACATTGGGCATATTTACGGGCTTTTGGAGCTTGCAAAAAGAGCGGGCTTAAAGAAAGTTTATCTGCATGCTTTTCTGGACGGTAGAGACACTCCTCCCGATTCCGGAAAATCCTTCCTTATGGATGTGGAAAAGAAGATGCAGGAGCTCGGTGTCGGGGAGATAGCCACGATTTCCGGCAGATACTATGCTATGGATAGAGATAAGAACTATGACAGAGTGGAGAAGCTACACGTGCCATGGTAGACGGCACAGGGAGAAAAGGCTTCTTCCGTAGAGGAGGCGATTGACGCTTCTTATGCGAAGAAGGTATATGATGAATTTGTACTTCCGACGGTGATTGAAAAGGACGGGGCAGTACATACCGTTTCCGACGGCGATGCGATGATTTTCTTTAACTTCCGTCCCGATAGAGCAAGAGAAATCTGTCATGCTTTCTGTGACGATGAGTTCAACTCTCTAATAGAGGACCGAGAAGAAAGGTATTCTTTGTCTGCTTTGACAGACTATGATCCGACGATTCGAACAAGCGTGTCGCCTTTGAAAAAGAAGAGATTCACGATACCTGGGAGAAGTGGTTTCGAACTTGGGAAGAATCAGCTGCATATGCGGAGACGGAGAAATAGCGCACGTACCTTCTTCTTTAACGGAGGAAGGGAGGAACCTGATGAAAATGAAGACAGAATTCTGGTTCCCTCTCCGAAAGAGGTTTCCGACCATGATTTTAAAAGCCGGAAAATGAGGCTGTATACGGTTACGGAAAAGCTGACTGAAGCAATCCGGTCCGGAAAATATGATCTGGTGGTGGCTAATTTTGCTAATCCGACATGGTGGAGTCACACGAGTTCTTTCCGCTGCAATCAAGGCGATTGAGGTAGTGGATGAATGCATGGGAAAAGGTTGTTGATGCGGTAGAGTCCATGCATGGCAATATCTTTATCTTAGCGGATCATGGCAATGCAGATATTATGATTGACGAAAAGACCGGAGAGCCCTATACGGCACATACGACGAATCCTGTGCCTTTTATTCTGGTGAGTGATGAGAAGCATAAGTTAAGAGAAGGAGGATGTCTTGCAGATGTTGCACTGACTCTTTTGGAACTCATGGGATTCCACAGCCTAAGGAAATGACAGGAAAAAGTCTTTTAGAGAAATAAGTCGGGTATTTTTAAGTAGTGGGAAAGCAGGGAGGAAAAATATCTTCCTTTGGGCAGTAGAGAGAGTAGGGATGAAGATCGGAATCTGCACCGACTCGGGTTCGGGTATTACCTCGAAGAGGGAAAGCGCTTAGGAATTACGGTAGTTCCTATGCCTGTAGGGATGGGGAAGAAGAGTATTTTGAAGACATCAATATGAGTCGCGAGGAGTTTTTAAAAAGACTTCTTTCCGGAGAATCGGTCTCAACTTCTCAACCTGCTGCTGAAGAGTGTGTTGAAGCGTGGGATAGGTTACTGGAGGAAAATGAAGAAGTAGTGCATATTCCGCTCAGTTCCAGCTTATCCGGTTCTACCCAGACGGCAATGATGCTTTCTCAAGATGAACCGTATCTTGAAGAGTATATGTGCCGGACAGCAGGGGAGTTTCTGTAACACAACGGATGCACTGTGTTTTTGTGAAAATGCTCGGGAAAAAAGGCTATAATGGACAGCAGATTCGAGATATTTTTGAATCGTGCACCCGGAGAAAAACGGGATTTACATAGGGGTACATGAACTTAAGCTATTTAAAACGCGGAGGAAGGATTACTCCTGTGGCGGCGGCAATCGGAACCTTGCTGCAGATTAAACCCAGTGCTTGCCATCAATGAAGGGCGGAAGCTGGATTCTTATAAGAAGGTCAGGACGGAGCGACAGGTTCGAGAAAGCGATTATGGAAGGTTGCATCAAACTCTTAGCCGTCTGGATGATCCGGAAGCGAGGCAGAGCTATATTGCAGTCAGCTTATACGGATAATAGGGAACAGGCGGAGAATTTCAAAGAACAGTTGATGGCGGAATTCCCGAACCGCTATGATCCGGAAATTGTGTCAATCTCTTTCCCTCTTGATTTCTTGCCACATCGGAGAAAATGGGCTGGGTGCCGCAGTCATTAAGAGACCGAAGGAACTCCTGGACTAAGAGAAAAGACAAAGAGAAAAGACTAAGGAAAGACGGTTAGAAAAAGAGCAAGAGTAAATAGCAAGAGAAAAAGGCGGAGTTTTAGGCTCGGACTATGGTGGAGTGCAGGGCGTAATGATTTGATAGTCTTCTCCATCTGATTCGGATCAGAATCTCACCCAGTTTTGCGGTTTCAGGGATGAGTCCGAAGGAATTGCATTTTTCCAAAGTGATTTTTATGGGGATGTCCGTAACGATTCTTTTTGCCATAAGAAAAGAGAGCAAACTTTCCTTTTGTTTCAGCAAAGAAAGAGCGGAGAAGAGGAAGTTTTGGAGCCGTGATGCGCCAGCTTTATCAATATCGACGGAGGGGCTTTGCCCCTCTTTTTTGATGGCGGAAAGCATTTCTTTTTCCGCTTCCGCCGGCATGTCGCCGGTAAAGACCATCGAAAAATTCCCATAGCGAAGAATACATCCAATGGAATGCGCATTGGCTTCCTCTATAGGGAGGTCGCTGACCGGATAATAGCAGTGAAGAGAAAGACTTGTTTTCCTCTTCTTTATGGTTCATAACATGTAGCTATGCATAGCCTGTAGTATCTTAGCTTGGAGACGAATCTTCCGAGTATACATCTCCATTCTTCCAGTAGAGAAGCTTTGCGCCATGGCGTAAGGCGAGTCGTTTTAGAATATCATAGCGACGATCTTCCCGAGCTTGGATCGGGAGAATCAGATTTTCAATTTGAAGTCGATTTTCCGACGAATAAAAAGCTTGTAATCGGTTGAGGCAGGATTTTTCTTCCAAAATGCGTTGAATACCGCTTGTATGGTCGATATCGGAATGCGTAATCAGAGCATAGCGGATACGACGAATACGCTTTGCCTTGCAGTAAGGAATCAGGGTGTTTTTTCCAAATTGCTTATCGGAGGAAGAACCATTATCTATTGTAAAACGAAGTTTCCTTTTTGAATGAGATCCATCTCCTGTCCGACATAAAAGTGCCGTAATTTCGAGTTTTTCGGAAGGTATAGGGAGAAAAACAGGAAGCGATAGGAGAAATAGAAGGAAGACAGAATCCTGATTTTCCTAAGATAAAAATCGGCAAATCCAAAATGATGAAAAAGGGAGGGATTATTGATTCTCTTAGAGCCATCTGTAGCTCGAAAGAATTTTAACCGACGCTTGAAGGGGAATAAAAATAGAACATAATAAAAAGAGGTAGAAGAGAGAGAGAGGAGAGCTTCATTTTTCCCAATAGAATTGAGGAATAAGGCAGTTGCAAGCTGATTTCTATCAGACGGTGAAAAAGGTAAAGAAGAACAGAGAGGACATGAGCAAAGAAGCCGGAAAGAAAAGAAACGGAGGGAGAGAAGAAAAAGAACGGATAGAAAGCCCAGCAGAAAAAGAAAGGTAGCAGGGGAGAAGGAGCAGGTTTAAAAGAGGTGCAAAGGTGGGAAAAGAATATTGTAAAAATAGCGAAAATCGGAATAAGCCGAGGGTAAAAGAGGAAAAGTGCTTTGGAGGCCCTCAAAAGCATTTTTCTTGGAAGAAGGAGGATGAGAGAAGGAAATCACTGCCTTTTCCCATTGAGAGTGATTTTCTCTCCTTTCCTCTCTTTCGGAAAGCAAAAGGAGAAGAAACAAGGTAAAAAAGGAACACTGAAATCCCGTGGAGTAGAGATAGAGAGGATGAAAGGATAAAAGCAGGAAGATTGCCAGTGAGAGGGAAGATATTCTATCCTGTCCTCTTCCAATGCATTTTCCGAGGAGGGAAAAAAAGCATAATTGCAGCACGAAGGTGGAACCGGATGCTCCGGTAAAGAGTGCGTAGGATAAAATGAAGAAAGAGGATAGAAGAGAGCGCTGCTGATTTCCATGCCTGAAAAAGCGAAGCAAAGAAAAACAGGCGCCACCGACCAAAGACAGGTGTAATCCGGAGACGGCGAGGATGTGACCGATACCGGCCTCCTGATAAAGGTCTCGTTCCTCTTCCGGAAGAGTACTTTTTCGCCGAGAAAGAGACTCTTTAGAAAGTCGCTTTTGTTCATGGGTGAAGAAACAAAAGAGCGGGCTGAAGGCTCCGGATCGGGATAGAGATGTTCCAGATCCTTCGATATTCGCCACCGAATTTCATAGAGAAGCTTTAAAAAGGAGAAGAATCGGAAGCAATCTCTTGCTGCTTTCTGCCAGGAAAATGGCTTGATTCCCTCTCCTTTTGCATATTGCAAAAAGAAAATTCTCCCTCATTCATGGCAGGGAATGGATTTCTAAACATTTTTCCGTGAAGAAGGATAGTCTCTCCCGGATAGAAGGGGGCTTCGCTGCAATATCATCCTTCGCCTCTCCTTTCCTTCGGCAGTTTCCGATTTTTGAGGTAAACTTGTATTTTTTGAAAGGAGAGGTGATTCCGCGCCTTCCACTTTTTGGATTGTTCCTCGTTTGTCCTTTCGGTATCGCTCCAAAAAGAGCTGTCTAAAAGACAATTTTCCAGAGAAATTTTGTAGTTTTTCTCATTTTCCGAAATATAAGAAATTGTACCTTTCAGTGCACATCGAAAAGGAAGAAGTTGTTCAATTGCTCTGCTGCCGCTCAAAACGAGAAAGTGCAAGCTGAAAAATGGAGGAGAAAAAGAAGAATAGGAAAAGGGAGGAAGCAGTAGAATTTGTTTTTCTTTTTGGAGGATCAGTTTTTAGATAAAAAGGTAAGAAAAGCAGCAGAATAAAGCGAAGGGAGAGCGGAATTTCGGGGCAGAGGAGCAATTCTGAATAGAACGGATAAGGCGAGGGAAAAATAAGGGCGGGAAGTAAACATGGAGAACTCCTTCGAGAAAAAGAATATAGAATGGAAATCATTGATTACTGAAAAATTGAAATTACGAAAGACTATAAGTTGTGAAAAATGAAATTGTTAAAAAGGAAAATAAACATGATCTGGGATTGAAATTCACAAATGACATAAGAAAAATCAGGAAAAGTGAATACAAGCTCCACTTAATCATAGTGCAAGCCGTAAAAAGATAAGAAAAACTCTCCGTGGAGAGAGTTTAGAGGTTTTCACTCTAACAAGTGGCGCAGGCTAAAATAGGATTAAGCCATCTTGTTAATTGCGATTAGCCAGCTGAGCAGTTTTGCGGGAAGCGTTATTTGCCTTTGTATACACCCTTGCGTTACGAGCCATAGCAATTTTTCTTCTGCGCCTTTACAAGCATTGTGTTCGCTGTTTCTTTGTCTCCGTTTTCACAAGCTACGAAAAACCTTCTTCATATAGGTTTTAACCTCGGAACGGATAGCCTTGTTTCTCTCGTTTCTCTGTGCTGCAACCTGGATTTCTTCTTTGCAGATTTGATATTTGCCATTTTTACACCTTTCTCTTCCATAAAAATCTTCCAGCCGCGGAAATCTGACTTTATGAAACCCTTATTTTATATGCGTTGAGTTATCATCAAAAGCTTGCTTTCAAATACCTGGACACGGACAGTTTGAAAAACATACACGGAGATAATAACGGAAATGCCTGCTTCTGTCAAGAAGTTAAGGCTTTTTGCAGGTAGAAAGAAAAACGAAAATAATTAAATGCTATAAAAACTTGTTCAAAATTAATAATTATGTTACGCTAATCTAAACGACATATCAAATTAGTTATGCAGTATAGGTGAGGAGAGATGAGAAAAAGCATAAAAACAGCAGTGGCATTCTCTTCGGCAGTATCTCTGCATCTGTTCTACTGTTGTTTCGGCAGCGACTTTGGCAGGAGAGACGGCATTGTCTGAAGGATTAGATCGTAATTTCCCGGAGGGAAAGAGCACAGCATCTTCCAAAAAGATTTTGCAGAAAAAGAGACTGAGAGTCTTCTAAGGAAGAGGAGGACTTTGCAGAAGAAATATTGCAGGAGCAGAGCCTACAGAGGGGAGTGAATCCATGCAGGAGGCAGAGCTCATAGAGGGAGTGAATCCATGCAGGAGGCTGAGTCTACACAAGAGGGAGCCTTTTTATGCGGAAAAAGAGCTCTCGGGTGTGCTTGTTTACAGGTGCAGGCTGATTCCGGGTATTTCTGACAGCGCGACTTTACGAGTAAGAAAGTCTCTCAAAGTTGAGGAACAGAAAGTGGACTCCACTGTAAAAGAGAAGCTTCTCGAGAATCAGGAAAATCTTCTTCAGAGCATAATTTTTCGATATCTCCGTGCTCAACAAGGATGGAGAAGAAGTGCAGCCGGATACTGCGAAAGGGGAAGTGAAGGTTCAATTTTCCAATATTCCCTTTTACGGGAGGATGCGGACAGGCAGATTTCCGTGTTTCACCTGGACAGCGTAGATGCAGTGGCAGAGAAGTTAGCGACAGAAAAATTGAGGAGAAGGAAAATGTTGTAGAGGTATCGGCAGAGCATTTCTCTTTATTTGCCGTTTCTTTGGTTAGGAAAGAGAATTCTTTTTCAGATACGGTAGCGGTGGAGTTAGGAGACACAATCAGTCTTTATAAACTGCTTTAGGCAGGATGTTTTGCTCTGTGAAGCGATGAAAGAGACGGATCCCGCTGTGATTCGCCTAAAAAGCATGACGGGATGGGCAGGGTCGCCATTGAGGCCTGCACGAAGGAACAGCCAGATTGCTTATAACTACAAAAAGATGACTTTGGGGAGGAGAATACAGGATTATCGTACAGAAAGCCTCTCTTAGCGGAAGAGCAGGGAAGGAGATTGAATATAGTTTAACAGGCCCCGGAAATGATATGACTCTGACACTCCGAGGAAGAGGGGAAACGGATGCATTTGAACTGGCACCATGGGAACCTTATAGAGATAAGATTCGGAGAGTCATTATAGAAGAAGGGATAGAAAAGCTGCATGTGGAGGTGGAAGCCTTTGGCAGCATGGAACATCTGGAGACGGTGAGCCTTCCTTCTACCCTAAAAGGAAATACCGGATCATGCCTTTTATCATTCGGAAAACTTAGGGCGACGTCACGATTCCTGCCTCTGTTAAGAGAATCGGAAGGCAGGCATTTTACAAGTCTAGGGGAGATGGAAAGAAAAATACGATTATCAATCTTTCTCCGGTATTTATGAGTGAAAAAGGAAGCATGCAGTATAATCCCGCGTTTACTTCCGTACAGCAAACTGCCGGGGAAGAAGAACAGGAAGTAAAAAAGTGGAATATTTCCATGAAAAATGTGCAGTTTTATACCTTCCGGAAATCCATAAATGTTTTCTTTGAGCTGGAGACGGAAGGAAATGAGTATGCAAACTTTTATCTGTATACGACAGAAGATCCAAGTGAAGTAGTTACATAAAAGAATTTTACCGATAACAGTGGAAGTTTCAAGAGAGCCTGAGACTGATCTTTTTCAAGTGGAAACGGATGGCGGCTTCGAACAAATAAGAAATTTACTTCTGATTTATTTGATTTTAGGAATACAGACCTATTTTCCTCTTTTTACCAGGGGCACACCTACTATTGTACATTTTTAATGAATCCGGGAGGCAGAACCAAACCATAGTGAGACGCAATTGTTGCAAAAGAAAGTGATTACGGTATCGGATGAGGGCACGCCTCGCAGCGACGGGAATTTTAGCCGAGCACTAACAGGCGAAAAGAACCCCATACGCTTACCATAGAAGAAGCGGACGGATGCAGGGACTACTGCAAACGGAGAACTTCGCTCATGGAATAAGCTCTTGCATGCCTCGGAAGACAAGCGCATCTGGAATTAAAGGGAACATTACAGCACTGGATCCCCATGCCTTAGATGGCGTCACTTACATTAAGAGGGTTTAGTGCTGCCGGATTCTATCGTAGCAAATAGGGGAGTTCTGTCATGAAAAATCGATAGGAGGCAATCTGTCTTACCGAAGAATTTAAAAGAGAAATGGAATTCCGCTTTTCGTAATCTCTTACAAGGGAGATTTATCCTTGCCGGATGGACTGGAAAGTATCGAAAACGCTTTCCGGACTTAAAAGAAAAGCAATGCCATCACGATTCCCGCCTCGGTTACGCATATCGGGATAGGCGCTTTCATAAAGATCAGATGAGTTATAAGGAAAGAATCGTATAGTAAATCACTCTTCCCTGAAACTTGGTACACGATATGTAAACCCGCTTTTTACGGATTACACAACCGATGATTCAGGAGAAGCACCTGATTCCTTCTATTCCGGAAGAGGCAGCAGCTCCGGTAGAGGCGGTATTTCCGGTGGCAGTGGCGGTTCCGGTGGTGGAAGCAGTTCAGGCGGTAGTGGCGGAACACCGATGGTTTTAGGGGCAGACCGCAATCTGCCGTCCAATGTAAACTGGCAAAGAGACGAAAAGGGCTGGTGGATTTTTAAATCCGGATGGAAGCTACCCGAAATCACAGTGGTTGTGATTAACAATCGTTGGTACTATTTTAATCAGGAAGGCTATATGTTCACCGGCTGGCTTTTCTATAACAATGCCTGCGTATGCTTTTTGAAGAAAAGGAAGGTAGTGAGCAGGGTGATGAGCGTTGGCTGGAAGGAGATTCGCGGCTTCTGGTATTACTTCAGTGAAGAGGCCAGCGCGGAAAATGGCAGATGCGTACCGGTTGGCAGGAAGTGAAGAGCAAGTGGTACTATCTGAACCAGGAGGTCGGTGCGGAGAACGGAAAAATGCTTTCCAATACCAAGGTAGACGGCTATATCCTGGCGCAGATGGTGCTAGCAGAAAATATAGAAAAGTTTCTCTTCTTATGGTATAGTTCCGAAAGATTGTTTTCTTGGAAATACCTGTAGGCAGGACTGCTCCCATGTGCAACAGCTTGTTTCATGTCAAGAAGTAGGATATAGAGCTCACGATGGAGAAGATCAACAGGACAGAATTCGGAACTTTTGTATCAATCGCGCATATTGACACGGGAAGTCTGACTTTGCAGACCGCATTATTGAGATGACCGACACTGACGGAACGGGAGATGCAGGCACAGAGTTCTGGACAATATGGATATCGAACGAGAACGCGAGATTACGATTAAGTCGCAGACCGTCCGCATCGTCTATAAGGCGGAAGGACGGAAAGGAATATATTTTTAATCTGATTGATACACCGGGGCACGTGACTTTAACTATGAGGTGAGCCGTGCCTGACGGCCTGCGACGGAGCCATTCTTGTAGTGGATGCAACGCTAGGATTCAGGCGCAGACGTTGGCCAATACCTATCTTGCACTGGATCACGACCTTGAGATTATTCCGGTTATCAATAAGGTGGATCTTCCTTCGCAGACCCGGAACTGGTTGCCCATGAAATTGAGGATGTGATTGGTCTTGAGGCCATGGATGCACTGCAGATTTCGCAAAACCGGCTTGAATGTGGAAGAAGTACTGGAAGCGGTGGTGCATCGTCTTCCCGCACCGAAGGGAGTCCGGAGAATCCGCTTCAGGCGCTGGTATTTGACTCTCTACGACAGCTATCGCGGAGTTATCATTTTTATGAGGGTTAAAGAGGGAGAATCAAGAAGGGAACGCCGATTCGTTTTACTGGCGACAGGCGCAGAGTTCGCGGTAACCGGAGTGGAACCTTGCCCCTGCGAGTTTGTATTCCGGCGGAGGAGCTCCGCCGGCATGGTCAGGGCTATCTGACCGCCTCCATTAAAAATATCCGAGATGCGCGAGTGGGGATACGGTGACCACGGTAGAAGAACCCCGCAAAGGAAGCCTTCCGGCTATAAGAAGGTGCTCTATGGTGTACTGCGGAATTTATCCCTCCGACGTCAAGTACCCGGATTTACGGGACGCCTTGAAAAGGGTTGCAGTTAAATGATGCGGCACTCAATACGAGCCGGAGACTTCACGCACTCGGCTTCTGGTTTCCGCTGCGGGCTTTTCTGGAGCCTGCTTCATCTCGATGTGGTGCAGGAAAGACTCGAGAGAGAGTATGACTTGGACTTGTCACGACGGCACCTTCCGTTATTTACCATGTTCATAAGACGGACGGCTCGATGATAGAGTTGACGAATCCGTCCAACCTTCCGGATCCGGCGGAGATTCTTCGCATGGAGGAGCCGATTGTGGAAGCGGAAGCGATGGTAACCTCCGAGTTTATGGGAGCGATTATGACCCTTTGTCAGGAAAGACGCGGAGTGTATAAGAGCACGGAGTATATTGATAAGACAAGGGCGCTTCTGAAATACGATTTTGCCCTAAATGAAATCATCTATGACTCTTTGATGCCTTAAAAGTCCAGGAGTAAAGGTTACGCAAGCTTTGACTATACGCTGAAAGGCTATCAGGAAGGAAAAGGGTGAAGCTGGACATTCTGGTGAATAAGCAGCAGATTGATGCTGTCCTTTATCGTTCATGCGGATTCGGCCACGAGCGCGGAAAGAAGATGTGCGAGAAGCGGAAGAATGAGATTCCGAGGCAGCCTTTTTGAGACCTGATTCAGGCAGCCATCGGCGGTCGAGTATTGTGCGCAAAGAGAAACGATTAAAGCGCTCGGAAGGATGTGCTTGCGAGCGCTATGGCGGAGACGTATCCCGTAAAAGAAGCTTCTGAAAAACAGAAAGAAGGAAAGACGAATGCGTCAGTTCGGAATGTAGAGATTCCGCAGAGCGCCTTTCATGTCCGTGTTGAAGTTGGACGAGGATCGTAAAGAGATTGTAGATAAAAAGAAATAGGAACTTAGTCCCGTCTTTTTATCTACGTCTCTTTTTCATCCTCTTTCTTTATTCTACTTGTACTTGTAGAAGCCCTCTCCGGCACTGATTCCGGTCTTTCCCTGATCGATCAGTGTTGCCGCAATCTTCCCTCGTACGCTGTTCGGATCCTCTGCGGCGGGGTTTAAGATGACGATGTTGTAAGCGGTCGTCGTTTGGCCGATATCCAGAATCTGGAAGGACCGTGAGGGTGAGCCTGTTCCGAGTTTTCCAGGTTTTATCGATGGTCTCGAAAGTCCGCAACGCCGAGCTGCCAGTAGCATTCGGCAGCGGTCAGAAGGGAACCAGCATGGAATTTAAGATATAGCCTGGCTGCTCTTTTAAACCTTGAGCGGGACCATGTTGATTTCATCTGCAAAGAGAAACGACCTCATCATAATATTTCTGCTCGCACCAGCGTGACCCATCACTCCGCGGTGTTACTCTTATAGATATTGTCTGCAAAGGGAGTGCCAGGAATTTCTTCGCGTCCCGTGCACTTTGCAAAGGTACTCGGGAGGAGCGTGGAAGAATTCGTAACGAGTACGTGTCTTCTCGGGCAGGATGTTTTGCCAGTCCCAGACAGAAACTTTCTTTCCTCAATATTCTCGCAATGGCTTCAATCCAAGGTCAGTGTCTTTTGCCGCTTCTTGCATAAGAAGTAGTTAAGAGAATGTTCTTGTAGGCTCCTCTCACTTTCTTTTTGCATTCCTCTATTTCCTCTACGGAAAGAGGATATTGATAATCCGCGAGCATAAGCTGCCGGATCCGCTTTCATTTTCATCCAGGATACTGAGGTAAATGACTCTTAATCTATCGAGTTTCGGCTTACAACGTTCAATGGAAGCCTCCGTTCTTAACCAGATTTTTACCTGGAAAACCGCAGTAAGCCGTCTGAAAGGCAATCTGACTGCCCAAAACGCCGCCGTGGCAACCGTAACATTTTTAAACATAATTTCTCCTTTTGAACGAGAAGCCTCTTTCGTGTTTCTCGTTAAGAATAAAGACGGCAGGAAGGAAAAACTTCCGGCACTACAATTCTAATCTAGCTGCTATAAGCTGAATGCATAGTGTAGAAATCGATAATGCTACATCGATATTTTTAGTATACTCCTTTTTGAGGAATACAAGTAAAATAAATTTTTGCACAATCTTTTGCAAAAAGGGAGAAAAGAATAAAAAGCAGGAAATTACTGAGGTAGAGAGAAAGGGCCGGAATTTAGTTGAAAGGAAGAGAGATTCTTGAGAGAAGACGGTATACTGTTGAAATCAGTTTTAAGGTTTAATTCTTGTGTAGGGGATTTTAAGCAGGAGGAAATAAAATGGCGGAGAAATTAGATTATTCAAATTTAGGATTTGCCTCATCATACACCGGAAAAAGCGCTATGTTTCTGAACTATAAAGATGGTTCCTGGGATGAGGGTGGATTGAGTAGCGACAGCAATGTTGGTCCTTACGAGTCGGCAGGCATTTTACAATATTGCCAACAGGTTTTTGAAGGGCTTAAGGCTTATCGTTGGAAAGATGGATCTGTCGTTTGCTTCCGTCCGGATTTGAATGCGGAGAGAATGTTTCATTCGGCGGCCTTGGAAATGCCGAGCTTCTCTGTAGAACGCTTCCTTCCGCACTGGATGAGGTGGTGAGAGCCAATGTCGATTCGGTTCCTCCATATGGAACGGAGGGAGTCTATATCCGTCTCTCACTTTTGCATCCGGAATTGTAATCGGTGTACAGCCCTGCAGAGGAGTATCAGTTTCGCATCTTTACAACCCCGGTAGGACCGTATTTTAAGGGAGGTGCAACGCCGATAGCGCTGATGGTATCCGACTTGACCGTGCTGCACCGCATGGAACGGGAGCAGGAAAGCCGGTTTAAACTATGATGAGTCTTCATTCTCACGAAATTGCAAAGAGGTTTCGCAGAAAATATTTATCTCGATGCGGCCAAGCGAGAGTCTGTGGAAGAAACCGGTGGAGCCAATATCCTTTTTGTAGATAAGGAAGGAAAAACTGTGATTCCGAAGTCGGATTCCATCCTTCCTTCTATTCCAAGACGTTCTCATCTATGTAGCGGAGCATATCCTGCATATTCCGGTAGAGAAAGACAGGTTCGTTTCGGAAGTCTCGAACTTTGTGGAGGCGGTCTCTGTGGAACAGTCGGCTGTCATTTCCGGTAGGAAAAATCTGGGATCATGAAAGAGAGATTCTTTTTCCGAGCGGTATGGAAAAGCCGAGAAGTTACGACGAGCTTTTATGAAACACTCTCCGGAATTCAGAACGGAGAAATTCTGGCTCCGGAGGGGTGGATTAGAAAGATTCTGTAGAGAAAAATACTTCTACAAAAATCGTATAAGCAATTGATTGGATAACCCAGTCCTTCTTCGGTAAAGTAGTAACGCGAATTCTTGTGGATGAGATAGCTTTTCTTTCACAAGCTGCTGAAAAGAACCTCCCCGTAAAGCTGATGCATATCCACGGAAAATCTTGCAACGAAATCCATTTCCGTAATACCTCTGTGCGCTGAAGTCCTAAAAAGAAGAACTCTTCCATCTGTTCTTGCTCAAAGCATGCACTGTCTGTCGTGAGTTCTTTTTCGATTTGATTCTGTTTTTCTGGGGATATTCGGCTCTTTGCACATTCTGTGTTTGTATTGGAAGCTTGTGCGATTTTAAGCCTCTATCCTCTCCGTGAGGAAGGGAATATCCATGTATTTTCTAAATTATCGCAATTTCTTCCAACGGATTTTTGAAAAATAGGAAGAAGCGCGATGCCGAAGCTCAAATAGGGACATCGGACCAGTAATTGCAGTTGTGGAGAGAAAAATAGTCCGGTTTTTGCAAAATTGCTGATTTCATATCGCCCATCCCCATTTTTGGCAGTCCATTCCAGCGTCAGCTTATCCATATTGACAAGCCTCGTCTTCACTTGGAAGAGGAAGCTCCTCTTCTGCAAGTGATAAAACCTGTTCCCGGTTCTACAATTAAATTATAGACGGAGAGGTGTTCGGACGAAGCATATGGATGTTTTTCAAAGTTCTTGTGTAGGAGTCAACACTCTGCAAGGGAATTCCGTTTATCAGGTCTATACTGATGTTGTCAAAGCTCGAAAAGGCGCGCATCCTGCATGCTCTTAGGAAGTCACTGTGCGGTGCGTTCTCCTAAAAATTCCAGTTCCTCATCATTCGTGCTTTGCAGACCGAAGGAGATGCAGTTGATGCCGGCTCTTTTGTAGAAAGGAGTGCCAACTTCATTGTGGAGGAGGGATTGCATTCTATCGTGATTTTCCGGATTTTCAGCCAGAGGATAATGCTTACGAACCATTTCCATCGTTTTCTATTTCGGAAAAGGAACAATGCTCATGCGTACCTCCACCGATGGAAATAATTTTCATACTGTGAATGGAGCAAATATTCCGTATCATCGCTGCAATCTGCTCCCGGCTTTCCAGCACGAAAAAGGAGTTCTCTTCGGAGCTGTTCCATAGGGAACGCATTTTTCTTCCGTGGAAGGAAAGGAGAGAAAGTCGCAGTATCCGCATTTTCTTGCGCAAAAGGGAATGTATATAATGCAAGTGGCTTTTTCCTTGTTTTTCAAGGGAATCCGTTAATCTTTTGAATTTGTCCATAGGAAAATCCTCTTCGTTTTTCCCACTTTACCATAGAGTATCGGCAAGGAGAGCAAAATGGATGTAAAACGGGAAGAAAGGGAAGCTTTTGCCAAGGCTCAAAAGACCCTTTTGGAAGAATTGAAAAGCGGTGAATTTCATCCTCTTATCTTCTATGGGAAGAAAGATATTTGCTCCTATTATAAGAAGCTTTTGAAAGCCTTTTTCCGAAAATGAGGGCATTAGTATTACCCAAATCGAAGAGAATTTAGAAACAAAGAATCTGATTGATACAGCCGAGACGCTTCCTTGCAGCCGTATCGTCTAATGCTGTTTGACGGGAAGATAGAGGAAAGAAAACTTCGATGATTTTGTGCAATATTTAAAGACCAGTCCCCGGACTACGGTAATGCTCTTGGAAGAAAAGGGATGTGAGTCTCTTTATAAGACAGTGAAGGACAGGGGACTTATTCTTCCCTGTACAGTGCAGGATGCTGATTTTTGGAGCGCTTTGCTTTTTCAATTTTTAGAAAAAGCAGATTACCAGACCCTTCTGCAGAAACTCCTGGAGCGTAGCAGGCAATAATATGTATCTGATTGAAGCTGGAGTGCAAAAAGTCATTTCTTTAGGAGAGGAGATAGAGGTCACGGAAGAAAGCATAGAGCTTAGCAGTAAAAAGCTCGGAGGATAAATCTTGACCTGATTGAAGTTTTCTGGAAGAGGAAATCGAGGACGTCGTTATTATGGAGAGATCTTCTGCAACTGGAGGAAAGTCTCACTAAAATTCGAAGTATGATTAAAAACAATGTAATGAAGCTTCTGATTGTAAGGGAAATGCTAACAGAGGAAAAAGCTGAACGGGATATTGCAAAGCGCTTCATGGAACCCTGGATAGTAAGACGCTTTTTGCAGTGAAGCCAGAAGCTATACTCTGGAAGCTGCTGAGGATCTGATGCACGCCTTACTGCGCCTGGAGGAAGAAACTGGCAGGGGAAAATAATAGACTAATTGGCTGAAAGTTCTTCTGTGCGAGAAGAAAAACTATTTTTCATAACAAATGTTCTGACGGAAAAATTAGTTTATACAGATGTAAGAGAAACGAAAGATACTTAAAATTGTCTAGAGTCAAAAAATAAGGAGGATATCTATGTTGAAAATAGAAAGAAAAGTTGAGCTTTGTTCTTTGCTCTGGCTTTTATACTCTTTCTTCCCATAACCTCATTAGCAGAAGGACAAAGCGCTCCTCAGGGAAAGGGAGAAATCATGAATATGATTTGAATCCGGAGTCTACTACGGCAAACGAAAGCAAGTTCGGAAAGTCAAGGATATACGAAAGGAGCTTCCTGAGACGTTCCAGCTTGTAGGATCAGTGGACGGACGACCTATTCCGAGCGCTGACAAAGGCGAACCATACTGTTGCTGCGATTTGAAGGTTTCACTTTGGGAACCAAGATTTTATCAGGGGATACCGTTTATACAGTAGAAGATATCGGTTCCGGAGTTAAAGGGAAAAATGGTGGATATTTATTTTTCCACTATGGAGGAAGCAAGAGCGCTTACCTGTTCCGGAAGAGTGTACAGAAGTCTATGTTGCTATGCCGAAGAGTGAGTAGAATCAATTTTACCGGTGTTTAACCGGATAAGAAAGAGGGTTTTATTTTGTACATTGAAAAAGAAAAATGCTTGTGTCTGCTGTCCTTTTCTGTTTATTCACCCTGTGTTCCTTTAAAAACGGTGAAGGCGGAAAGCGTTATCGGAGCCAGACAACGGAGAAGTTTGGGAGATGTTTTGTATTTTCACGGAAGGTACCGAGAAAAACGGAAGTGGAAAAGCAGGCTGAGAAGGCTGTGCTTGAAAAAGGACAGCGGAACGGACGGTAGTGTGTAGCCAGTACCGCCTTGACTCCGCTCGGAACCTTTAAAATTACCGGCTACTGCCCTGCATAGCTGTTCTGAGGGCTATGGAAGAAGAACAGCTTCCGGAAAGTTGCTAAGGCGGCAGAACGTTTGCAGTTGATCCCAGGGTGATTCCGCTGGGAACCAGGCTTTTGATTGATGGACAGGAATACATTGCAGGAAGATGTTGGAGGAGCGGTAAAGAACAACCATATCGACATCTTTTTGATAGCCATAAAGTGGCGCATCAGACCTTGACGTTATACGCAGGTTTATCGAATAGGATAAAGCATTTTCAAGAAAAACAGCTATTTCAGGACATGTGGAATAGCTGTTTTTTATCTATAATAAGAAAAATCCATGAAACAAAGAGGAAGGACAGAAATGGCATTCACCAAAGAACAGGAAAAAGCAATATCATCTCAGGCAAGAGCTGTTCTTGTTGTTGCGGGACCAGGCTCGAGAAAGACCACGGTACTGACGGAAAAGGCTGTCTATCTTTTAAAAATGCCACGGATTCCGGGGTCCTGTTTGTTGCTTTCCTTACAAGGGCTTCCTGTAAGGAAATGGCTTTGCGCTTTCGAAAGAGAGGGCTTTCGAGGTTCTCCCCATTTTTCAACGATTCATGCTCTTGCCTGTCACTTTTGAAAGAAGGAAGAGGAGGGAAAGAGAATCTTGTCGACCTCTATGAAAAATGGACTCGGATTAGCCGGGTATGGGAGCGAGGGAATCGCGAGGGAAGAGGTGGAGGAACTGCTTCAAACTACTGCAATCAGATATCCTATTTAAGTCCATTGACAGAAGAAGAAAGACTTGCTTTTTCTGCGGGAAGAGAAAAATGAAAAACTTTCTTCCATTGTTTCAATATTATGAAATGATGCGAAAAAGAGAAGTAAGCTGGATTTTTGAAGACTCGCTTGTAGAAGTTCTGCTGGAACTTCAGAAAAATACCGATTTGGCGGAACTTTGAAGAGGCGTATACCCATATTCTGGGTTGATGAGTTTCAGGATCTTTTCTCAAATCCAATACGCCATTTTAAAGGGGCTTGCTGAGAGGGGCGCATCTTTATTTGTGGTGGGGATGAAGACCAAAGTATTTATGGATTCAGAGGGGCCAGTCCCGATATTCTCTTTCGTTTCGAAAAAGATTTTCCTTTGCGAGAAAGATATTTTTACAAGATAATTTTTCGCTCCAAAGAGATTGTTGAGCTTTCCTCCAGGGCTTATCGGAAAAATAAGGAACGATTTCGGAAAAACTTGTTCGGAAGACAAAGGTAGAGGAGGAAGAGCAAGTATTATATTGTGGAAAGTACGGCGGAGGAAGGAAGGTTTATTGCAGAGCATGTTGAGACATGCTTAAAGGAAGGATGTCGTCCGGAAGAAATCGCCATTCTGTTCCGGAGTAAGAATCAGATTCCTGCTCTTCTTCCGAATTTCTGGAACGAAACATTCCTGTTAGTGGTTATGAAGAGGTCAACAATGTTTTTCAGCATTTTATCGGAAAAAGATATTTTAGCCTATCTGCGCTTAGGGATGAATCCGGAGAACGGATCGATTTGATTCAGATTCTTCCAAACCCTTACAGAGGAATGAGGGAGAAAAGATTTTATATGAAAATGCAGGATTAAAGGATTTGCGCGATTCGGTAAAAACAGGCAGAGAGCATAGGGGCGGTAGCCGCTTTGGAGATGCAGTTACGGACTCTTTCTAAGCTTCCTCCCAAAGAAGCCGTTCTTTTTATCTCGAAAGGAAATCGGCTATGAGAAATATCTGGAGGATTTTGCTAAAAAGAAGAACAGAGACTTTACGGAATGGTGGGACGGTCTGGAGGAAATTACGTCCATGAGCGAGAAATTATCCGGATTTGGAATCTTTTTCCGCTTTATAACGGAATTTAATCGAAAAGCGCTGGAGAGGAGGAGTGAAGAGGGGAAGGAGTCCGCTTCATGACCTACCACAGCGCAAAGGGACTGGAATTTGATGAGTATTTTTACCGGATTGTATAGAGGTGTCATTCCGGATGGCAGAGCGAAAAACAAAGGATTGGAGGAGGAACGTCGAAGCTTTTATGTTGCTCTTACTCGGGCCAGAAAAGGAATTCACATCTATGTCACAAAGACGAGGTACAGTAAAAAAACAGTGCCCTCCAGATTTATTCCGGAATTACTGGAGGGGAGCTAGATTAAGGGGAAAAAGGAACTGCTCAGAGAGAATGAAGCAAGGAGCGGAAGGAAGGCTCGAAAAACGGAGTTGTTTAATAGGAGAGAAAGAGATGGAAAAACGGAAGATTTTGGTTGTAGATGATGAAGAACGGATGAAAGCTGTTACAAGATTTTTAAAAATGAAAGACTATGAGGTTTTACTTGCTGGAGACGGTGAAGAGCTATCGATATATTCTTTAAGAAAAAGGATATCGCTCTTGTTATTTTAGATGTGATGATGCCGAAAAATGGATGGCTGGGAGGTATTAAAAACCATACGGGAGCACTCCAAGGTTCCGTGATTATGCTTACTGCCCGTTCGGAGGAAAGTGATGAGCTTAAAGGGTTTTGATTACGGTGCGGATGAATACATTTCCAAGCCTTTTTTCACCTAAGATTCTGGTGAGCGAGAGTGGAAGCGTTACTACGACGGACAGGGGGAAACAAGGAAGAGGTTCTGAAATCGGCGGGATACGCATGGATGCCTCTGCGCATAGCGTCAGTGTGGACGGTAAGAAATTGAACTCAGTTTTAAGGAGTATGAACTTTACAATATTTTATTGAAAACAAGGGATAGCTCTTTCCCTGTGAGAAAATTTTGAACAATGTGGGAATTATGATTATTTCGAGGGATGCCAGAACCATCGATACCCTATGTAAAAGCTAGGGCTAAGCTTTTATGGATAAAGGAGATTACATCAAGACCGTATGGGGAATGGGTTATAAATTCGAGGTAGACTAAAAATGAAAAAACACTACTTGAGGGGAAGGTTTGCCCTGCTTTTTGCAGGGGTTTTCTTTGTCTTAATTGTAATCATGCTGGTAGGAGACAACTTCTTTTTAGAGCGTTTTTATGAAAAAAAGAAAAGAAAGTGCTGCAAAACGCTTACGCAGGAGATTGATCGGGACTTTGCAGCTAAGCGGATTTTCAGCCGCATTTCCGGAAGAGGAAGGAACGAACAGAGAAGCACAGACCGCTGCCATGCGCTATGTTTCCGTCTGACGGAGACGGAAAAATATTTCTGTCATTATCATGGACAACAACAGTTCACGTTCGTACACATCTTCCGCAAATCCGACCATGCTTCTGCAAAGACTTTCCTCCTATATTCTGGGAAAAAGACGGAGAAAAAGAAAATCTCTATAGGAGACAATTATACCATCATCAAGACACGAGGAAGAGAGAAGAAGGCGGGTATATGGAGTCCTGGGGTATTTTTCAGATAACAGCAGCTCCTTCATCATGTCCATGCCGCTTTCCAGTTTGAGCGAGGCAGTCTCCGTATTTAACAGCTTCCTGCTTTTTCTCGGCGGGATGACCATGGCCTTGGGCGTGATTATTGTCTATATCGCAAGCTATGAAGTGACAAAGCCGATACAGGAGCTTGCACAATTGTCCTTAAAAATGAGTCGTTTGGATTTTTCCGCCCGCTTTCAAGGGGATAACACCGACGAGATTAATACCTGGGAAATTCCATGAACATCCTTTCGAAAGACTGGAAGAAACTATTTGTGATTTGAAGAAGGCCAACAATGAGCTCCAGAGTGATATTGAAAAATAAAACCCTGATTGATAAAAGAAGGCAGGAGTTGTTGCCAATGTTTCTCATGAGTTAAAAGACACCGATTGCGCTTATTATGGGGGATATGCCGAGGGACTTTCCGAGGGACTTTGCGAGGATAGTGAAAGCCGGACCTATACAGTAATGTCATTCTCGATGAGGCTAAACGGATGAATCATATGGTGAAGGATTTGATGAATCTTTCCGCCATCGAGCAGGAAAAGGATCTTCCGGATTTCACGTTACTGGATTTCCCTGAAGCTTTTACAGGGAGTCATTACGAATATGGATATTCTCTTAAAACAAGAGGAATACAGCTGGAGGTGGACATTCCGAAGGAGCTCTATTTATACGGAGATGAGTTTAAGATTGAAGAGGTCTTAATGAATTACCTGCAAATGCGATTCACCATGTGACAGAGCCAAAGCAAATCGGCATTTATACCGAGTATCGCGAAAAATCTGGTAGAGGTGCATGTTCGCAATACAGGGGAATCCTATCCCGAAAGAAGATCTGCCTCATATTTTTGAAAAGTTTTATAAGATGGATAAGCGCATACCAGAGCTTATGGCGGATCCGGTCTCGGTTTAAGCATTGTAAAAGGCAATTATGGATAGCCATCACCAGGAATGCGGTGTGAAAAATACCCTCACGAGTGGACTTCGGTTTACCCTCGAGAGGCGTGGAAAAATTATTTTTAATGATGTAAATATATGATAGAATGAGCAAAGTGCTTTTTGGATTTGAAAAGGAGCGTATAAGATGAATGAATGGAATGAAATGAATAATAGAGAAGAGAACGGAGGCGGTCTTTCCGCTTATACCCAGGGGACACTTTTCCTGCTCTGTACAATGTGTCCATCGGCGTACACCTTGATGGGACTGGTTATTACTCTATTTTCTGGCACTGAGAATGCCCTATGTTTTTGCCGCAGATTTATTCTGTGCATCCGCTATTTTTCCATCGGATTTTTAGTGGTGGGAGTAGTTGGAGGAATGATTGCGGCTAAAGGGAAATTGCGTTCTATCCTTGATTGGATACGGTCTGCATATTCTGGCTTTCGGACACCCACTGTCCTTTGTGGGGCTCATCTATCCGGCACAGTATATTGTTTTGGCGCAGTTTTAACTACCGTGGTGGTTATAACGATGACCGTTGAGCATGTCTTCCGAATGCCTTCTCCATGGGAAGAGACGCTTTTATTGCCTGTGATCGGCCTGGTGGTTGCTGAATTGTTACCATGCCTCTTGGGATTTTTACCCGAATATCTTTGCGATAATCGGTATTTTATTTTCCCTCTATCTCCGGATATGACTGGGCAAGAGGGCAGCAATATCCGAGCACGGCAAGTTAGTGCCTGCTTTACAGCCTTACAGCTTTACATGGACATTATCAATACTTTTCATCAGAATCTTAAGACTCATGGCGCAGAGAAGAAGATGATTTTATAATGCCCGACCGAGATTGATTGCGAATGAAAGGAGGCTTCGACAGGCTCCTTATCATTTTTCTACAAGAGGGATGGAGAAGAGTTTTTTCCCGTCCCTTTTATGAGGGGAAAAGAGATGGAAGACTGAGAATTGCATTACGAAAGCTTGATGCTGAAATGCTTTTGAAGAAGAATCTGTCTTCAGACGAAGAGTTTCAGCATTGGTGACTGACGAGGAAACGAAAGACGGTATTTTGCATTACACTGCAGGGACGCTTGGAAGAGTTGGAGGAAGAAGAGCGAAGACGAAGCTTGCTTTCCTTTTCTTTATCTGATAGAGGCATTGGAAGACCTGAATGGGTCTTCCGAGGAGGAAGGAAAGAAAGCATGATTTGTAAGCATTGCGGGCGAGAATTGAAGATAATTCGAGAGATGTCCTTTACTCGTAAGACACCGCTCATGTCTGTAAAAGGTAAAAAGACCTGCGCCTACTGCAAGACGGAAATAAAAAGGAGATACCGTTTGTCCGCTTGCGGGAAAATGTACCGGAAAAAGTTAGAGAACTTTCTGAAAAGGATGAGCTGAACGAAGTGTTCAGGATGATTTGGAGGAGAAAAAGCACTGGAAAGAAAAGATGGACGCTCATCTATACGAAAATGAAGAAAAGATTGGGATAAGTATATTTTGGATTTTTAGACTTCGATTTTAAGTATTATGCCACCGATTATTGCTATATTCTTTAAAGTCCTAGTTGCAGCAGTTTTTCTTCCTTGTATTTTTACGGTATTGTCCGTCTATTTTGTGATTGCCATGATTGAGTCGTACTTTTTGGATGGAGAAATTCATCGTCTTTGAGCATGAGATAAGAACAGAAAGCTTGGTGAGGTGGAACACCTGCCTTCTATATCTGTCCCCCTATACCTCTACCATTTTAAAAAGGAGGAAGGAGAATCCGCTACTCTTTTTCATGGCAATGCATCTGGTTTTGTTTGTAACTTGTTTTTATTTAAAAAGGGTTTTGGATTTAGAAGAAAGAGATATGGAGAATTGTTCTGCAAACTCTAAATCATGCAATAAAATGGTCGGAACTGTAGTTTTCCGGAGGAGATTTCCGGAAAAATAGTCAGGAGCGGGCAATGTTTTCGCCCCAGGAAATATTCCTTCCTGCTTTCGCTTTATTAATACCAGGATTCTATTCTTATCTTAAGCAAGTTTCTGCAAAGGAGCTTGCTTTTTATATCAATATCACGGAAGAAGGGATGGAGAGCTCGGGAAAATACGGAAAAACAATGGAAGAAGATCTAGCTTCCTACTCGACGGGAAGAGAGAAAGGATGGAAGATAGAAAGAAAGAGTCGGAAGGATGATTATCTGGCAGAAATGCATTGCTTACGGAAAGGGCTTAAGAGTGTTGAGGCAGGATCCGTTTGAAACCCCTGCTTACTTTATTTTATCGCAAAGAAAGTCGATTCCGGCAATCCGTTCCTCGGTGGAAAAGCTATGAGCAGTTTGAGAAAACAATACTAGCAGTGGAGGAAAAGAGGTATATTTGTTTCCGTGCAGAGGCTTCTAAGATGCCGATTTCTCCGAATGTTCCTTGGGGTATAGAGCCCTTCATATAGGGATGCAGTAGAGCGGGTGCTGGAGGATCGGCTGACTCTGCGCGCATGGATCAGGTGCCTACCGAAGAGCTTCTGTCTAAACCTCGCGGAAGTGCATGGCGTGGAATTAAGGTGGCTGCCTGTCTGGCCCTGTTTGCCAGTTCCAGGATGGTATTATCCCGGAAGATGTTTGATGAAGCGATTTGGGGAGAAGGCTTATTGCGGCGCAAACCCTCATCCAAACGATCCCGACGGAGGGATTATCCAACAGTATCTTTTTCATTACGCAATTCATCATAAGGAGGAATGGTAGTGTTACATCTATTTTTGCTTTACTGTCCAGAATGAAATATATTCATCGTTGGGCGTTGATGCGAAAATGCCAGAGGAAAAATTTGTCCGAGCATTGTCTGAGGTGGGGAATTTACTCATGCACTGTGTTTGATTGGCAATAAAAATTAAATAAAAACTTTCGGTGGATAGGGCGGTTCTTCGGGCGCTTTATCATGATGCTGCGGAAATCTTACCGGAGATATGCCTACCCCTGTAAAAATACCGGAAGGAGGGAGTTGAAAACAGCTATAAAAAGTGGAGAAGGAAGCAGAGGAACGCCTGCTTTCCACACTCCCCGACTACTTGGAAGAAGAGTACAGAAAGGTATTTCCGGAAGAAGAGGAGAATGCGACTTATGAAAACAAACTGATTAAGGCTAGATAAGTTGTCGGCTTTGATTAAGTGTGAAGAAGAGCTCCGTAGCGGAAATCAGGAGTTTGCCACAGCGGCAGCTTCTACCAGGATAGAGGAAATGGCGGAAGAGCTTACGGAATTGAAGATTTTTATGAGGACTTTCGCCTGCATATGGAAGACTTTAGATGAACTTACGGAGTAGAAGATGGCTTTTTAGTGGAAGAAAAAGGAACTGCAGGGAAGAAAGGGGTTTGTAATTACAGGCTATGAGGGCAATGCTCGCGTTCTCCGCATTCCGAGTACTTTGGAAAAACGCGTCCGAGAGAAGCTTCCGGTAGTGGAAATTGCAGCTCATGCCTTTGACGGAAGAGGAGTTTGGAAAGGTGGAACTCCGAAAATCCATTCGCACACTCAGGGCTTTTTCCTTTTTAACTGTAAGAACTCTCAGAAATTCTTTCTTTGGGACAGTGTGAGGACTATTATGACGGTTCTCTTCGCCAGTGTCATTGCTTTATCGCATATCTCTGTTCATTTTGAAAAAGATGGCAATTTCCAAATCGTTCGCGATATCCTGGGAGACAGTGACAGACGCTTGCAGTTTCACTTGTATCTAAAAGGCGAGGAAGAGCTTTCCCTGCTTTTTCCCAGTTATGTTGATCGGGTACGAGAAGACACCATTGCCAGAGCAAATTCATGATACGATTGACGGTTGCGGCTATAGCTATCGTCAGACAGTGGGGAGAGCCCGCATTGATCTTAGACTTTATGACAAGCTTTTTGAAAGGGTGATTCATGATGCGAAAGGAGCCGCTGTCTATATTGCGCTGGGAAGACTGCGCTATCCCTGGAACTTTTGGACAAGGCAAAGGAAGATCATCTTCGCTTTTGCGGAAGAAGACAGCTTTGCTTTAAGACAGCTTTTGCTGATTGCGAGACGGAGTGGGTGGAATTTTTATATGAGCCTGCGGCTTTTTCCGAAAGCGGGAGTAAAGACTGCTCTGGAGCTTTTGGCTCAATATGGGAATGCGGAACTCACGGCAAGATTTTTGGATTACCAAGAGCGATATTTAAAAAGGAGAGAGAAAAGGTGTTCTTGACCCGACAGTTTATAAATCGGAGAAAGATGGAAGAGAGAAAACAAACAGCGCAAGGGGCACTGAATAACCTTGGGCTTAGGATTTTAAATCAGGCAAAATAGAACTTAGCTTATCCATGCGTTATCTTGGTCGGGCTTTGGATAAGCTTTCCTCAAATGGATTTCACACAAGACGGATGGAACAGAGGAGAAAAACTCGTTTCATCCCGAGTTTGTATTTCAACTTTATGTGGAAAAGCCCAAAAGCTGTATCGATTGTATATGCACAGTCTTGCATTGCCTTTTTCGCCATATGTTTAAAACGGAGGAAAGGGAAAGAAGAGCTGTGGAATCTGGCAACAGGATATTCATGTGGAATATGTACTGGATTCTATGGATATGAGAGCTTTATCGTCCGGGCTTATCCTTTCGGGAGTCTTACTTTTCAAAAACTGGAAAAAGAAGTGAAAGCTAAGTGCGGAGCGTATTTATGCCTATCTTTCAGAACAAAATTTAAGCTTATTCGGAAAAGGAACGCTGGAGCAGGAGTTTGTAAGGATGATCACTGCTTTTGTGAGAGCTCGGAGAGGAAGAAGGGAAAGTCCGGACAGAAGAAATGGAGAGTTCAAGCCGGGAGAGTAGAGACGGAGAACCCCGGGGAAGAGAGAACAGAAAGAGACGGAGAGTTCCGAAAGGAGAGGAAGAAAGGGAGGAGAGCTTCGAGGGGAAAAAGGATGGAGAAAGAATGATGGCAGTAGAAGCCCAAATAATGAAAATCTGAAATCACAAAAGAGAAGGAGACAGCCAATCTGAGAGGTAAAAGACGAAGAAGGGATTGAGAAAAGAGGAGAATGCAGCCTGAAAGGCTCCGGAGATTCTGAAGTACGGAAGAGGAAAAAGCAGAGATCCGAGCGGAAGCCGGGGAATGAGAATCGGACGAAAGAAGAGAAAGGCGTGAGGAACTGGACAGGGATTGGGAAGATATCAGAGAAACGCACGGAAGAGGAGATGAAGGAGAGGAATAGGAAAAGGAGAAATACTCTCTGGGTTTCTTCGGTTAGAGCATAAAAGCTATACGTCTTTTTCGGGAATTTCTTCGAAAATTTTCCGTGGACAGAGAGGAGCTGAAAACCGATCCGGAATCCTTTGACTACGGCTGTTATTGTTTTGACTTTCTCCAGTACGGCAATATGCCGCTTATTGAAGAAAATGAGTATCGCGAGAAGCGAAAAGATTCCGGAACTTGTCATCGCAATCGATACTTATTCCACCAAAGGAGAGATGGTAAAGCACTTTTGGAGGAGACGCTGGCTATCTTAGAGGATAAAGATGCGCTCTTTAGTAAGTGTCAGTGCATATCCTGGAGTGTGATGATAGAATTCGAGGATATCTTGATTGAAAATGCGGAAGAAATGGAGCGATATCGGAAAGTTTCGAGGTGAACAGCGGCTATGGAACTGATTTTCGTCCAGTTTTTCACTATATAGAGGATTTGCGGAAGGAGTTGAAGGAATTAAAAGCCCTCCTCTACTTTACGGACAGGAGAGGAAGATATCCTAACATGCGCCAAACTATACAGGCTTTGTTTTCCGAAAGGGGAAAGATATTGACGATGAAAATGCCCTGTTCTGGGTGATGAAACCATATATTTAGACTAAGCATTTTTGCGGGAAGAATAAGGCGCTTATATCAATTTTCAATGGAGTAGGAGAAAATGAACATACAAGAAGCAAAAGAAGAAATAAAAAGGACCGTTGAGGCCTATCATAAGAGAGATGAGGACAGGCTATAAGATTCCGGTAGAAAAGCAAAGACCTCTTTTTCTTATGGGACCTCCTGAATCAGGAAAACAGCAATCGTGGAACAGGTGGCGGAGGAACTCGGTATCAACCTAATTTCCTGTACAATCACGCACCATACGCGAGACAGTCTGCCATCGGTCTTCCTTTCATTTCCCGGAAAATCTATGGGGAGAAGGAGTATTCGGTAACAGAGTATACGATGTCCGAAAATTGTGGCATCGGTCTATGAACAGATTGAACGGACCGGATGAAGAGGAATCCCTTTTCTTGGATGAAATTAATGCGGTTTCGAAACCTTATCTCCGACCATGCTGCAGTTTTTGCAGCACGAAACTTTCGGCATGCATCGTGTTCCGGAGGGATTTATCATTGCGACAGCCGGAAATCCTTCCGAATTTAATAAGTCTGTACAGGATTTTGATAGTGCAACTGGATAGACTCAGAAAAATAGATATTGAAGAGGACTTTCAAAGCTTTAAGACTTTGCGCTATCGGGCGGAATTCATAGTGCTATTACCTCGTATTTAGAGATTAAGAAGGATCGATTTTGCTTGTAGAAGCAGGGATATCGAGGGAAAGCGATAGTGGCATGACAGCCCGTTCCTGGAGGATCTATCGAAGCTCTTACAGGTTTATGAAGAATTGCATTATCCTCTGGAAAAAGAGCTTTTGGAATACCTTGCAGACCCGGAGGTGGCGGAGGACTTACGCTATGCTCATAGTCTTCTCTGGGAAATATAGAGAAATCTATCATGTCTCTGATATCCTGGCGGAGTGGAGGAAGGAAAGCAGACCCTTCCTGGAAGCTCCTTGATGAAAAATTGAGCCTTCTTTTCTCTTTTAACGGATGCACTGCAAAAACAGTTTTAGGAACTATGGGAAAAGAGAAGGAACTGTTTTCCCGTATATTCCAATCTTGAAAAATACCAAGGAGGATCGGCAGAAATTCCTGTGTCTCAAGCGTTGGAAGAGGATAGAAGAGACAGCGGAAGAGGAATGGCGAGTTTAAAAGAGGAGAATGCTGTCCAAGAAAGAAGAGAGCATCCGCTTGCATCATGCAAATGCTCGGCATGTTTAACGCATCCTGAAGGAGGAAATATCCATGAAGGATGAAATGCAGGGAGACAATGAGGCGGCTCCTTCCTCAAAGAATGTTTTAGGAAAAAGGAGGAAGAGAGACAGGAGGAAACCGAAAAACCGGTGAAATGCTCAGCAATGCTTTTGAATTTTCTCGGCAATACCTTCGGAGAAGGGCAAGAGCTTCTGCTGTTCCTGTCAGAAATCAGTAAGAGCGTTATGCCCTGGGTTTCTTTCCGATATCGGAAATGAAACGTATTCCGCTATGACCAATATTTGCTCTTTGAAGGATAAGCAGAAGTTATTACAGGAGGAAGCTGAGCAGGCTTTAGGAACTAGATTCCCAAGCTGATTTTTGTCTTCCGAGAAAAGGGGCGGAAAAGCTATGAAAAAGACTGTAAGGTCATTGAAAATCGTCATTTCGAAGAGCTCGAAATGACGATTTTTGTCTTTAGTACGTATAGCCTTCAAGGCGTACAAGCTCTCTGTTTTCTTCCCTTACTTTTTATTCTCCGCATTTCGCTTCTTTTGCATCATAACAAAGGCAAAAGCTGTAAGAGAAAGGAGGAAGAAGCTGAGATAAGATATACAGCACTGCTATCGGATGTTTTGGTCCATCCTCTTCCCTGATGGGGTACTTTTTCCGCTCTATCTGCTCCAAGTACCTGAGGGGCGAGCTTTGTTTCGCCGGAGGAAGGGAGTTCTGTCCGCCCTAAAACCTCACCGGGAGTTTCTACAGAGGGGGGAGTTGTGCCACCGGCAGGAGGTGTTTCTACTACTCTTGGAGGAGTACTTCCGCCAACGCCGGGATTTCCGGGAGTATTACCGCCTCTCCCCGGGATAGGAGGAGTGCCTCCGTTACCACTGGGAGGTTAGGAGTATTCTCAGCTCCGCCGGGAGTGGGAGGACTGTCATTTCCTTTGGCGGATCCGGGTATTTTTCTTCTTCCGGAGGAGTATTACTGTGTTTGTTATGATGAAGCCACGTCCGGAATCCAAAAGATTCTCATAGCAGGTCGTAGCCTTCTACTTTACTCTTCACTTGGTACTCTATTTTTCTCCGTTCTTTTTCTTTCAGTACAAAGAAATTGTGTTGCCAATCGTTTGCGGCATTTAAAGTAGCTGAGTCAAGGTGTGAATCATTTCCCCTCCGCTCTTACTAGGAATAGCCCTGCCAAACCATAAGCACGGAGAAAAGAAAAAGCTAAAATTCTCTTTTTGCGTTCAAAGTCAATTACCTCCATGAAATATAATTGCAAAAATCTATTGTCTACATTTAACACAGATTTTAAGATTCGACAAGCAAGTTATAGAATTTTTAGCAATAAAATAAAAAGTTGATTTTAGAGAATAAAAAAACAGAGGCACAGCAGCATCTCTAAGCCTGGTCTTACCTAGCAACCTCTGTCATTAGATTTGTTTTTAGCACGCTTTCAAATGGATGTCAACAAGAGTATTCAAAGCTTGTTCCCATTTTATTCAAAGCTTGTTCCCATATTCAAAAGCTTGTTCCCATTTTTAGACCTTGCTACTACGGAAAAATTTAAAAAGGCTTATTCTTCCTCCACAATCTCTGCCTTAAATACCATGATGGTATCCGCATCGGAACAGACAAAATTCTGCTGTTCCTTCTTCTTCGGGAATCTTTCCACCATAGCGTAATATATCAATATAGGGAAAGGCGCAGTGCATAGCCATGGGGCAAAGCTCTCCCCGTTCTGTATCAAAGTCAAAAGTCTGGCCTATATGATGCCCTCTATGGCAACCCATCTTTCCTCTTCTGTCCGTAACCGTTAATTTGATTCTTGGTCTCTTTCCCATAGCGCCCTACCTACTCCTTCTCAACAAAAATGTATATAAAACTGCATCTAAACAGCTTGGTTTATCTTCTTTATATTATGACAAAGAAAGAAAAAGGCTAGGAAAAGAAGCTGATGGGTAGTAATGTTGCGCTGTCAATCAGTTTTTGAAAAAACGGTAAATTGCAAACACTACATCAGTTGGATATTTCCGAAGAATACTATAATAGTCTTGACACCATTTTCATGCTGACCGGCCTTGGCATAGGCTCTAGAGGACTAACTGCAGTAATATCCTTCTTATTTTTTCATTAATAAAGGACAATGTTCAGGTTTCCATTTTTCGTATTCAGCCAAAAATACATCTGATACAGATTCAACTCCCTGTTCCTTTATTCTTTCCAAAAGCCATTCCTCTGTCTTATCAATACTATCCAAAGCCTGAGCTTGAATTGTTCCATCCGTAATCAGAGGATATCTGGGTTTTCTTCCCCGACATTACTACGATTAGCTGTCCGTTCTGCTCCAGTACCGCTTGCTTAACGTTTCGAATACTATAGATATTATTGCTTCGTAACCAACATAATTTCGTGAGCAGTAAGCCTGCGCTTTCTACAGCCTCTGTATCCAGTTTTCCCTCTGCTAATCAACAAACTCAGCTCCCCATCTATAGCTTTTTGAAAACATTATTGGTTTTTAACCATCTTAAGCTCAAAAACAAGGCAAAACCAAATCAATAAAAATAATAAAATATGTAAAAGCCCTATGTTCTCATTATATATCATACACTGATAATGCCACCAAGAACGTAATTCTGTACTTGGTCGCTGGCAGAAGAAGGCTAAATTTCCTTTTCCGGTAAAATTTGATGACCATTACAATGGACAAAAAGTCCCAATGCCAATTTAATGGCAATATTTATATAAGACACAATCATCTACTTATCCTCCAAATTACATCAATACTTTATGACCCTTTAATTCTGCATATTACTTTGAGATACTATTCTCTACTTCTCACATCTAATTTCTATCTGAGGATTATACAGATCCATTTTTTCCAAAAGTACATTTCCATCCACAGAAATAATACGGTAAAACTGATCTTCTTTGGTCTTAATAATCGCTCCATCTCTTGCCGCCTGGGTATTGATATACAAGTCCGTTTTATCTTCATCCAATAGAACAGATACCTGCTCAATCACTCTTAGAGCAGTGCTGTATTGATCATCAATTCTTTTATGGCTTTTGATAGTTATTAATATGTACAGCAATTGTCACAAGCACCAAAAAGTAAAAGCAATTAGGATAACTCTCTATACTTAGTGGTTTTGTCTCGAAAAGACATAATAAGTGCAAACAACAATAGAAGTACAACGGCTGCGAAAAATATTTGCAGCCAGTTGGTCGCTTCTATCCTACTTAATAGATATTCATAGGAATAAAATTTCATGTCATTATACCCTCCCGCATAGCCTCGATTACAGCCTTAACATTCTTGCAGCTCTGCTCTGCCTGTGCTGCGATATCCGGTCCTGCAACTTCTCCTGTAGCAGGATCTACCAGGGAATCTGTCCGAAGAAAAAACCCAATTTCCTACAACATAGCCCTGAGAATAAGGTCCGATGGCTACTGGTGCATTTGTTGTTGATACGTTTTCATTGTATATCTCCTTTTCTGTAGAAAACAATTGAACATCTTTTGATATTATCGCAAAATCTTGTATAAAAATACAAGAAATACTCATCGGCTTATCCGTAATTTTTCCCAGAAAATGCCAAAATCTATGATGAGATGGAGGCAAAGGTAAAAGGTGTATAGTGCAGAAATTGGGAGACTGCAGAAATGGAAGGAGATGGATAAGAGTTATCAAAACCGATGACGAATGCCATTGTCACAAGACCTATGAAGATGGAAGGATTGACCATATGAACATAAGAAAAAGCATGATTTTAAGCCATTTCCTAGTGGTTAAGGTTTAAAAACGTGCTTTAAGTTTTTGCATATCGAGGTGACAAGATTCGAACTTGCGACCCCTGGTCCCCAAAACCAGGTGCTCTACCAAACTGAGCCACACCTCGAGAAGTTTCTCGATTTTTGGCGAAAAACTTACTGATTAACTATACAGAGAGGCCATTCCTTGTCAAGAAAAAATTGATTGACTTTTGGCCTCAACTAGCCTATAGTGTTCTAGCTGAGCAAAAAGCTCGTCTTTCTTTATGTATACCTATAAGCAGGGGTGGTCACATAAGAAGGAGAAAAAATAGGAAAGGAGACCAAAAATGCAACATTTAGCAGCTCGTTAGAAAGGGCAGGAAACTTCCAAGAAGAAGTCTACAGCCTGCTCTTCAGAAAGGATTCAACTCCTTAAAGAGAACGCTACTGAACAGCGCTCCACAGAAGCGAGGTGTATGTACAGCAGTTAAGACTGCTACACCGAAGAAAGCCGAACTCAGCTCTTCGTAAGATCACTGAGTTCGTCTTTCCAACGGAATCAGTTACATCTTACATTCCCGAGAAGGACACAATCTTCAGGAGCACTCCGTTGTTATGATTCGTGGTGGCCGTGTTAAGATTTACCCAGTACAAGATACCATATCATCCGTGGAACACTGGATACCGCAGGCGTAGCAAACCGCATGCAGAGCTCGTTCCAGAGTACGGTGCAAAAGAGCCTAAGGCAAAGAAAGCTCAAGTAGTTGAAGAGCAGCGTCGTATAGCAACGACAGCGTAAAACATGGATTTTAGACATGGTTATGACGGAAGCATTTGGTCACAATTTCTTTTTCAATAAAGTAGATGTGTCCAATTCACATGAACTCAAACGGATTAAACCGAAAGAGAGTACCGTAGATCTAAATGCAATATTTAAGGAGAGTAACGTGCCACGTAAAGGACATACTCTACACAGAGACGTGCTTGCAGACCCGATTTACAATTCCAAGCTTGTGACAAAGCTGGTAAACTCCATCATGTTGGATGGAAAAAGGGCGTAGCACAAAAATCGTTTATGGTGCATTTGAGCGAGTAACCGCTAAGGCGGAGAAAGATGCACTGGAAGTATTTGATGAGGCTATGAACAACATCATGCCTGTACTTGAAGTAAAGGCAAAGAGAGTTGGAGGAGCAACTTATCAGGTACCTATGGAAGTAAAGCCGGAAAGACGCCAGACTTTGGCTCTTCGTTGGCTGACAGAGTTCTCCAGAAAGCGTTCTGAGAAGACACAGGCTGAGAGACTTGCAAATGAAATTATGGATGCGGCAAACAATACGGGTGCTGCAGTAAAGCGTAAAGAGGAGATGCATAGAATGGCTGAGGCTAATAAGGCATTTGCTCATTACAGATTCTAATAGGAGGAAAAGAGCATTGGCTGAAAGACAGTATTCCCTTGAGCATACAAGAAATATTGGTATTATGGCGCATATCGACGCTGGAAAAGACTACTCTTACGAGCGTATCCTCTTTTACACCGGTGTAAATCATAAGATCGGTGAGACACACGGTAGTGCCACCATGGACTGGATGGTGCAGGAGCAGGAAAGGAGGTATCACGATTACCTCTGCTGCAACGACCTGCCACTGGACACCGGAGAAAGAACACAGAAGATTCCGGGTGCACCGGAGTATAGAATCAACATCATTGATACCCCAGGACACGTGAGACTTCACAGTGGAGGTGAGCGTTCTCTCCGTGTACTGGACGGCGCAGTAGGGTGTCTTCGATGCGAAGAGCGGAGTTGAGCCGCAGTCTGAGAACGTATGGCGTCAGGCGACACCTATCATGTACCGCGTATCGCTTTTATCAATAAGATGGATGTAGTGGGAGCGGTTCTTCCACTCCGTACAGACTATCGTGGACCGTTTGGGCAAGAACTGTATTGTACTCAGGTTCCGATGGGAAGAGAAGATACCTTTGTAGGAGTAATCGATCTCTTCGAGATGAGAGCCACTTTCTATAAGGGATGATAAGGGCGAGGTGATTGAGATTACCGAGGTGCCGGATGAGTGCAAGGATCTTGCAGAAGAGTATAGAGAAAAGCTCGTAGAAAGGCATCTCTGAACTTGATGACGACCTTATGGAAGTATCTCGAGGAGAGACACCGACCGAGGAGGAACTGAAGAAGGCGCTTCGTAAGGGAACCATCGAAGGAAAACGCAATTCCCCTGCCTTTGCGGTACTGCACTATCGTAACAAAGGTGTTCAGAAGCTTCTGGATGCAGTTATCGACTTCTTACCGGCTCCGACCGATATCCCGGATATTCAGGGTACCGACATGGACGGAGAACTGGATATGACCGTCTTCCGACTCTGCACCGTTTGCAGCACTCGCATTTAAGATTATGACGGACCCCTTCGTAGGAAAGCTCAGCTTATTTCCGTGTATATTCCGGTACCTTAAAGACCGGTTCTTATGTACTGAATTCTACGAAGAACAAGAAGGAAAGAGTCGGCCGTCTTCTTCAGATGCACGCAAACAAGCGTCAGAACTGGACGAAGTGTTCTCCGGTGATATTGCCGCAGCAGTAGGTTTTAAGCTTACTTCTACCGGTGATACTATCTGCGACGAGCAGCATCCGATTATTCTGGAATCCATGGAGTTCCGGAGCCGTTATCTCCGTTGCTATTGAGCCGAAGACGAAGGTTTCTCAGGGAAAAGATGAGTGATGCTCTGCTAAGCTTGCAGGAAAGAGGATCCCACATTCCGTGTAAGAACCAATGAGAAACAGGACAGACAATCATTTCCGGAATGGGTGAGTTACACCTGGAAATCATTGTTGACCGTCTTCTTCGTGAGTTTAAAGGTAGAGGCAAATGTGAGGTGCACCGGAGGTTGCTTACAAAAGAGACCTTTACTAAAGCCTGTCGATGTGGAAGGTAAGTATATCCACCAGTCCGGCGGTTCCGGTATGTACGGACACTGTAGGTTAAGTTTGAGCCGATGGATCGGAACGCGGAAGAGACTTTCAAGTTCCAGTCTACGGTTGTCGGCGGTTCGATTCCGAAGAATATATCCCTGCTATTGAAAAGGGTATTCGTGAGGGCTGCCAACTCCGGGTGTCCTTGCAGGTTTCCCGGTTCTCGGCGTCAGTGCAAAACGTTTACGACGGATCGTACCATGAAGTCGACTCCAACGAGCGTGCCTTCGAGTTTGCCGGTTCCATTGCCTTCAAGAACGCTATGCAGAAGGCGGATCCGATTCTTCTTGAGCCGATTATGAAGGTCGAGATTACAACACCGGAAGAGTACATGGGTAATGTTATCGGAGATGTAAACTCTCGTAGAGGTAAGATTGACAGCATGGAGGATATCCCGTCCGGAAAGCAGATTAACGCTTATGTTCCTCTGGCGGAAATGTTCGGCTATGCAACCGACTTCGTTCCAAGACGCGAGGGTAGAGCAAACTACTCCATGTTCTTTGAAAGATACGAGAAGTGCCGAAAGAACATTCAGGAGAAGGTACTTTGCGGACGCAAAGAAGTAAGCAAATCGCTTGCTTAATGCATAAACCGATGATAAAAATCGCGAACACTGGGTTCCTTTTTCAAGAACTTGATGACTGCAGCTCGCATGCTATGCATGCGTCGGTGCTTTGGCATGATTTTTGTTGTATTACATTTATTAGGAGGGTATTGAAATGGCAAAAAGCGCATTTTGAGCGAACCAAACCACACTGTAACATCGGACCTATCGGACACGTTGACCACGGTAAGACAACTCTTACGCTGCTATTACCAGGGTTCTTGCTGATCGTGTAGCTGGTAACACAGCAACTGATTTTGCTAATATCGATAAGGCTCCGGAAGAGAGAGAAAGAGGAATCACCATCAACACCGCTCACGTTGAGTATGAGACTGAAAAGACACTATGCTCACGTTGACTGCCCAGGCCACGCTGACTATGTTAAGAACATGATTACCGGTGCTGCACAGATGGATGGAGCTATCCTTGTAGTAGCTGCTACCGATGGTGTTATGCGTGCAGACAAGAGACATATCCTTCTTGCTCGTCAGGTAGGTGTCCTGCTATCGTTGTATTTCCTGAACAAGTGTGATATGGTTGACGATCCTGAGCTTTTGAGCTCGTTGAGATGGAAGTTAGAGAGCTTCTTTCCGAGTATGAGTTCCCGGGAGATGACATCCCTGTAATCAAGGGTTCCGCATTAAAAGGGCTCTTGAGGATCCGAAGTCCGAGTGGGGCGATAAGATCATGGAACTGATGGATGCAGTAGACAGCTATATTCCTGAGCCCTGCTCTGTGAGACTGATAAGCCGTTCCTTATGCCTGTTGAGGATATCTTCACTATTACAGGCCGTGGAACCGTTGCTACAGGTAGAGTAGAGCGTGGTGTTCTTCATGTATCCGATGAAGTTGAAATCGTTGGTATCAATGAAGAGACTCAGAAGTCTGTTATTACCGGAATTGAGATGTTCCGTAAGCAGCTTGATGAGGCTATGGCAGGTGATAACGTTGGTCTTCTTCGTGGTATCAACCGTGATCAGATTGAAAGAGGACAGGGTTATTTTGTAAGCCGGGTTCTGTAAAGTGCCACGAAAAGTTTACCGCTCAGGTTTTACGTATTAACAAAAGGATGAAGGTGGACGTCATACTCCTTTCTTCACAAACTATCGTCCGCAGTTCTATTTCAGAACAACTGACGTTACCGGTGTCTGCATGTTACCGGATGGTGTGAGAGATGGTTATGCCCGGCGATAACACTGAGATGGAAGTTGATTTGATTCATCCGATCGCTATGGAAGAGGGACTTCGTTTCGCTATCCGTGAGGGTGGAAGAACTGTAGGTTCCGGAAGAGTTGTTAAGATTCTGAGTAATTCTACATGAGTCTTTTTGAAAGGTGCTGCCTTGTCAGGCAGCACTTTTTCTTTTAAAAATATTTTTAGTGCATAGGACAAAAATGTGTTGATGTAAACCGCTCTATCTTTCCGACATTTCAGGGTTTTAGGGGGCTATAGGACAAAATGGTATTCAAAAACGATATTATGGAAATCATAGCCATATAGGACGAATTCATAGCCATATAGGACGTATTCTTGACATTGTGCTTTCTGCTTTCACTATGGTACAATGAAAAATAAAAATAAATATTAGAAAGGGGCAGGTGGAGTTAAATGCAAGGATTTAAAGAAGTGATGGAAAAATTGCAAGAGCAGAATATCGAGGTGCAACATGTAGAGCACGAAGCTGCCTTTACGATGGAGGATGCCGACAGAGTGATAGAGGGCATTCCGGGGTTAGAACCAAAACTTTGTTTTTTGATGAATAAGAAGAAAACAAAGTTTTGTTTATTAATTATGGATGAAGATAAGCGCTTGGATATGAGTGCCTTTAAAGACTTAGTGGATGACCGTCAGCTGAAAATGGCATCGGAGGAAATGTTGTATGAAATTGGGGTTGCAGCCCGGAGTTGTTTCCCTTTTCGGTCTTTTTAAACAACAAGGATAAGGATGTGGAGGTCTTCGTGGATAAGGATATTGCAGAAGAGAAGAGAATGAGCTTTCATCCGAACACGAATGAAAAACAATCTTCATAAAGAGCCTGACTTATATTCTTTTCTGGAAAAAAATAGATCATCCGGCGAAAATTGTGTTGTTGTAATGGGATTTTTTAGACCTAAAGAGACATGGATTAAATCTCGATCTTATTTTTAATAAAAATGTTTTATGAACAGGGGTGCGGCTATGTGAGTTATAGTCGTTAATAATAAAAGACAGAGGTAAAAACTCTACTGTCTTTTTATGTTCTTAAAATTCAAAAATAGTTTATGCTAAAAATCATAACGGTTTACTCCAATTAATCCAGGTTTCCAAAATCCACTCCAAACGTTTTAAAATGGGATTCAATATTTCTTTTGCTTCAAAAAGAACATTGACAGTTTCTTGAATTTTTTTTGCTCAGTTAAACGAAATGTCGGAATGGAAACACTGATGGCTGCAATGGGAGCATTGTGATAATTCAGAGAAACAGCAATACAATTAATCATTTGATTTGTTTCTTCACGTTCCATAGCGTAACCACGCTCTCGGTTACAACTAATTCATTTAAAAGTGCATCAATATTTGTGATAGTGTTTTTGAGTATAGATTTTAGAGTAGTGGGAAACATATTGCGAATCTCGTCATCAGACTTATAGGCTAAAAAGAGCTCTTCCCAGACTAGTGCAATATAGTGGAAGTTGTTTACCGACAGAGGATATTAGCCTAATTGGCTGTGAAGATTCCACTTTAGCTATATATAGGATCATATTTCTTGATTGAATTCCTAATTGACATGTCTCATCACAAATAGATGAGATTTTTCCATTTCTTGTTTAATAAACTGTAACGAGGTTTGATGATTATTATAAGAAATACCGACCGTGTAGGTAGCGACACCAATAAAATATCGCAAAGTTTCCGATTGCATATAAATAAAAATTACGAGAACGCATAGTATGAACAAGAGGCATAATGTTGCTTTTAGGAGCTTCCAACGCTTTTGAAAGTTCGGTAAGGGTCATTCCGCTTTCGGAATTAGAAAGTAGCTCCAGGATGTCTAGTACGCGTTCGGTAGGGCGATGTTCTGTGGTTGCCAATGTTTAATCTCCTTTATATCACGATGTGCTGCCCAAATTATAGCAGATAAGGATTTGATGTGCTACCGTATTATGCCTAATTTTGCTTTCTTGGTTAGTGCAAAATAAACAAAAAAATAGTATATAAAATAAAAATTCTATTGACAAAATACATGCAGTAATAATAATCTATTCCCATAAGTATGTAATTACATACCGCGTACGTAAATAAGAACTATATGTTGAGCCTACAGAAATTACAAATCAAAGGAGACAAAGTTATGATTATGAAATTTTTGAAACGAGTGCCGGCAGGAATGATGATAGTTCCTCTTCTAATTGGTGCATTTTTAAATACCTTTTTGCTGCGTCTGTTACAGATTGGATCACTTACAACTGCGACATTTTCCAATGCCGGCGCAGCTACTGCGATGGGCATTCAGCTGGTTTGTCTTGGAACGACTCTAAGATTTAAAGAAATAGGTAGTGTTATAAAGCGTGGTGGAGTATTGTTGATTGCAAAGTTTGCGATTGGTTCAGCTGATAGGAAATTGTGGTTGGAAAAAGTCTTTGGAACCAATGGATTCTTAGGACTATCGGCTCTTTCCATTATTTGTGCGGTTACAAACAGTAACGGATCAGTCTATCTTTCCTGATGCAGGAATATGGAGATGAAATTGATTGCGGGGCAATGGCACTACTTGCATTAAATGATGGTCCATTCTTTACGCTTGTAGCTATGGGGGCATCGGACTTGCGAATATTCCGTTTATGTCCATTATTGCAGCCATCACACCGATTATTATCGGAAATGATTTTTGAGCAACATTGATGAATCTTTTTCAAAATTTGTAGCTCCGGCAGGACCGATTATGATTCCGTTTGTAGGACTGACACTTGGAGCTGGAATTAATCTTTCTGCAGTTGTAAAGGGGGACCTTCCGGTGTTCTTTTTGGGATTGATAACTCTATTTATTGGTGGGACGTTTATTTCCTCTGTGATCGTAAAATATCAAAGCGTCCCGGATATGCAGGATGGGCTGTTGCCACAACAGCGGGAAATGCTGTTGCAGTACCGGCTGTAGTAGGCTTGGCAGATCAGAGCCTTGCGGCATTTGTACCACAGGCAACGGCACAGGTTGCAGCTTCTGTTGTAATTACTGCCATTCTTGCGCCAATTATGACCAACTGGTGGGCAAACAAGTACGGTTGTCCAAAGCAGGATAGAAGTGTATAGAAAATAGAGTCGGTCATGAGATTTTGTATTAAAAGGAATATGTTCTATATTGGAAGCGTGGTAAAAAAAGGAATTCATTATTTTATAAGTTGACAGGAGAGGAATAATATGGCTGAGAAGATAAATGCAGCAATCATTGATCAGAAAGATACGGTTGTTGTAGCAATTGAAAAAAATCAATGCGGGAGAAACTGTGACTTGGAGGGACTGTTTCGGTAATGAGCAACATATTGTGGCGAAAACAGATGTGCCGATTTTTCATAAAATTGCTATAACCGATATGCCAAAAGGTAGTGAAGTTGTGAAATATGGTGAGCATATAGGACTTGCTGCTTTGCGATATTCACGTGGGTGAGCATGTACACGTTCATAACGTTCAGAATCATAGAGAACAGTTGTAGAGCATAAGGAATAAAGAATTTAGGAGGAAATTTTTATGAATAAAATGACATTTTGGGGATATAAAAGACCGGATGGAAGAGTTGGAATCAGAAATAAAATTTTGATTTTACCGGCTAGTGTTTGTAGCTTCGGATACGACTCAGAATTATAGCTTCACAGGTTGAGTCTGCAGTTACATTCAATAACCAGAATGGATGTTCTCAAGTACCTTCCGACCAGCAATTCACCATGGATGTTATGGCGGGATATGCAGCGAATCCCAATGTTTATGGTACAATTGTAATCTCTCTCGGATGCGAGAATTGTCAGATGGACCTTGTACTGGAAGCTATTAAGGAAAGAACAAACAAACCGATTCGCCATTTTATTATTCAGGAAAAATGGTGGCACTATTTCGACGATTGAGAAGGCGGTTCGGGCAGCAAAAAGAAATGTCTCAAGAGGCTTCCCTTCTGCATAGGAAGAATTTGACTTTTCAGAGTTGATTATCGGTACGGAGTGCGGAGGATCGGATCCGACATCCGGACTTGCTGCAAACGTTGTAATTGGAGAAATGAGTGATCGTATGGTTGCACTCGGTGGAGCATCCATTCTTTCGGAGACTACAGAGTTTATTGGCGGAGAACATATCCTTGCTAAGAGAGGAAAAACAAAAGAAATTAGCGATCGGATATATGAAATTGTTCATAACTACGAGAAGGCAATTAAATTAGTGGGACATGATGTTAGGGAGGGAAATCCCTCTCCCGGAAATATGGCGGGTGGTTTGACTACATTGGAGGAAAAGTCACTGGGATGCATCCACAAGGGGGGACACGCTGAAATTTCTGCAGTCTATGATTATGCGAAGCCGGTGGAACCGAAGAAGGGCTTGTTATCATGGATACACCGGTAATGATCCTTCATCTGTAGCCGGAATGGTTGCCGGAGGATGTCAGATAGTGGTATTTTCGACAGGACGGGGTACTCTGACGGGAAATCCTCTTGTACCGGTTATCAAAAATTACGGGAAATAAGGTTACTTTGCAAATATGTCTGATAATATTGATATTGATGCCAGTCCATATATTTACGGTACGAAAACTTTGTCTGAACTTGGGAGATGAACTGATGAACGAGATTAAAGAAGTTGCAGACGGTAAGTTGACAAAGGCTGAGTCTTTGGGATATACAGAGATGGCCATTGCAAGAGTATGTAATTATATGTAAAACAACTTTATTTCTGAGAGGCGAAAAATGCGGTATATCAGAGCTAAAGATAGAAATGGAATAATTCATTTGGGTGTAATGGAGAAAGAGAGTTCTGTCTATTTCTTGGATGAACTTTTTCCGGAATTAAAAGACAAAACGCTGGTTGATTTTTTTTGCATGGTAAATGGAGATGTAAAATTTAGCGAAAGGAGTTGATTAGTAATAAAACCGGGCAGTCCCATCCCTTGGATGGGCTCCGGTTGTGTTCACCGTACGAACATTCTGTTCATGACATCCTGTGTGTCGGGCTAAATTATAGAGAACACCTGGAAGAAACTATGGAGCATATGGCGGGAGTGATTTCTGAACAGACTTCTCAAACAGTTTATTTTGGAAAAAGAGCGAATCGAATTCTTGGACCGGAAGAGCAAGTTCATGGACGAAGTGATTTAGATGAGAAGATAGACTATGAGGTGGAACTTGCCGTTCTCATTGGTAGGGGAAGGAAAAATATATCTGAAGCGAAGCGGAAGAATATATTTTGGATATTCCGTATTTAATGATTTTTCATCAAGAACTTTACAAAACAAATCACGGACAATGGTTGATTGGAAAAAGCTTAGATGATTATAGCTGTATGGGGCCTGTGATAGTTGATCGACAGGAGCTGTCCATGCCTTTGGAGTTGAATATCAGAAGCTATGTTAATGGTGAACTTAGACAAAAACTCTAATACAAAAATATGATAAAAAAAGATTCCGGCATTAATTGCAGAGTTATCAAGAGGAATTACATCTGGTGCCGGGAGATATTATTGCGACAGGGAACACCGTCTGGTGTGGGTATGGGATTTGAACCGCCACGATTCCTGAAAAAGGAGACAAGGTAATCTGTGAAATAGAAAAAAATAGGAACGCTGACAAATTACATTGTCTAATTAGAAGAGAAAGAAGGAGTGTTTATGTGTAAAATTGTTACTCCGGTAGTAACTGCTTTTGGATCAAAAATGAAAAACCGGATTATGAAATGAACAAGAAAGATTATTGACTTCTTAATTGATGGAGGTGGATGGGATTCTCGTTCTAGGCTCCTCAGGAGAATTTACGGGTCTTACCAAACAAGAGAAGCAGGATTTTCTCAAAGTTCTATATTGATTATGTTGCAGGTCGAACGAAACTTTATGCCGGTACCGGTAGTCTGAATTTCGAAGATACAGTAGCACTGTCCAATGAAGCTATTGAGATGGGATATGAGGGGGCGATGGTTATCGGACCCTGCTATTATGCTCTTGATCAGGAAAAAATTTTCATCTACTATGATAAGCTTGCCAAAGCTGTAAAAAGGGAAATTTGTACATTTATAATTTTCCTGCAAGAACCGGTCATTCTATTAACCCAGGACACGTTAAAGAAAGCTTGTAGAACTGAACCCCAATATCAGAGGGACTCAAGGATTCCGTTTCGAACCGGGACATACAAATCTTTTGATGCTTGCGGTAGAAGGCCATGAGTTTGAAAATGTTCTCCGGATTTGATGATCAGTATCTATACAATCTTAGTTCCGGTGGTGTTGGCTGTATCGGTGCACTTTCTAATGTGGTACCCGAAATGTGGAGTGATCTTGTTCGTGCAACAAAAAAGTAAAGATTTTGATAGAGTCATGAAATTGTCATCATTGATACATAAGCTTATGCCACTATATAATATGGATTCAAACTTTTCACTGCTTTTTCAAGAAGCTTATGAAACATAGAGGAGTTGAGATTTCTGATCGTGCAGCTTTTCCCTATAATCAGATGACAGAAGATATCTACAAGAAAGCGGAGGCGATTCTTGATAGAGTCTCGAAAGAATATCAGAAAATGAATTAGCTTATATTTTTATGATTTAGTTTGTTTAGGAAAAAGAGTTGGTTATGGAACCGGCTCTTTTCTTGTTTTTAATAAAGAATACTGTCTAAAGGGGAGATTTATTTTGAATAAAGGATATTCATATTCATGATTGGAAAGTGTAAGTCGGATATCTATATCTAAAATAAGGTAATATAGAGCAGTTGAATAGAAACAGTAAAAGGACAGCTTTTATGGGGAAGATTGTAGATAATTTAGATGATGTGCAAAGCTTCTGTCAAAGAAGTCCGAGCAAAAATAATATTAAAAAGGAATCAAAGTCAGCGGATCTTACGCAATAAAAGAATATAGAGAGAACACAATGAAGATAGGAAAATCATGCTTATTCCGGTACTGATCATTGTGTTGATTCTTCTCATCAAAATTTCTGGAAGCATTAGGGCTAGGGAGTTCCTCTTACACCAAAAGAATAAAATAATAGCATCTGCTTCAGAGATGCAAAGTCCTTCCGATTTAGAGGAAGAAAAAAAAGAGGATTCTCTGAAAGAATACAATGATGATGTTTTGGAAAAATTTTTCCGAGAATATTTTCAGGCAAAGCTTACGGCAGACGTAGACACTCTGTATCGTTTGAGCGGTGTCACCAATCAAAGTACAGAGCAAACGAGTAAGCTAAAGCCCAATTGAAAACCCAGTCCGGTTATATTGAAGCCTATGAGGATATCAAAACCTATGCCGTCCCGGGAATCGGAGAGAATGAGAAGCTATGTATTTTTGCAATATAAGGTCCGTTTTCTAGAAGAGCAAAAACAGCTGCACCGGCTATTATGTATTGCTATATTAGGGTAAATGAAGCAAATGCTTTTGAATTAGTTGAAAATAAGACACCGGAACAGACAAAGTTTGTATATGACTACATACAGACGCATCAAGAAGTAAAAGACCTGATTAATGCAGTGGATTCTCAACTTTTGGAAGCCTTGTCTTCCGACCTCGTCTTGCCGTGCTTTATGATGCGTTTCAGACCGGAAGAATTTACAAGGAAGACTCAGGCATCCATTGATTCAGAAGTATCCCTTTATTGAAATGGATGAGAATGGTCCGACCGTATCGGAAAAGTGAAAGCAGCAGTGAAAAGCGATGGAACATCATCACCTTCGACCGAAAGTGAGGTAGTGAGCAAAATGCTGCATCGGAAAGTAGCGAAACTGCGTGATTGAGACGAGTGCAGGAACAGCAGACGAAACCTCGGGAGCGAAAACAGCTATAGCGAAAACTCAAGAGGAAGTAGAAAAATGCGACTTGCTTTCAGTGATTTTAAATATAGAAATTTAGAAGTAGAGTGGGGAGCAGAAAGATAAGATGAATACCAAAGATTTTTATTATGATTTACCGGAGGAGCTGATTGCGCAGGATCCCTTATTAGGCGTTCGGCTTCCCGGGCTCTTGTGATGGATAGAAAAAGCGGTGAGATAGAACATAAGCATTTTGAAGATATGCTTTCCTATCTTAGAGAGGGGATTGTCTGGTTTTTTAAACAATACAGAAAGGTGATTCCTGCGCGTTTACACGGTATAAAGGCGGAAACCGGGGCTCATGTGGAAGTTCTGCTCTCACAAGACTTACGGATAAAGAGTTGGGAATGTATGTATGAGCCGGGAAAGAAGCTCCGTGTCAGTGCTGAAATTGTCTTTGCGGAGAATTTGCTATCAGGGAACGGTTATCGAGTGTAAGGAAGACGGGAATCGAGTTATAGAGTTTCATTTTGAGGGCATTTTCGAAGAAATCTTGGATAAACTTGGAAATGCCGCTTCCCCTTATATCACAAAGCAGTTAGAAGATAAGACAAGATACAATACCGTCTATGCAAAGGAAGAAGGACTGCAGCAGCACCGACTGCGGGACTTCACTGGACAAAGGGCTTCTTGAAAAGGTGCAGGAGAAGGGAGTAAAATTGCCTATGTCACGCTCCATGGGACTCGGGACCTTTCGACCGGTGAAAGTGGAGGATGGAAAAAGCATCATATGCACTCGGAACTTTATATCATCGATAAGGAAACGGCGGATTTAATCAACAGCACGAAGAAAGCCGGTGGAAGAATTATCTGCACGGGAACCACTTCCTGCCGAACAATCGAATCCAATGCCGATGAGAACGGTGTTCTTCATCCCGGAAGTGCATGGACGGATATTTTTATCTATCCGTTACCGCTTTTAAAAGTCATGGACGGGCTCATTACGAACTTTCCATCTTCCGGAGTCTACACTCATTATGTTGGTTTCCGCTTTTCTACGCGGGAAAATGTTTTGCATGCCTATCAGGAGGCAGTAAGGGAAAGGTACAGATTCTTCAGTTTTGGTGATGCCATGCTGATTTTATAAGCAAAAATCTAATCAATGTTGTTCGATCAATTTTATGCAATGGCTATTATTTGGAAATGTCGCTTAGACCATATTATGCAGAGAAGCAAGGTGGAAGAAACAGCGAGAAATTTGGAGTACAGTATGCGAATCAATAAATGGCTATCCTCCATGGGGATTTGCTCCAAGAGAGAGCGGACCGCTTAATTTCGAAGGAAAATTAAGGTAAATGGAGAAGAGGCAAGTCTTGGACAGGAAATCAGCGGAGAAGAAGAAATAGAACTGGACGGAAAGCATTTCCGGACAAGGAGAGAAGAGGAGAGAAACGAAAGAGGTCCTCCTTGCTTATTACAAGCGCGCGGGAGTGATTTGCACGACAGGAGAGAGGATAGAGGAAAAATGTCATCAGAGGATATCCATTATCCTGAGCGCATTTACCCAATCGGACGGCTTGATAAGGATTCGAAGGGCCTTCTTCTACCAATCAGAGGCGAGCTGGTTAATCAAATCAACAAGTCCAGGAGCGAAAAGAAAAGGAATATATTGTGACGAGTGGAAGAGATATCACAAAGCATTTCCTGCGGAAATGCGTGAAGGCGTCATATCTTAAGGAGCTGGATAGAACGACAGAAGACACTACGTAGTTTTCGGAGGAAAATATTCCGGTCGCACACAAAGAAAGAGGCAGTTTCATATCATTTTAACAGAGGGGCTTAATCGTCAGATTCGGAGAATGTGGAGACGCTCGGATACAGGTAAAACGTTTGAGAGTACGCATCATGAGATCTGACTCGTGGATGGCCAGAGCGGAGAATATCAGGAGATTTCGGAAAGAAGAGCTGGGGCTAAGTAAATGCCACTCTGCTTTTATAATGAGAGAATGATGAAAAGGACATGTGAAAAGGATAAGGAAAGCGTAAAAGAGCAAGAAAGAGTAAGAAGAGTGAGTAAGAGTAAGTAAGGTAAGTGAGTAAGTAAGAGTAGGTATTCATCCTATACTTAAACAGAAAGAGAAACTATGGATAAGAGAAACGGATAGAGGAGCTTGTCGAGCTTTAAATCAGGCAGGAGGCGTATTACCGGAAGGAAAAGAGATTATTTCAACCTGGAATATGACAAAGCCTACGATGAACTGGTGCGTCTTGAGGAAGAGACAGGATTGTACTGTCTGCAAGTCCCACGCAAATGTCGGATCACAGCGTAGCTACGGCCCCTTCCGAAGGAGGAGCATGCGAGTCCAATGCTTTCTCGATAAAACAAAGTCCGTGAGACTTTACAAAGCTTTCTCGAGGAGCAGAAGGGATTCTTTCCTGGAAACTCGACGGTCTTACGGTTGTGATGACCTATGAGGAAGGAGAGCTTGTCAAAGCGGTTTACCCGCGGAAATGGCAGAATCGGAGAAATTGTTACGGAAAATGCAAACACGTCTCGGAATCTTCCTTTACGGATTCCCTAAAGGGAAGGCTGGTTCTTCGCGGAGAAGCGCTGATTCAGTATTCTGATTTCTGCAAAATCAATGAAGAAATTCCGGAAGAAGGGCAAAATATAAGAATCTGAGGAATCTTTTGCTCCGGTTCCGTTCGGCAACCCCGACCCGAAAAATCACCTGAAGAAGAAGAGTATATTTTTCCCCTTTACGCTTGTATCGAGAGGATGAGGTCCTCTCGTGAGAGTGGAGGGCTTCCTGACTTTCATAACAGTCATGAAGCGAATTCGAATCTTTTAGACAACAGGGCTTTCAGGTCAGGGACGGTGACGGTATGCAAGGAGCTTCGGGGCTGTTTCGACTTTTCCGAACAGGTCCAGAAAAGAAATGATTTTCCCTCCGACGGTCTGGTACTTTATGGACGATATAAGCCCATGAAAGAGTCTCGGACCACGGCCAAGTTCCCTCGAAATGCCTGCTTTTTAAATGGGAGGATGAGGAAGAAAAGACCATTCTTCGTGAGGGTGGAATGGTCATCAGTAGAACCGGTCTTATCAATCCTGTGGCGATATTTGACCCGGTCGAGCTGGAGGGAAACTCGTAGTGAGCAGAGCGAGTCTCATAATATTAGCTAGAAGACTTGAAGCTCGGGAATCGGAGATGAAATTACGGTGTATAAGGCCAATATGATCATCCCGCAGATTGAGGAGAATCTCACGAAGTCAGCGCTCCCGATTCCGGAGCATTGTCCTGCCTGTCACGAGGAAACGGATTGTACAGGATAAGCGAAGATGCTTTTACTGTGAAAATCCCTCATTGTCCGGCAAAACGGATTAAGCAGTTTGCTCCTTTTGTGAGCCGACGCCTTACATTGAGGACTTTCGAAATGACTTTGGAGAAATTTATCGGAAAGGGATTTATCCAGGAGCCTCGGACTTCATTTTCTTTGGAAGAGCATAAGGAGGAGATTATCGCTATGGGAGGGCTTCGGACAGAAGTCCTATGATGCTTTATTGAAAATGTCGGAGAAAGGAGGAAATGAGTCGATGCGAGGCTCCTTTACGGCTTAGGAATCGTGAATCAGAGCAAGTAATGCGAGAGTCCTTTCAGGCATGTTCATGAGATGCGGAGGAGCTTTTCCCGGGTGGAGTTTGAAGCGAGCTGTGTCCATCAGCGATAGGACCGATACTTGGAGAAAGCATTGTCCGCTATTTTAAAGACGAAGAAAAGTGCAGGCTTTTTCGAAAGCTATCCATACTGCACCTCCATAAGGAGGAGAAAGCGGAAAAATGCTGCTCCGGTAAGGTTTTGTGATTACCTAGCTTCTTTAGTCCATTTTCAAAACGAAAGGAGCTGAGGAGGAAATTCGAAGGCGGGGGCAAGCACTGCCTTCCGTTTCCAAGAATACTTCTTATCTTATCAACAATGACAAGAATTCTACCAGTAGTAAGAATAAGAAGGCTCAGGAGCTGGGAATTCTGATTCTTTCGGAGGAAGATTTCTTAAAAGCTTTTTACAAAGGCGAGTAGAGGAGATGAAAGCTATGCAGGCATATATTCAAATAAGGATATGAACCTTGATGGCGATATATCTAGAAGAAACTAAGGAGAACGAATGAATTTTCAAGACTATGATATCTATTTTCATCTGCAGAATTGGAATCAAGCATCTCGTAAATCATATCAGCCCTTCGGCTTTTACGATTGCCTTTTACGGCATCATTATAGGCTGTGGTATGCTGCTTGGGATGCTGTTGCGGAGTAAAGAGTGTGAGATGCGGCTATAAGGCGGATGATATTCAGGACTTTTGCGCTATTTACGTCATTGTTCTGGGGGTAATCGGAGTAAGAACTTTATTATGTCATCTTTGAATGGGATTATTATTCTCAGCACCTTATGGAAATCCGAATATCCGGCAGGGGGCGCCACATTTACGGTGGGGTTCACTGCAATAGCGACTTGTATTGTTTTTGTAAGAAAAGAAGCTGGATTTCTTTCCCATGGCGGATGCCGGTGTACTGGCTTATTCTCGGACAGCTATGGGACGTGGGGAAACTCTTCAATGCGTGAGGCCTTCGGAGGCCATACGAATTCCCCTCTTTGCATATAAAAGGGAATCCATTGTGAATCCTTCAATGATCAATGATAATGTGGCTGCTCATTTTGCAAAATATAGACAGGAATCAGCTATGCAGGTGCATCCCACCTTCCTGTATGAGAGCGTATGGAACCTCTGCTGTCCTCCTGTGGTTTTCGAGAAGAAAGAAAGTTTAAGGCAGATTTTTCTTCCTCTACTTAGGGCTTTACGGGCTGGGACGCTATCAAGGACTTCGTGCAGACTTCTGATGCTTTTCGGACGGAAATTGAGGTTTCTGCAGCACTTTCTCTGCTGTTATTGTGCAGATACCGCTTTGCAGTCTTGAAAGAGGAAGGAAGAGGGAAATACAGGGTGAAAAGAAGAAGGATGAAAAATAGGAAAGCAACGAGAAAGAATAGAAAAATCGTTGAGATAGGGGCTAGGAAAAATCATTTTGATTTTCACATTCTCCAAATATCTATCGTGACGAGCGTAGGCTCAATCTTCTTAGTCCTCGTCTCTATTACCTGGAACCTGGATACCAACTCATTCATAATGTTTGCCTGCCCGGAAAGTTCTTCCGATGCGGCTGCTGACTCTTCAGGATTTGCAGAGTTGGTTTGAACAACGGAAGAAATCTGGTCTCGCACCGATGGTTAGTTGTTTTAATACCAGCTGCCTGTGCTTCGGAGCATGCTAGTTTTCAATATTTCCGTAATATCATAGCCTTGTCTTACCAGTTCCATGGATCATGCGGTTTCATTACTGATTTGCGCTCCTTTCTACCGCATCAATGGTTTCCGCGATTAAAGAGCTGCAGTATGTGCGGTTTAGCGAGTTTCGAGCAAGATTTCGACTTCATCCGCAACCAGCACAAAGCCCTTTCCGCTGCTCCGGCAGTGCCGCTCTAATTGCGGCATTTAAGGAAAGAATGTTGGCTCGGAAGGCAATGTCGTAATAGTTTTAATGATTTTACTGATTTCATTGACTTGTCTCGTAATTTCTGACAGCAACGGACATTTCTTCCATCTTTTTATTACTGATTTCTAGCAGCTTCTACAGATTCCCGACGTAGCTTATTTGCTTTTAAGGATTGTTCGGCAGTTCCTCAATCTTTTCGGAAATATCGTTCATTGTAGCACCAAGCTCTTCTATGGAAGAAGCCTGTTCCGCCTTTTAGACGAGAAAGTGCCGCAACATGATTTGAAACCTGCTCCGCCCGGAATTGACTTCCTCTGCGAATTTTAATTTCGTCATGGTATGGATAAATCTTTGTAATATCTCGTAAAGGAATGAAGCAGAGGCTTATAGTCTCTGGATAGTCTTTTCATTGACAAATCCACACGGAAATTTCCCTGAGAATGGCACTGAGCTTTTCATTCAGTTCTAGAATGATTGCCTTTATCCTCTAGGTTACATTTTTGAAAGGAGTCTGCCAGATGTCCGATTTTCATCCTGCTTTGTCATATTTTACTTCCATCGTTCAGATTACCCGCTTGCAAGCTGGTCTCCAACATGCAATCGTCTTGAGAGGATTCAAGGTTTTTCGACCAGAAGGTAGGTTCTGATAAGAATGACGCACGGGACAAACCAATGAGCAGTGCTAAGGTAATCAGCCTGCGGGTTACCTTGACGTCGCTGTCGCAATGACTCATAAAGGCTCCACCAGGTAGTATTTCCAAACTCTGTAGAGCAGGAGAACGCGTCTCAGCCGGAACTGCTGATGACTGTCATGCAAGGGATTTCCCTCATCTGCTGATTGCGTGAAAAATCTTCTTCATTATGGCATCTGTGATTCTTTCCTTTAAACTCTATTGAAACGTACATAAAGTTTCCGTCACTGTCTCATTACAGAAGTGAAAAGACTGGGGAAACTGGGAATCTTCATGCTTAAAGCATCGAAAGAGAGCTAACATCTCAATCGTGATAACGCCCTCAAAGTCATTGTCGTGACAATGGGACTGCAAATGGAAATTACGTTTTACTGGGATCCTCATCTGCATGTATAGGCAGTCATAAGGGTTGGTTTCTGTGCTCTTCGCAGGTGTAATAGCTTTTATCTTTGTAGCAATCAAGGGTACTGATGTCTGGTTTCTACACTTTTAAAGGTTGTATAGGGGGCGTAGTCTCATACACCGTCGATAACTTTGTTCGCCTCGAAGATGCACCTACCCGGCAATATTGGGGTTACTTTTGAGGTGGAATACATGGAGTTCATCATTACGAAATCTCGCATTGTATCGGGCCGGGCACTTCCTGTCTAAGATACGGAGCGAAAAAGTCGTACCGGACATTGCACCTGCTGGGGAATCAATTTGTCGTCATTTTTCTCATTGATTTTCCAAGGATTTGCCGGAACTCCGCCGATTTTCATCCTTTTGTCCCCATACAAAGCTGATTGATTCTTTCATGCTACCGGAGAGAGTCGTGATTACCTAAGAATATCCTCAGTTTTTCTCCTGTTAAAGTGAGCAGGTCATCCATGTTTTTATTCTAGATCGTGGATTGGCCTCGAATCAACAATAGCAGCTAAACCGAGGAGTAATGAGAAATCTCACAGACCCAGGGTGATGAACAAACGGGTCTAAACCGAGCCCCTTTGCCTCCTCTTTGTTTTGCCGCTTTTTTCGAATCCTCGTTTTCATGCAGAAATTCCTTGCTTTTACGTAGAGCTAATCTTCTCCAAGATACTCCATAGATACAGAATACATTTATCTTTTATCTATAAAGATACCTAGACATTCATCGACCTATTTTGTTTTCCTATAGAAAAATGAGAGAGAATGCAACAAATAGAAGAAAAATTTTGATCTATAACGAATACAGCGTATTTTAGGGTACAACATCGTATTTTCATGAGTTTTGCTCGATGAGTCTGGTATTTCATTTCGAAAGGGAAGGAAAATGATAGATGAAACTATGATATACTCTGCTTGTTGCACCATCTATATAGATGAGGAAATTGACAAAGTTTTTATGTGTTTGTCAATGATGGAGAAGCACGAGGAATCTCACAACTCAGGTTAGAAAAGGTTCATTGTTTGGAGAGTTTTTCAGCAAGAAAAAGGAGCGAAGATTGAAGAAAATGCTCAGTGTTGCCTTTTGATCCGCTATTATGGCAGCATCTCTAGCGGCCTGCGGTGGCGGAAGCGCCAAGGGCACAGAGACAAAGGCGGCGCAAACAGAGGCCGGAAGCGAGGCAAAGGGATAGCTGTAGAGACGGAAAAGCGGTGAAAAAGACCGATGCGGGTGATGCGGTATCTCTTGAGGGAAAACAGAGGCTTTGACAGACCGACAGCATGTCCGCATGGAGAACAACAGAGACGGACAGCATTAAGAAGGCTATAGAGGAAGCCGGCGGAAAACTGGTAGTTAAGGATGCTGAGGAGATATCGCCACACAGGAATCCGATATTCGTGACCTGGTTGCCGCAAAAGTGGATTATCTGGTGGTTGCTCTTTAGAGAACAATGGTCTGCAGAGTGCCCTGGAGGAGGCTATGGAGGCAAAAGATTCGGTTATTCTCGTTGACCGTGCCATTGACGGAAGGCGGAAAAGTATTTTACAACCTCCATCCGTTCGACTTTGTTTGGGAGGAGACAGTGTGCTGAAGCTCAGAGACTGCTTTACCGGACGGCAGGAAACGATGTAATCATCACCCAGCGGTTATGGATTCTTCCACCTCCACAGACAGACAGGACGGCTTTGTGAAGACCCTGGATTCTTTCCAAGTTCAAGGTAGCGTTTGCCGAGCAGGACGGACAATGGCTTATGGATAAGGCATGGCGTTATGGAAAAATATTCTCCAGGCTCAGGGGGGAGAAAATATTAATGCGGTTTACTGTGTTACCGATGATATGGCGCAGGGTGCCATGAAGGCAATCGAAGCAGCCGGACTGACTCCCGGTAAGGACATTCTGATTCTGGGAATCGATGGAACAAAGGCTGCATTTAAGGATATTGAAGCCGGAAGACAGCTGGCTTCCTGCACCTGTTCTCCTTATTTCGGACCGATTGTTGTGGAGACCATCGGAAAGATTGCTAAGGGTGATACCGTTCCGGAAAACATTACCAATGAAGATACCCTGTACAAAAAGAGAATGTACAGGTTGACTTAGGATTCTAAAGAGATTTGGGGGCTGTGGAAAAGAAGAAAATTATGTCTTCGTGCTTTTTGAGCTGTAGTTTTCTGCTCTTTTCACAGTCTTTTTCAGCAAAACGCCGAAGTTTCCAAGACATGGATGGTGGGAGGGAAAGTGAGCGTGCTGTTAAGGATGGAAGGGTGGAAAAATCCTTTCCCGAGTCAAAGCGCTCAAAAGGAATAAGCCTTGAGGTGGAAGAGGGCGAGGTTCATGCTCTGATGGGAGAAAACGGAGCCGGAAAGTCCACATTGATTAAGGTATTGACGGGAGTATACGGAAGAGATCAGGGAAAAATTTGTTTTGCGGGGAGGAAATCATTGCAGGGAGTCTCCTGCCGAGGCGGAGAAATCGGAGTTTCGACTATTTACCAGGAATTAAACCTGATTCCTGTATCAGACCGTTTACGAGAATATGTTTTTGGAAGAGAACTGATGCCTTTTTCCTGGATGAGAAAAGCAATGCGGATGAGGCTGAAAAAGGCGCTGTCGGACTTGGGGCTGGAGACTGATGTGACGAAAAGTCTGAATCATTCTACGGCAATCTCAGCAAATGGTGCGATAGCGGGCTGTGCGTTCCAAGGCACGTCTCAGTGATTATGGATGAGCCGACGTCCTCCTTGGATCAAACTGAGGTGAGGTATGATTTCGCATTATTCGACAAACTGAAAGAAAAGAAAATCAGTGTTTTTGTTATCAGTCATAAATTGATGAAGTGTATGAAATCTGTGATAATTTGACCATTTTTCCGAGACGGAGAAACGGTGGGACGTTATGCAGTGCAGGATATAGATCAGTATAAGTCTCACATCTCTTATGATAGGAAAGGAATGGAAGAGAGAACGAGAGGATAAAAGCTTTCCCATGCGGAGACATTGTGTCCGTTAAGAATGCCTTAACTGCCATGCGCCTTTCCGGAGTAAACCTTTCCATCAGAAAAAGGAGAAATCTAGGGGCTCGCCGGTCTTCTCGGATCGAAGGACGAGACTTAGCGAACTCTTTCGGAACGGAGAAGGCAGGGAAGGAGAGGGTGGATGGACAGAGCCTATTTCCGGAGAAATCCATCCAAGTCCATCGAAAAGGAGACATGGGCTTTGCACCGAAGACCGGAAGACGGAGGGATACTGCCAGATCTTTCCGTAGAAGAAAATATGACGGTGCCATGCTTCCAAAGTTGCAGAAACATGGCTCATCGACTTCTAAAAAGCAGAAAGAACGGCTAAACGCTATGTGGAACTTTTTCAATATTAAAACGCCTTCCCTTTTGCAAAAGATTCGCAATCTGAGCGGAGAAACAGCAGTCTTGCTGGCACGTTGGATGTGTATGAATCCCGAAGCTGATGATTCTGGATAGAACCGACCAGAGGAATGATGTCGGTGCAGAGGAAGAGATAGAGAAGTTGATACAGGGCTTATCCGCGAGGTATTCCGTCTTGATGATTTCCTCGGAGCTGGGTGAGACTTGCGAGAAACTGTCACGAGTGGTAGTACTTCGAGACGGAAAAGTCAGGGGCGAGATAGAAGGAGATGCCATTTTTGAAGATTCCATCACGACGCTGATTGCGGAAGATGCAAGGGAGAAAGAGGATGAAGCAAAAGTAAAACAGTCGTTTCTGATTATGCCTCCTTACTTTTTGATGGGTCTTTTGCTTTTTAACAGTATATTCACACGAATTTTTCAGACTCGGAACCTTGCAAAACTCCATTACGCAGCTTTGCCCTACCATTCTTTGCGGGATGGGAATGACTCTGGTCATATCAACGGGAGGAATTGATATCTCCGTAGGGTCTCTCATGGCTTTATCCGGTGTTGTTATGGCGAAATGTATGGAAAAGGATCGGCATCTTCCGGGAATTCTTCTCGGTATGGGTTTTGGTCCTTATCGGAATGTTCTACGAGAATCATGGTTGGAAAATTGAAATTGCAGGCCATGGTCATTACCCTCGAGCTGATGCTCGGTGTTCGCGGTGCGCACAGGTACTTTGTGACGGAAGAGACATTTATTTTACACTGTAGAGAGAGAGAGAGCTGCTTTCCGACTTTGGTACGCTTAAGTTTTTAATCTTATTCCTGCAGCTGCTTCCCATTTTCATTTCCGTGCTTTTGATCTGATTCTGATTAAAGAAAACAACTTTGGGTGTTCAAATTCAGGCGGTAGGAGACAGCATCAAATCCAGTAATCTGGTGGGAATCCAGACGAACAGGGTATTTGTCTTCGTCTATGGCTTAAGTGGCTTTTTGCGGCTATAGCAGGAATCACAAGCTGCCGAAAGTTTCTGTTGCTGCCGGAAGTTCGCTGGGTCAACTGGCAGAGCTGGATGCCATTGCGGCGGTAGTTATTGGTGGTACCCGATGAGCGGAGGAGAGCAAGAGTGCTTGGCACAGTGCTGGAGCAATGATTATGCAGTGTATCACGTTGACCTGTGTTATGAGACAATATTCCGGATCAGTATGCACAGGTGGTAAAAGGCCATGATTATTGTTTTTGCCGTTTATACATTCAAAGGGAAGAGGCTAGGGATGGAAAGAGAGTAAGGCTTTGTCCGCTGTTCGAACGGATAAAGGGTTTGTAAGAAAATGGCACGAAACAAGACCCTCCTGGCCTTTTCTGCTTCCTTTTGTATTTTAAGCGGCTTGATTTTCCGGATAAACACTTTCTTTCCTTGGAAAAATGCAATGAACATTCTTTGAAGGCGTCTAAAATGACGGGGCTCTTGGCTCTTGGAATGACGTTCGTTATTTTGAGCGGGAAATCGACCTTTCCGTGGAGCGGTGTTCGCCTTTAAGCGGAGTAGTAATGGGACTCGTAGGGAGGTGAATCCATTTCTTGGGATTTTGCCGGAATCATGGTCGGTGTCCTTACGGAGCAATAATTTCTTTTTCTGGTCTGCAAAATGCGAATTTCATCTGGATTGCTCTCTTTCGATGCTCTTTGCTTTAAGAGGATGGTACAAATTTTTAGCGAAAAAGTCTGTTGCCATTGAAAGATCCGTTCTGCTCTTTGCCAAGGCAGCTTTTTCCAATCTTATTCCGGCGTTTCGGGCGGTATATCCGTCTGATTGTATTCTTTTTGCCTTTTTCTTTCTTTGTCGTTGTTGTGAGAAAATACAAAATTCGGGATGCGACTTTATGCCAGCGGCGGAAATGAAGAAGCTGCAAAACATAGAATTCAGTGAAGAAAAACTCAAAGACATAGCTTTCTTTCTGTCCGGTTTTTATTGCCGCTCTATCCGAGCGTGTGTGACAGTGGCGCGCGCTGCATTACGAGTGCGAAATCTCTATGAGACGGCGATTGACGGCGCCTGTGCAATCGAGGCATCCAGCGACTTAGCGGCGTGGCAGGAAAATTTTCGGGAACTCGGTATTTTGATTTATTATGCCCATGCTATTAACACCGTGCACCTACTCTGCCATCCTCCAACGTGCATTGGCAGTCTCATTATTATGGCATTTTGGTTATCCTGTCTGGTGCAATGCAGTCGCATTTTCCATCAAAAGAAGTGTGAGGAGGATGACCTTGAGTAGAGCGAGTTAAAAGTCAAATTGTCTTCCGTGTTTGGGAGAAAAACTGAATAGAGAATATCCTCTCGAACATCCTTGTCCCTCAGTTTAAGAGAGCTTGGATGCAAAGCCGCAATGACGAATGGTCGTCGTGTAGTGCAAAAGAAGATAGGAAAGTTTCATGAAAATTCTCGTTCCTTTTCTCCAGAAACAGAACTTTCCGAGTGGGACAATACTTCAAAT
>BNJU01002135.1_pt1 | contig 124500 bp, 261 predicted proteins | sample 8539281 | NCBI WGS metagenome assembly BNJU01 (sample SAMD00202456, study PRJDB9452) | human saliva metagenome | isolation source: human saliva | place: Japan | reverse complement strand
TCAAATCACACCGCTAGAAGAAACGGAGTCTTTTGTCTGTGGGGACATCAGTGCGTACGGTTGTTGCCTGTCCTGCGGTCCATCGTCGTATCAGCGCCGGGCGCGCACGTATGCTGACGTATTTTGATGTTTGGCGTGATCCGCTGGAGAATGCGGCTACTGCACCGCTGCTGCGTGTTCGGGATATATGCGATCAGGATGTGGAGGAAGGAGGTTCGAGCGGCTGACCGAGAGAGCGTATGCTACGTATCTATTCCGTCTACGATGGATATCCTCTTGTATCGAAAAAGGGGAACTCATTCAACGGGTTGACTTCAAGGCGGACCACGAAGTCGAACTAAAATGAGCTTTCCTATGCGAGTGGAGCTTGTGTTATCGTCGGTCGGGATGTTTGCTTGGCAGGGAAAGTTTCGCACCCCATCCGTGTTAACGAATGAAGGTGAGATGGGGTTTCTCGCCGATTTGCAGCAGCTTCGGGGACAGTACGATCGAGCTCCGTATACACTTCCGGGCGATAGCAAGACGTTTGAATTCCTACCCCGCCATTCGTGCATGGGTTTGTCAGTGCATTCAGCGAAATGTTATCTCTGGACGTGCCTATAAAAATTGCGTTATTTCATCATGAGCAATTGTGATTTCAAAGAAATCGCAGAGGTGTGATATGAAAGATTATACTAAAATTCTTACTGAGGGAGCAGATTGCTGCAGTATATACGCTCATTTCAACGCAGGTGTTCCGAAAAGCTGTTTCGAAAAATCACGATCGTTTGGAAAAATAAAACCGGGGTTTCGAGCGGAAAAACTTTCGATGAAGAGACGGCTGCGTTGGTGCTGGATAATCATAAGAAACCGTTTATTGCGAAGAAAATAAATTGCTGGATCGAAGAGAATTTGAAGAAAGTCGCTGCGCTTTGTGACCAGTATGCGGCTGATGGAATGCGTGCTGATGAAGGCCTGATGGAAGCACTGGCGCAGTCCGTATTCCACGCTCATGTGACTCTTTTATACGGCGTTGTCAGGATGCAGCGTCGAGCATATCTCTAACATAGAAGAACGCGTTGCAGCCATGTGGAAAAGCGAAATATGCGAGGGGAACTACTAAGGAACAAGCATGTAGTGAGAAAGCGAATCGGGGAGACCAACAGAATAGAATAGCTATGCTGGAACAGCGGCTCGCCGAAGCAGAAGACGAGCGGCGGGCGGTGGTCGAAGAAAAAGAGCAAGGCTTTTCCGACCTGTCTGCGCACCATGATGAATTGCAGCGCAGGTTCGACGAATTGCAGAAAGAATACGATGAAACGGGCGAAAAACATAGAAGCACTACAGGAGCAGCTCAATAAATATCAGGAATGCGAAACCTATACAGATTGCCCGTCGCCTATGGCGGCGAAGAGACGCTATGACCATTGCTCCCTTTGCGAGGTGTCTTGGCACGCGGATTCCGGGAAAATCCGGTTGAATCGTTTTGGCAGATCTTTCTTCAGATGGTTCGCTGGTGGCCTTTCATCAGGATCCGTTGCTGCCGCCTATGTTTTGATAATCGTCGCTGGATTTATCACAACGATGTCCCGGAACAGGAAGGGGCAGTTGCGCTCTGGGATTGGTCTGCGGAGGAGAATAAGAATAATCGGGAAGTAGATTACATTCATAGTCTCATGGTTTCCGGATACATCACCTGTTGAGATCATCATACTTCCGGACTGTGACAGCATGGATGAATTGATTACTCGATTAACACGAGGCATACGCTGCCATTTGACCTCTGGTCGTACGTTGTTCGCTGCTGCAAAGCGAAATGGAGAATATTTTGGCGTACTTTGTCAGCGAGAACAGCTTGTGATTACGCCTGAGATTGTACGACCAGTGATACGGTATACAATCTGCCGCAATATCGTTTCGGTGCGTATGAAATTTTGCATCTGTCCAACCACCGATGTTATTTTTCATCGGCTCTATATGGGGCGGCCGTCGGATATCGTGCCGGTGAAAAGCGCGATGGATGTGGCCCGGACAATCATTTTGCAGGCAATATCTTGGCCGAGTATGAAGGAGCGCGGTATCACAAGGGCGGATTGGCAGAGATGCAAGAAATTTTTGGGGCATCTGAAATGGTTTTCTCTGACGGAGGAAATTGCTAAAAGCCTGTCGCTGTATCTCGTGACGAAGCAGAAAATCTTCAAAAGGCATTTATTGCACATGCTGAGGGCTACCCTGGCCGGGCAGTCAATTGAGGATGAGATCTTGGCGTCGCTGCTCAGTGCCAATGAGATGCTCAGGACTCGCTGGATGGATATCGCCGGAGCTGCGTGGAAAGAGGAGAATGCGCAGACGGTTTGCGCGATGGATGCGGAAATTCATGCACGACAGGCAGAGCAGGAAGAGCTCCGCTCAGCATACGCACAGCTGTCGTGAGGAAAAAGATGCGCTGCAGACCGAGATCGTGCAGAAGAAACAGCTTGCAGAAAAAGGTCGAAAACGATGTCGCCAAAAAGAATTCAGCACGCACAGAACGATATGGCGGCATTTATTGCAGAGCTTTTCCGTTGTATCCGGCGCAGTTCAGCATCAAATGCCTTCGACAGAATGCCGATCACCGATTTTTCTCGCACGGTATCAGTCCAGCTGAAGTGCCGCAGGAGAATCATACATGGAAGAGGTCTATGATACATTAACCCTGGGCTGGAGAGTCGGCACCGCACGAATCGGAGTGCAGTCCTTGCTGCCTATCTATATGCTGCCTATCTGGCACATGTTCCTATCTCTTGACTGGACCCAATGCCAATGATATTGCAGATGTAGTTTTCATTGTCTCTCTTTGGACGCACGTGCGGAAGATTGGTATGCGCAGGAGCTTTTGATATTGAGGGCTGTTCATAGCTGTTGGCAGGGCGGAGGACAGGGTCGTAGAGATCGTCAATCCTTTTTCACATGAGTGGCTTGTGCGTCTGCCTGAGCTCCTTGCATCAAAGGAGACCTATTACATCGCGGTGCATCCCTTTCCAGAGGAACTGCCATTTTGAACCGCAGGGACTGTTTCGTTATATGATTCCTCTGTTTACGGAGTATTTCGTTGAGGGGAACCGAATGGACACGTTGTTGGGGGACAATGGCAGATGATTTTTGCTGTACTTTGCGTACAGGGCGAAAGAAGATTCATACTGCGTCGTTTGCCCAATTGCGTACATCGAGATTCTTGACGAATAAATATCAGACCCTTTTTTCCTATATGGAAGAACTGCTTGAAAATATCCATGATGACGTTGTTGTCTTGACAGCGCTGCTCCCCTATGCTCTTTCGACGGGGCAGAATGATGTGCTCCGCGACATTCTCTCAGATGGGGAGAGACTTCAGCTCTCAAAAAGTTTGAAAGAAGAGCTGGACGATGTACTTGGAGGATCGATGTGAGACAATATCGGCATTTACTGTCCCAGATTGCAGAGGAATACTCTATTTCCCGTGGCACACTGGAGCCTGAGGCCTCATGGAAGGCACGGATCATTTATACCGCATGTGGACGCGATGATGTATGCTGCACTGTGGGACGGGGATGCAGAGCAGGACTATTGTGTCAGTATCGAGCATGTCAGGAGTGCGCACGTGAGAGCCCTACTCCAGTTATATGGGGCTGTATCCGGAGATGGGCTCTGTTTTCCTGGATGATTCCACTGTCTTTTTTGATGAGATTTATGGACTGTACTTGAGTGCAGGGTTGTTCTACCATCGCAGCAGGAAGGTTCGTCCGGCAGTGAGACGGGAAGCCTGCGCGGGAGATGTCCGCTTTCTGCGTGGCATACCGCTGGGGAATCTGTTTGTGTGAGTGGACTTGGTGCGTATCGCGTCGATACATCATCCAATGATAAGCCTAACGATGTGATTGGTATGTTCCAGCTGGATGAGGATACGCTCGCGGCGCATTGGCTCAAATGGACAGAGTGGGCGGATTGGCATTTCCTGGAAGATGCGGTGAATCCTGAATATTTGCGAATGGAGGAGACTTTTTCAGAAGGGTATTGGCAGAAACGCCCAATATCGGATGGTCGTATCTCTCTTCTTCGATGGGATGTGACAGGATATAAGCGGTATGCACTCTATCGAGTGAGGGCAAGAAACTCCTTATCAGTAGGATGCTGCCGTCGTGGTGTGTGGAACGAGGTGCCTATCGGAGTGTTGCAGCTGCTTGTTTGTATCATTATGGCTGCCTACCTGCTATACGCTATCAACGTGATGATGATATCGTCTATGTGAAACAGGGATATTTGCTCCACCGGCAGAGCTCAGTTTTTGAAACTCTATAGCTGGCCAAAGGCATACCAACAGGGCGGGCAGGATTTTGAACGCATCTGTTCTTATGAGGTTTTTTGCGCGATCCAATTTATCTTGGGCACACAGGGGTATATTTTTGAGGAGGAATAGCGATGGATGCCAATGAGGTTCATGTAAGGCTGCGTGCTGCGTTGAAAAGGTATCTCGCGCGCAGTTTTTAGGAAAATCACCGCTTCTCCTTGCTGCGCGAGGAAAAAGCTAGATGCGCCAGAGACGCTCTATCAACAACCCTATATTGAGTCATCACCGGCATATGTCACGAAGGCAAATGGTCTCTTGACAGCGCAGATTCCCGACTGGATGAAACAATATTTTTCTGTGCTTTCCAAGGCACGCCTAGGTGTCTATCCCAGTCCGTTTGTGCATCAGATACAGGCGCTTGAAGCTGCTGTAGTCGGACAGGATCTCTTTGTCGCGACAGGAACAGGATCAGGAAAGACCGAATGTTTATGTGGCCGCTTATGGCAAAAGCTAGCTACCGAGGCACGAGTCGCCACTGACGTGGCGGACGCAGGGCAGTTAGAACCATCATTATGTATCCCATGAATGCTCTTGTTTCGGATCAGATCAGCCGGCTCCGCAGGCTGATGGGAGATCCGCAGGGGAAGTTCTTGTCTCTTTTTCGTGATACCTGTGGAGCAGATCGGCGGCGGCCTCGTTTTGGTATGTACACAGGACGTACGCCTTATGAAGGGAAGAACCACAGGAAACGCAGGATCGCAAACTAGCCAATACCTTGTCTGAAATTTTTTTCCCCAAAACACAGGAGGAGAAGGACTTCCTCGAGCAGCTGTCTACTGAGGGTAAAATTCCTGCAAAGGTGGATATGGGCGGGTTCCTTGAGGATCCGTAGTGGCCGTCACGTACCGAGCGACGATGATGCAGAGTTGATTACCAGATTTGAGATGCAGCAATTTTGTCCGGATATTCTCATTACGAACTATTCGATGTTGGAGTATAGCTGCTCCGTCCACGCGAGGATATGGCAGGACACCGGTGCGTGGCTGCGGGCTGATCCGACGAATAGGCTGTTGTTTATTATTGATGAGGCGCATATGTATCGTGGAGCCTCAGGGCGGAGAGGTATCGTTCCTGATACGGCGTCTCTTTCATAAATTGAGAATTGCGCGTGATCGGGTTCAGTTTATCCTGACGACGGCGAGCATGCCTGATGGCGAGCCCTCCGTAAGAGATCGCATTATGACCTTTGCCAACAATTTGACGGCGGCAGACGCCCCCGTGGAATTTTTGTTATCTGCGCGGGGGCGCGAGGCGCTCAAACATCTGAGCTGCGTGATATCCTTTTTCCAAGTTCGAGGGCATGTCAGAAATTGATCACTTTGAGCAGGAAGATGATGCAAAGACCCACGAACTTTACTCAGTTTTGGGAGGGCTGACCGGTTTTTCCGCATCGTGCAGAGATCTGGCGTCGATGCGCACGTGGATGTATGAGCACTTATGCGATTATCGCCCTTTAGCACACACTGATGTCTGCCTGTCGTGGGGCGGCGAAGTCACTGTGATCTTGCCAGAAATTTTTCCCACATGCGGACGAGGCTCGTGCTGCACAGCCAGCGATCATCCTCCTCTCTATTGCGCCACTGGCAAAGGAGCACGGAAGGTGCAGTCCTGTTTCAGCACGTATGCATAGCTCTTTCGCGGACTGAAGGGTGTATGCCTGTGCAAAATCCAAACTGCAGTCATGCGCATTCAGAGGAAGGGCTGACGCTTGGGCAGGTGTTTTTATCCGATGATCACTTCTATTGCCGTCACTGCTCTTCTGTTGTCTAGAGCTCTATAATGACCGGCGTTGTGCGCACTGTTTTATAAGGGGTACGTTCTGGAAAAGATGCTGCACGGCTGACGCAGGCGACGTCCGTCTATCTCTGGCATCATCCAGGGCAGGTGGTGAGACCAGCGCATGAAGAGATCCATCTCTTTATCCTGCCGGAAGGTTTTCGCCCGGTGCAGCGAGGAAAAGAATCGCTTCGACCTTGCTATTTGGATATCCAGAGTGGCTTTTTGTACTTTGGCGATGATGCGATGGCAGAGAAAAAGCTATGTCCGTAAATTGTATTATTGTGAGTATACTGCAAAAGGAAGGCCGCAGATACTTACGTTTCCACATGTCCGCACTGTCAGCATCAGCTGTCTGAGATGCAGTTGACCTCCTTCCAGTACACGAGGAAATCTTGCTTTTTTCAACCTGATTCAGGAACAGTTTTCTGCGCAGCCGCCAGTTCCGGGAAGGAAGGAAATATCAAGCGGTTTCCCAATGAAGCCGCAAGGTGCTCCTTTTTCCGACAGCCGTCAGCGTGCGGCGAAGCTGGCACGCGATATGTCAGAGGCGTCAGATATGACGGCAGTGCGACAGTTATTCGTGATGGCGGTCAGCAAGATGGAAGAGGCCCCGGACGAAGCTAGACAGATGAGTTTCATCTATTACTATTTTTGCCTCTCTGCCGAAGAGCGGAATGTCCACCTCTTCCACGACGAGGATCGTGGTAAGTTTGCATATGATTGTAAAGAGAGCGATGGAGCAGTATGAGAGGCGTAGGAAGAGGCAGAGAGCGTATCGACCGAATTTAACGATAGAAAACCATGCGCCGAGTCAGATGCAGGAGTATCTGCTGCGCCTCTTTGCAGGGGGATATAACACTTTGTATGATGCAGCACTGTGCTGGATCGAGCCGACAGAAGAGTACCTCGATGATGCAGTCGAAGCACTAGAGGAGAAGAATATAAAGGTCGACGAAACGCTCTTTTTAGAGGTGTTTAATGCGTGGACTATGTATATTTGTGATGCTGCAATGGCATTAGGAAATACGATTGAGGAGTCGCGCCGATCAAAGGTTCGCGCGCTCTATGATCGATATGGCTTGGATGAAAGAAAAAAATTTTTTTCAACTCCCATACTGGATATTATGGGTGGACGAAACAAACGTCTGAAGCCGCCATCTGGCAAAGCGTGCTGAAAGCGAATTTCTTACAACAAGGAAAGACGGATCCGAGCAGGCAATATATTGATCTGACCCGTGTTCGCCCGCGCTATGATGCGCAGCATACATGGTATCATTGTGAGAGATGCTCTGAGTATACGCCCTATTTGCTGCGCGGAAAATGTCCTTGCTGCGGGGCAGAGACAATTCACCGATGAATGTGATCGAAAAACGTGCCTTGGACTTTTGGCGACGGCCGGTTCAGGAAGCCTTGGATGGTGCTAAGATACGCGTTATTGACACAGAAGAACACACTGCGCAGCTTTCCCATAAGGATCAGCGGGATGAGTTTTGAGCAAGACGGAAAAACTATGAACTGCGTTTTCAGGATCTTCTGAGAAGACGAGACTCCAGTCGATATACTGAGCAGCACGACGACGATGGAAGTAGGGATCGATATCGGCTCGCTTGTCGCAGTTGGATTGCCGGAACATGCCGCCGATGCGGGAAAACTATCAGCAGCGTGCAGGGGCGTGCGGGACGTAGAGGTGCGAGCCTTTCAACGATTGTTACCTTCATGAGGACGGCCCACACGATACCCTTTACTTCAGCGATCCGGCACCGATGTTCAGTGGGGAGCCGCGTGAGCCATGGATTGACGTGTCGAGTGAGAAGCTGCTTCAACGGCACATGTGCATGCTTGTTATGCAGGATTATCTGTCTCGCATCCATCAAAGCCTTGATCGAATGAGTGCAGCAGAATTCCTAGATGAGCACTTTCTGTCCTTCTGTGGGGAGGTGAGTTCACACCCTCTGCTGCAGGATGCGGGGTTGCTATCGCCGCAGAGCAAAATTTAATTCGAAGAATTTTTCTGACATGGTACGGGATGGGCTAAGTCTGCTCAAGGAAAAAGAGATCGGCATCCTGAGCTTTTTGAGAGTCTCGTTGATGGCGATGAGGGGGAATAAAAAGAGCTTGTTGGACGCTCTTTACGAAGAGGGGATGATTCAACCTATTCGTTTCCCAAGAATGTGGTCAGTACCTATATCATGAAGGACGGTGGACGAATTTCCTATGAGGTTGATCGCGGACTGGATATTGCAATCGGCGAATATGCTCCTGGCCCGTACCATCGTCGTGAGACAAGCAGACCCTATCAGATCGGAGGACTGTATTATCCGGGGAGTGAGAGACGAAAAGGGAGTTTTTGTCTCGCCGGCAAAAATCTTATATGGAAGATCCCTTTATGTCAAAGAATATCCATGTGCGATCAGTGCGGCTGGTTTGGGCTGGCAGAGATGATCGGAGAACGTGCCCGTTCTGCGGAAATGACAAATTGAAGGAGAGTGACCGCTCCATGGTGCGTCCGTGGGGGTTTGCACCACGAAATGCAGAACCTGTATCGGATGCACGGATGACAGAGGAATATACATCGGTACAGCAGCCGCTCTATTCGACGTTGCCGGGGAGCGGACGATATGAACAAGGTTCCCGGCTGTTGCAGGCTACGCTCTGCTTCCCGCCCAACCAGCGGATCATTATGCTTAACAGGGGCGTTGGGGGAAATGGCTTTATGGTCTGCAAGGATTGCGGCGCGGCCATGCCGGGAAATCATGGGGACGCACTGAAAGGCCTGTCGAGGCCCTATAAAAGCTATGTAAAGACAGCCTGCCTGTAAGCACGAGCACGCAGAGAACATTGACCTCGGATATGATTTTATTACGGATATGCTCGTTTTTGGAGATCGCCCTCGACGAACAGCGCCTTGACGCTCGCCCCAAGGAAAGTCAATGGCTCGCAAGAGCTGCGCAGTCGCTCGCCGAGGCGTTGCGCCTGGCGTGCAAGTAAGAAATGGACATTGAGTTTACAGAGCTGGTAGCGGGCTACCGCCAACGCAGCAACTCGAATGGGACATTTGTCGATATATACCTCTATGACAGCTTGTCTAGTGGAGCAGGATATGCCGTTGGTGTGGAAGGGAAAATTACAGAGATTCTGCACCGAACAAAAGAATTGCTTAAAGGCTGCGACTGCGATAGTTCCTGCTATCACTGTCTCAAGCATTATCGCAATCAATTTGTGCACGGACTCTTGGATCGGTTTTGCTGCATTGGATTTGCTGCGTTGGGGGACAGGAGGAAGTACCTCCTGCGCTGTCGCTGGAAAAGCAGAAAGATTTAATTGGTGGGATCCAAAATATCCTGGAGCACGAGGGCGTTTATCTGTCAGATGCCTCAGATGGTATCACTTTGGAGTGGAAGAAATGGAAAGCGTTGAGGCTCGTTATATATCCCGTAATGTGGAAGGAACCCAAAGAAGAAGGGACCGTTTTTGTCAGCGATGCATATATCAAATATGCTAAACCCTATGCCGTTGAGAGGATTATCAAGGCATTTTGATAAGCTGAGGACCGCGGGAGATAAAACCATGAAAAAGAAGATTTTACTGATTGCCTGCATTACTGCGTTAGCGGCTATTTTTCTCTTGCCGTTTGTCCAGAGCTCGATGGGGAAGACGCATTTTATCCGGGAAGTGCTTGCTAAAAATGATGGATTTGCCGCAGAGGGCATGGGACGACCAGCAGGGCTGCTACCGTAGAGGACAATGTTTTTCGCGTGACCAATCGGCAGGAGTTTATTGCCGCATTGGGAAATCGCAAAAATACAGAACCTAGGATTTTGATGATTTACGGTACGATCGACTTCGATACGGACGCGGATGGCAAGCACCTGACGATGGAAGATTATGGCGGAGGGCTGCGAGTTTTTCAGCAGTATTTGGACGCGCATGCACCGCGTTAGTACCGTGCCGCAAAGCCGAAAAGAAGAGGCAGAGAAACAATCTCAAAAATCAGGAAAAACATCATGGTTCATGTCCCTGCCAATACCGAGCATCATTGGGATTGAGATGCGAAATTAAAGGGCGTGACGTTTAGTCCTCGATGCGGACAATATGATCATCCGAAAGTATGTGTTGAGTCCCCTATGATGATTTTCCATCGTGGGATCCAAACGATGGGGCGGATGGCAACTGGAATTCTCAGTATGACTGTATTACGATCGCGGCGGCACGCATGTTGGATCGATCATTGTCATTTCGAGGATGGCACGCAGCCGACGGAAACGTATTTTCATCGTGAATACGAGCATCAGGACGGCTTGGTCGATATTACGAATCAGGCGGACGACATCTGATGTCGTATAATGTTTTTGAACGTCATAATAAAGCGATTTTGATCAGGAACAGCGACGCAAAAACGGCGGATGATGGCAAACTGAATGTGACGCTGCATCATAATTATTTCCATAATTTGGTTCACACGCACCGCGAGTGAGATGAGGGGAAAGGTTCACGTGTATAATGTTACTACCAGACGGACGATGAAAGCGGCGAATATCGTTATGCGTATTCGCTGGGCGTCGGAAAAACTCAAAAGATATATGCCGAAAACAATGTCGCGGATATCGATGCAGGACGTATCAAGATTTTGTCAGAGTGTTTGGCGGAACAGGCTGACCACGCGCAATAATATCTTTAGTGGCGGGAAAATCGATACATTTAACGAGTATTTATCACCGGTCGCGTGGACGCCCGAGCGATCGATGAAAATCGACGATGTAGATGAGGTGAAGGCAAAAGTTTTTCAGCAAGCGGGCGTGTTTAAGGAAGCGATAGTTCCATAAAAATCATCAAAAAAAGAGGCTGCTGCACGAGACAAATGTGCAGCAGCCTCTTTTACTCGAGTGGATCTCAGAACACAATCCTGCCCCAGTCGCTCCGCGCAGCCATCACCATCGCCTCAGTGAGCACGATCTCATAGGGGATGAGGTCGTCCCCTACGGCGTCGACGGTCTCCTGAAAGCGCGGTGCCTTGGCGACGATGGCCTCTGTGATCGCGGCGAGGGAGCGGGCGGACTTTTACGGCATGACCGCTGGCGCGGACGTGCTCGGTCGTGTTATTGTGCGGGACGGTGGTGAATGCGATATTCGGATTTGCCGCGAGTTCGACGACCTTCTCGTTGTCCTTGAACGTGGCAAAGTAGACGCAGTGCGTCTCTGTATCATAGTAAAAATTCACAATGCGCACGTGCGGCAGGCCTTCGCTCATCGTCGCGAGGGCGATCTCGCGCTGCTCGCGCATGATGCGCTCAAATTCATCACGCAGATTCATCTCATCACCTCGTTTTTCTTTATTATACAATATCGCCTCGCATAAAGAAACGAAAGAAACGCCATCGATCCAATGTGACCGATGGCGTTTCTGCTGTTACGAAAAATTTATGCTTCTTTTTCCCGCCCAGTACGACCTTACCGAAGATGGCGAGGACGCCGATAAAGACGAGGCTCGAGCATCTCGGCGGTGTCAGCGAATCCCTCAGGCGCAATGGCGAGTGGGCTCTCGCCGCCGCCGTTCGAGACGGAGACGACGATGATGCCGGGCGAGGAGAACGCCGATGATGGACTCACCGACGATGAGCCCCTGAGGCAAAGAGCGTGCCGCGCCGCAGCCCTGCGCGCTCCGCCTCCTCTCCCTTTCGTCTGACGCAGGTGACGGTTGACGAAGTAGCTGAGGATCGCACCGACGACGAGCGGCGTCTGGATGACGGGCGGGAGGTAGATGCCCATACCGACAGCGAGCGGCGGCATGGCGAGGTTCTTCGTCGAGCGGCGCAGGGAAGAGGTCGATGAGGACGAGCACGATGCCGACCCCGATGCCGATGTAGATGTACTCCCATGCGAGCTTCTGCGAGAAAAATGCCCTGTGCGATGGTCGTCATGAGCACCGCCTGCGGTGCGGCGAGTGCCTCGCGGGATCCATGCCCGCACGCGGCAGCGCGCCCGAGAAACCCATACGCCTCTAGAGGAGGTTGAGCACAGGGCGATGACGAGCGCACCGACCACGCAGCCGATGAGGAGCGCGACCTGCTGACGCCACGGTGTTGCGCCGACGAGATAGCCGGTCTTGAGATCCCTGCATATTGTCATTCGAGATGCAGGGCGATCGCGAGGATGATCGACGTGGTAAAGATAGCGGTCGCCGTCGCGAATTTCTCGCCGCCCGGCAGCGCGAAGATGCCGAACATGGAGCACAGCGCGTACATGACGAGCGATGCGACGATGATACCGAGGATGCCGATGCCCGAGATCGGGCTGGAGGATGTGCCGACCAGTCCCTGCCATGTAGGCGCAGGCGGCAGCGACGAAGAAGCCCATGAGGACGGCGACGCTGACGCCGACGAGGGTAAAGGCAATTTTCTGCCCGCCCGGGATCTGCTCGGGGCTGACAAAGGCGTAGAAGATCACGAGCAGTCCGATGACGGTGACGGCAAAGACGAGCCCGACACTCTTCATCGTCATGTCGATGTCCATGCGGTGCAGACCGCGCTCTGCGCTGTCTGCGTGCACCTGCGATGGATTCCTTTACACCGTCAATGACGGGGCGTGCGAGGCAGAGCAGCGTCCAGATCGCGGCGACGCCCATGGCGCCCGCGCCGATGAGGCGCACCTTCTGCTGATAGACGGTACCCGCGAATTTTCTGCAGGGTCATGCCGTCGGGGAGCGCACCGGTGATGGTGAAATAGGGGACGAAGCCCGCCCATGCGATGGCGATACCGATCAGCATCGCGAGTCCGCTCGTGATGCCGATGAGGTAGCCCGCGCCGACGAGTGCCGACGAGTAGCCGAGCGGGAGCTGCGTCATGCCGCGTCCGACGTGGAACCATGCGGAGAGCTGCCGCCGAGCACCCTGCAGACCGTTCGTGAGGAACGCGATCACGCCCGCGATGGCACTGCCCGAGAGGATCTCTTTCGGTCCCTGAGCCGTGCTGCTCGCGGCTGTCGTCGTGCGAGCCGACCTTTAGGATCTCTGCCCTGCAGCAACCCCCTCCGGTAGGCGAGGTCGCTGTGGACGACCATCGCGCGCCGCAGCGGGATGGTGAAGAGAACACCGAGACAGCCGCCGCAGGCGGAGACGACGAGCGTCTGCCAGAACTCAAAAGTCCTGCCAGTAGCCGATCGCGAGCATGCCCGGGATGATGAAGATGATGGCGGACAGCGTCCCGCTGCCGATGCCTGCGTCTGCACCATGTTGTTCTCGAGGATGTTTGCATCCTTCGCCATCTTGAGTACCGCCATCGAGATGACCGCCGCCGGAATGGCGGAGGAGAACGTCAGACCGACGCTTGAGGCCGAGGTAGACGTTCGATGCGGTAAAGATGATGGTGAGGATTGCGCCGAGGATCATGCCGCGCATTGTCAGCTCAGGGAGCCGCAATTCGTGCTGCATGAACTCGTTTTCAGAGTGTTTCATGCCAATACCACCCTATCTATAATAAAATGAAAAACATCTGTATTATAGCACGAAAAATCCAAAAATCGCAAAAATACATTGGTGCTGTCTGCCCAAGCGCTGGGAAAGATACGCCGAAAACAAAACCGCCGATGCGCTTTCTCGTCACGCATCGGCGGTTCTGAGGAAAATACGGGAAGTGATAGGTAACTCTCTTGCATTCAAACGATCCACGCTTCATTCCGCATCGCCGCTAGCATGAGATGCGGAACTTTCCGGCGAAAACGCTGAGAAAAACCACCACGACATGTTCTCTGTGCGCACATTCTGTTCCGCTCTGGGAACGTCCTCCTCGTCATGCGCTAATCCATGCCCTCTTGTGTGCCCACCCCACGCGGGCTGCCGCATTCCCTGCCGCACCTTCGCTCGGCATCCCCGTCCGACCCACCGGGTCGGGGTGCACGGTGCAGACCTTTGCGGCCACTCAATAACCCATCGGAATCTCCTCCCAGTCCGTCGTGGACGCTCGGGCTGCTTCCTCACTCAGCCAGCGAGGTGCATCCCGTGTCCCTCTCCAACAACCGTCGGTCAACACGGTGGGAAACTCGAAGGAGATACACCATGTGCTTACGGATCACATGGGGCAGCCTGTCCTGAATCAGCCTGCCGATTTAACATCTCCCTAACTATCCTTAGTATAGTAAAAACTTCAGAAGATTGTCAACCCCATAAAAGAATTTAATTTGAAAAATGCAAGGCTCATGATAATATACTAAACATGTACGTTATATAAAAATGGAGTAATTTATGGAAAAAGAAAAATCAATCTTATCGTGGGTTCAATCGGAGCGTTTATCGGTGTTTTTGTGTTTATCACCCTATATTCCTCAAATTATCGCTAATTTAGAAGGGGTAAAAGGCTCAACCGTGGCAGCCTCTTACCGCTTCGATTTCCCTGTTTAATTTGGGTTATTTATGGATGGACGAAAAGAGCCAAAAAGGATTTTTATCCTTATCGTCCCGAATTTAATTGCGTGATTTTAGGCTTTCTGACATTTGTTACAGCCATATAACATATAAATTGGGCTATAGAATAAAGGAGATGGGGATATGGGATATCAGCTGTGGAACGCACTGGAGGAGCTGAAGTCGGACGCGTATGAGTGGGTGGATCTGACGCACCCGCTGAACAACGACAGTCCGTGCTGGGCGGGATCCCTGAGGGCTCGGTGGAGCTCTCAAAGACGTGCTTTGACTGGGGCAATCCGATGCTCGACTGTCTCATCCAGACGTTCAAGTTCCCGGGGCAGTTCGGGACGCACATTGACTTTCCGGGACATTTCGTGCGGAAACCTCCCGCTCGCGGAGGACTTCGGTGCGCGTCACATGCTCTATCCGCTGTGCGTGATCGACGTGACGGAGCAGGTCCGCGCGATGCTGCACTATGCGGTGACGGTGGAGGACATCAAGGCATACGAGGCGAAGTACGGCGCGATCCCCGACGGTGCGTTTGTCGCGCTCTATACGGGTGGAGCCGTCACTGGCCGGATATGGATGCGATCTCCGGGATCGCCGCGGACGGCAGTGAGAACTTCCCGTCGTGGTCGATGGATGCGCTGAGTATATCTATGAGACGCGCAATGCCGCGGCGAACGGACATGAGACGCTCGACACGGATGCCTCGACGGAGGCGGCAAAGGCGGGGATCTCGCGTGCGAGCGCTATGTCCTCGGCAAGGGAAGCTGCAGGTCGAGGTGCTGACGAATCTCGACCGCGTGGCTGCCGCAGGGGCGCGCTCTTTCTCGGGTGGCCGAACATCGAGGGCGCGACGGGCTGCCCGTACGCGCGCTGGCGATTACGCCGAAAAATAAGGGGAATGACCTGTGGTGGCAGAGGTGCTGTCGTCGTCTCGAGCCGTTTTGCAAAGCCGATACCTATCGGGGTTTGCAGGCGGCTCCTTTTTGCATCTGTGGCAGGACTTTTTGCGCTGTGTATCGAATCATAAAGAGATAACTGTGTAAGTTTAGGGAGACGATGAATTGCAGAGTAAATACCTCGATATTGAGAAGAAAGTAGAGCGCGGCGAGCGCCTGACGTATGAGGACGGCGTGGCGCTCTTTTGCCTCGCATGATATCGCGTGGCTCGGCGCACTCGCCGACCATGTGCGCGGAGAAATGCGGCGATATTGTCTACTACAATGTGAACTGCCATGTGAATCTGACGAATATCTGCATGGCGCACTGTAAGTTCTGCGCGTTCGGGCGCGACGCAGAGGATGTGGGCGCCTACGAGATGAGCGCGTCGGAGGCGGTGGCACACGTCGCGGAGGGCGATGCGCGACCCGCATCTCGCGGGACTGCACGTCGTGAGCGGGCTGCATCCGACGTGGACGTTTGACGACTATCTCCTGCGTCTGCACGCGCTGCACGAGGCCTTCCCCTCACTCTACCTGAAGGGGTTCACGGGCGTGGAGATCACGCATTTTGCCCATACGTCGGGGCTCTCCGTGCGCGAGGTGCTCCTGCGCCTGCGCGATGCGGGGCTGCAGTCGATCGCGGGCGGCGGCGCGGAGATTCTTCCGACCGCGTGCGCGGGGAGCTCTGCCCGAACAAGGCGACGGCGGATGAGTGGCTGGCCGTGGCGCGTACGGCGCATGAGCTCGGCATCAAGACGAATGCGTCGATGCTCTACGGGCATATCGAGACGCTCGAGGAGCGCGTCGCGCACATGATGCGCCTGCGCGACCTGCAGGACGAGACGGGGGGCTTTCAGACGTTCATCCCGTTCCCGTTCCTGCCGTCGCATACGGAGCTGGGGCGGACGGTGCGGCAGACGTCGATGTGGGACGATCTGCGGACGATTGCGATCTCACGCCTCCTGCTCGATAACTTCCGCAACATCAAGGCGTACTGGGTGATGCTGACCGTGCCCGTGGCGCAGGTCGCGCTCGGGTTCGGTGCGAACGACATCGACGGCACCGTGCACAAGGAGACGATCCTCCACGACGCGGGGGCAAAGAGCCGCGCGCCCTCTCGAGGATCACATCATCCGCATCATCCGCGAGATCGGACGCACGCCCGCCGCGTGTGACAGCAATTTAACATCATCGAGACGTATTGAGGATTTCGCCAACATGCCCCCGCGAACGTCTTGGAATCAGGGGATATGGCGTGACGAAGGAGATGGGGACTATGTCCGACACGACATACGAGGCACGCATTGTGCGCACGATGGAGGCGTTCCGCAAAAATCGCTACGAGGTCTCGCGCTTCGCGGAGCGCACTGCGGCGGCGGACTATCTCGCTCGTGAGATTCGCGGCAAACGCGTCGGATTCGGCGACTCTGAGACGCTGCGGGCACTCTCTCTTACGAGCGCTTGAGCGAGCATAACGAGGTGGTCGATCCGCCGCGTGCAGGACACGTCGGCGGCATCGAGGCATTTCGCCGCAGGGCGCGAGGCACTGATGACGGACATCTTTGTCCTCTCGGCGAACGCCATCACGGAGGAGGGGCAGATCCTCAACATGGACGGCGCGGGCAACCGTGTTGCGGGCTCCCTTTTTGGACATGAAAAGACCCTATTTTGTCGTCGGCATCAACAAGCTCGTTCCCAATATTGAGGCAGGCATCGACCGCATCCACCGCATTGCCGCTCCCGCGCAACGCCCATCGCGGGAAGAAAACGCCCTGCGCAGCGGCGGGCGATCGCTGCTATGACTGCGCGGCACTGGAGCGCATCTGCAATGCCCTCACCATCCACTACAAGAAGATGAGCTACCGCCCGATGGAGCTGGTCTTGATCGAGGAGGAACTGGGATTATAAATGTAAAGCAAATGACGCAAAAAGATTGATTTACCTTTACAAACATGATATTCTACAAAAAAGGAGGCGATTGATATGGCACAGACGATGGTAAATTTTCGTATGGATGCAGAGCTTAAGCAGCGTATGGAGGAGACCTGCCACAAGATGGGGTTGACGCTGACCGCTGCATTTACGATGTTTGCGGCAAAGGTGACACAGGATCGCCGCATTCCATTCGAGGTAACGGCAGAACCCGATCCGTTCTACAGCGAGGAGAACATGGCGCGTCTCCGTGCGGCGATTGCGGATGTCAAAGCGGGGCGCAATCTGACGGAGCATGAACTCATCGAGGCTGACTGATGGATAAGATTTGGCAGGATGCGGCATGGGTAGATTATCTGTACTGGCAGACGCAGGATAAGAAGACACTCAAGAAAATCAATCGTCTTCTTCAGAGCATTGACCGCAGCGGCTATGACTGTCAGGGACAGCCCGAACCGCTCAGGGGATCTCTCGGGCTTTTGGAGTGTTCGCATCGACGCGAAGAATCGCATTGTTTTTCGGATTGTGGATAACCGCATGGAGATTGCACAATGCGGCTCGCACTATCGGGACAAATGAACAACAAAAAAGACGGCAAACGCCGTCTTTTTTGTTGCTGCTCGCCTTATCCCTTCCGCTCGCCGACGTTCCAGTCGGCATCCACCTCGAAGTAGGCGCTCTTTTCCTTCCACGGGTATTTGTACTCGAGCACGACGGTGTGATCGAGTAAGATGTGCACGGCGGTGAGCTGAGCCGTGCCGTGCTCATCCGTATGTTTCACCCATGCCCCGCTGTCGATGTGATCCCTGACCTCGGTCAGCCATGTGAGGGGAGCTTGGACATGCCCGCCTCGTTCATGCGGAATACGATCTCCACCTCTGTATCTCCGGCCTTGCGCGGGAAATGACAGTAGGGCGCGTTGCGCGTGTAGCTGCCCGCCGATATGGGGGAGAAGAGGCGCAGGACGCGGGAGAGCCCCTCCTCGTCGACGCGGATGCAGAGGATGGATCGCTGCTTTTGGTACATGTCATCGAGGGCATCTGATGCCGCGCCCTCCTGCGGAAGTTCGGCCGCACGCGATGCCTGCTGCAGCTCCTCGTCATACGCTCCGTCGACCCAGTGAAAGCACATCTGCTCGATCGTTGCGCCCTCCTCGATCTCACGTTCCAGCGTCAGGAACTCGCGGTCGTCCGGCACGAGGGAAAGCCCCTGCCGCACGGCGTCCAGCGCACCGTCACGGTCGCCGAAATGGGCGCGCAGCTTGCCGAGCTCGAGATAGCACCACGGATAGTCCGGCTCCTCGCGCGTTCCCTGCGCGGCATAGCGGAGCGCCTTTTCCAGATAGCCGCAGTGCATGAGGGCGACGGCGTAGCGATAGTACCACGTCCCGCACCCGTGCGCATTCGGCTCGGAGTCCGGCATCCACTGTATCGCTCTGTAGTAGTAGGGGTACAGATCGACATTGTTGCACGCGTAGGCATACCACAGCGCAATGTCGCGGTCACGATGCGCTCTCGCGTGTGAACCGCCCCTTGATAATGCTGTTCTTGATGTATTTGTTCAGATAGCTGAGCATTTTGTAGAAATAGCCTGTGGATCCATCCTCCATCGCCTCGAGTTTGGCGACGGCCTCCGCCGTGAGCAGGGGGCCTTTTCTGTGTCGGAGCTCTCCGGCGCGGCGGCGTCCTCCTCCTCGTCGCGATCAAAAATGTTGACGGTGCCCGCCGCGTCCCGTCGGAAGGAGTGAAACACCGCCCACGGTAGATTCGTCCTCTTGAGAACGGTTTCTGCGGCGACGAGGACGGCGTGCAGATCCCACGCGAGAAAGTCCAGATAGCCGTAGTTCGTGCCCGTCGCTCCGCCGAGGAAGGTTACCGCATGCAGACAATCGGTCTCCTCCTCGATCGCCTGCATGAGCGCATCGCGAAAAATCGAGAATCTCGTCGGCACTCTCGCGCATCTCGTCCGTCAGCGGATGGGCGATAAAGCCCGCCGCGATCCCATCCGCATGGTAGATGTCCACGAGCGTCGCATCACTATCCATATAGGAACTGAGGAGGGAGGGGAGACGCGTGCTGCCCACACAGACGTCGAGCCGCAGATCCGCGTCGTCCGATGTGTCTGGCTCGCGCTCGTAGGCGAGATAGTAGTGGTCAAGGTACTCCTCTGCGTCGTTCGCGAGGGAGTACCCCTGCCGCCTCGAGTGCCTTCGGCAGATCCGCCAGCAGGGTCGACGGCCTCGCGCGGCGCATCGAGGAGATCAAAACGTGGATGAGGCGGATGGCGGCGATCTCGCCGAGTGCCTCGATCGACGATGGTGGAGAGCATCCACCATGCGCGGTTCTCGTCCTCCCGCAGGAGCGGCAGGAGCTTTTCGCAGTAGACCGTAAGGGCGATCCCGTCGCCATCGGGCGCGAACCAGACGGCGACATCCGTCATCTCGATGGTGTAGTCGTCCGTGCGCAGGGCAAAGCCAAGAGAGGCGGTGCGACCGACGTGGATGTCCCAGTGCTCGCGCACGGAGGCGGGGGCATGGCGCGCGAAATAGACGAGCGGAAAGAGTTTTGCGCGCATGCCCTCGGGGGTAAGGATGAGCTCATATTTCTCGCCGCCCTTTCCGAGCTCGAATGAGAGATCATCAAAGGCGATGTGCAGCGCAGAGCTGCACCGCTCGATGAGCTCCTCGCCGTGATCCGATCCCGCATCCATCAGCGCACGCAGCTCCTCCTCCGCCTCGGAGAACGCGAGCCATGCCTCCCTGCACGCGGATGCGGAACGGGCGCGAAAAGAGCGGGAGGGAGAGCCCGCGGCGGCAGTCCTCGATCATCTGCTCGGTGTCCTCGTCGCCCGGCAGCGCCGCAAGCGCCGTCTCAAAGTAGGGCAGGGCGCGGTTTTCCTGATCGAGGTAGTAGTAGGCATAGCCCATGCGGAAGTTCCAGACGTGATCGTCGGCGGAATCTCTCTGCGTGCGGTGCGAGGAGGTCAATCGCCTTTGGAAATACCACCACTCGCTCGGCTGCGCAACGTTGTTGTAGGCGCGCGCCAGCTCGCCGTCGAGCTCGGGCGTGCGCTCTGCGGCGGGGATCTCCTCAATCGCCGCGATGATCTTCTCGTAATCTCCGTGATTGTGCCATGCCTGACACTGTTCCAGTAACGTCATCTGCTGCTCCTCTCGTCTGGGGCTAAATTGCGCTCAGGGCGCTCCTATCGGCTCGCGACGCTCGCCACTTCCCGCGCGACGGGGGAAGCGAATCTACCGTCATCCAATGCCTCCCCGTGCGACACGGGGGAGGGGAGACCGCGAAGCGGTAGGGAGCGCTTGTTACGGCAGAACAGGAAGCTTTTTCCCTGTCTCTTTCGTCTGCGTTCCTTCAATGGGTTAATCCCACCAGAAATACCAAATGTGCGATTTTCGCAGGCTGTCGGCGAGCCTGCTGATGCTCATGCCGGGGCCGCCCTGCTCGATGATGTCGCTGCAGTAGGCGTACTGCTCCACGGCACGCGCGGCGGCGTGCTCCGGCGCGACGGGCGCGGGGACGCGGTACTCGAGCGTGTCGTAGGTGAGGACGGCGGGGACGGCGCCGTCCGTCTTGTGCCAGTACTTTTGCGACCGCCATCTGCGCGGCGGTGTCGGGGCAGTCGTTCCACCCGCCGAAGGGCAGGTAGGTGAAGATCTCCACGGATGCTTGACGGGGATCTTGGCGAGGATCACGGGATGCGTTTTCTGCGTCTCGTAGTTCCAGTAGCCGATGGGGCGGTCATTGGTGTCACCCATCGTGCTCTCTTTCACCGTCATGTCCTCCGTGCGCTCAGCACGCCGCGTCATGAGGATCTTTTTGCCGTCCTTGACCAGCTTTTGCGCCATGCGCTCGCGGTAGGCGATGACGGCGTCTGTGTCGAATTCGTAGTCCTCGAACGCGCCCTTTTTCCGCCTCGGCGTTCATCGTCAGTGCCTCCCAGAGCGTGTCGCTCGGGACGATGATGACGGGGACAATGCCGTCGCGCGCGGCCGTGCGCGTGGCGTAGCTGTACCATGAGGCGATCGGGTCGTCGTCCGCCAGCGGCGGGAGGTACATCAGAGAGCAGCTCGCCCTGCTGGCGTTCAGGTACTGCATCGTTGCGATGGCGACGTCGCTCGGATCGGCGTCCACCTGCTCCTCCGTGTTGCGCTTCCACGCATCCCAGTGCCGCTCGATGAGCTCTGCCATCTCCCGATAGAGGCCCCTCGTCGAATGGGACGAAGAGATATGCTTCGTCGTCAAACTCCTTCGAGTAGTATTTTTCTGCTCGAAATACGCGAGGGCGTGATTGTCGACGTCCGAGGGGTAGGAGGGCGCCTCGCCGTCGTAGTAGTAATGCGCGAACGCCGCGCCCTCCGCGTTGAAGAAGCCGCGCATCAGGATCCCGTGCAGCTCGTCGCGGAGGAAGGGGCGCAGGTCTGTCTCCGCCGGGTACTCTTTACGGCGCGCACGGTCGGCTCGTACTCGCGGATGAACCAGTCCGCCATCAGGTCGTGCAGGATGCACCACCGCAGGTAGACCGCCATGTGGCTGTACGCCTCGATCTCATCCACGGGGAGCTTTTCTCGTGCAGGGCTGGAGAGATGCCACCCGCGTTGTCCATCATGAGATCCTCAAAGTCCTCGGGGCGCATGCGCTGCGCCGCTGCGGGTCGATGATGAAGCTCACGTGCCGCTCGCCAAAGAGGGTTCAGCAGCTCTTTCGCACTGCGGTCGAATTTGTAGTTGAGCTCATCGCGGTAGAGCGGGATGATCTGATAGAAATTGACCTCGTCGCCGTCCGGCAGGAGGCAGACCGTGTTGTCGCCCTTTACCTGTGCCCCGATGATGAGGGAGGCGGTCAGCTTGGTGCTTTTGGCGTAGTTGTTCGTCCTGCTGTCGATGGTATGCCCCAGCCGAGCCAGCTGTATCATCCTCGATCGGCAGACGTGCGAGGCTTTTCAGCAGGTGGATCGGCCCGTAGTACTCCTCGTCGTCCTCGTGGATCTTCCAGTCGGGTGGCAGGGCAATCGCGAGCTCGGCGCGTTCGAGCTTGTACTCGGCGAGCCTCAGCGGGGACGTTCATGCGGTGTGCCCCCATCCCGAGGGTGACGAGCATGAGTAGTTCCGTTCCTCGGTCGGATCGACGATACATATATCCAGATGGATATCGGGTGAGACGACCTCATGAAAGACGTTCGCATACGTGCCGAAGTTCGTCTCGATGAAGTCCTCGACGGCGGCCATCTCCTCCTCGGTGTAGACCTCCGTGGGCATGGGCTTTTTGCCGTGCGAAGAATTATTGCGGACGTTTTTCATCGTGTTCTCCTTTATGACTGAGGAGCAGGCTCTCCAGCATCGTTTCCACTAGGGCGATCGGCGATGACGAATCCTCCGCCGTGATCGTTTTATTGAAGAAATCGACGGAACGGTCGTGGTCGCGAAGCGATTCCGTGTCAGGTATTGCTCGACCTCGTCGAGGGTAAAGGCACACTCCTGAGCGTCGTGTCGGCAAAGGCGTTGGCGTAGTGAATGCTCTTCATCATGCGCTTCAGCCTTGTCGTCGGGTAGGCACTGCATAGTGCCTGTCGGAGCGCTGTCGCCATTTGTGCGGGCGAGGCATCCTCTGCGACCGGCAGGGAGGGGAGGATGCGTTCACGGCAAAGGTGCGCGTACAGTGTGCGGAACTTTTCTGCCAGTACGGTATCATCGTGGTCGGTCATGGCGCACCTCACGTCTGCTGGTGCTGCATGGAGACGACGCGGCAGGCGGGGCAGAACTCGATGTAGAGCGTGCCTCCATGTAGTCCGCCAGCTCGTTCCAGCGGATCTGCATCAGGTATTTCATCGGCTGTCCGCAGTCGGGGCAGGTCGTGTACGACCAGTCCTGCTCCCAGAGGGCGAATCCGCCGAGCGTGCTCACATCGTCGAAGAATGCGCCGTAGAACCGTGGGACGGGTGACGCGCCGAGGATGAGATCGTTGTCAAAGATGGTGTCGAGTTCTTCCATGTACGCCGTGGCATCTGCATTCTCATAGGGCAGGACAGTGCTGCCGCCGTCGAGCGTATAGCGACTCAGTATCGGTTCTGCATAGGCGACGCAGTTCGGGCAGCAGGTCGCTGTGAGGATACCGTCAATGCCGAGGAACTGCAGGCGCGTCCCGCCCGTCGAGGACGAGCATATCTGCCATGCGGCAGCCGCAGTGCGGGCAGTGCTCCTCGCGCGGGCGGGCGATGCGAACGGGGAGCGATCGAGCTCTCTGCTGAGGCGGCGTGGACGATGGGATGCAGGTGTCGAAGTTCAGCGTGCGCCGCCGCCCCTCGCGGTCGAACGTCCAGCCGCCGCACTGCGCATAGACAGATGGGTTGACGTAGAGCTGCCCGCGCCATGGGCGCGGCGCGCGCTCCAGTGCGTGGAGTGCTGCAAGCGCACGGTCGTCCCCCTGCATGCCGAGGCACATCATCAGCTCGTTCGCCTCCCTGTGCGGCCTCCGTCTCCATCAGCGCGTCGATCAGCCCGTCCCGCACATCGGCGGGCGCGTGATAGTAGAGCGCGGGCGGCCAGAAGGTACGCGCCGCCAGTGCCGCTCGCGGAATCGCGGGGCGACGCTGTCCTCACGGCAGAGCAGATACCAGAAATCATCGGGCACATCGTCGATCTGCGCGATGATCTCCTGCCCTTCGCCGCGATCTCCGCAGGTGTCCATGCTGCTGCAGCGCCGCCGCAGCGCCGCTGTCCTGCACCGCCAGCACAGCCCCTCGTAGCCGAGCTCCGTGCCGCAGTCGGGGCATTGGTAGGGTAGATTCATGGGCGGCTCCTTTCCCATTTTGACATATCGATTCATTCTGATAATAATACGGATGCGGAGCAGCTTCAATAGGTCTTTTGGGGAAGTAAAGGAATCGCTGATAAAATGAGGTCTGCCAGATTGGCGTAGATTTTTGTCCGATTGAGGCAGCAAACCGGACGCATAGCGAGGGCTATGTGGAGGATTTGCTAACGATAAGCGGGCGAAAAAGATGCGTCAAGATGGTTGTGCCGAATTTATCAGTGCTTCCTAAATGAGAAGGCGGCGAAAATCCCCGCGCTTCCTTTACCTTTTCGTCGAATCTATATATAATAGAACAAAGGATTGCTGAATTTATCCGTGTTTCCCAAGTTTTGGAGGTAGATGCTGCTGCTCAGTGGAGAATCCGCTCCTTTTGCGGCTGCGGGAGGAGAAGGCACATCGCCTCTCGGGCGGCATCTACCATGAGCTGCAGGTGCGCATGACCTACAACTCAAACCACATCGAGGGGAGCCGCCTCAGCGAGGAGGAGACGCGACGCATCTTTGAGACGAATACCGTGGGCGGGGATGCGCATGTGATGATATCATCGAGACGGTCAATCACTCGGGCGATGGACTACTGCATCGCCTGTGCGGAGGATCCGCTGACGGAAGAGATCATCAAAAACTCCGATGAGCTGCTGAAAAGCAGAACGTCTGACGAGCTGCTCCCCTACTTTCGCGTGGGCGACTACAAGGAACGTCCCAATATGGTGGGCGGCGTGGAAACGACTCCGCCGCAGGAGGTCGCAGCGGCGATGCGGAGGCTCCTCGACCGCTATCAGGCCAAGGAGAAGATCGCCTTGGAGGACATCGTGGACTTCCACCACCATTTTGAGCGGATTCATCCGTTTCAGGACGGCAACGGGCGTGTCGGACGGCTTATCGCGTTCAAGGAGTGCCTGAAATATAATATTGTTCCGTTCATCATTGAGGACACAAAGAAGGCATTCTACTACCGTGGACTGAAGGAGTATGAGCGCGCGCACGGGTATCTCGTGGATACCTGCTATGATGGGCAGGATACGTTTCAAGCACTGCTCACATACTTTCAAATAAAAATTCCTTGAGACATTCTCAAGGATTTTTGTGTTACCACTAACGGTATTGCCTCCGTTTTCGCCAGAGAAGCAGGAAGGTGACCGATGCACCGAGGAAGTCTGCGGCAGGCGTCGCCATGAATACACCGTCCACGCCGAAGATGTACGGCAGGAGGAGCAGGAAGCCGAGGAGACAGACGAGTGTGTCCCAGACGGAGAGGAGGGCGGAGGTGTGCCCGTCGCCGAGCGCGGTGAAGAACGATGAGCCGTACATACTGAATCCGAGGAAGAGGAAGGCAGTCGCATGGATACGGAAGCCGTGCACGGCGAGGTCATAGACGTGCGTGCCCGCAGCGGCGAAGATGCCTGTGATCGGCGCGGCGATGAGGATGCTGACCGCGGTGGTAAAGAGGGAGAACGCGGCGATGAGCGTGAGACTGCGGCGCAGGATTCCGCGCAGGGCATGTGTGTCGCATTTCCCGTAGTTGAAGCTCGCCAGAGGTGCGACTCCCTCGGCGTAGCCCATGTATATGGCGGTAAGCAGACCGGAGATATACTCGGAGATGGCGATTGCCGCCACGCCGTCCGCCCCCGCAAGCCGCATCATCGTGTTGTTCATGACGATCATGATGAGGCTCATCGAGAGCTGCATCACCATCTCACTTGAGCCGTTGCCCATCGCGGAGAGGACGGAGCGCAGCCGCCAGATGGGACGGACGAAGCGGAGCGTGCCGCGCCGATGGATGGTGAAGTAGTAAAGCCCTACGAATGCGGAGATGGAGTAGCCCGTCGCCGTCGCGATGGATGCTCCTCCAGTCCCCAGCCGAGGACAAAGAGGAGGATGTAGTCGAGCACCATGTTGACGATGCCGCCGACGAACGAGGAGAGCATTGCGAGACGCGGCTGCCCCGCTGCAACGAGGAAGATGTCGAGGATCAGCCCCGCCATCGTGAGCGGTGTAGAGACAAAGAGAGGAATGGCGTACACTTCGCAGGAGCGGATGAGGGGCGTCGTCCGCGCCGAAGAAATAGAGGATCGGGCGCAGGGAAGCTCGCTGCCAAGCACGGCAATCATCGTGCTGAGAATGACGCAGACGAGGACGAGCAGGGAAAAATTTTTCGCGTGCATGGCGCTTTTTTCCCGCCCCGAGCTGCGCCGCGACAAGGGCACTCCCGCCCGTGCCGAGCATGGTTGCGAGCACAATCGTGAGCGGGATGAACGGCATGACAATGTTGATCGCCGACAGCCCCTCCGTCCCGACGGCGTGCGCCACAAAGAAGCCGTCAACGATGAAGTTCACATTCATAAAGAGCTGTGACACGATCATCGGCACGGCGAACGCGAGCAGTGTGCGGTAGGTGATGGGCTGGGATAGCTGCGGCATTTCGTCTCCTCCGTTGATAGTAGGCGCTATCATAGCATGGAACACGGGGGAAAAGCAAGCGCGGAGGATTTGCAAAAAATCTTGCCGCATTTGATACACTTGCGGGAGTGCAGCGAGCGGAAAGGGATGAAGTGCGTATGTGATTGTTATGCTGAACAGCGGCCTTGGCAATCGGGGATGTTTCAGTATATCTTTGCATTATATTTGTCGCAGAATGGGGCGCATGTCAGTGATCGATGATTCGGCGTTCTTTGGTACACATGTCGAGCATAACGGCCTTGAGGTGCCGCGCTTTTTCCCCAAAAGGAATGCTGCCGCGGCTGAGCGAGCACTTTACGCCGGATGTTTGGACGGCAATGCTCGACCGCAAGGAAAATGGGATGTCGATTCCCGATCAGCTGCTCGCAGGTGGGATTGACCTGCACTATGGCGTCAGGATGCAGGAGCATGCCCTGCTTTTTGGGGGAAGATCAATGAAATCTCCGCGGCAGATCGGGATGCCGTTTTTGTCCATTCCCGAGACCGGATGACGTATTTTGCCGGGTACTGGATGGATTTTGGCTATTTCTTGACATTCAATCGTATTTTTGGAAATACTTTCGCTTTCCGTCCTATCCAACAACGGCACAGGCTGAGACAGCACAGAAGATCATGGGGTTCAGAATGCCGCAGCGATTCATGTGCGCGCGGCGATATGGCGCAGCCGGGCTGTCCAATCCGCCGGTGTATTTTTAAACGTGCGATTGCGGAATTGAAAAGCTCGTTTCGATCGATCATTTTTTTCTTGTTTTCCGATGACCTGGGCTACTGTATGGAGCATGCGGAGGAGCTGGTATTGTGGAGATCCGTTCCCGCATGACAGCGGTCGATGGAAATCGCGGGCTGCAATCCTATGTTGACATGCAGCTGATGTCACTGTGCCGCTATCGGATTGCGGACCGGAGCAGCTTCAGCCAACTCGCAGGGTGCTCTGCCGTCTGCCGGGGAATGCGACGACGGTTTGGGAGAATGGAGCGATCACGGCGTTCGGCGTTCCGGCGTGCGCGTGTGGTCATACTGCCTGTGCCTGAGGACTCTCAATGAACTGCGAGGTATAAGAACTATATGACGGATCGACAATCCGCCCGTGCCGCCGCCGAGGGCGGGCGCGGCTGACGAGGAGGATGCACTCTCCTCTATGAGGACAACGACCTGCCTCGCGCTCGCGCAGTGGGCGCGTGCGGCGAAGGACGCGCGAGCGGGAAGAATGTCTACTATACGGTGAACCGTCACATCAATCTCACGAATATATGCTGTGCGAACTGCCCCTCTGCGCCTTTCAGGTGGAGCAGGGGGGATGCGCGCGGCTATATTATGGAAATGGATGATGTGGCGCGCGTGCTCGCGGCGGCACAGAAGACGCCGCATCTGACGGAGATTCACATCGTGAGCGCCCTCCACCCCGACCGTCCCTTTTCCTACTATGAGGACGTGGTGCGGCAGGTACACGCGGCACTCCCCCACGCAGACATTAAGGCGTTCACGCCTGTGGAGGTCGTGAACTTTGCCCAGACGGAGGAGACGAGTGTCCGTGACATCCTCTGTCGTCTGCAGGCGGCGGGGCTCTCCTCGCTCCCGGCGGCGGCGCGGAGATTCTCTCCGACCGCGTCGCGCGATCATCTGTCCCGAAAAAAAGGCAACGCGTGCGGAGTGGCTGGACTGATGCGCACGGCGCATGAGCTCGGCATCCGTACGAATGCGTCCATGATGTACGGACACATCGAGACGGTCGAGGAGCGCATCGACCACCTGCTCGCCCTGCGCGATTTGCAGGATGAGACGGGCGGCTTTCAGGCGTTCATGCTCTTTCCGTTTCATCCCGAGAACACGGTGCTCGGCGCAGAGAAAAAACTCGTGCGCGTCGGCTCGTGGGAGGATATGAAGATGCTCGCGCTCGCGCCTTGTCCTCGACAATGTCGCACATGTCAAGGCGTTCTGGGTCATGCTGACGCAGCCGATCGCCCAGCTCGCGCTCGGGTTCGGTGCGGATGATCTCGACGGGACGATCGGCGAGGAGAAGATCATCCACGCCGCAGGCGCACAGACGCGGACGGGCATCACGCGGCGCGAGCTCGACGCGATGATCCGTGAGGCGGGCTATGTGCCCGTGGAGCGCGATACGTTTTATCAGCCGATTGCGGCAGGGGAGGGCGCATGAGACTTTCGGAGCAGGAGGCAGCAGACCTCCTTACGCACGGCGATCCCATTGCCCTCGGGCGCGAGGCGGATGCGGAGCGGCGGCGGCGGTTCGGCGATACGGTGACGTTCATCGTCGACCGCAATATCAACTATACGAATATCTGCGTGAATGAGTGCCGGTTCTGCGCGTTCTACACGAAGCAGGACGCGCCCGACGCCTATCTCCTGCCGATGGAGGAGATCCGCAAAGGTCGGCGAGACAGCGGCGGCAGGCGGGACGCAGGTCATGATACAGGGCGGCATTCACCCCTGACCTGCCGCTCTCGTACTACGAGAACATGCTGCGATCCATACGCGAACGATACCCTCCATTGTGATTCACCCTTTACGGCGACGGAGATTCTGTACTTTCGCCCAGAAGGAGGGCATCACGGTCGAGGATACCCTGCGGCGGCTGCAGGATGCGGGGCTCGCCTCGCTCCCCGGCGGCGGGGCGGAGATCCTCGCTGACCGCGTGCGCAGGCTCATCGCGCCGAAAAAGATCATGACGGAGGACTGGCTGCGCGTCGCGGACGGCGCATAAGATCGGTATGGAGTCAACGGCGACCATGGTCATCGGCTTCGGTGAGACGATGGCGGAGCGCGTGGAGCACATGGAGCACATCCGCCGCCTGCAGGAGGAGACGGGGGATTCTGCGCGTTCATCACGTGGACGTTTCAGCCCGGCAACACAGCCCTCGGCGGGGAGAAGACATCGAGCTGGGACTACATGCGGACACTCGCTGTCACACGTCTCTACATGGACAATGTCGCGCATATACAAGGGGTCGTGGGTCACGCAGGGGAGCGCATCGGACAGCTGACGCTCGGCTTTTGGCGCGGACGATCTCGGGAGCATCATGCTGGAGGAGAACGTCGCGCGCGGCGGGGACGCGGTACAATATGTCGATCAAGAAGATGATCGATCTGATACGTGGTGCGGGCAGAGAGCCGGCGCAGCGCGATACGCGCTATCGCGTGATACGGAGGTTTTAGTATGGCAGAGCAACAGATTCTGCGGCGAGCTATGCCGTGATCGGCGGCTCGGGGACACTTTCGAGCGATTTCCCGCGCGCATCGACGGCGGATGATGTGAGATTCTCGCGGATGGGCTGCACTTTTACGACGCCCCTACGGCGAGAGCCCCGCGTTTCGCCTGTTTCTCCGTTGCGGGACGGCGCGTCCTGACCTGCCGTATGCACGGCTGGCGCAGCGGCGTGACGCGTGCGGATGCCTCGCGGCAGGTGTTCTGGGTACTGCGGGAGGCGGGCGTCACGCGCATCCTCTCCGAGGGCGTGTCGGCACGGTGAATCCCCTGCTCGACCCGCGCGACTTTCCTCATCCCCGACGACTATCTCGACCTCTCCGTGCGCAAGGATGTCACGCTTGACGGACGCTATCTGCTCGTCATGCGCGACGCGCTCTGCGCGGAACTGCGCCAGACATTGATTGAAGAAACAAAGAAACGCTATACGGGGCGCGTCTTTGATCGCGGCATCTATGCCGTCACGGACGGGCGGCATTTCGAGAGCCCTGCTGAGATCGCCATGATGCAGGGGGCATGCGGACATCGTGGGACAGAGCCTTGCGCCTGAGGTCTACCTCGCACGCGAGATCGGCGCATGCTATGCGGGGCTGTACTTCGTCGTGAACTACGGCGAGGGCATCCGCCCGTGGTCGCACGACACCCTCGAGCAGATCTTCTACGACGATGCACCGATGATCGGCGACATCCTCCTCGCGACGATCCGCAGCGTCTCCGCCGAGGAAACGTCGTGCCCGTGCCGCAGCCTGCGCAAGGAGACCCTGCTCAAGGACGTCTACAACGCGGCGTCGGCAAAGGGGTGACGGCGGTACTGAATGTATCCGCGCTTCCCTGCGTTGAAGGAGGAACAACGAAACATGGCGCAAGAATACATTGACTTTCCATCCGCAGGAGAGGTGCGCCCCCTCCCCGGCAGCAACACACGCCATCCGTATCGGCACCAGCTGGACGCGCTTCGTGCGCTCGACCGCATGGACGAAGAAAACGCGAGTTATAGTACGCTGGTGGTGCTTCCCACAGGTGGCGGAAAAACGTATACGGCATCCACATGGCTTCTTCGTCATGCGCTCGACAAAAAGAAAAAGATTCTCTGGCTTGCCCATCGTCAGACGCTTCTCGATCAAGCGGCGGAGTCCTTCCGGAAATTTGCCTACGCCGCGGAAATTCCCCACATCACGTCCTTTCGCTATCGCATCGTGTCCGGCTCATCGAATCGCGATAAAACGATCAACATTGATCCGAAGGACGATTTGCTCATCATCAGCAAGGACAGTATCGGCAGGGCGTCCAATCTAGCGCGACTTGCCCCGTGGCTTGCGGGAGAGGACGAGATTTTCCTCGTCGTGGACGAAGCGCATCACTCCACGGCAAAGACATATCGGCGCGTCATTGATTACGTTAAGGACAAGGTAGCGCATGTCAAACTGATCGGCCTCACGGCGACGCCTTTCCGTACGGCCGATAACGAGCAGGGGCTCTTGGCGCGCATCTACAAAGATGGTATGTCTGGTGAACAGTCGAAGAAAAATGATATTGGTATCGCCTACAAAATTGACCTCAAGGAACTCATCAATCGACAGATACTTTCTCATCCCCATTTTGAGACATACTATACCGATGAGGAGTATGGCAAGGATTTGGGGCTTGAAGCGTTGGAAAGCATCCAGCATCTCGACACACTTTCTCCCGAACTGTCCCAAAGTATCGCGGAGAGTGGCCCCCGCAACAAGCTGATTGTCGATACCTATGTGAAGAAGGCGGACGAATACGGGAAGACCATTGTCTTTGCCGTCAACATTGACCATGCGATTGCGCTTGCGAAGCTGTTCAACAAGGCTGGCATTAAAGCAGAGTACGTTGTGTCTGCCATCAAGGATATGGACACTGGTGCAACGATCAGCCCCAAGGAAAATGACAGCAAGCTCGAAGCCTTTCGCAGCGGTGATGTAAAGGTCTTGGTGAATGTCAAATATTCTCACTGAGGGCGTTGATCTGCCCATGACGAAGACCGTGTTCCTCGCGCGTCCTACCGTGTCTACCATCCTTATGACACAGATGATTGGACGTGCGCTGCGCGGCGAAAAAGCGGGCGGTACCAACATCGCCTACATCGTCTCTTTTGTTGATGATTGGAATGAACATATCGCATGGGTTAGTCCGGATACAATTTTTGTTGGCGACAGCGAATGGACGACGAAAGACAGTCCCTGAGTATAAAAAAAGCAACAAATGCGGTGGATTGCCATTTCCAAAATTGAGGAATTTGCCGCCATCCTGAACGATGCGATCGACACCACGCAGCTTGAGGCGGTTCCTTTTTGGGAGCGTGTTCCCGTGGGGATGTATGCGTTCCAATACATCAACGAAGAGGGGATCGACTTCTCCTATCAGGTCATGGTGTATAATAGCACCCAAGACGCCTATGAGAACATGATGCAGGCACTCCCGGCACTGTTTGAGGGCATCAACACCGACGATGAATATCTCTCCGATGATGTGCTGGGAAAATTGGAGGCGGAATGCAAAAAGCAATTTTTTTCCATCGTGACATGGTGCCGCCCTATGACCCCAGAGATGTGCGGCACATCTTGAAATATTATGCACAGAAGGAATCTGAGCCGAAATTCTATACGTTTGACCAGTGGACCGAAGCAAGCTGGATGTCCAAGCGATTGCGCAGCACGTCTGGGACGAGGATCTCGGCCAAAAAGAAGAAAAAGAATATCTTGATGCACTGTGGGAAAGCGTAGACGACAATCTCTTGCAGCTGTTTTTTTGGAAAAAAGATATATTTTCTGCGCATGGTGGATATTGAACTCGCGAAGATTTCTGACCCGGAACTTTATGCGCCGGAGGAAAAATGTGACGTACGATAAAGTAGCCTTGGAGAGCCTTCCGCTGGATAAAATCAGGGCAGTCGATCCTGCCCTGGAAGAGGAGCTGCGTGAAGGAGCATTTGCCAAGGCGAAGACCTCTTCCGGCTATGTTTGCGCCCATTGCGGCGAAGTATTCTCAATCGTCAATTCCTCCATGTAGATCATATCGTTCCCCTGAACAAAGGCGGGCGTTCTGTACGCGATAATTTGCAGATCCTTTGTCGCAGCTGCAACGCAAAAGAAAGGTGATCAACTGGAAGGAGAATACTGATGAAAGCTCTCCTATACACGGCTTTGGATGTGGCCTGCATTATTGATAATGCAGGATTATCTACCAAGGAAGCCCTTCGCCTCGCCCATCGGATGCACACAGAGGATAAATCCTTTTTGGCGGTGGAATATCGGCAAAATTATCGAAAATGGCTGTTGGACATCCTGTATTGGTCGGATTATATGCAGGATAAAATCACTCTTGATGCCGAGTTCCCATCGGTACAGGCAGTCTCTGACGGAACGTTGGACGTATCTGACTTGATGCGCGATGATTTTGACTTGGATCTCTTTTTCAAGAGGCTGCGCGTGCAAATTCTTTACCTTGGGAAAAAGGATTATGTCCGCATGAAACTCAGGACGTTAATCGCGGCGTATGGGTATCAGCGCCGCTCGAAGGAGTTTGTACGCTTCCTCAAAATTCGGCTCGTTTTCTACCATATTCAGACGGCGCTGCGCGGAAATGAGCTCTGCGATGTGGAGACCATGGACAGTCTTGATGATATGATTACGTTTCGTGTGCTGTAAAGCGCAGCGTCTCCGCCGAGGAAACGTCGTGCCCATGCCGCAGCCTGCGCAAGGAGACCCTGCGCAAGGACGTCTACAACGCGGCGTCGGCAAAGGGTTGACGAAAAACGTCGAACATCGTATAATGAGCATAGAAAAGGTGCTGCCGGTAAACGGTCAGCCCCCTCATCAAACGTGGTTAATAAGAACCTCGCCTAGAGTTGGTCGCTGAAGGCGGGGTTTCTTATGCTTTGATTGCTACAATACAAATTGTAACGAGAAAGACCAGCGAAAGAAATTCGTATTTTCGTATTCTATCCGAAAATCTGTTGACATTCATTCCCACTAGTGCTACTATGATGGCGCAGGAGATCCTGCGGAACCACTCTGCTGAAAAGAAGTGCAATCAATCATGAAATGGCTGGCTTCCACACAGCTCATCGTGCGTCCATAGCGTCCAAGCGCATATCGCTGCGTCTTGGGCTTTTTGCATTTTTAGGAGGTCATTACTATGTCCATCAATCGGGGAAAAAGTTGTCATCATTGGTACGAGCAATGTCGGCTCTGCCGTGCTCAACAAGATCGCAGACTTTCAGCTGGCTTCGGAGATTGCTCTCATCGATCTTGACATGAACTGCGCGCGCGGCGAGGCACTCGACACGAGCCATGCGATGTCCTCGCCGTATAGTACGAAACATCAAGATCCATACGGGGCACGTATGAGGACTGCCGCGATGCGGCGTTTATCGTCATCACGGCGGGGACCCTCGATCCTGCCCGGGGAGACGCCCGACCGACTGAAGCTCGCGAGCACGAACACGAAGATCATGCGCTCTATCTTCTCTGAGATCGTGAAATACACGAAGGAAGCCATGGTCATCATGATCACGAACTCGCTCGATGTTGCGACCTACGTCGTATCGACCGAGTTCGACTATCCGCGCGAGAAGATCCTCGGCACGGGCACGATGCTCGAGACCTACCGTTTCCGCTACTCCTCGCGGAGCACTACGATATGGATCCGAAGAACATCCACGGGTTATGTGCTCGGCGAGCACGGCAACGATGCCTTTGTCGCATGGTCGACGGTCAACTGCGCCGGTCTCGGCATCGATCACCTCGATGAGTATTTCCACTTTAAGGAGAAGCTGGACCGCCACGACATCGAGCAGGGGATCATACAGGCGGCATACGATGTCATCAATCTCAAGGGGCTTTACCAATACCGGTATCGCCATGGTAGCCTGCCGCTTCATCAAGGCAATCCTCTTCAACGAGCACACGATCCTGCCCTGTGCTGCCGTCATGAAGGGCGAGTATGGCATCAAGGACGTGGCGCTCTCCATCCCGCGCATGATCAGCCAGGACGGTATTGTGCGTTCGTTCGAGGTGCACCTCACGGATGATGAGATGGCAAAGCTCCAGAACGCGCAGAAGAGCGTCCGTGCCGCACTCGACGGCGCAGGCGTGAAGTGAAGACTATACACTCGCATACCTCGTAATCATAAAACCAGCACTTGGTCATTTTCCAAGTGCTGGTTTTTATGATTACAGTCAAGAAATCAATGATAAACTTCAGCTGCGCCATCTTAGCGCATCTTTTTGCCTGTATTGTGCCATCGATCCTCTACATAGCTTTGGCTATGCGTCCGGGGAGCCTTTGTTCAGACGAAAAAAATCTGCGCTAATCTGAGGGACTTCATTTATCAGAGACTCTGATCAATTTAGATGGCTGATTTATCGTTGATTATTTAAAATCAGTATTGCAACTAGGGGGGGCTGTGTTAGAATTAAATTGCGATCGAGTTCAAATAGAAAAGAGCATGATTGCGTCGTGACGTATCCCTGCTGATGTTTTATCAAAGGAGGAAATCCAATGTTCTTACACCTTATTGCTGACAGAAACAAACACTTGTTTTTGTCTTTGACCAAGGCTCTCTGCCATGCGGACGGGCATTTCACTGATGATGAAAGGGCGATGGTGGAGCAGTACTGTAAGGAGCTGGAGATCGCAAGCGATAGTGCGGATGCCGTGAGCGATCCGAAGGAACTCATGCAGCAACTCGCCGCGTCAAGCGATGCTCGCGAGAAGAAGATCATCGTCTTTGAGCTGCTCGGACTTGCTCATGTGGACAAAGATTTCTCGGCAGATGAGCGACGTTTTGTCGAAGAACTGCGCACGGTATTCGCAATGGATACGGACTATGTTCAGCGCGCTGAGGAACTGATCCGCAGCTATCTCGACATGCAAGACCAGAGTCAATGCACTGATTCTCGCTGAGATGGGGGACGAAAAGTATGGCATCGGAGGAGGAGAAAAAGCGCGAGACAGTCCGATGCAGCGGCGACAGAGGCGGGGAAATCTGTGAACGAGAGTCTGCGGGCTCTTGGAGAAACATATCAAAAACCCTCTGCGTATACGGGCAACCGCAAACTCTATGACAGCCCGCGAGCCAAGGTGTCGGCTAAGTCAGAGGCGTTCAAGGGCGGCGAGGTGCATGATCCCTATACGGAAAAGCAGCTTGTCCTGCGCAAGCAGGACGCAAAGCTACAATATGGGGAGCAATGGCAGGAGCATCTGGCGGAGGCGGATCACACCATCCCTATCGAACGCGTGCACGAGACGTACAAGGACGATGCGTGGGTCACGAATGAGAACCTTCGGGATGCGGCAAACAGTGACGAAAAATATCCGCGTCACCTCGCGAAAGGTCAACAATGCTAAAAGCGCAGCCGTACGAATGAAGAACTTGTCGATGATGCGGCATATCTGGAGGACAAAGGCATCCGCATCGACGAGAAGGGGAAGGCACGCGCACGCAGCGACAGCGAAAAAGGCACGGGAGCATATCGACGAGAAAAATACGCCGCGACAAAGTACAAAATGTCGCGGGATGCGTTTCACCGTGCAGGAACGCAAACAGCAATTCAGGCAGGCGGCGTGACCGCCGCACTCTCGACGATGGATAATATGGTGGCGGTCATCCGAGGGGACAAGACACCGACAGAGGCACTTAAGGATATCGCTGCCGATGCTGGCGGGCGCGGCAGTCTCCGGCTACGTCATTGGCGGCGGTGTATCGGTCGTCGCACATACATTGTCGACATCGTCCTCGCCGTTCGTGCAGAATCTCGTGAAATCCAATGTACCCGGTAAGGTCGTCACCGCCGTTATGGCAACGGGCAAAACACTCAAGAAATATGCGAGCGGAGAAATCACAACCGAGGAGTGTATTCTGGAACTCGGGGCGAGCGGCGTGAGTACGGTCACGACGGGCTATACGGCAGCGGTCGGACAGGCGCTCATTCCGATTCCCTTTGTCGGAGCGGCTGTGGGGGCGATGTTCGGCACGGTAGTCTCCGGTGCGCTCCATAAAAGTTTCAAAGAGTCAATGGATCGTGCCAATCTTGCACGCGAGGAATACGAACGTGTGCGTGCGGCGGCAGATGCGTCGATGGCACGGATGAACGCGGAGCGCGAGGAGTTCGAGGCGGCGGTAGCGGAGCTGTTTGCATGGCGTTCTTCCGAGGTCGATGCGGGCTTTGCACAGTTGGAGCGTGCGTCGCAGAATGCAGACATCGACGGGATGCTTGCGGGACTGTCACAAATTGCAGGGGCATATGGGAAAGACATCGAGTATCACAGTTTCGATGAATTCGATGCGATGATGAGCGATGATTCAAGGGAATTTGAATTATAGGAGGATATTATTATGCCACTTCCGTTTTTGGTTTTAGGTGCTGCTGCCGTCGTTGGCGGTATGGGGGTTGTTGGAGGTCTTGCTGCAAAGGAAACGATGGACGAGGCAAAAACTCGAGGGAAAAGGGAGATCGCCTAATTGCGTCGGCAAAAATCGCTGTGAGAGGGAACAGCAGGCGACAAGTGCAGCAATTGAAAAATTGGGAGACACTAAGGTTCATATTTTTGTCTAATAACATGAGCGTATTCCTCGATTCGTTCCGAAAAACTGAAAAATGTGGATTTCAAGGACTCGGTCGGACTGGACGAGTTGCGAGACTTCATGCCACAGAGCGATCAGCTACGCAAATTGGAACAGGCATCGATCACGGCTCTTGATCTTAGCAAAGGGTATGGCGGCGGGCTTGCGGGCGGTGGACCGAGCTGCCCTTGGTGCATATGGTGCAGTCGGGGCGCTAGGAACTGCATCGACGGGTACGGCAATTGGCACTCTTGGCGGTGCAGCAGCGACAAATGCCACACTGGCTTGGCTCGGAGGGGAAGCCTTGCAACAGGTGGACTCGGTATTGCAGGAGGGACAGCAGTCCTCGGAGGACTTGTCGCTGCTCCGGCACTTCTCGTTGGTGCATACTTTTTAAATAACAAAGCCGATGAGGCAATGAGCAAAAGCAAGGACGCACTATGCAAAGGCAGAAGAGTTCGATGCACAGTGCAGCAAATCATGCAGTTTGCTCGCGGCGATTCGTGAGCGAGGGAACAGATTACGAATCTGCTCTTTCGCATGGATGGCGACTTTTCCTTTGGCATCCGTGATATGAAGGGAATTATCGGTCGTCGTGGCACGGACTGGAGATCGTTTGCGCGTGAGGAAAAGGAGCATATTGCAGCAGTGGCAATGACGGCAAAGACTCTTAAGGTCATTATGGATACCCCACTCTGTCGCGAGGACGGGACGCTGACCCGAACTCTGCCCATGTGTTCAGTCTACCGGGAGTACGGGGTGATCTTTTTCCTGCGACCGCTGCGGTCTGTGCTGTCAGTCCGTCGGGGGAAGCGACATCTATCGTGATCTGGATCGCGGCGATGGCGTGTGCAGATACTATGACGATAAGAGCCACCCTGTGCAACATCTATGAAAACGCGTCCTCTGCGATGTAATATCAACGCTTACTACGACGCCTTTCTGAGGGACAGTATGCCACGCGACATTTATGATCAGATGAATGTTGCAGCCTCGCCAAAAAGTTGAAAGAGAACAACTTCGCTGAGGTTTTCAACGAGGCATGGTACAAGTGCCCTTGGAGAAAATTGACGGGATATTCCAACAGTATAATGAGCATAGAAAAGGGGGGTGCCGGTAAAGCGGTCAGCCCCCTATACGTCTAATCAAGATTAGCCGCCTAAGATTGGGGAACTGAGGGCGGCTTTTTCTTATGCTTTGATCTCCGCGAGCGCGTGATCACGATATCGTTGTTCCAGAGGCGCTCCATCCGCCAGTTTTTGATGACAGCGGTCAAGAGTTCCGTGTTATAGCCCCGCTTTGCAGCGCGTTTGAGGTCCCGCTGAAAACGTGAGGTTGGGCGGATAATGTATTTCATGAGAGCAGGTCTTTCATCATCTTGTCAACGTCGGTGTAGCGTTTGCCTCAGGCTAGGGTCTTCCTTCATACGGCGCACTTCGTCAAGAGCCTCCTGTGTCTCTGCGTTGGGGCGTGGTGCACCGATCTCAAAGGGAATGCGGTACTCACGTACAGCTTTCTTGGCAAAAATATTGAATGCTGTCGTCATCGTCATACCCATATCCGTACAAAAAGCACTGAACTGCTCCTTCAGCTCATTGTCCATGCGAATGCTGACGTTGGTCTGTCCCATCTGAATCACTCCTTTTTATTAAGATAGTGCAAAAATACGTGCATTGTCAAGAAATCTATAGCATCTATCCTGCGCTTTCCTATGCAAAAAATCCCCACTCACGATTGGATTCGCGAGCGGGGATTCTCTATCTTATGTTCTGTTCCTATTCTTTCGCTGCCTCGTAGCCGACCATGAGCGCCTGCATATTCGCGTCGACGGTATGCGGCGGAACGCGGTGCGCGACGGCTGTTTTTACGGCGTCCAAGGGGACGATCCCCGAGACGCATGTGATGACGCCGAGGGCGACGATGTTAGCAAAGAGAGACTTGCCGATTTTTTCGATGGCGAGCGTCGTGATGGGGACGGAGACGATATGTGCCGCCGCAGGGACGTTCGGCACGAGCTCGCTGTCCACGATGAGGATGCCGTGCGCGGATCAAGATCGCCGGCGTACTTATCCGCCGCCGCCTGTGTCATGGCGAGGACGATGTCAGGATGCTCGACATGCGGATGATAGATCACGTCGTCGCTGATGATGACCTCGGAGCGGGACGCGCCGCCGCGCGCCTCAGGACCATAGGACTGTGACTGTGCAACGTTTTTGCCGCACGCAGCTGCTGCCTCGGCAAAGATGATGGCGGCGGTGATGACGCCCTGTCCGCCCGAGCCTGAGAGTCGAAGTTCCTTCTGCATATCAGAGCCCTCCTGCGCGCTGCTGAATCGCAGCGTTTGCCGTGACGTACTCCTCGCCCGCGCACGCGCAGAGAAGTCCGATGGGGAACTGCTCCGCCGTACGCTTTTCGGGCGGGAGCTTGTCCCATGCCGTCTTCATGACAGCGGCGTCCTTCATCCACGAGAGCATCGCGGCGGGCGAGCCCATGCGGTTCTTGCGCCCGTAGGCGGTCGGACACTGCACCATCGCCTCGATGAGGGAAAAGCCGTGATTTGCGAGCCCGCCCGCGATCATCTGCGTGAGATGCTTGACGTGAAAGGCCGTCGAGCGCGCGACGTAGGTCGCCCCTGCCGCCTCGGCGATACGACACGCGTCGAGCGGACGGTCGATCGTCCCGTAGGGGGCGGTCGTCGTCATCTTGCCCGGCGGGGTCGTGGGTGAGGACTGCCCGCCCGTCATGCCGTAGATGTTGTTGTTGAAGAGTACGACGGTGAGATCGACGTTGCGCCGACAGCCGTGCAGAAAGTGGTTGCCGCCGATGGCGGTACAGTCGCCGTCTCCTGTAATGACGATGACGTTCAGCTCGGGACGTGCGAGCTTGATTCCCGTTGCAAATGGAATAGCGCGCCCGTGCGCCGTGTGTACAGTGTCAAAGTCCATATAGCCCGAGCCGCGTGAGGAACAGCCGATGCCGGAGACGATGACCGTGTTGTCCTGCGAAAATCCCTCCGCAGCGTCCACTGCCTCCGCGATGCACTTCATTGCCGTGCCGTTGCCGCAGCCGGGACACCAGAGATGGGGGAGCCGGTTCTGACGAAAATACTGCTCGAACGGACGCTGTATGTCGGTATTTGTATGCGCTGTGCTCATGCCCGCACCTCCTCGCTCATCTGACGGATCGCCGCCGTGATTTCCTGCGGCGTGAAGTCCAGCATATTGTACTTGAGGCAGGGGCGGACATGCGTGCCATGCGCCGCGCGCGTGACTTCGCCTACGAGCTGCCCGTAGTTCAGCTCCGCGACGAGGATGCCCTTGACACGTGCCGCGAGCCGTGCGACTGCCGCATCGGCGAACGGCCAGATCGTCTGGAGACGCAGAAAGCCGACGCGGATGCCCGCGGCGCGTGCCGTGCGCACCGCCTCGTATGCCGTACGCGCCGTACCGCCATAGCTGACGACGGCGTATTCCGCATCCTCCATGAATGCCTCCTCCGTGTGGATGATCTCTTCGCCCACGCGGCTGATCTTCTCGTGCAGGCGGCGGATGAGCTGCTCCGTGACGGCAGGACTGCCCGAGGGAAAGCCCGTCTCATCGTGGAGGAGCCCCGTCACGTGGATGTGATATCCGTCGCCGAACCGCGCCACGTCGGGCACGAGATCCTCGCCCACGGCATAGGGCTGATAGCCCTCGGCGCGTGTTTTTTTCGGCCGGCGGCGCGGATAGATTTCGATCTCCTCGGGGGCGGGCAGGGTCACATTCTCGCGCAGATGCCCGACGATCTCGTCCGTCAGCAGAATGACAGGCGTGCGGAATCGCTCGGCGTAGTTCACCGCCATGACCGCCATGTCGAACGATTCGCGCACGCTCCACGGGGAGAGCGCGATGATCGGATGATCGCCGTGCGTGCCCCAGCGTGCCTGCATCACATCGCCCTGCGAGGGCGCGGTCGGCTGTCCCGTCGAGGGGCCGACGCGCTGGACGTTCGCCACCACGCAGGGGATCTCCGCGCACGCGGCGTAGCCGATCAGCTCCTGTTTCAGCGAGAAGCCCGGGCCGCTCGTCGCGTCCATGACCTTTGCTCCCTGCGAGTGACGCGCCGAGAATCGCGCCCATCGCCCCGATCTCATCCTCCATTTGGAGGAAGGTGCCGCCGATCTTCGGCAGCAGCTTTGCCATCTGCTCGGCGATCTCCGTCGAGGGCGTGATGGGGTAGCCCGCGAAGAACGTGACCCCCGCGGCAATCGCACCTTCGGCGACGGCCTCGTTGCCTTGCATCAGCCTAGTCTTGCGCTCCATCCTATGCCCTCCTCTCCACGAAAATTGCAAAATCGGGACAGCGCATCTCGCACTGCCCGCACGCGATGCAGTCCTCGGGGCGCACGGGGGTAATCTTGCCGAGCAGACTCACCTCGAGCACCTTCTTCGGGCAGAATGCCGCGCAGATGCCGCAGCCCTTGCACCGCTTTTTCCTTGATTAACAGCTCACCGTTCATGGCTCTTCTCTCCCGCTGGGATGCGGAAACACATCCGCACATACACAAAGCTCATCCTATCATTCCTATGGATTGATAAAAACGATTTTTCTTATTATAACAGAAAAATACAGAAAAAGGGTATATCCCCTGATCGGAAAGGCGGTTCGCGCGTGTATACATCTCATTCCCGCGCTTAGTGCGTTCTGATGTTGGCGGATATAAAGAAAACCTCCTTACAAAGGAGGCAAATCATGGTAGGATTTACATGAATTGAAGTATCATGCGCGTCGTGTATTCTGCTCTCTCTGTTGGCGCAGAGGGGGCGGTTTTTTTATTGCATGATTGTGTCATGGTATCCGTCGAATTCGAGGCAGTTAGACCGTGTAGCGGAATGCTCCGCGTTATGCTATACTCTATGCGTTGCCTCCTCCATACCGGCACGGGAAGGAGGTGTGTCAAGAATGATCGATTCGTTTATGCTCTCCGTTCTGGCGGGGATAGTCTGCCACTATCTCTGCAAATGGCTTGACGGATGAGAAAAAGGCAACAAGCCTAGGTGTTAAGCCCTGCCTGCACAATGGGAATAGAAAAGCCCCGAGATGGTCGCTCGGGGCTTTTTCGTGTGCCAATTATGATCGCTTCGTTTGCCAATCACATTATAGCACAGTCCTCCGATGGGATGCAAGTGATGCGTTGCAGTACAGATCGGCGACAGTGGAAAAACTTTACTACCGTCGTCATCGCGGGAGGCTGCGGACGTTCGGCAGGTTAGGCGGCGGGGCGATGCGCATAGCTGACAACAGACATTTCCGTCGGAGCATGGCGACGTGGCAGGACACAAAAAGGAGATGCCAGCGTGCGTCGGTATACAGGTGTCCCCAGCCGCACCGTGCAAACGAGCGGCAACCACGCCATATCCACTGGTCAATCTCCTCGAGGCAACGCCGCGTCCATGCTTATAGGTCACCCCAGCCGAACGACAGATGTCGCCGACAGCCTGACTCCTTCGGACGTTCAACCTCTTTCACTTTTTCATGATACAGGAGCGAATCTGGGTTGTCAACGAGAAAGAGCGATTCAACCAGTCCGCCATCGACAAATTCAATCAGGAGATGAACGAGATCATCAAGGGTGCGGCACAGGATATTCCGAAAAGGCAACGCTCGAATATCTTGTTTATGTTCACTTGCCAATCGAAAAAGCGATTGAGCGTACAAAGGTGAGATTCCGCCGCATGATGGACGCACTCAAATCGGGGCAAGCCTTCCTCGCGTGTTGACGTTCACGACCGGCGCGAGAGGTGATGGCGGATATCGGTGTATCGCAGGTGAAACGGTTCATGAAAGACAATCGTCTCGCCGAGATGCGAAAGACCGCGCCGCACAAGATTTTTCGGTCATTGAAACCGTCATTTTTTTGTGTTAGAATAAATTGTGATCGGATCGGAGAAAGGATGCCATGATGGACGAGGAACTGCGCCGCTACGAGAAGATACGCGGAGCGTACTGTTCGGTCGGGCGGCTCGCGAGCCTCTATGACGGAATGATGACGTACTCGACGTGGTCGGGGAAGCTGGTCTCACGGCTCGTGTGGGGGCTGGATCGCAGCGGCGTGCGCCGCTATGTGACGCTTGCGCTGCGTGCGGCACACGAGGGCTTTGCGGGGCGGCTGCTCGAGGTACCCGTCGGGACGGGATGTCTCTCGCTGCCCGTCTATGCGGAGCTCCCAGAGGCGGACATCACCTGTCTCGACTACGCGCCCGCGATGCTTGCGGCGGCGCGTGCGCGTGCGGAGGCACTCGGCATTCGGAACGTCACCTTTAGCGAGGGGGACGTCGGGCATTTGACGTTCGACGACGCTGCGTTCGATGCGGCGGTTTCGATCAATGGGTTTCATGCGTTTCCCGACAAGGAAGCGGCATGGAGCGAGGTACACCGCGTACTGCGTCCCGGCGGACGTCTGACGGGGTCGGTGTTTGTCCTGGGGGAGAATGCGCGGACGGACTTCGTCGTGACGCAGCTCTACACGCGCATGGGATTCTTTACGCCGCCGTATGACACCCGGGAGAGCCTGACGGAGCGCCTGCGTGCGCTCTATGCAGAGGTCTCTGTGGAGTGCGTGGAATCGCTCGCTTGTTTTTCCTGTGTAAAGTAGGGGGATGCCTACTAGAAGGAGGACGTTTTTATGAAGTCTCGTACCCTTTCCCGTTTCCTTGCTGCCGCGCTCGTTGCGGGCAGCGCCTTTGTTGCCGCACCGGCGGTCTATGCGGCGGATGCTCCCGCTGCACAGGCGCAGGAGGAGCAGGCACCGTTCCAGGGGGATGTCGTCCAGCAGCACATGATGGCGACGATTGACCGCTTCGAAAAGGGGGATATCGCAGGCCTGCAGAATGAGGCGACCGCCGATCTGAAGGCGCATCTCTCGGCCGATCAGCTGAAAGAGGCAAAGGCTCAGTTCGCACAGGACTGGGGCGCACGCGTCTCCGTTGGCAAGCCGTATATGACGGCAGGCAAGGAGAATAATGCGTGGTTCGCGGTCTGCGAGATCGCTGTCGGCTACAAGGCGACGGCTGTGGTCTACCGTCTTAGCTACGACCAGAACATGAAGCTCGCAGGATTCTTTATCCGCTGACGGATCCGTTGATTGTAGTAGAGCCCCCATGGCAGTGCCATGGGGGCTTTTATGATGCCGCGTGTTACGCCGCGTCGTGGTAGACGCTCTGATCGTTTGTGCTGTCTGCCTTGGCCGCAGGTGCCTCTGCGTCGCGCTGGAACGGTGCCGCGCTGTCGTAGGTGGTCTGCACGCCGAAGAGGGTCGTCTCGTGCTGTGTCTGGATGTAGAGCTCTGTGCCGGCGGGGAGGTCGACGTTCTTGCCGTGGACGAACGCACCCGCGACAACGCCGATGGGGCCGAGGACGGCGATGCCAGCGAGGGATGCACCGGCTGCCATGGCGAGATGGGTCATCTCTTTCTTTGACTCCTCACCGATGAAGGTCGTCACGTACGTGCCGTCGAGTGCCTTGGTCTCCTTGAAGTCGATCTCGACCTGTGCGTTGCGCCCGAAGTTGCGCGCTTGGCGCACTTTCGTGACCGTGCCCTCGCCGCGTGAGCCCTTCGTAAAGACGAGCACGTCGTTCACGAATACATCGTCGGCGACCTGATACTCGATCGTATCGCCCACCTTGAGTTCCTTCGCGTTGACGGGCGTGACAAGTGCAACCTTGATGAGCGTGTCGGCGGGAACGGTGACGGGGGTCACGGGGATCTCCGCACGTCCGAAGGATGCCGTGGAGAGCGCAGCGATACGCTTTTTGAACGTCCCTTCGGCGTTCTTGCCGAGGAGCGATGTCTCGAGCGCACCGACGCGTTCCTGCACGGAGCGCATGCTCGTCTCATGGTTGATGTTCCACTCGATGGCGTTGAGATCCATCAGGACGGACGGCGAGGCACTGTTTCGTGTAGATCTCCTCGTAGAGTGCGTCGATGCGTGCCATGAGGGCTGCCACTGCGGTGCTTGCCGTCGTAGTCGCGCTCGAGGCGGTTGATGCGGTCGATGAGCGCGCCGGTCTGCTCGCGTCCGTAGGGTGTCCTGCTCGATGAGGGCGAGCTTCGACTGGACGGCGTTTGGCGGCTCTGCGGCAAATGCCGTGCCGATGGACGTGAGTGCCAGAGCGAGCGTCAGCATGAGAGCGCAGATTTTCTGTCGCATGGATTCATCCTCCTTATGGTGTCGTCTTCTGCTTTGCAAGCAGTTCTTCGATAAAGTCCTCGATGCTCTGCATCGGCGAGGTGGGTGTGTAGGCCTGTGGCGCTGCCATGCCCGGCGTCGTGCGCAGTACCTCCTTCGTGTCATAGACCCCAACCTGACCGGAGAGAATCTGGTAGGTGCGCATCTGTCGATTGAATCGGATGCGGTAGAGGAGGCGGCGGTTCTCTGCCGCCTTGACCACGGCGACGCCTGCCTCGCGCTCAGCATCCGAGAGTCGTGTGATGCTCGCGGCATCCACGTAGTAACCCGTGTCGCCGCTTGCATCGACAAAGCGCATATCCTCTGCCGCTTCGACACTGCCGAGGCCTGTGAAAAAGGCCGATCAACACCGCCAAAAAATCCACACACTACAATGCGCCGCATCCGCAGGACTCCTTCCGTACCTGTCTTTCTCTGATTTCGCTCTATTATAGAGGAAAAAAATTTTTACGCGTCAAATCCTATGGAAGTATGGATACGATGAAGTTTTTCGGATTGGTGTAGATTTTTGAGGACTGCGGGAAAAACGAATGCTGGGGTGTTTTCTGTCGCAGTGTTTCCCTCGGAGCAGGCAGGGCGTGCGCGCTCTTTTCAGTTGCGAAAATTCCGTTTATGATGTAGTAGTATAAACGAAAAACGTAAAACCCATTGAGCTTTCAATGAGTGTATTAGCTGTTACGACACATTTGTTCACATTTTGTCTACACACTTGCTTGTCTACAAAATCTTATCCGTGAGGCCTGCGGTTTCTCTCTGCATCGCCTCTGTATCGTGCGTGTATATGTTTTGCGTTATCGTAGCGTCTGCATGACCAAGGCGAGCGGCGACATCAACTCGCTGTAGCACCCGCCTCAATAAGGCGGGTGGCATGGGTGTGCCTGAAACTATGCGTATTCAATCCTAATGTTCGCAGGCGTTCTGTGAGGGAAGTACGCCGTACGGGGATGCCAAAGCGATCGGGTACAGATAAGAGGATGCTCTTTTGCATTCTGCGGGGCGGTATCCTTGCTGGGAAGTAAATACAATGCTCTGCTGTCCGGCAGTTCGTAGGCGATTTGATACACTATGCCGAGCTTGAGGCGGTATCCATTCTGAATAGTTCGCCATTGTTTCAACGCCGATAGAAGGGTGGTACCGATGTAAACGGTACGGGTGCTTGTGGTGGTCTTCGGCGTATCAAAATATGCAGGCGCGTCACTTGTGGCAGGGGCAAAGCTGGCGGGATACCGAGATTGTCTTTTTCTCAAGCGATATGTCGTCCCACGTGAGACCGAGCACCTCCCCGAGCCTCATGCCTGTATAGTAGCTATCATGATAGGGATCCGATACCGATGCGGAAATGGGAATTTTCCCAGCAGCTCACTGAATTGCTTCTTTGCTGATAATGGTGCGCTTGATAACCTTCTTCGCGGCTGTTTTAGGAATCTTTATGTACTCTGTCGGATTTGTCTGTATCAGTTCGGACGGATAAACGGCATATTTGAATGCGATGCGCAACGCGCATAACGGCGGATATTGTCCCCTGTGATAATCCTTTTTCCTGCAAGTTCCTTGACCATACGGTCAATATCGCGGGGGCGTACATCCTGCAGCAGCAGCATTCCAACGTATGGGGACATGTGCGTCCCTATATTGATATTTGTATATTTCGTATGTCCGTTTCTTTGTATTTGTCTTGACGACATTCTCGAGCCACGATGCGACGAACTCATCGAGCGTAACCTTTGCGCTTGTAATGCCGACATTGCCCGTTTTCCATGCCGCATATGCCGCTGTCCCTGCATCGAAGGCTTCCTGCTCGGTGGCAAAGCCGCCTTTTTCCTTCATCTTGCGGGGCTTTTTGGATATGTCGAAGCTGTAGAATACGTGTTGCCGCGTTTGCGAACTCTGATTTTTGCCATTATAAAACACCTCCGGTATTGTAGGGGATAGCAAACAAGCCGGAAGTGTGATATACTTTTCTTTGTTACGGTGAGTATATCCTTCGGGATGCTTGTCGATCCGTCCCTCTGTGTTGGTAGCATAGGGGACGGTTTTTAACTCATAGATGCAAATAGAGCGAAATAGAAGTAAATAGAGAAATTGTGACATTGACAAATTGTGCTATAATCAATTTAGGAGGTGTTACTTTATGGAAAAAGGGATATGTTAGCTGCTGTTTATCCGAGATCGGATTCTTGAAGGGCATGGCATCCGTTTTTGATATGGGCGCAACGCTGAACACCTACAATGAATCCTCCACGCCAGAAGAAGCTGATCGTAATGCTTTTGGCACATGATTGGCTGGTTGTGGGGAATGATTTACGAAATGCAATCTGTATGATATAATCGCTAGAGGTGTATTGTCATGTCCTGCAATATCTTGATTAAACTGCGTGAGTTGGTTTCCTATATTGCTGTGTTCGTGACAATTTGGGCGCTGATAGCTTGCGCAATAACTTTTTATGGTGGGTGTTGCCGTTCTGTTCGGAAAATATAATGATCATTGGACGGTGGCGTGAGTGGCGCGATTATTATGTGGATGCTCACTACGTATCGACTAACAATTAATGACATAAAGAGTAGTCACTATGACTACTCTTTATGTCGACGTGGATCTTGCCACACAGTCGTTTTTGGGCTTCGAGTAATTTCTTTTCGTTAATAATGGTTGATTGGTAGCGATCCCAAATTTTTAGTATCGCACCAATCAAACCATCTGTTTTTAGTTCGCCTTTCTTCTTATCACCTGTAATGGTAAATGTAGCTTTTTCCACCAAAATAAACCCATGACTATTATCCCACAAGCATGACAAAGACGGGGAGCCTAACAGTTCAATTAATCCTGCAGATTGGACATCTCGTTCTGGACTGTGGTTCTATCGTATCTTTAGGAAACCCTAGTTCTTTTGATAGTTCTTTTCGCCCATGTGAGAATCCCATAAGTATAGAGGGAAGATCAAAGGCATTTGGGCTTTTGGGAGTGAGGATCGATAAAGTAGGTGAGCAATGCTATCTTTATATAAAATGGATGGATAGCACGGTCTCATAAATTCACTATACTCATCTACTTGTGAAAGAGTTTGTTGATTCCTAAAAAAGGTATATAGCTTGGAATCTACACGGCTTTTAGGAACACCGCTGATCCAATGTGTTTTTCTGCGACGTGAAGGACATTTTTCCGTCTTCTATATCTTCTTGGGTAACTTCTACTGTATATATTTGTTCATCTAGGATATAGCCGAAAGCGAACATTGCAGATGAGGCTGATGGGATACTACAACATCGCTGGCATGGATTTCTTTACAAAATTTATATACTTGATTCAACACACGTGTTGCTTGTGAGTGTCGCTCCTTTACTTGATCTATGTAGTTGGTCAGTACGCTTGTCTTCGGGCATGCATGGAACATCCTCATGCCCGATCCCAACAAATTCATCAGAAAAAACTCGTCGAAGTAGCTCCCACCTTGTGTTCGAATGAACCAATAATGACGGTCGCCGCTAATCTTTTGTAGCAGGTAGACCAATCGCCTCTAATAGCTCATATAATTCTTCAGTAGAGGACATGATAAGTTACTCCTTTTCGTTTGATATTTGACAGTGGCTCTGTTTTATCCGCTCAGATGCGCCAACATCGCGGGCGGTTTTTATGCTACACAATATCTCTCTGAAAGGCGACGGCTATGCCGCTTAATACCGATTCAGCTGTCTGCGCAGATCGTAGAGATCGGATTCTAGGAGGTTGACTTTTCTCTCTAGATCAAAGCTGCTTGCCGTTACAGAAGAATCTACACTGTCGACATTATCCCTCTAGGTTTGCAAACTCTGTCATCGAGATCGTCGGTCTTCCCCTCGAGATCTAGGGAGGTTGCCTTCAGATCGCTGATTGAGGATTCCATGCTATCCACTTTCTTCAGGAGTTTGAGGGCGTGTTCTTCTTTTGAACGATCTCATGGAGGGACTTGATATAGTTTTGCTGCTGATAGGTGATAACACCGAGGACGCAGACGGCTACGATCAGCAGGACGGTGATGAGGTTCTGATACTTTGTCATAGGAAGGCTCCTATATTATTCTCTTCTTACTTAATCCCTAAGTGTATGCTCGAGAAGTTCATCAGGATGTCGGCTAGCATAGTCGCGAATAGATTTGTATAAAGCTTCAGCACGAGAATCAGGATAGATTAGGAGGGGCTTTTTACTACCGTCTATTTCAAATAGTAATTTACCATCGTGCCCGTACCCTGCAACTTTTATAATGATGTAGCGACGCTCAGATAAGGAATAAGCCTTTAATTCAATAGTATGTTTCAAGTTACGCAGACTAGGATCTTCCATAGCAGTGGCTATTTTGTCGGCAGCTTTTTGTGTATGAATACATTTTTCCCAACATATGATTGTTGTTTCATCAATAGGGGAATCTGGTGTTGATAAGTAGCGAATTGTATCTGTATCAAAGAATATACCATATAAATCATCCGACGTGACCCACTGCCAATTTGCGGCAAAGGCTACGCCAGTGGAGAGGATAAAATAGAGTCAACGAGATGTGCATAATGAAAAGATTTTCCTCATGACAATAACCTCCCTTTAGGCGTGTGCCTGTACCTCGATTTCGTTGGCGGATTCGGGAGTGGTAAAAGTCACCGGCCTCGATGTGGGCGAGTTCGTGTCGATACGTCTCTATATTTGTTTCTCTATTATGTCGTGAGTTGAGTACAATGGTCGGATCGCCATTCTCGTCCGTTACAACGAATCCTCTGATCGCAACGGGCAAGTCCTGCAAAACTGTTCTCACATCAGTAATCATAGTCCCGCGCTCCTTCGCTTTCTGATATTCAACAAAAGCGCCGCACTTCCTCGATTGATTCCTTGCTAAGTCCACGCGACGCATCAAAAAGAACTCTGATATTTGGGTTCTCTTTCATTTCGTTGGCTATGGCAGCCACATCTGGGTCGTCGTAATATGTTGTCAGGAACTTTTCTTCCAAGAAATAGCTCTTTCCAAGATTAAAATGGTCGGCTATTTTTGTATTACACCCATCCTGGGAGAGATATTCGCAACAACCATTTCCCAACAGTAGATTCGCTTACGCCTAAAATTTTACTCAATTCCGCTTGGTTTATATCACGCTCTTCCATCACACTTTGTAGACGTGCGCTAAAAAGTTTTTAGTTCCTCTGTGTCCGGCATCTGTATCACCACCTTTGCTACAAATTATAGAATATTGTTCTATATAAGTCAAACGAAATTCTTTTATGCTAGAAATAAATTCTTGACACTAGAAATAAAAATCTAGTATTATTGAGTTGGAATGAGGGAAGAAAGGAGGTCGAAAATGTTCTAAATATCGTTAAAAGCCGCTCGGGTCAATGCGGGCTTACGATTACGGAGGCGTCAAAAGCGCTCGGGATATGTAAAGAGCGCATCATCAAGTATGAGAGAACCCGGGGATTGTAAATCCCTATATACCAGAAGAAAATTTCGGAGGTGTATAAGTGCCCCATCGACTGTAGTAGAATTTACCTAGAACTAGAATTTAATTCTAGCCCCTAGGTGAACGAGAGCAAAAGGAGGTGAGGGGATGGAGAGCGTTACCGCCCACATTGCGGGGCAAAGGTACGACGTGGAAATTTCGCTCACGGTGTAGCGGCAAGTTGGTTGAGGTTTGTGATTGTTGGGTGAAGAAGAAAGCTCACAACTGCGGAGAGATGAGGTCCCGGTATTCGTCTCACATCGATTGGAGCTTTTGGAGCTACCATCCCAGAAACTTTAGTGCGTTTACGACAATCTTGTCTCCGACACTGGCTTTCAATGCGTCTCTCAACAAGGGGGATAATTTTGCAAGAAGCCGGGCGGCATTGATGGCGGATGAAATAGTGTGCGGGTTTCTGTAAAACAGGTTTGGAAACAGCGTGTGTAGTTTGCTTTCTTTTTCCCTCGTCTGTGAGGTCATCGGACATCGCAATCAGGTGAGTCTGTTTCATCAAGCTCAGCTTGCATCCACGGAAATGGTTTTCCGCATTGGTGACAGTGAAGTGGTTCACAAGGGCTCATTCTGGTAGAAACCTTGAGTTCGTCGACATAACAGCTCTTTGATTGCTGCCCACAAGACGGGCAAGTTGAGATCGTCGGTGCCCGCATTGGGAACAAAAGGAGTCTTTATGCTCCAGTTCATCGACATCGTAGGCGAGAACGTGACCGCTTTAGGCAGATTAGAGCCGTTGTGGAAAATAAAACATGGTCGCACTTCCTTTCCCGTTCAGTATAGCACGGCGGGAGGGCACAACAATCGTGAGAGGAGGTGAGGGATGATTAGATTCTTGAAGCGGTTCATCGGGACTCTTATGAAAGAGAAGCCTCAGGATGCGGGTCGTCATTCGAAGTGTGACTTTCAGACAGCGAAGTGGATTATCGCAGAAATGAATAAAGAGTATGGCGAGCCATACCTGTGCATCGAGGTTAAGTTTTAGCGTTCCGGGAAGAAGGATATGTGAGCGATATCCTCTCCATATTGTATTAGGGGATGAGAGAGGAGGGAACAAATGAAGACAAAGAAAGAGGTCAAGGAGGCGGCAGACAAGCCGCAGGTCGTCGTTCAAGACATCCGATTCATTCAGCCTGAGCTTCGAAAAACAGGACGTTGCGGGCGATGCTGTCCGTCTCGACCATGACAGTTGACCGTCTCATTCAGGAGGGAAGATTCCCTTCTATCTGATGTGGGATGGGTTCAAACGGTACAAGCGGCGTGACGTCCTCGATTACATTGCGTCCCTGCCGCAGGGCGAGCCGGAACAGAAAAGCCCGTGCGGTACGGAGCGCTGGAGGAGGTGAAGGAAATGAAATTAGTGAAAGCCCTCATCGGGGGCGGCCTGCTCGTCTGTGCTGTGTGTACGGCGGGCATGGACATGATAGAGGATCGTCCGCTGCGGTGCTCGTGGAGAAGTCTCACAGTCAAGCCGGAGATACGCTCTGGGGCATCGCAGAAAGGTACGTCGCCAAGAACACGGGGACGCGCTGTTACATCCTCGAATACAAGTCGGGGATGGAGGAGCTGAACCCGTGGCTCCTCGAACGAGACGGGATGATTTATCCGGAGATGAGATTAAGGTGACGTATTGGGTGAAGGGATAGGAGGAGACGAAATGAACAGCTATGAAGAGCGGCAGGAAGCACGCCGCGAGCGGTATTTGAGAGCTTGCTGAAAAGGCGCGTACCGAATCCAGCGAAGGTTGGCGGCGGGCATGGAATGAGTGATGCGATCCTCTCGGTCAGCCGATTCACGTCGGACACTACTCCGAGGGGGATCGTGCATATCGGGCGCGGATTGAAAAAAACCTCTGAAAAAGCATTCCGGCTGGACGAAAAAGCCGACTACTACGAGCAGAAGGCAGCGAGCGTCGGAACGGGCGGTATCAGCTCGGACGATCCCTGACGCCATCGAAAAGCTCAAAAAGATGCTGAACGTCTGAAAGTCAAACAGGAGCGTATGAAAGCCGCAAATCGTGCAATCCGCATGAAGGATACGGCAAAAGGCGATGCAAAACTCAAAGAGATGGGCTATACCACAGAGGATATTGAAGCGTTGCGCACGCCTCAGTATGGGCGCGTCGGCTTCCTGCGTGGCAAATCTCAAACAACGGGGCGAATATCCGCCGTATCGAAGGGCGCATCAAGGGAGCTCGAAGAACGTGCCACACGCGAACCCGAGCACATTGTGACCGATTATACGAGCTGAAAAGTCGAGGACAACCGTGTGCAGTTTATCTTCGATGGAAAGCCGGACGAGGAGGTGCGAAACATCTTGAAGTACCATGCGTTCAAGTGGTCGCCGTCAAGGGGCGTGGGTTCGCTCAGGCGTCTGAAACGGGCTTTTTGCCGCACGGCAGGCAAAGAGAAAACTGGATGAGATGAACGTAAAGAAGGAGGAAGAGGAATGACGAAATGGCAACCGCGTCGCGACTTTCGTGACGAAGAATCTGACGATGGCGGGTGTTCCGCATCGTGGACGGCATGGAGGAAGTTCACATTCGTCTCTATGACACACAGGATGAGGCACTCGTAGCTGCGCGAAAGATGAATGAGATGGAGGCGGCAGCAAAATGACGCAGTGGAAAGTCTGCCGACAAATGATTCACCCTGTGCCGCCGCTCTACTCGGTATGCTGCAAGATCAACGGTGTGACAACGACGGACAGCCGTCTCTATGCCTCACGGGATGAGGCGTGGAAGCGTCTCAAGAAGCTGAGAGCGATGGGAGAGGCGGCTCGGACGGAGTGGAGAATCATCCACCAGATTGTCAACCTCTCGTTGCACTGTATCAGGCGTGCGGCAAAGTGGACGGTGTCCTTCAGATGGATCATAACATCTATCCAACATATGAGAAGGCGCAGAAGCGCGTGAATGAGCTGAACGCAAAGAAAAAGCGCCCGATGCGGCGGCAACCGCACAGGGGCGCAGAGTAAAGTCTACACCGTGAGTATATCACGGATGAGGAGGAAACGCAATGCGCAAAGAAAATATAAGGTGCTGTTTGAGATTGAGGGCTCAATCGAGATCAGTGCCCAATGACGAGGAGGCGGGCGACATCATCGACCGCATGGAACGTGACAGGCTCTTTGAACTCTGTGACGAGTTCGGATGCAAGACCTACCCGATTGAGATGGAGGAGGAGTAATATGGCAAAACTTATCATGACGGTCGCCGAGATGGCGGACGAAAAGAAGTGGCTGGAAGCTCGCCGCGAAGGCATTGGCGGCAGCGACGCCTCCATCATCGTCGGGTTGAACCGCTGGAAGTCCCCTTCCAGCTCTGGCTCGAGAAGACAGGAAAGGCTGAGGCAGAAGACCTCAGCGGAAACGAGTACGTCTACTGGGGCAGGTACTCGAGGAAGCGGTTGCGAACCGCTTTTTGCGAGCTGACCGGGAAGAAGGTGCAGCGGCGCGGGCTCCTGCAGATGGACGACTACCCTCACATCCGCGCAAGCGTCGACCGCATGGTCGTCGGCGAGAACGCAGGCCTTGAGTGCAAGACATGCAACGGGTTCGCCGCCAAGGAGTGGGAGGATGACAGCACCGCCGCCTACTACGTGCAGTGCCAGCACTACATGATGGTGACAGGATGCGAGCGGTGGTACATCGCTGTGCTCATCGGCGGGAACCATTTCGTCTGGAAAGAGATCCGCGCAATGACGATGAGATCGACCTCCTACTTCAGGCGGAGATCGACTTCTGGCACAAGGTAGAGGAGGGCATCATGCCGAGGTGGACGGCAGCAGAGCTGCAAGGAAGCCATCACGGCAGAGTTCCGAGGAGGCAACGCAGAGCCGCTGACACTTCCCGATGCGGCCGAGGTGATCATCGAGCGCATCCGAGCCCTCGATGACGCGAAGAAGAACACAGAGGAAGACCTCGAGCACCACAAGAACCAGCTCCGCTGACTGATGGGCGACTACGAGCTACTACGCAGGTGACTACAAAGTCACCTGGAAGACGCAGGCAGGGCGCACGACCGTCGACAGCAAGGCACTCAAGGCAAAAGAGCCTCGCCATCTACGCCAAGTACGCGAAGCAGAGCAAGCCGACCCGCGTCCTGCGGATCAGCTGACACATAGAGAAGGAGATAATCATCATGGCAAGTGTAAAAGGCGGCGCGATCCAAAAAGCGCAGGAACAGAGTGGCAGCCCAGCAGGGCGCACGCTCCATCAAAGACCTCATTGTGTCGATGGAGGGGCAGATCGCAAAGGCGCTGCCCTCCGTCCTTACCCCGGAGCGATTCACGCGCATGGTGCTCACGGCACTCAGCACGAACCCGAAGCTCCGCGAGTGCACGCCGAATAGCTTTCTCGGTGCGATGATGCAGGCGGCGCAGCTCGGTGTCGAGCCGAACACGCCGCTCGGACAGGCATACCTCATCCCGTACAAAAACAAAGGGATCCTCGAGTGCCAGTTCCAGCTCGGCTACAAAGGACTTCTCGACCTTGCGTATCGCAGCGGGGAGGTCACCATCATCCAGGCACACGAGGTGTATGAAAACGATGTCTTTGAGTACGAGCTCGGGCTTGAGCCAAAGCTCCGGCACGTGCCGACGACGGGCGAGAAGGGGGCGGTCACGCACTACTACGCCATGTTCAAGACTAAGAGCGGCGGCTACGGCTTCCACGTCATGAGCCGCGCAGAGGGTGGACGCCTTCGCCAGAAAGTACAGCCAGGCATACAAGAAGGGGTACAGTACGCCATGGATAACGAATTTTGATGAGATGGCGAAAAAGACGGTCCTCAAGGCGTGTCTCAAGTACGCACCAATTAAAACGGAGTTCGCGTGCGCACGCTGAGCGCGGATGAGACCATTAAGACATCGATCGCGGCGGATATGGTCAGCGAGGGCGGACGAGACGGACTACATCGAGGGCAGAGGCCGTTGAAGTCGAGGACACACCCACTGAGGATGCGCCGAAGCAGAACAAGTTTAGAGTGCGGCAAGCGATGTTCCGAGAACGTTGACCCGGAGACGGGCGAGATTAAAATGATTCTAGTTGGCAGCGTTGTCAGGGACGGACAGAGTATCAATATCTTTGTCCCCGGAGGAGCACAGAGAATGAAAATCAGCTGTGTGCTGTGAACCCGAAGTAGGCGATACCAATGAGAGCGTACAGCCCTAGTGATGTGGTCGTTCGACGAGATTTCGCAGATGCTGAATGATGATGTGATTGTGTGAGCAAGCTCTCGAGGACCATAGAACGAGGTTGTGAACAGTGTTTAGCATGATTACCCAGCTGACGGCATTCGGAAGAATCAGCATCGACAACCTTTCGGCAACGGCTCAAGCCTCTATCTCAGATTGATTCTGATTGATAACGGGCTTGGCTGGCCGGAACGTTTCTACGCTTCAAATTCTCGACTAATGACAGAGGCGGGGATTAACAGCGAGAAACACTTATCACAGCAAGAAATCAGTTAATCCAAAATGGGACTTTGTCGAGTACAGAAAAAGGTACTGCCAAGGAAAGGCGAGCACGTACAAGCTCAAAATTATCCCGACTACTGGCGTAACTACTCGTAGGAACTACTGTAGGAACTACTGTAGGAACTACTGTAGGAACTACTGTAGCATCGGCTGGCGTATCGGGTGCCTATATGACAGACCAATATAGACAAGAAAAGACTAGACAAGAAAAGACTATAGCTGCTGCTGCAACGCGCGCGCGCGAGGGGACAGTGCCCTTGCAGAAGTAGTGCGCTGTTCGAGGAAAAACATCCACCCCATCACAGGAAAGATCGAGCGGGACGCTCTGTTGACCTCACGGACGAATACAGTGCTCTCTGGGTGACAGAGGCGATCAAGGAGGCGGCGTTATCCAACGCACGAAATCTGCGCTATATCACGGCGATTCTTGAGCGGTGGAAGCGTGAGGGGTTCAAGGCAAAACGCAAGAAAGGCGGTGGAAACTATGGCACTGGAATCATTCAGGGACACATGGCAGGAGATGGCGCAGAGAAATCCCGTATGCCGCATACTTTGACGGCGATGCGGGAACGGGAGCGTGGGATTCTGCAGAGGCGCGTCCACGGGAAAGCCGCGATCCTCCAAGTGATCTGTGCGTTGCCGGAGCAGGTGCGTACGGACGAGGAGCTCTTCGGGCGGTGGAGGCGGAGCGCATCAGCAGGAACATGACGCACTCTGTGCTCATTAGTGCTCACACCGTAGACACCTGTCATGAATGCAGGGTACAACAGGAAGGATTTTACGTACCACCGCTATGACAATCCGTTTCTCACCTGCATCCTCTGTGTACCCAAGTACAAAACGCAGCAGGAGCAAAGGCGCATCGCCAAACTCATGGGCATCGGTGGTAGTTGAGAGCGGTTCTGGTCGCGTAGCTTTTGACGTTCCGAGACACCCGCGACAAGACAGGCGGTCACGGCGTGCAGGAGATCGGAAGCGGGTGAAGTCTGACCCCAAAAGCACAGGGACTATGCTCATGGGCGGCTACGGAACGGCAAGACACATCTCGGAGTTGCGATTCTGCGCGAGACGGCAGAGGCGGGGATTCCGGGGATGTTCGTGGTCGTTCCTGACCCTGCTCGGCAAAATGCGGGCAAGTTTTGACCGAGGATGGCAAGGCGGATGAGCTTTGTGACGACGGCGAAGAACGCGCCGCTTCTTGTGCTTGACGACCTCGGCGCGGAGAACCCGCGTCCGTGGGTGGTGGAGCTGGTCTATGTGCTCATCAATCACCGTTACGAGCATATGCTTCCTACGGTAATCACGACGAACTACAGCGGCAAGGAGCTTGAGGCGGTATTTGGTCGGCGCATCGCGAGCCGCCTTGCAGAGATGACAACGCCCGTGAACATTCGGGCGGAAGACTATCGATGAAAGGAGCGCTGCTGAGATGGAATACGATATGTGGAAACAGACGAAAGGGGCTGCTGGAAGAGCAAGACAACAAGCGAGAGCCCGATATGACGAAGCCGCAGCCGTGTACGAAATTTCAGTGATGCGGGTACGGTGGAGTGGATTGTGAAGCTGAATGAGGAGACGAACGAGGCAATTCAGGAAGCGTATATCATCTCTCAGCATAAGCAGTGCAACAAGGAATTTCGTGTGAGGCCATGAACGAGGTGATTATGGAGGCACGCAAACGCCTTGCCATGGAGCTTTACGGACGTTATCCATGTGTAGTCTCGTGGCTGGACGCTGAGGGATGGGATGAAGAAGCACGCGGATCTGCATCGGCGCGTGAACGAGAAGAACGAGGCACGCGGGTACTTGAGGAGGCGGCAGCATGGAACAGGCGACAAAGGCTCAAATTATGTATGCTGAGGCACTTTTGCGTGAACTCGGCTAGTGACCTTGACGATTATCCGCTTTCGGAGATGAGCAAGCAGGAAGTTTCTGAGTGATTGACGACCTCAAAGACGAACTTTTGCGCAAGGAAGTACTACGCGCATTCGCTAGCGAGACGAGAGTAGCGTTTGAGAGGAGGGTGGCAGGGTGCGTATCGGACTGGTCGACGGGACGGACGAAATTTCCAACCTCGTCCTCGAGTTTCTCGCGTGGCACAAGCGGCAGGAGACAGCACATGCTTTTGCGCCCTGACGATGTGCTTCGGCGGTGATCTGTTCGGCGGATGCGACAGTTCTCATGCGGCGTGCGTATTCACCGAAAACGCGAGACAGCGCAACGACTTGAAAACATCGGCGCAGAGGTCGGCGGCACGGGAACAGACAGAGCGGTGACGCTGCTACATGAGATGAGCACGTCTATCCAGACTACGAGCTCTACGGGGACACAAAGATCGCTCTACGGATTTCTCACGCGCGGCTGCCCTCGGGCGTGTCCCTTCTGCATCGTCGCGGGGAAAGAGGGGAAAAGAGAGCGCAGGTGGCTGACCCTCCGAATTTTGGAGCGGGGAGCGGTATATCGCTGCTTGACCCTGAATCTCCTTGCGGCACGAGAGCACATGGAGATCCTCGGGCAACTGGCGGAGAGCGGCGCATGGGTGGACTTTACGCAAGGGTGGATGCGCGGCTCCTCACGGCGGAGAACATCGACCCTGCTGAATGCGTGCAAAGTCAAAATGCTCCATTTCGCATGGGATAATCCACGAGATGAGATCATCCCGCGTATGCTGCGGATGTTCGCAGAGAAATCGACGGTGACGGACTACAGAAAGCGCAAGGTGTACGTCCTCACAAACTACTGGAGCACGCATGTAGAGTTTACGGCGGCGTGTACTGGCTGAGAGAGCATGGCTATGACCCGTACGTCATGATCTACGACAAGCCACACGCGCCGAAAGAAACACGGCAGCTACAACGGTGGACGAACAACAAGATCATCTTTCGAGCTGCGAGATGTTTGCAGATTATCGGGGTGAAGGAATGCTGAAAGAACTGACCCTTTTTGGCGATTTTGAGGGAGAGTAAAAAGAGATGAATATGCACTATCTGTCCCATCCGTTCAGCGGGAACGAGGAGAAGAAACCGAGCAGCGGCAGAGGCAATCCAGAGAGAGCTGCAGGAGCGGTATCCGCATGTGATTTACGTCAATCCGTTGGCGAACTCACAGGCACTGGCAGGGATGGAGTATGACACAATCATGGGCTACCGCCTCGAGCTTCTGAGCAAGTGCAGTGGCATCACGATGGCAGGGGACCACCTCGCCAGCAAGGGATGTATGATCGAGCTTGCATACGCGCGCGAGTGTAACGTCCCAGTATTCTTTCTACGATTCGCAAAAGGCATGAGTACGTGGAGGAGATGTGAGAAAAATGGCAGAGCAGAAATATCCGCAGAGCGCGGAGCCGAATGAATACCTAGCCTCTGCTACATGACGCGAGAATGGTTCAACAAACGATAGGAGGAACGCAAATGAACCACTTCGTAGGAATCGGACGCCTGACACGCGATCCAGAGGTAAGATACACACAGAGCGGCAAGGCGTGCGCGAAATTCACCCTTGCGATTGACCGCCGAAAGAGCTTTGGACGGGAAACCAGCAGGCGGACTTTATCTCCTGCGTCGCATGGGAAAAAGATCGCTGAAGTCATCAGCCAGTATTGCACAAAAGGGAAAAAGATCGCCGTCGAGGGGCGCATCCAGACGCGCAGCTACGAGAAGGACGGGAGAAAGAACTATGTGACAGAGGTCGTCGTCAATAGCATGGAGTTCTGCAGACAACAAGGGCGGCGATACGAGTTCCACAGCACCGCCTCGAGCAGCAGGGCATGTTTGATGGGAGCAGAGCGGTAGCCGACTCTGATATACCGTTTTGAGTACCCACACCGCCATCGTCCCGGTGATCCGGTCGCGCAGGGGCGTCCGCGTTTTTCGCGGCAGGGCGGATTCGTCAAGGCGTATGATCCAGCAAAGAGCCGTGACTACAAGAGCTACGTTCGATGATCGCAGCGCAGCACGCCCCAGATTCACCCGCAGAGGGCGCAATCGAGTTCTCCTCGCATCTATCGCGCCATACCCAAAGCGATGCCGAACACAAGCGTGAAGCGGCGAAGGTAGGGGCGTTGCGCCCAGTAACGAAGCCCGACGTGTCGAACGTCCTGAAGGCGTGGAGGATGCACTCAGGGGCGGTGGTACAAGGACGACAGTCAGATTGTCGGATACGAGTGCTCGGCAAGTGGTACGACGAGCGCTCGAGGATTGAGATCATGATGCGTGGAGCTGAGTAACCCGAGAAAGAGAGAAAACAGACGCGGAGCGATTCGCGCTCTCTATCTCGTTTGGTTACTTGCGTTTTTAGGAAACCGTCAATTTACTTTCAACACCATATACGCAAGTAAATATTCTGTAAAATGAGCGGAGGGCAGCAGGTCACAGTTACAACGATTATGAAAAGACAGTATACGGGTATCTCCGGAACTATCACCAGTTCAGCGGGACAGCTCGCCAGCCTCCGTATCGAGATCGAAGGCGTAGAAGAGCAGATACGCAGCATCGGGGATGCAAAATATCGAATACGGCGACGCACCCGTCGGCGGGTACAGATGAGCTGTCCGAGGTTGAGCGCGCCGTCGTCCGGACGCATGAAGCTCGAAGAGCGTCTCGCCGATCCTGCGCGAGAACTACATCCGCATCCAGACGCTCCTGCGGCGGATTGACAATGCGCCCAGCTGATGAGCGACACCCACCGCACGATCCTGCGCAGGAAGTTCATGGACGGGGAACGTTGGTATCATGTGGCACAGGCGACGGGTTACAGTGAGCGCAGCTGTCAGTACCTCGCCCGGGAGGCGGTCACGATGCTCACAAAGACGTTGTTTCCTGAAGCCGTGGAAGGGCAGCGCAGTCTTGACTTCGTGTTTTTGGAAAAACTGTGGATAACCCAGACGGCAAAAATTATTGCGCGTGCGCATTCTTTGCGAGATTTTTGCGCACTTTCTGCGCGTTTTTCTCCGGTAAACGTGGTATGATGGTAATGTCGAAAAATTGCATAGGAGCAAGCAGCCCTCGCCGCATCGGTGGAGGGCTTTTTGATTGAGTTTATGTCTCATCATCGAGTAATATAAGATTGGAGCAATAAAAGCAGTCTATGAGAGAAAGGCGGCACCGCACGATGATAGACATAATGGGGATCATCAAAAATAACCTCGACCCTATGGGCGAGGCAAAACGATGTATGATGCTCTACAAAAAGAGATGCAAGGAGAAATGGCGCGTGTGTCCTCCCTGCTCGGTCAGCCCCATATCTTTTGGACAATACTCTCTGCAGAGGATGCCAACAATATAGCACTTTACGTCATGCGGAGGAGAACCAAAAGGACGCAGGGTTGAATCTCATGATGAAAGACCTTGAGAAAAAATGCTTCCTGCCCATGCAAAAATAAAGCCTGATTGCACGAACGCAAGCGTCTATTGTGACAACAGCAGAACAGGAACGTTCTGAGAAGCTAGGGCTCCATTGGTATGTGTGGCGTGCCTGTGGTGGCAGAAAAGGCGATGGAAAAACACGGGACAACCATCGCAAAATGAGCGGAATTGTAATTGAGCGATCCACCCGCACCGGAAACATTATTTTCATCGACGAATGCGGAGAATTATGGATCTACCACGCGGGCTGTTGCCCGCTCTGTCGCTGCTGACTGCCGAAACCGTCGTGGATGAAGATTTGCCAGTACCCCGTGAAAGTTCACATCGGCGGTAAAATCTATAAAATGACGAAAAAGAGTTTTGTAAAACTACGAATAGACATACAAAATAACATGAAAATAACTACTGACAACCCGGTTTAATTATGTATTATATGCGTGGAAAGGAGGACGCTCTATGAATGTTTCAGCAGAGTGAGCTCGAACGGCAGATTGTTCAGCTTGAGGGAGATCAGAGTCGTCATTCGTCGCCCGCGCAGTCAACTTTTTCCCGCATACCCTTATCAAAGGGAAGGCTGCGGGCAATGCAAGCGTAGCGGAGTGGGCTTGAATCACGCATTAAGCCTCTTGTTGAAGGCTTTGAAGTCGATGTCATCAAGGGAGATGGTCAGCCCGCACGGCAGAACATTACTTGAAACAGTTCGTGAGAGCTATCGAGATGATGTGAAACAAAAAGCACCCCGTGTTTGGCGACAGTCGAGGGTGCTCGTCGTACAACCCCGAAGGGATTGATGGTTCTATTTTATCATCTTTTTCGGGAAAAAGAAAGGATGAACAACATGAGCGAGAGTTATTACGATTGGCAACGTGAGTGGTTACGTTGCCAAAGATGGCAACGCGTGGCTGAACGTTGAGGATGTAGCGCGCGGTTGGGGATTCACGCAGACGAAGAATGGCGTCGAGTATGTGAGGGGAGCGTGTCAACGGGTATCTCAAGGAATTTGGATTTTTCCCCACAAGTGGGGAAAGGAGATTTCCTCCTGAGAACATGGTTTACCGCCCGGATTCAAGGCAGCAACGAGATTGCGCAGATGTTTCAAGCAGCTGTTGATGAGGTTTTGCCCGCCATTCGCAAGACAGGATCGTACTAGCACCATCCCGAAAGACCGCACTGAGCTCAAGAGCAGGAGCTTCAAGCCTGTATGCTGAACGCGCGTGTGCGTGAGTCGAACCAGTACCTCAAGATCGCCGCGCAGATCGGTATCCCTGAGTACCGCTACATCCTGCAGGCGAAGTCCGCAGAGGTTCTCAACGGTGGTGTGCCTGTCCTGCCCTTGCAGGAAGTCGAGCGCAAGACCTACTCCGCAACGGAGATCGGCGCGATGTTCGGTGTCTCTGCAAACAAGATCGGCAAGCTGGCGAATAAGCACAACCTCAAGACTGACGCGTACGGCAAGCTGTTCTACAGTAAGTCCGAGCACAGCGTCAAGGAAGTTGAGACGTGGCGTTACTATGACAGCGTTGTTCCTGTCTTTGAGAAGATTTTTGGACAGGAGGCGGTGTAGTCATGACAATGATGGAGATAATCAAACGTCAGCCGTGTTGTGGTGAGGACGTTTTTGGAATGCTGCTGCTGACGATGGAGACGGCGATCAAGACACATGAGAACACAGGGCGATGTGTCGCCAAGATTGCAATGGACTCCTACCGTTATGGCGTGATGCAGGGCAAGCGCATGGAGCGTGCCCGCCGCAAACGCAGCAAACAGTAAACAATTTTATGATGAACCCGCTCAATCTGGGCGGGTTTTTGATACCCATATCAAGGGAGGTGGTGAGCGCAGCATGGCAAAAGGGCATGACAATCTAATCCCGCATCGCACGAAGCAAGGATGAAGCTAGGGGAAACGGGCAAAAAGGCGGTATCGAGAGCGGAAAATCCGTCGCCGCAAGAAAGCACTACGTACCGCCCTAAAGGAGACGGTCGCGCTCTCACTCAGCGAACTGCATCCCGACCTCGCGCGGGAATCATGGGGGGCGGCTGGGATTGAGGACGAAGAGCTGACGGTTGCAGACGCGATTCTCGGCAGCATTGTTCGCGCGCGTGCGTGCGGGTGACCCCGAAGATGATGAAGATTCTCCTCGACACCATCGGAGACAGTGCCGACATCCGCCTCAAAGAACGCGATGTGAAACTCAGAGAGAAAGTCGCTGCGCTTGCAAATGGAGAATCGAACAAACCCAAGGAGCAGTCGACCATGGTGCAGCTCGTGCAGTCTCTAAAAAGGCTCGTGAGAGGAGGTGCCTCAATGGAGTTTAAGGAATGGGGTACAAAGGCACTGGCCTTCATCGAGAAGCCCATTGAGGAGGATGCCTTCATCAACATCCTCGAGGGCAGCGTCCGCAGCGGCAAGACCGTCGCCATGATTCCGAAATGGTTGAACTACATCATGACAGGGCCGCCGGGGCTGCTCCCTTATGACGGGTGTGTCCAAGGACACGATCTACGACAACGTCCTCAACGATCTGTTCGACACCATCGGCGAGGAGAACTACCACTACAACAGACAAAGCGGATCGCTGGACGTATTCTGGCGAGATGCAGACGGCGAGCACATGCGGCGCATCAAGGTCGTCGGCGCGAAGGACGAAGCTCGGAGAAATTCATTCGAGGCAAGACCTCGCAGGGGCGTACTGCGATGAGCTGACGCTGATGCCCGAGCGGTTCTTCAAGCAGCTCCTCAATCGCCTCAGTGTGCCAGGGGCGAAGCTCTACAGTACCACAAACCCCGATTCCCCATGCACTACCTCTACAGAGTACGTCACAGCGAGCAGAAGTCTCGTGATGGGCTTGTGAGATGCATTTTGAGTTGGACGATAACCTAATCTTGACGAGGAGTTCAAGAACAACCTGAAACATCATACTCCGGCATGTGGTTTTCAGCGCATGGTGCTCGGATTGTGGTGCTCGCCGAAGGTATCATCTACGACATGTTCAGCGACGACCTGCTCTTTGACGATGCAGATTCACGAACACGCTAAAGAGCACCTGCCGTCGCTTCATCGCGTGTGACTACGGCACGAAGAATCCGATGGTATTTCTCGACATTTACGACGACGGCGAGACGATCTGGATCCCGAATCTCTACTACTGGGACAGCCGCAAGGAGCAGCGACAAAAGACCGACGCGCAGTATGCAGACGACCTCGAGGAGATGGTCGGCGAGAGTACCCAGACTTTATCGTCATTGACCCGTCGGCGGCGAGCTTCAAACTCGAATGCCAGGGGCGTGGATTCCGTGTGAAGGACGCAGACAACAGCGTCAACGATGGCATCCGCGAGGTCGCGAAGCTCCTGACGAAGAAGAAAATCCGCATCCACCGCAGAAACTGCCAGCCGATGATCGACGAAATTCAGAGCTACGTCTGGGATGAGCGGGCGGCACGGATGGGCGAGGAGAAGCCCGTCAAGAGCAATGACCATGCGTGCGACGCCCTCACGCTATTATGCATACCATGCTGCCAAAATGGAGGAGGAGAGAATGAGCAAAGAAAAAGACCGCCGCACGGCAGCAGAGAACAAACGACGCGTTTCAGAATCCAATGACGCGCACGGGGGTGTTCATGCCGAATCCGCTGGAGACGACGGAGTACCAGCTCACGCGGTTCACGCGAGACTGGCAGACGATCAACGCGCTCTATCGCTCCCATTGGATCGTGCGTCGCATCATCGACGTTATCCCGGAGGACATGATCAAGAACGGATACCATATCCTGACGCAGCTTTCTCCCGACCAGATCAAGAAGATTGTGCGTTGCGACCGTACGACACGCACGAGCCGGCGCATCCTGGAAGGTCTGAAATGGGGACGGCTCTACGGCGGCGCAGGGGCCCTTATCATGATTGAGGGCACGAAAACCAGCTCGATCAATCCCTCGACTACGACATGATCATGCCGGGCTCGTACAAGGGCCTTCTTGTTCTCGACCGCTGGTCGGGGGTGACGCCGGAGGATAAACTCGTCAGCGACATTTCGGATCCTGAGTTTGGCATGCCGGAGTATTACACCGTGTCCAGCGACGTGCTGACGGTCGGCATTCGTGTGCATCACAGCCGCATCATTCGATTCATGGGGCGACCGCTCCCGTACTTGGAACAGCTTGCAGAGACCTACTGGGGGGCATCCGAGCTCGAGCACGTCATCGACGAGCTCAAGAAGCGAGACAACGTCAGCTGGAACATTGCCATGCTGACGTTCATGGCGAACCTACGCGTGATGAAAATGGACGGGATGGGGCAGCTGCTCGCGACAGAAACGAGCAGGCTCAGATGCAGCTCACAACACCATCCAGGGCATGAATGCCATGATGAACAACAACAGTTTGCAGGTGCTCGGAGAGAATGACAGCTACGAGACGCACCAGTACACCTTTCGGCGGCATTGGGAGACCTACGACCGCTTCATGATGGACGTCGCAGGCGCAGCAGAGACGCCAGTGACAAAAGCTGTTCGGACGCAGCCCGGCGGGGATGAACGCCACGGGCGAGAGCGACATGCAGAACTACTACGACACCATCGAGGAAAAAGCAGGAGGTTGATCTTCGCCCGGTGTACGATAAGATTCTGCCGATCATGTTCATATCGACGCTCGGGGGAATTCCCGACGACTGGGACTATGAGTTCAATCCCATTCGTCGTCCGCGTGACGATGAAATGGCAGATCTCGCCTCAAGAACACGGACAGCGTAACGAAGGCATTCCAAAGCCGGCATGGTCAACCAGCGAACAGCACTAAGCGAGCTGCGCCAGCAGTCCGAGATGACGGGCATGTGGAGCAATATCACTGACGAAGACGCGAGAAAGCCGACGATTCGGTAATGCAGCCCTGATGAAGGCATGAGCGATCTGATGAGTGGAGCGTTCGGCGGTGGAGAACCGCAGCAGACGACTGATGCGAAGTGGAGGAAGAGAAGCATCCACGGCGGGCAGATGGGCGATTCGGTGAGGGCTCGACAAACGCAGAAAAAGTGATAGTGTAACACCGAGCCCAAGCGGGGCGAACCGCCTGCAAAGTGCGCGGATTTGCCAGTCGGCAGAAGCTGATGAACCACTGGAAGAACGGCAGGACACATCAAGACGAATACCCAGACTTTACGATGGAGCAGTACGTTCAAAGGGCAGTGAGCCTTTGCGGAGATGCCGACAGGCGGCAACATTCTCGGACATGTTGACAAGGATGGCATTATCGTGCGGTATGACCGCAAGGAAAACGATTTCGTTATAGGGCGAGTGTCAGAAATGAATTCTGACAATGTTCAAGCCAACAGCAGGAGAGAAATATTGCCAATCGATGAGAGAGGGGACTTGAAAAATGGTGGAAAACAATGAAATCTCGTGCCGTGTCCTTGCTGCGGGGAAGGACAAGTTGAAAGCGGGCATCAGTATGATGTGTGCACGTGTGCCACTGGGAGGACGACCCTTACAGTCTGATCACCCCCGACTACAAAGGCGGGGCGAACAAGATGTCGCTCAATGAGGCACGCAGCATACAAGCGTGGAGAAAAACGAAGTAGGTAGGGCATCGAAGATCGAATGCCACCAACGAAACTCGATAAGCATACAAAGAGGGCAGGCAAATCCGATAACTGGAACCGTCTCGAAAGAGGCGGTTTTTTGATACCCATTTTTGAGGAGGGTGCATGTGAACCAGCCGCTATGGATGCCGAAGCGCAGGATTGAGGTGGCGTTTCGCAGAGCTCTCTCGACATGGCGAAGGGAATCGTCTCGCGTGTTGGCGAAACGAGCGACCTGCAGCTTATTGTCGCGACGCTCGAGCACATCGCACGAACGCCCGACTTCATCCGTCTCGGAGGCAATCGCCATGAAGATGGTGACAGGGTTATTCGACGATACGGCGCGTACATGGCGAGGCGGCACGTAACAACGGCAGAGGCAGGGAGATATACAAGCTAACAAAAAAGGAGCTCCAGGGGGCACGTGGGGTGCGAATACGGGCGCTTGTGCAGCAGAATGCAGACCTTATCAGCACACTGCCGAAGAACATCGCCGCTGACGTGGCGTCCTATGTTGATCGAGAGGCGCTGAAGGGACGCAGAGCATCGGATATCGCCGATGAGATTGTCCGTATGTTTCCCGACGACACGACGGCACGGGCGCAGTTGATCGCACGGACGCAGGTCTCCATGACGCAGACGAACATCGTACGGGCGCGCAGAAGACCCAGGGGTTGGACTGGTAGTGTGGCGGCATGCGGAGGCAATAACGGCGACGGCAGGACGCGATCCAGCCACCGACACATGAGCGGTGTGCTGGTGCGCTGGAGCGACCCTCCTGCACCCGAGGATTTGTTCCTCTGCGCCACGTCGATGGGACACCGCACAAGAATACGCTCGGTCACTACCACGCAGGGCAGTGTCCGAATTGCAGGTGTTATCCGGAACCCGTGGTCGATTTGGATTTTCTACATACCCCGATGCGAGTGTATCACAGCGGGAACATTGAGCGTATGTCAGGAAAGCGGTTTGAAGGAGGATTCTGATGTGGCAACAAACTAAAGCGCATCGCTATCGGACTGATAGCACTTTCCATGCGCCTGGATGCCTACGCCATGCACAAGGGCTGACGATGGACTGCGCATCCGAAAGACCCAGACCCCAAGAACTGGCGCACGATTAACGGCTCGAAGGTGCATCTGACAGAGGGCAAGATTGACGGCGGTGCGAGCGGAAAGTTCAGAGGAAAGGAGTGGACGGGCAAGGAAAAGCACGAGTTCACGCCGAAGGAGAAGCATAAGCCTGCACCAAAGAAAAGGGGACAGAGGCAGAAAAAACTGATGTCCTATATCAACGAGCAGGTGGGCGTCGATTTGTCAGAGCACCGCAATACAAAGCGCGAGAAACGTGGGAGAGGTCATTGTCGAATGGGATGACCTTACGCGCAATCAGCAGAACAGTATAAAGGATTTGGCGAATAAATACGGCCGTTTTGAACTTGTGGATTATGGCGGATGGGGGATGCGGCTGAAGCCTAAAAAGGAAAAATCTTAAATAACCCGCTCATTCTGAGCGGGTTTCTTATGTCAATTTTTGAGAGGGGGAATGTCCATTGAAAGCATTCTACGGGGCAAGGTTCTCGCCCCACATGACAAAAGACGCCCGAAGGATTCCTCGTGTGTCACAGTGTCCCAATCTGTCGCACGGGCATGCAGGGAATACGATGCCGCAGGAGCTCGGCGTTTCTGACACCGGCGGCGGATTCCTCAAAGTGTACCGCGAGGAGGCGAGGTGTTCAAACCTGCTGCGATCGCGTCCTTCGAGGGAAAGCCGTGACAGACGATCACCCGCCCGTCGGTGTAGATGCCCTCGAACTATGCGAGCTACACCAAGGGAACGGTTCAGGAACGTCCGACGCGGCAGCGGGCGGACAGGGACAAATTGATTTTGCGATCTCGTCGTGTACGACGCCGCGCTTATCGCCAAGATTGACGCAGGCAAGCGCGAAATTTCGTGCGGGTACGAGTGCAAATACATCGAGAGGACGACGGCACGTACTGCCAGGAAGACATCATCGGCAATCATGTCGCTGTCGTCGAGGAGGGGCGCGGGGCACGAAGTAGCCATTCGCGACGCCAAGGCAACGCCAGAAGGAGGAAAACAGATGGCAAAAAGGGCAGTATTCTGCATCGGATGTTTGCCGCATTTGCGAAGGATGCGGAGCCGGAGGAAGTCCGCGAAGCGGCACGCGCTGTCGATGAGGCAGAGGGCGGCGATCCTGCTGAGACGCAGCAGAGCACAACGGACAAGGATGTCCAGGCGATCATGGACGCGATGGAGGCACTCAGCGCCAAGGTTGACGCATTCCAGAAGCAGAAGACGCAGGACGACGATCCAGATGAAGAACCAGCCGAGAAGACGGAGGAGACTGAGGCGTTGGACGACCTCGAGGAGGAGCTGGAAGAGGGCGGCGAGAAGCCTGCCGAAACGGAGGACGATGAATCCGAGGAGGAGAGCGTGACCGTGCCTCCCGAGCAGCTCGAAGAGGATGAGGATCCCGAGGATGTGCCGGCAGACGAAAAAGAAGCCTGTGGCTGCAGCAGACCGCGCGCTTGCGCTGTCGGTGATCCGCACCATGCGACCGTTCATCGCCGCCATGCCACCGCGTCAGCAGAGACGCGCGTCGGATGCACTCGCGCACGCTCAAGAAGGCGATGCGCACACGGGACATGCAGCCACTCCCCGGGGCTATGGCGTTCTCTCGCGTCGGAAAACAGCGGATGCTGCGACACGGGAGAAAAGAGATGCGTGCCTACGGCGAGATTGCCGCAAGCGTAATCCGCACTGCAAGAAGGAGGAGAAGTACTATGCCGGGAACTACAATCGGAATCAACATGACATACGGCTATCCGGGGCAGGCGTCCCGCCAGGGCGATGAGGTCAGCCGCACGCGCCCTGTTGCCGCAGGGGCGGCAGATATCCCGTTCAGGGGCACCCGTCGTCCAGAAGGAGGACGGCTCGGTCGCGATCTTCGGCGCGACGAATACCGCCGACGACTTCGCTGGGATTGCCATGCGCAAGGTCAAGTCGGCGAAGGTGTACCCTCATCAGAATTTCGGATACTACGCAGCAGGCGAGGCGTGTGACGTGCTCCAGCGCGGCGGCATCTCCACGACGTGTGCGTGGGGAACGCCAAAAGTCGGCGCGAAGGTCTCACGTCCGCACGAAGGTTGTCAGCGGCACAAGCCCCGCAGGGGCAAAGGTCGGCGACCTCGGTGCGGCAAACGAGGCAGGCAACTGCGTCGAGCTGACGGGCGTCAAGTGGTCGAGTGGTGCAGACGCGCGCAGCGTCGCAGAGCTCACGATCATCGTGCGCCAGGGTGTGTAAGAGGGAGAAGCAACGATATGAAGAAACAGTATAATATCGCAACCCCGCCCCAGCGCGGCGGTACAGCCATGCTGACGATGGATGCAGCGGCGGTATCGAGCGGGCTGGCATTCTCTTGTGAGTGAGCTTGAAAAGCTCGACCCGCTCCTCCGCGAGCCGCTGACCAGCACGACATACCCGCGCGATATCGAGATCGAGAGCGGCGGCGGCTGGGTCGAGGCAACGTCCGCGTTCAACGTTGAGTACAGCGTGACTGGCGGACAGGGGCGATGGCGTCGGCGGTGTTCAGAACGCCGTGCGTCGGATTCAGGCCGATCTCAGCAAAGACCTCTATAAGGTGCTCCCCTATGAGGTTTCCATGTCCATCAAGATTCAGGATCAGCTGCGCGGCGCGGTCACTGGGCGCAGCATTGAGGACATCTACAACGATGGTATTCGCCTCGACTACGACAAGTACATGGATATCAACACCTATCTCGGACAGGAGGCGTACGGCACGACGGGGCTGCTCAACGACAAAGCAGATCACGGCGACGGCTGTCACCGCTGGTGCAAGCGGTCGAACCGACTGGGCTCACAAGACACCGACGGAGATACTTTTAACGACATCGACGAGGCGATCATCGCCGGATGGACTGGTGCGCAGTACGACAACAGTGCCATTCCCAACCACATCCTCATTGACCCCGCGAACTTCGCGTACATCAACCGCACGATGGTGAGTGTCAACGGATACCCGACGCCCGTCTCCATCATGCAGTACCTCGTCGATCACAACATCGCCAAGGCAAAGGGCGTTGACCTCGTGATTGCTGGAGTGTCGGTTCTGCATCAGTGCAGGCGTCGGCAAGAAGAACTCGAATGGTCGCTTATGTCAACCAGCGCCGCTTTGTTGGCATGGATGTTCCGCGTACCGATGAGCCGTGCATGCGACAGCCGAATGTCAATACGGCTTCCTGCGATTCGCTCTACATGGCGGAATGTCGGACAGGTCAAGATTCACTACTTCGAGCCGTTTATCTATCGTGACGGTATCTAAGGAGGAGCAACATGATCAAACTTGTAGCAAAGCAGAAAATCGGATTCCGCAACCCCGAGACGCAGGAAATCGTGACGGCAGAGCCGTATGCATTCTCCACGCTCCCGGACTGGATCACGAAAGACCCGATGTACGGATGGGCACAGGAAGACGGCAGTAGCATCGAGACGGCAGCGAGCCGAAGGATGACAAGCCACCGAAGGATGACAAGACGCCGAAGCCACCGAAGGATGGTGAGAAAAGAAGGGTAAAGCCATGGTGTACGAAGGGTGGACGTATTCGGGATTATCGCCTCCGCGTCGAACATTCGCACGGGCGGCAATCCCGAATACATAGCCGAGGATTTTCTCGCCGCCTATCCGCAGTTCGGCGGCGGGACTGTGCCGGAGGTCGTGATCCGCGCATGGGTCAATATGGCTCAGGCATCCATTCACAAGGCCCGATACTGCATGACGCATGGGAAATCTGCATGGCCTCTACATCGCGCACTGGATGACGCTGTACTCTGCAGACGGCGGGCAGTGCGGATGATCCTAGTGCAGCAGAAAATCTCTGCAGGGACTCGCCAAGGGGCTGCAGAGCTCCAAGAGCGCGGGTGACATCTCTGTGTCCTACGACTCGGCAGCATCAACGAGGATTTCGCGGGTTAAGTAGTACAAAGCTGACCGTATACGGTCAGCAGTTTGTCACGTTCGTACGAATGTATGCGGCAGGAGGGATGGTCGTATGGTAACAGGCACAGCGACCGTCACGAAGATGGGGGAAGGATTCACGGCGATGGTCAGCAAGGTGCTTTCATGACGAAAAAGGAAGTCCTCGTCGGCATCCCGCAAGACGAAGCGAAGCGCCCCGGAGACGGTGGCATGGTGAACAATGCAGAGCTTCTCTATCTCCATACGCACGGCGTACGCGCCCTGTCATGCGTGCAGAGATGCAGAAAAGCATCAACGCCGGGATGAAGTACAGCGCAGCGCATAGCCTCTACGTGCAGACGCATGGAAGCCCGGCTTACGCCATTCCGCCGCGCCCCGTGCTGGAGCCTGCGATCAGGGACAGCAAGGCGGCGATCGGCAAACAGGTCGCAGGAGCGTATCGTGCCGCGATGCGCGGGGATATGGCAGAGGCAGAGCGCGGGCTGGAGCTTGCCGTATGGTCGCGCAGAATGCCGCGCGCGCATGGTTTGAGAATCCCAAGAATCAGTGGCCGCCGAACTCTGCTCGGACAATCAAGGCGAAGGGCAGTAACAGCCCGCTCATTGATACGGGTGAGATGCGCAAGTCCATCACGTACGTCATTCGGAATATGGGGTGATCTCATGGCAATCGATGTTTCAGAGATCGCATGACCCCGATTTCTGTACCGCGTTCACGGTCATTAAGCAAAGCGGAACAGAGTGGGTGCGCGGTGTTCCGCACACAAAGATGCAGGAAATCAAAGTGGAGGGCATCGTGCAGCCGTCGTCCAGCAAGGATCTTGAGCTGCTGGATACCGCCGATCGCGTCAACGGGATGAAGACATTTATCACGGATGCGGTCAGCCTCGACGTGTCGGATACGGAGAAGACCTCCGATGTGTGCGTGTGGAAGGGGCAGCGGTACAAGCTGATCCAGACCTTTGACTACGCCGCGAACGGCTACTACAAAGCAATCGGCGCACTGCTGGGAGAGGAGGACAGCGGATGACATATACAGAGCTGCAGGAGCTGTTCTGGGGAGAGGTCGCCGTAATCACGGCAGATATTATCAAGCATCCCAACAAGTTCATCCGCTGGCGCTATCCGGAGGGCGGTGCGCCCGACTGGAAGATCAGCGACGATATTCTTTTTCTGTACCTCGCGGAGGCGGATGACGACTCACGCGAAGCAGAGACAGCCTATATCGGGAGGCAGATGAAACCGTCTATCGTGACACTACTCGCACGCGCGTGTGGGGTTTGCAGGCGACCGCCTACGGGCGCAGATCGTACGAGATCGCGAATGCCCTGAAGGACGGCTTCTTTTACGAGCCGGTGCGCAGGCATCTCGCGCAGAAGGATGTGTTCATCGTTCCGAATCTCCGACATGTATGCAGGCACCCGAACTTTTCGCAGGAAGTGGGTGGGACCGGTGGGATATTACCCGCGATTCAACGAGCTCTATCGCCTCGCGCCGGAGAACGTCGGCAGAATCACCAACGTTCGACTTGGCGCACAGGCGAATCCATAAGGAGGGAACAATATGGCACTCAAAAACGTGCTGCCGCTTGACCCTGTGGTCAATATTATCGTCAATCTTGCGGCTGTCTCCGCGACGCGCAAGAAGTTCAACCTGCCCTGCTCATGGGCGATGTCGGTTCTGTTGCAGACTTTACCGACAAGCGGATCATGACCTACGATAGCCTTTAATTCGATGCTGCAGGCAGGATTCACGACAGAGGATCGCCTTTACAAGGCGGCAGCGCTGATCTTCGGACAGCGCAAGAAGCCGCCTCTCGTCGCGATTGGTAAGATCGCCAATAAGGAGACACCGATCAAGACGATTCAGGCCTGCCGTCAGGAAGATTCTGAGTGGTACGCCGGTATTTTACTGCGGTGACATGACAGACGCGCAGATCCTCGAAGTGCAGGAGTTTGTCGAAGCATGTACACCGTCCACGATGTTTGCCTTTACAACGGGTGACAGCAAAGCCAAGGCAAGCGACGGCGGTATCTTTGGCACGATCAAGAGCAGGGCTACCGCCGCATCATCGGGCAGTATTCCACTGCGCACACAGCGACGCGATCTGCGCGGCGATTGATGGGCGATGGGCGCGATGAGCGCATCTACCATAAACAGTGCATTTACACTAGCCTACAAACGTGAGGTCGGTGTGCGGGCAGAGAACTACATGCAGACGTTCACGTCGAATGACCTGAACAACATCAAGAAGAACTACGGAACGTTTACGTCAACCGTGGCAATTTCTATGATGTGTTCGAGGAGGGGCGTGTCGAGTGATGGCTCGTGGTTCGATGAGATCATCTACCCTCGACAAGTTCAAGAACGACATGCAGCTCGGCATTATGGATTTACTCGTCAACGCGAGCAAGGTGCCGCAGACCGAGGCGGGCATGGGACGCATTAAGACGGCGATCAAAGAGGTCTGCGACGACATGAACCGCATCGGATTCATCAAGGAGGGCGTCTGGAAGGGCGAAGAGCTGATGGCGCTTGAGTACGGGAAGGTGCTCCCTGGCGGCTATCTCATCCAGAGCGAGCCGATGAGCGAGCAGGCGCAGGCAGAGCGCGATGCACGCAACGCACCGCCGATCTACGTGTCGCTCAAGCTCGCAGGTGCGATTCACCACGTCACCATTCAGGTGGACGTCAACCGCTAAGAGGAAGGGAGGATATAGAGTATGCCAACGGTAAGTACTTATTCGTTTACCGATGTCAACGCGACGATCAACTGCCCAGGGTATGGGTCGTTTTCCATCCAAGGGGAGGGCATCGGCGACATGACTGTCTCGAAAACGACCGACCGCTCGGTGCATGATGTCGCGTCGGATGGCGCAGTCATGGTCAGCAAGATTGCCGGCAACAACGGCACGGTGTCCATCAACGCGCAGCAGACCAGTGCCCTGCATAAGTTCCTGCAGGGGCTTTTTAATTATTGCTGGCAGGCGGACACCTCGGTATGGACAACAATCTCCATGACCGTCGAAGCCCCGAAGATGGGCAAGACATACTATTGCTCGGGCGGGTCGTTCGTCAAGGAGCCGGATGAGCCGCTGCAGAGCCAGGGGCAGCGCGTTTCGTGGCAGATTCTGTTCGCAGATATTCAGCGCATCCAGCTGTGATTGAGGTAGAAGATGAAACGGGAAACGAAGAAGATTGTCGAGATTCAGGGGCGGAAATTTGAAATCCGCTCCTTTGATGCTTTTACGGGCAGTTATATCGCATTCACGCTCATGGAGAAGATGCTTCCATGGGCATGGAGGCGAAGGTCATGAATCACCCTCCGCTCCGAGGGGAAGGTCGACGCGTGCCAACACCGAACCGCGCGCTCATGAGCAAGGGAGAGTTCATAGCATTCCAGCGGGATGTGCTCTCCGTGGTCGGTGAGGTTCTGCAGGGACGTACTGCTCCACTCTTCAACGAGAATGGCAGCTGGGGGCGTGGAGGACGTCGCAGACAACGCGATGCTCGTCATTCTTCTGACGATCCACGCGCTTGTATTTAACATCGCGGGTTTTTCACCGGAGACGGCTTTGAAGGAATTGAAAGCCGGTCTCCAGAGTTTGAGCTTTGCGAATACCGCAACGTAAACGCATGGGTGTACGCGCCAGTCATCGCAGGGAAGTGGCAGCAGCATCGAACTGTGGGACGGGACGTCACGTTTAACGACTTGCTCGATGTCCATGAGATCATGCTCGTTGAGGAGAGAACCGCCGACGTGCTGATGTATACGCAGCAGAGCAGAGGGAGGTGAGACAATGATCGGTGAGATGATCCAGGAATATTTGGTCGGACTGGGTGCGGCTGGACAAGCCGGGCTTTGGTCAGGCCGAGGCGACGATTAACAGCCTTGACCGTACCGTAGAGACGGCGACGGGACACATGGCGGCGAATTTCGTCCGCGCTTCGGCGATGATCAGCATAGCGATTGCAGGCGTTACCGCCTCACTTTCGGGTTGATGAAGTCCCGCCGCATCGCAAGACCTCGCCATGCGAAGCTATCTCGACAGATGATGGTCGGCAAGGATGCCGCATGGACGATGAAGGCTGCAACCGATGCCCTCGGTGAATCCATACAGGACATTATGCTGACGCCGGAGCTGATGGAGCGATTCAACAAGCTCGCCGCAGATGGGCAAAAATGAAGGTCGGCGGAGACTTCGCAGAAACAATGCGAGGGTTCCGCGATCTCATGTTTGAGTTCACACGGCTCAAGCAGGAGGTCAGCTATGCGATGACATGGGTCGGGTACTATCTCACTGAAGTACCTGAATCGTCCGCTTGCAGAAGCTCGCGAGAAGTTCCATAGCTTCAACGATATGTTCGTCAAGAACATGAGCGTCTGGACGGAGAAAGCCGCTCGGATGCTCGTTTATATCATCAACGTTGGCCGACACTTCTTGACCCTCATCGTTGATGTTGGAAAAGGCCTCTGGCGTATGTGGAGAGCTTTCCCAAAGGCGTCAAGATTGCGGCAGCTGCAATCGCCGGATTGACCCTTTGTCATGAGAGCCAATCCGCTGACGCGCATGATGCTCCTTGTTGATCCCTTGCTCCTTCTTATCGATGATTACTACGGTCACATGGAGGGCAAGCAGTCGGCGTTCGGGGAGTATTGGGACAAGCTCAACGAGTACATCGAAACGGCAAAGAAAAAGTGGGAGGAGTTCTCCGGCGCTGTGTCGGATTTCTCGACCGCGTCCAGGGATCGAGTGCGCTGAATGATTTTCATCGCAGAGGTCAAGGATCTCGGCAGTGCCATCTGGGAACTTGCAGAGACCTATGCCGCTGCATGGGTTGAGGAAGCAAAAGAGCTCTACGCATCCATGGAGAAGCACGGCGCAGTCGACGGGTTGAGCGAAGCAATCGGAAAGCTCTGGGGATGTTCGAATCTCTCCTGGGCACGGTGAAGGACTTCTTCCGATGGTGGAAGCGCCTTTCAGGGCGAGGTGCGCCGAACGAAGGAGTACCACGACCTCATCGACGCGGTGGGTGAACTCGCAGGTGCGTTGACGGAGACGTTCAACGTCATTCTTGATCTTATCAACATCGCGTTCAGCGGGCTCTTTGGCGAGATAGGCAAGACCGATCACGTCTACAGCTTCCGCGACGCTATCCGCGCGGTGTTTAGCATATTCACCGCCCTTCTGCGCGTGGTGACAGGGGCGGTCAAGGCGATTTAACGAGCTCCTCACGATGATGCGCGACAGCAATCCATTCAGGCGGTTCTGGGAAGAGCTCGGGCGGATGATTGACCGCGCGATTGGAGAAGGCCGGCAAGTTCGGCAGAGCGCTCATCGCGCTGAAGAATGGAGACTTTAAGGGCGCGTGGGAGATAATCAGCGGCGATGGGGATGGTTCTCCTGCGGGCAAAGGCGACCGCGACTGGAACCGCAAGGTCGCCTATCAGCGATTCAAAGCGGCGGGGTACTCGGATGAGGGCAATCGCAGGCATTCTTGAGCGAATGCAGCAAGAGCACAACTTTGATACAAGTGACGTGCCTCAGCATTATGTGCCTGGAATTGGCACGGTCGGTGGTTGCGGCATGTTTCAGTGGAACGACGGAAGAACAACAGCGTTCCTCGCATGGGCGGAAGAACATGGTCTTGACCCACAGGATCCAGGCGTGCAGACAGACTACGCCATCATCGAAGCCCGCGAGCGTGGGCTTGATTCGAATACATGAATCAGCTATCTCCATCGGAGGCGACAACGGTATGGACAGACAAGTACGAAGTCGGTAAACATGGAGATGAGCAGGCGTACACCGCAGAACAATACGCAGACATTCAATCGGGCAGGATTCTTGAAGCCCAGCCGACACAGCCTGTATCCGCCCCAGCAGACGCCAGCTCCGCTGCAGATACTGAGAGTGTGCCTGTGCCTCAGACGTATTCACCGGAACAATCCCCACAGGGCGACAACAAGGATAACGTATTACAAGATATAACAAATGCAACCGTCGAAGCAATCAAAGCGAATCCGGTCTCGGAGGAGTAATCGATGCGCTGGAGGTTGCAGGAAATGTCATTTTTACGTCTGCGAGTAACGGATATCGTGCTGACCCGCTCCTTTTACACAGGGTTGATGACAGGGGCGCGGCAGACGGGATACGGCGGATACCCGTCGCAGGGGAGCGGCGGTGTCGTCTATCAGGTCAACGTCGGCGGTGTGACCGTCAATGGCACGAACCAGAATGCGGCAGAGATCGGGCGCAGCGTCGGTCGCGAGACCATGACACAGCTCGAGCAAAAGGGGGCACATATCCTGCGCAGTCGGACCATGACCGGCGCGCCCGTTCTGGTATAAGGAGGTGATACGTTGGGCATCAAAAAGGGGCTGTCGATTGACGGCCTGAATTATTTCTCCGATCTCGTATCGACCAAGAAAAAGCCTGACTGGATGAAGGTCGGCGTTGAGATCGGCAAGATGACAGGGCACTATGAGATCGTCAATTTCCTCAGCGGCTACAAGGGACATGGAGCAGTTTCTGTTCCGCGTACCGAAGTGGCTGATCGGAGGCATGTATTTCGACGGCATCATGCGCACGGAGCATATTAGCCGCGTCCGCCCGACAAACTACCCCGTGCAGACGGGCGTGACAATGACCGACCACGCCATCATCGAGCCGGCAGAAGTCACCGTCGAGATCATGATGACGGATGCAAAGGCAGACAGCTACCTGCAGACGCCGCCCGCCATTGGGAATGTCCTCAAAACCGTCGGGACGATGTACAGCAATTTTGCAGGGCTCCCCTGCATGCCTACGATGGTGACCACGCCGGGGAGGGGCGCTCCATCGACGCATGGAAAAGTCTGCGTGCCCTGCAGATGGCGCGTGTTCCGATTACGGTCGAGACACGCCTGCAGACCTATCACAACATGCTGATTGAGGAGCTCTCTGCACCGGATGATGTCAACACGCTCCATGCGCTGCGGTGCACGGTGCGTATGCGGGAGATCATCTTCGCGACGGTGGCAGAGACGGCGGTCAGCGCAAGGGCATCGGCGTCCGCAGGGGAATCTGCCTCAGGGCAGACACCTGTGCAGACGGGCGATGACGTAAATAAGACTGTCGCCCGTGTCGGGATGGATGCTGGCGGCAGTATCTTTACATAGAGGAGGTGCGGCGGTGTTTTCGATCATCCCATTTCAGGGATACCAAATCATAAATTCAGCGCGAAGGTGCCAATCGACGGAGGCAACACGCTCCTCAAATTCCACATGAAGTACAACGAGCTCGCGCAGTACTGGCTCGTCGATATCTACAAGAACGACGCGATGGTTTACGCAGGGCTGCCACTCGTGCCGGGGCAGAACATTCTCGAGCAGGTCGGCTACCTTGGCATCGGCAGTGCGTGGATCGCGCCGCGCAGCCGCGTGATGGAGCAGTGGCCGAGTGCGGCGACACTCACATCGGACTGGTACGTGATCTGGGGTGACAGTTATGGCGGAGACAAATGACGGCGCAGATGCGCAGGGGAATGAACAGGAACAGACGCAGCCGGAGCAGCAGACGCGCAAAGGCCGTCTCTATGGGCGGAAATGGAAGATCACCATTTATAAGCCCGCCTACAAGACGGGCGAGGATGGGGCTCCCACCGATGAGCGAGATCCAGAACATGACACAGAGATGGACGTGTCGCAGCTCAAATGCGAATTTCAGACCAAAGCGACGACCGAGACCGCCGTTCAGATCGGCACGCTCGTCGTTTATAACATGAACGCCAAGACAGAGAAGGAGGTCATCGAGGAGGGCTTTCAGATCTCCGTTTTCGGCGGCTACGAGGAGGGACAGTACGGAGAAGTTTTCACGGGGGACATTGTTCAGATTTTTCCGAAACCGCGAGAATGGCACGGACTACCGCCTCGAGATTATCGCACTCAAGGGGATGCAGAGCCTCTTTATGAATCACGTCCGCAGCACCATTGCCGCCGGCAGTACACCGCGCGATGTGGTGGATGCTGTGGCAGGGCAGGCGGATAAAAAGTCGGCGTCGGCGAGGTGAGCGAGGAGCTGCCAGACCAGCGCTCCCGCGCGGCAAAGTGCTATTTGGTACACCCGCAAAGTACCTGCGTGACCTGTGCACGTGGAATGATGCCGTCTACTGGGAGGGTGAGGACGGCAAGCTCACCGTGGAGACGGTCGAACAGGAAATCCCAGCCGACCGCGTGCTTTATCTAAAAGCCAAATACGGGGCTGGTCGGCACGCCTGTCTACACCGATCAGGGCATTCAGATCAAGATGCTCCTCGATGCGCGGGTAAAGCTGCGCTCCATGATCAAGATCGACAATGAGATCATTCAGCGGCAGGCACTGCAGATCGACCCCGGCAGCGGACAGCAAAAAGAGCGACCAGCTCCCACAGAAGGAACAATTCGACCAAGACGGCGAGTATCAGGGTATTCTCCGTCGAGCATCATGGCGACACATGGGGCGACAGTGGACGACGTCGGTCGTCGGCGTCAGCCGCAACGGACGCAAGGGATTCTTGACGGAGGTGCAAGGCAAAGGACAGACGATGAAATGAGGTGACAGAATGCTGAAAATATCAGAGCGGCTCGCAGAGGAGGTCGAGCAGAGCAAGCGCGAGCTGGACGGATTCGGGCTGGACTTGCGCGTTGCCGCTCCGGGCATTATCCGCTTTTGGTCGATTACGCCAGACAGACGTGTACCGTGCAGCTGGCGATCCGCGAGCGGATGAATCGCGGCGGTGTGCTCACATGGGCGGAGATTCCAATTCTGCCCGATGTGCCGTTCTTCGTGTATTCGGGCGGTGGCTACTGCCTGACCCTTCCCATTCAGCCGGGCGACGATTGCCTCGTGGTCTTTGGAGATAACTGTATGGATGCGTGGTGGCAGAGCGGCGGCGTGCAGAATCAGGTCGAAAAACGTAGGCATGATCTCTCGGATGGATTCGCCCTCGTCGGATTCCGCAGCCAGCCCCATGTGGTCAGCGGATACTCCGGCGGCGCAGCGCAGATGCGCAACGCGGCAGGGGATGCCTGCATCGAGATCAGCGGATCCAGCATCAATATCCGCGCAGCAGGCGGCGTCCACATCGACGGAGGGACGACCATCGACGGGCGCAGCTTCCTCGGACATACGCACGGAGGCGTTCAGCCGGGCGGAGGAACAACGGGAGGTGTCTCGTGAGATACCGCGCACTGGATGAAAATGGAGATTTTACCCTCGGGAACGCACACGCCTACGTTGATGGGGTGGATGCTGTGCGGCAGGGCTGTCGTAACAAGGCTGCGGCTTCTTGTTTTACGAGTGGTGGGAGGACATCAACGACGGCGTGCCATATTGGCAGAAGATCATCGCCAGCAGGGGACGTCGCAGCAGCAGAGCAGATCATCCGCGAACGGATTCAGCAGACACCGCACGTGCTGTCGATCCTGTCCTTTGACCCCGTCTGGGACAATGAGAACCGCACGCTGATGATACGTGTGGCGATCCAGAGTGAGTACGGGTACATTCAGCATCGATGAGGAGGTGGGATAATGGCATACTTCGCTCCGTACATTGACGACGCCGGGCTCCACGTCCCGACCTACGCCGACATACGGGATGATTTGATTGATGATTTTAAGAAAAAATCTCACGGGGACGATCTCTACCTCGGCAACGATTCTCAGGATTACCAGATGATCTCCGCGTTTGCGCTCAAGACATACGACACAATACAGCTCCTGCAGATCGTCTACAATAACCAGAGCGTCAAGACAGCGGTCGGGACGGGGCTGTCCTCGCGTGTGAAGCTCAATGGACTGCGCCGCAAGACGGCGAGCTACTCCACCTGCGTCCTGACGCTGAAAGGCGTGCCGGGAACGACTATCGCCGCCGGAATTGTCGAGGATACGCAGGGAAAACGGTGGAATTTGCCCGAAAACGTCAATTTTGACCGCGAAATCGTCGAAATCACGGCGCAGTGCCAGGATGTCGGCGCAGTCGAAGCACCTGCCGGCACGATCACGAAGATCAGCAACCCTCAATATGGGTGGCTGTCGGTTACAAACAAGGTGCCAGCCGTAAAGGGACGCCCCATCGAGACAGATGAGGAGCTGCGCCGCCGCCAGGCACCATCGGTGGCGATTCCAAAGTCGGAACATGCTGGAGAGCACCGTCGCTGGGATTGCAAGCGTGCCAGGAGTGACGCGGTATGGGGTTTATGACAACGACACAAGTGAGACCGACATGCATGGGATCCCATCACACAGCATCGCAGCTGTTGTAGAGGGCGGGCTTTGACGAGGCTGTCGCCGAAACAAATTTATCTACGGAAAGGCCCGGGTGGAGGGACGTACGGCACGACAGAACATAATTATGTCAACCAGGACGGAGTAGAGCATCGAATTCGCTTTTTCGGCCTACCTACGTCACGGTCAATGTTAGGGTCTGTATCCGAAGAAACAACACATATAAATCGATGGCAGAAGACCTGATAAAGACAAAGATAAAAGATTATTTACAATCACTTGGCATTGGGGATCCTGTCAGCGTAACGGGGCTTCTTGCTGTCATCACCGATGTCATCGTGGACCGAGAGCGTCCCGAATTTTCACTAACGGCCATTCTCGTAGGAAAAAGACAGAAGGAACTGAAAAAAAGAAGACCTTTCCATCCCGTTTCAAGCGTTGGCGAAACCTGGCGAGGTTGCTGTGGAGGTGGCATGATGAACGCGTTAAACGAAGCGTATCTTGCTTTTGATTACCAGCCAGCATCAAGATAAGATACGGTACATGGACACAGTGAAAGCCGTGTTGCGGAGGGTGGATGACATCTTTTCCACCGGCATCTACCTTGATGATGAATTTGATCTGGAGGAAGCAGGCGGGAAGCAGGAAGACAGTCTGGGAGATTTCATCGGAGAGGAGCGCACGCTCGACTTTTGTGCCACAAAGTGGCGAATCCCAAGTGTTGACAACGAATCCTACCGCATGCTTCTAAAGAGCAGGATTATCAAGAATCATTGGCAAGGAGGCATTGAGGATCTTCAGGATTCCTGGGAAGAGCTGTTCGGCGATAGAATCAAAAATACGCGACAACCAGGACATGACGATAGACATCATCGTTAAAGATCCGTTCGATAATCGTTTGAATGAAGCCATCGCCCGAGGGAAAGTGTATCCGAAGCCGCAGTCCGTACTCGTAACGTACGTCTTTGAACGCGAGACGCACAACACGGCGTACCCTAGCCGCCGCCCCGTCCATCCCACGACCTACGAGATACACCGGCACAGATTATGGACGCGGCGGCGGAGGGCGCGGCGCTATATCGGCGCAGCAGTCTCCACGCATACGGTGTACGAGGTCTATCCCGACACTGCGAGGGACGCGAAGGCAAGTATCGTGTTCTATGCGGGCGGCGTTGGAAGCACGCACAAGTTGTTGAGGTCACGCAGACCTAGGAAGGAGTAACTACATGGCAAACTGGACAGGCGGACAGCTCACGAGCGTTAGGGCGCGACCTGCAAATCAAAGTCGAGGCGGGACAATGCAAACTTGAACTGACAAAGATCAAGCTCGGAGACGGTGCGAGAATATTGCAAGCGTCGATCCCATGACCGACCTCGTCGGCCCGAAAGCCGTCTTCGGGATCAGCAGCATACCGCGAAAAGACGGCATGTGTACCGTGACAGGGATCATCTCATCGTCCAATGTCTCGACGGGATTTTATGCGCGTGAGTGGGGACTTTTTGCCAAAGACCCACAGCGGGGGGAAATCCTTTATATGATCTCCCTTGACAGTGTTCCCGACTTCGTGCCGCCCGCATCGGCGGCACTTAGGCAGAGTGCGACCTACGCAATGAACATCGCCGTTGCGAATGCAGCGAATATCACTGTGAAGATCGACCCTGCGGGACTGGTCAACACAGAGATGCTTGCACGCGGGGCGCGGCTCATCAAACGCGGGACAGCGTATCAGTACGGAGACATAGTGTATGACCCGACAATGCACACGAACCTCCTGCTCTTTTTGCATACAGGGAGGGACGACGCAGACCAACTACAAGGACTATCGGGGGCTGTGCTTTGGGCAGGCCCTACACCGACGGCTCTGCAAGATTCTATGTCATCGAGGGCGTAGAACGTGGCAGGGATTTGTTTGTGCGCAACGGAGATGGGGGACGTTACGATGTCCGTTGACCTCACAGAGCCGAAAGTCGGCGTAAAGTTTGCGATTATGGGCGAGGACATCACCATCGCACCGGATACATTTTACACGCAGCAGTTCAAGATGCTCCCCAATGGGGACTTTACACTGTCGTAAACAAGAAAGGAAGATGAAACATGGCAGGAAAGTTTTTGCACCGCCGACACAGAGCAGCACGCTCGGAACGTCGGGCAACAGATGGGCGGGCGGCTTTTTCGATAAGCTTGCCGTCAAGACACTCGAAGTCATCGGCGGAGGAGGGAAGACACGCAGCCCGCGACGGTCGGGTGGGTGAGAACGGCGATGGGAGGAATCCTAGGAAATGTGCTGCCAACGCTGGGCTTTACGCTCAATCTCGACGCGAACGGGTATGTATGTTTCGGCAGTCTTTTCGGCAATTTTTGTCATCCAGTGGGGCACGGCGCTGACCGATACCGGAACAGGTAAAAGTAAAAAGTGGCGCTTCCCGTCGAAGTGTCAAGAAATCTGACGATGGTAGCAACCGTCAACGCATCCGAAGCTCCGACTAGCTTTGCAGCTGTTGATATTGGGAGCATGACCGCAAGTACGGCGAAAAGCATCGGGCACACCATATGGCGCGACAGTTCGATGGCTGCATTTGGGAAAGAGCGTAAGGAGGTATATTGTGGAAATGTTATCTAAATTTGACGCGCACGGTGTGCGAATCGCAACGGTACTCGTCTGGTGTTCACTACACCAGCGACGAGGAGCGACAGAAATACATTAACGACGGATACATTCCCATCTCCGATGAGGGACTATCAGCACTATATTGGCAATCCGGGGCATAGGGCGACAACGGCACGGGCTACATCCGTGACCCTGAGACAGGGAAGCCCGTATCTCGCCCCCTGCACCTGCAGTTGAAGCGAAACCCTCTGAACCTCTCATCGACGAAGAACGCCTTGCCGCATTTGAGGCGATGGCGGAGCAGGAAGCACGCCTGATTGCACAGGGGAGCGCCTCACGGCACTCGAAGCGGAACTTTCTACACTGAAGGGGTGAAGGAAAGTGAAGAAGTGGACATGCATGATACCGATCTACGCGTACCTTGTACGCGCGGGTGCATGGGCAATCTCTGAGGAGGACAAGACAAAGGACGATCAAAAGGTCGTTCCCGAAATCTACCAGTGAGGACGTCGCCGCCTATCTTGCGGCACACGTAGCAGTGAAGACAGAGCGCAGAATAGCCGTCATGAATGTGGCGGCTTTTTCTGTGCCGGAAAGAGATGCAACTTGCTGGAATATATCATGCCCGTACTGAGCCGCACGGCAGACGGATGGGCGGAAAAAGCTCGGGCTGTCACTTGTCGTTACCATCGCCTACGAAGATCACGCCAGATCTTCGCGGCGTTCTTCATTTGGTGTGCGCCGACCTAGCAACGAAATGGCTTTCCTCTCACGTCAACATCTCGTTGACACGGGAGAGAGGGCCGTCTATCTGGCAAGCGTTCTGGAACATGAAGGCGGCACGGCGGGAGGGACACATCAAAGAGTGACATCATGCGCAAGAGATTTATCCCGAAAAATACTGACCTATCTTCGGCGTCGTCGGTGCGGCGGCTGCATTAGACTTTATCCTTCTCAAGGCGCACGCGCCCTGCGTTTGTTACGACGCTTGTCATCGGATATTTGTCGTTGACAGAGTTTATTTCGATTCTTGAAAACATGCAGACGGCAGGGCATCAAGGAGGCAGGGGAGCTCGTTGACATGGCGCGTCGTCGGGGAGGCATCGGAAAAGGAGGAGACAAATGAGAGTATTTATAAATCCAGGGCATGACCTTGAGCATGACAGCGGAGCCGTGAGCCCTGTCACAGGCCTGCGTGAGTGCGACGTCGCGGCGGCAGTCGGGGAGCTTGTCAGAGCTACCTCGAAGCCGTCGGCTGTGAGGTGCGCATGTCGGCAGGTGACAACCTCAACTGGGACAGCGACTACGCAGATCGGCAGGATTGCTCCGTCTGTGACTGTGCTAATCAGTGGCCGGCAGACATATTTGTGTCAATCCACTGCAACAGCGCGGGGAGCACAAGCGCACAGGGCACGGAGACACTCGTGCACAACATGGGCGGACGTGCTGAGCGTCTCGCTGACTGCATCCAGCGGCAGATCGTTGATAGTCTCGGCACAGTGGATCGCGGTCTGAAAAAGAGCGTCCGGGCTTACTGTCCTGCGTGCGACAGACATGCCCGCCGTCCTCGTAGAGCTTGCCTTTATCAGCAACGAAGAGGATGAGGAGCTACTGAGAGACAGGCAGGATGATTTCGCCCGTGCGATTGCACGCGGGGTGACGGATTACGCATAATGCGTGGGGGAGGTGTCCATCGTGGACGAAGAGAAACGAAAGCAACAGGCACATATCTTTGCGCTCTTTTTGACGGCGGCCGTTGTGATTTTTGTCATCGCCTACGCCGTCGGTCGCGACGCAGGACGTGAGGCGGAGCAGGGAAAACCGCCGTCATGACGCAGGGAGGAGACGCAGGACGCGCGGGAACTCAAAGACCGACTGGATATCCACGGCGAACGCCGCCGCGCTCGAAAAGCGCATTACGGCGATACAGGCGGGGCGGCGTGCGCCTAGCACAACATACTACGTCACCGCCCCTACGGTGGAGCGGGCGGCGACGGTGGTAAAGCGGCAGATACGCACGGACGATGCGACACTGCCTGTGGCAGCGCGGGAAAAAGACAGACCGCACCGTCGTCACGCCGATAATTAAGGACGTGGACGGAAAGACCTGCCGCCCGATCAACAAAAGGTTGACGTTGTATAAGATCAACCTGCGCAAAGATCACACGCATCAAGGCGGGGGCAACGATGATTGACGGCAAGGCACTCGTGACCGTCGGCTATGAGCGAGGGGCGATTTGAAGCTCTTGCGCATTTCGAGGGCGGTAAGTACAGGGGTGCGACGGTGATGTATAACATCGCGGAGTGGTAAGCGAATAAACGAACAGAGGGGACAGCGTATCGTGCGCCGTCCCCTCTGTTTTTCTTGATCTACAATTTGCCTCACAAAACGCGATGGAAAACTCCCATTTGGTGTATTTATGTGTATTTATTTTGTTGGCTGATAATTAGCGGAAAGATAGATATGTCAAAAGGTTTATGCATCTTTCCATATATGTCTATTGATACTTGTTTTTATTGATGTATATGATGTAGTATAAGAACGTCAAATCACTTTTTAAAGGACAGGAGAACGCGCCGATGAGTACAGCTCACACCACCCGTATTCTGCTCGCACTGACCGCCGCCTGTGCACTTTTTCCGGGGGCGGCGCACGCGGCGTACAGCGCGGACTCGGATACGGGGGATTGAGCGCCTAGATTTTTATCGAAAATCAGCGGCGTGCGGAGCGTGCTAATCGCCTCACCGCCGGAGCAGGAGAGCTGCTCGCTGACGTGACAGCGATGCGGGAGCATCTGCGTCATCCCGTGGCGGCAGATCAGCCCTCTCCGATCGCGTTTGAGGGGCGATGACCTGACGTATGACGAGAGCACTGGGGGACTTTACGGCGAAGGGACATGTGGATATTGTCCAGCTGGAGGGCGCCGCTTTCAGGGGACTATGTGGCGGGCAATACGATGCGCGGCGAGGTGTCGTGCCGGATCGCGCACATGTGTTGCAGCGAGCGGAGGGGACGTCGCGTGACGCTCGACGGCTATCACATCAACTATAACTATCAGAAACATACGGGCACGATGGAACGGGCGGACGGCAAGGTCGGCGCCTACTATATGACGGGCAAGCGCTGGGTTCTACCCTGACAAGATCGTTGTCTATGACGGTACGCAGACGAAGTGCGGGGCGAAAAAGCCCTGATTACCATCTCAGCTCGGAGGTGGCGGGGCTCTATCCCGGCGACCGACTCATCCTGCACAACGTGAGTTCTGGGTAAAAGAACAAGGTGATCTTTTCCAAAAACGACATGAGGTCGATGTCCTCGCACCGATGCAGAACAATTTCCACGCGCGAGGCTATGACACGGTGACGACGGGCTCTGGTTGGAACAACGGTTTGAGCAGAACGTTGCCCCGCGCGTGACCGTCGGAGCAAACGTCCACGTGACGACGAAGCGCGGGTGGCGCAGCTCCTGCGATCTCGGCTGGGCGAACGGTGGCGCGAGTGCTGCATTGACCTATGGCGTTTTTGAGGACGGCGACAACGATTGGGTCAAAAGATGCCGTCGCTCTTTCTTGGCTATGGGCAGCGCATCGGGCGAGTCCCCATCACCACAGCCTGTATTCGGAATACGGACGCTGGTACGGCGGTGGGATCCACAGCAACCATCTTGGGTATGGGATCTCCGTTACACGACACGATTCCCCTGCACGGCTATGGGCTCGATCTTTCGGCGGGCTACTCCGTGACGCGTGAGAGCTACGATCATTCACGCGTGCAGGGCTCAGTGCCAGCGCCTTCCTGACGAAGAAATTTAACGACCGATTTGCGGCCTACCGCCGGCGGTATTTACACGAAGAGCTCCAAAAAGAATGCTCTTTTCGCCTATAACGAGGAGGACTCTCAAGGTCTTATGGGGACTGAGCTATCGCCTCGGCGAACGTGACCGCATGCCATCGGCACGAAGTACGCTGTCGAGCCGCGTGCGTGGACGGATGTGGACTACTACTGGTTCCACGATCTGCACTGCTCGCAGATCATCCTGCGTTACCGTTCCAAGCAGGATGCGTGGCGGATCAAATGGGAGTTCACGCCATGGTGAGCGCACTGGAGCGCCTGAAGAATGCCCCCGTGCTCATCATCAGGGGATATGGTGGCGGATGTCTATCTCGACGGGACGATCGCACGCATCTCGCGCGCAGAGCCCTGTGCTCGTTCTGGAGCAGCGCGAGGAGCGCGTCGTGGCCGGCGGTGCGGCGAATGTGGCGAATAATGCGGCAACGCTTGGCGGGCGTTCGTATGCCGTCGGCGTCTGCGGGATGGATGCGGGCGCTGATGCGCTCTGCGCCGTGCTCGGGGAAAAACGCTGTCGATACAGCGGGACTTGTTCGCGATGCGGTGCGTCCAACCATCACTGAAGACACGCATCATCGCGGGCGGACGCGCGACGGTCAGCCAGCAGATCGTGCGCGTTGACCGTGAGTGGCATACGCCGCTTGCGGCGGCGGTGGAGGAGTGTCTCCTCACGGAGATCATGCGGCTCCTCCGCAGGGTGCGCGCGGTTGTACTCTCAGACTATGGGTCGGGCACGGTGACGGAGCGCGTACGCCGCACGGTGATTGACGCGGCACGTGCGGCGGGGATTCCGAGCATCGTGGATGCGCGCTATGACATCCTCAGCTATGCGGGCATCGGCTGCGTCAAGCAGAACGACGCAGAGCTCGCGGCGGCACTCGGGCGTGAACTCCGCTCGGCGGCTGACATCCATGCGGCGGGACGTGAGCTCCTCACACGGCTCTCGGCGGACGGGGTCCTCATCACGCGCGGAGCGGACGGCATGACGCTCTTTCTGCAGATGGGTCGGCGACGGATATCCCCGTGAGCGACCACAGTGAGATCTTCGATGTCTCCGGTGCGGGCGATACGTGCGTTGCCGTGATGGCGCTCGCCCTTGCGGCGGGCGTGGATCCCGTGACGGCGGCGCGGCTCAGCAATACGGCGTCGAGGGATTGCCGTGCGAAACGCGGGACGGCGACGAGTGGCGTGGGCGGAGCTGCAGGCGGCACTGACAGCGGAAGGAGACGCTCATGCTCATTCTGAGGAACACATCGAGGCATACGCGGCGGCGCTGCGTGCGGCAGTGCGCGCGTCGTCTTTACCAACGGCTGCTTTTGACATTCTCCATGCGGGGGCATGTGCGCTACCCTGACGGCGGCGCGTGCGCAGGGGATATGCTCATTCTCGGACTGAACAGCGACGCCTCTGTGCAGCGGCTCAAGGGGCCGTCGCGCCCAGTAACTAATGAGCAGGGATCGCGCGGAGGTCGTCGGGGCGCTCGCCGCCGTCGATGCGGTGGTGACCTTTGGCGAAGAGATACGGCGGGAGACGCTGATCGCAAGGTGCGTCCCGCAGTCTACGTCAGGGGCGGCGACTACACGCGCAGACGCTGCCCGAGGCGCTGCATCGTCGAGGCGTATGGCGGCGAGGTCGCCTGGTCCCGCTCGTTGCGGGGAAGTCCACGACGGGGATTATCGAGAAGGCGGGGCGCGGGTAATCGCGCGTAGTGTTCGTGGCGTGGCACCCGTGAGGATTCCCTGGGCGAATCCTAGAGAAGCAAACGGCGCAGAACGTGCGACCCGCCCACTGCGGATTTCTGTCGTTCAAGCGAAGCGCGTTAAGGAATCCGCAGGTATTTAGGCGGACGAGCACGCGCCCGTTTGCGTAACGAGGCATTCGCGGGGAATCACGGTTTGACTGCAGGCAGACACACTGCGTATGCGAACATATAGCGAAAGAAAGGAGGGCAGTCCATGAAGAATATCTTGGTCGTCCAAAACTCAGTGCGATCGGCGATGTGATTCATGCGCTGCCCGTTTCTATGCCATCAAGGAGACCTATCCTGACGCGCATCTGACGTGGGTGGTCGAGCCGCCCGCCTATCCTCTGCTTGAAATCCGTACATCGATGAGCTCATCCTTTTTTGAAAAAGGCGAAGTTCCGCAGCACTCGCCGGATTTTTCCGTGAATATCCGCCCCTGCGCCGCCGTCTGCGTGCGCGCCAGCTATGATGTCTCGCTTGATCTGCAGGGGCTCTTCAAGTCGGCAGCGATCGTCTATACAGCGGGGGCGGAGCTCGTTGGCATGGCAAATATGCGCGAGGGCGCGGACCGCGTAAGCCGCCCGTGCGCCGGGGCGCACGCACAGGGACACATCGTCGAGCGCTGTCTCGACGTGGCACGCGCCATCGGCTGTCGCGTGGATGCGGTGCGCTTTCCCATCACCGTCTCGGATCGTGACCGCATGGCGGCGGGAGACGCTGCTGCAGCGCGAGGGTGTGCCGGAGGGGCGGACGTTTATCGCCTTTGCCGTCGGGGCGAACTGGCTGAACAAGCGCTGGCCGGCGGAGCACTTCGCTCGCGCTGAGCATACCGCCTCTATGAGGGCGCATATCGTTCCTGTGCGCCTTGTTGGCGGGGGCATCTCGATACGACGATTGCCGCCGACATCATGAGCGGCGGCGCGGATCCGCCCGTGAATCTCGTCGGGCGGACGAGACCTCAAAGCAGCTCGCGCATCTCTTTATGCGTGCCGCGCTCGTCCTCGGCGGGCGATACAGGGACCCGTACATCTCGCTGCGGGGCTCGGACGGCCGACCGTTATGCTGATGGGGGCCGACGGATGCGAACCGCAACGGCCCGTACGGGCAGCAGGAGAATGCCATCGAGGTGGACCGCTCCTGCCGCGGATGCTGGAAACGCGCCTGCCCGAAGGGCTCGACTGCCTCGCGCTGATCACAGTAGATGAGGTGGAGAAGAAGATTACGGACGTTCTGCATGCTGTTGTGTCATGACAGACGAACGGACATGGGGGAAAGAGTTGTATCAAAATATTCTCGTCATCCACCTCATGCACCTCGAGGGATCTCATGCTCGGCACGCCCGTGCTCGCCGCCCTGCGTCAACGAGTATCTGCGGCGCGCATCACGCTCCTCGCGGACAAGAAGCTCGCGGATGTCGTCGTCATGAACGAGCATCTCGACGAATGCCTCCTGATCGACAAGAAGGGCGCAGACGGCGGCATCCTCGGCATCCTGCGCTATGCGATGCGCCTGCGGAAAAACCACTCGATCTCGTCATCAACCTCCACCGCAACGAGCGTTCTTCGGCGCTCGCCGCGCTCAGCGGCGGACGGCGCATCGTCGGCTACGCAAAGCCCGGCTTCTCCCTCGCCTTTGACCATGTTAGCCCGAGTCAGAATCAGGTGATGCACGAGGTGCACTCGCACTATGCGGCACTGCGCGCGGCGGGCGTGCTCGATGCGGACGGGACGGCGGGGCTCGAGATGTGGATTCCGCCTGCCGCGGCGAGGAGGCAGAGCGCCTCTGGAGGAGCACTTCGCCCCGACCGACAAGGTGATCGCCATCAGCATCCCGGTGCGAGCTGGGCGACCAAGCGATGGATTGATGCGTACTGTCGCCGTCGTGGCTGACACCTATCTCCGACGCGGCTATCACATCGCCGTCATGGGCGGCCCGATGGATATGGAGATGGTGGAGGAATGCCGTGCCCGCATGGAGGAACGCGAGCATCCGCACCTCCATATCTTTACGGGGAAGGTCAGCCTCGGCGTGCTCGCAGGACTCCCTCTCCCGCTGCATCCTTTTCATCACAACGGACTCAGGGGCCAATGCATGTCGGCGTCGCAATGCACGTCCCCGTGATCTGTATGTTCGGCTCGTCGCCGATTCCCGGTTCTACCCCACGATGCACGGAGCATCTCCGTCCGCGCGCCGTCTCATGTCGATCCGTGCCGCATCACGAGTGCCCGCTCGCAGGAGAGGAGCACGATGTGCAGTAAAGCGGATGCCGCCTGACCCTCATTTTGCAGTATGCCGATCAGATCCTGTGCGAGGAGGGCGAGCGTCCCGCGTGCGAACTGCCCGCACCGACGGATTTTGACAGACGCGGGTGGTGGAGATGGCAGACGGGCAGTTTTGCGCCTCGCCCGCGCGCAGAGCGGCAGGGCGGGTCGTTCGTTCGAGTTTACCGCAGAGCAGATAGAGCATTTTTCATGGATATGGAAAAATCCGCAGCGTCGTTGCCGAAAAAGAGCGCGCGCAGCGACATCCTCGTCGTCGGCGATGTCATGCTCGACAAGTATTATACGGGAGGGTGACGCGCATCTCACCCGAGGCACCGGTGCCGATCACCCACGTGACGGGGACGCGCGAGACGCTCGGCGGGGCGGCAAACGTCGCGCACAACCTGGCGCTCCCATGGGACGAACGTCAGCATCGCGAGGCTATGTCGGCAGGGATCCGCACTGCGACAGTCTGCTGGATAAATTCAAATCGCGCGGCATTGACTATGCGGGGCTCGTCCGCCCTGGGCGTCCGGACGACGACGAAGATCCGCATCATTGGCGGACATCAGCGAGATGATGCGGCTGGACTCGAGGATGTAAAAGCCCATCGACGGCGCAGACGCGGGCAGTACCTCGCCTACATTGATCAGAAACTGAACGAGGCATGGACTGCGTCATTATCTCGGACTATGGCAAAGGGCGCATGCACGAGGTACGCCTGCCAGCACATCATCCACGCGGCGCACGATCACGGCGTTCCGTCATCGTCGACGAAAGGGGACCGCAGTGGGCGAAGTACAAGGGCGCGGACTGCGTGACGCCGAACCTGAAGGAGATCAACGAGATCCTCCTGGAGCCGATCGTCAGCGAGAACGGCGCGGCAGAGCGTGCGGCACACTATCGCCATACGCAGGTTCGGCGTGAAGAACGATCATCCTGACGCGCTCGGCAAGGGCATCTCGCTCATCCACGGGCAGGCGGCCGTCCACATCCCGACGCGCGCAGCAGGGTATTCGATGTCTCGGGTGCGGGCGACACGGTGATCGCCGTCTGTCGGGCTCGCCCTCGCAGGCGGGCTGAAGCCCGAGACGGCGCGGCACTCGCCAACCTCGCGGCGGCGTCGTCGTCTCGAAACTCCCGGTACGTATGCCGTGACCGTCGAGGAACTGCTCCGCGTGCTCGATCGGCAGGAAGGAAGATCTATGATTATCGTTACCGGCGGTGCCGGCTTTATCGGCAACAACATCGTCCATGCGCTGAATGCGCGCGGCTATCGCGACATCCTCATCGTCGACGATCTGGAGGGACGGCGAGAACTACAAGAATCTGCGCGGCCTCCATTTTCATCGACTATCAGCACAAGGACGACTTTCTCCACCTCGTCGAGGAGGGTGACTTCGACGGGACGGACATCGACGCGATCTTCCATGAGGGCGCATGCTCGGATACGATGGAGTATGACGTCAACTATATGATGAAGGTCAATTACTCCCTACTCCAAAGGCGCTCCTGCACTTTGCGATGGGGGCGCATCCCGTTCTTCTACGCCTCCTCAGCCTCGACCTACGGCGGCGGGGCACATGGCTTCACCGAGGGGGATGCGTGTGAGGACGCACTCAATCCCTATGCGTTCTCGAAGCTCGCATTCGACCGCTATGTGCGGCAGGTCATCCCCGAGGCACGCAGCCCGATCGTCGGTCTGCGCTACTTGCAACGTCTATGGTCCCTCGGGGAGCATCCTAAAGGGCAAGATGGCGTCGATCTTCTATCAGCTCTATCATCAGATTCTCGATGTGGGCGAGCGCACGTCTCTTCCGTGGGACGGACGGCATCGCGGACGGCGAGCAGCGGCGCGACTTCGTCTATGTCGGCGACGTCGTGCGCGTCAACCTGCATTTCTTTTGAAAATGGCGGGGAGGCGGCGTTTACAACTGCGGCACTGGGTGCAGCACATACATATAACGAGGCGGCATGCCGTGATCGCCGCACTCGGCGCAAGGGGCGAGATCGTCTACCGTGATTTCCCCAGAAGTGCTGCGCGGCAAGTATCAGAACTACCACAGGCGGACACACGAGCACTCCTCGCGGCGGGCTATGCACGGGCGGCTTTACCCCCATGGAGCAGGCGGTGAAGAATACTGCGACTTCCTGAACGCGGGCTGCTTCTCCCTATGCCGAATAGGCCATTTTCTTCGACCGCGACGGGACGCTCAATGTCGATGTGCACTACCTCCACGATCCTGCGGAATTCGCGTGGACGGAGGGGCGGTCGAGGCGATCCGCTGGGCGAACGCACGGCTTTCTTTGTCATTGTTGTCACGAACCAGAGCGGTATCGCGCGCAGCTATTACGGTGAGGATTCTGTTCGCCGCCTGCATGACTGGATGAATGCTGAGCTTGCGCAGCATGGTGCGCTGTGATGCGTTCTACTATGCCCGCACTCATCCTGAGGGCGCGTGCCGGCGCTATACGGGTGTGTGCTGCCGCAAGCCTGCGCCCGGGATGCTCCTGCGCGCGATGGCGGAGCACGATATTGACCCCGTCGCATCGCTGATGGTCGGCGACGCGGCGAGCGACAGTCACGGCAGCGGAACAGGCGAGGTGCGCGGCGTGCGCTATGCGGGCGAGACCTCGCGGACTGCGTGCAGGAGGCGCTGGCATCATAGCAGCGGTAACATAGAGAAAAGCGAAGATGGTCTGTAATATGCTGCAGAAACTCAAGGGAACTCCTGTTATACGGCTCCATACGTGGGCATTCTATCTGCTCTGCGGGTTTGGACTTTTTAGTAGTGTTTCGACTACGGTTACCAGTATTTTTCTCAACCTGCTCACGGCGCTGCTTCTCTTCCGCTTGTGGGTGAAGCATGATGACTGGCAGATGCGCTGCCCGATGGGCAGCTTTGTCTGGCACTTTTGCTGCTGATGGGCGCAGTCGTTTTGTCTTCTTTTTTTTCCAGCGATATCCTGCATAGTTTGCGCGTATTCAGTCATCAGTATGGAACGCGTGCGGTCGGACTATTTGCTGTCCTACTGATGATTCGACAGCGAAAACAGCTGATTTGGATTGCGGCCTGTATCGGCGATTTCACTCTTCATCAACGATGTGGCTGTTGTCTTTCAAGGTGTCGTGCAGGGTGATTGTCGAGACCGTCGGATTTTTCTTCCCTATATGACAGTGGGAGGAATCCTCTCCATGCTGCTCCCTGCCCTGCTCCTTCTTTCGCTCGGTGATCATCTTGATGTACGCTGGCGCACCCTTGCAGCAGGCTCATTCCTCCTTGGCTGCGGGGCTCTGCTGTACAATGGTACGCGCGGAGCATCAACTTGCCGTTCCGTTGCCATGTGTCTTTGTACTGTCGTTTTCGTCCGACAAAAAGAGGCGGCTTGTTATCGGTGCACTCGTTGCGTTGAGCGTGTCTGCAGGAATCTTTATGATGTCGCCGTCACTCTCGTCACGGTTTGTCTCCATCGGCGATACACATAATCAAAGTAACTCAGAGCGCTTTCTTCTTTGGACAAGTGCCTATCATATGTTCGTAGATCATCCGTTGTTTGGCGTTGGGTTTGCCGAGTTTCAGACATCATATCATAGGGAATACGTTTCCCCGAGGCAAAAGGAACATCAGCTGGCACATGCTTACAGCAATATCATGCATATGCTTGCAGAGTGTGGAGGTTGGCCTTCTCACTCTGCTGTTCTTCTGGTATACGTTCCTATCCTATGGATTCCGCACATGGATGGCAACCCGTCATATTGCGGCTTTTCTGACCTGCCATTCTTCTGGGACTCATTCTGCAGGGACTGACAGAGATACAATATGGGGAATGCAGCAGTGATGAAGCTGTATTGGGATACTAATGGGGCTCTGTCTGCAATGGCTGCGTCTGGATCACTATGCCCTAGCATAATATAGGGGAGGGGCGACAGGGTGAGACTTGCCGTTATCATTCTTACACTAACGAGGAACATCTGTCGAGGCGTGCATTCAGAGTGCATCGTTTGCTGATGAGATCCTTGTGATCGACGATATGAGCACGGACCGTACGGCAGAACTGGCACAGAGCCTCGGCGCACGTGTTGTCACGCACCCTCTCGCGGGGAGATTTCATGGGGCAGCGGAACTTTGCCCTGATGCAGACGGATGCGGACTGGGTACTCTATGTAGATGCAGATGAGCGCGCGTGAATGCGGGGGCGGAGGGCGGAACACGCCGCGTAATGGCGGAGGATGCACGCGCTGCGTACGAGATCAACGCGTCGACGTCGCCTTCGGTCGGGAGATGCACTACGGTGCATCGCCCCGACTATCCCTGCCGCTTTCTTCCGCACGATGCCGTGCGCTGGGAGGAGCTTGTGCATGAGCGGCCTGTGTCCGGTCTGCCCGTGCGGCGTCTTCGCACCAGCCTCCTGCACTACACCTACACAGACTGGGATCGCTATTTTTCAGAAATTCAGCAGTATACGACACTGATGGCAGCGCGGCGTACAACGATGGAAGCGTGCATCCTTCCTAAAAGGTTCTCCTCGATCCGCCGTTCGCGATTCTTTCGGTTTTACATCCTTCAACGCGGTTTTTCTCGACGGGCGGCTCAGATTTATCCTGGAATGTTCCACGGATTCTATACGATGGTGAAATATGTGAAACTATATGATCTCGAGCGCAGTCGCACGGAATAGAATCGGCGAGGAGGAGATACGCATGAGGATCGCCATCTTTGAAAAACATCATGACGCCCGGCGGGCTGAGGTGGGTACTGACCGCATTCTTGTGGAGGAACTGAAGGCGCTCGGACATGATATTCTACGTGCGAGGGCTTTTCGTTTTGGTATGGTTATCATACTGAGGTGCGCTATCTCAGGGGCATCCGTTTTCCTGCACGCATGCGCGCGGCATCGGAAAAACTCGTGATCTCACTCAGGCGCACGCGGCGCCGGTTCGGCTGGTATCGTCAGCTGTACCATGCGGCAGGGGCGGGGGACTTTGATGCACTGATTGTGCCCACGGCGACCTATCGCTATCTGCGCGCGCTGCGGCACTGGTGTCCTGCGGCGCTCGCGCGTACCGTTATGTTCCGCATCTGGGATTACCCCTGAAAGGATGCAGACAATTTCTTTGCTGCTGTTCACGGGCTTTTGGAATACCCGGAACATTCGCCCCACCGTCATTACCTTTGGAGACTCCATCTTTGGCAAGCATCCCGAAAATCTGCGCTTCATCGTGCCGCCGACCTATATTCCGCGTGACATTGAGGTTGCACCGCGCACACCGTCAAGAGCGGATGAGCCCATCCTCATCGGTTTCTTCGGACAATTTCGCAGGGAGAAGCGTCTTGAGGTTGCTGAAAGTCTATCTCGCGGGGCATTATACGCGGCCTGCACGCCTCTTTGTCAGGGCTCGACGATGCACGAGGGAGGATGCAGAGAGTTCGAGCGCATTGTGCGGCTATAAAGGAAGGAATCACGTTCCTGCATCGAGGGCTGATCGGGGCGGACTGGCGGCGTGCGATTGCGAGACGTGGATGCGCTCCTTCTGCCGTACTCGGCGGAACGCTATCGCTATCAGTGCAGTGCCATACTCTTTACGGCGATTGGTTTTCAAAACCCGTGCTCGTGAGCAGCGATACTGAACCCCGATGTGTTTGAGCGCTTTTTCCATTGGGGAGACCTTTGTCAGTGGTGACTCTGCCGCGCTTGGAAGAGCGTTGGAGACCTTTATCAACGAATACGACAGCCGCGCGCCAGGTAGCACCGTGCTCTATGAGGGCTTCGCGCTGCTATGCGCCATCCGTGTCGCTGCGCAGGTTGCCGCGATCGCGCGGAGAGAAATTGAAATGGGTTCAGTCTATGCTTGCTGAGATTCGCGCCGTTGCGCATCGCGCCTATCGTTTTCATATCTTGCGAGGCGCCATCGCGCTCGTCTTTGTCATTTCGCGGACTGCTGCATCGGCGGCAGCTGCGTGAGCTCTATGAGTTCTTCCAGAGACAGAGGTGCGCAGAGCCCTCTATGCGCAATCCATTTCCCCTCAGAACAGGCAACGCGCGCCTTTTTATGCAGGCTCGACGGTGCGTATGCGGGTGAAACTCATCCAAAGAGCACTACTGCTTATCTTGAGCAGAAGTTAGAACCTACGGCATTTGTCATCGCTTGGTTATGATACGGCATACGAGATTTGGCGCACGCCAGAGACGGATATGACTATGGCATGCGTATCTGAAGTTTGAACCCGGACAGCGCAAGGAGGGCTGCTCTCCGTGATGATGGACGTGGATGGGGACATCTCTATCAGATCATCTTCTGGATCGAGCAGAGAGACGATCAGCCGACGTTTGTGATCAGACGATGCAGGACCGACACAGAGAACGCGGACTTCGTCCGTGAGATGACAAACGCGCCCATCGTTTCCGCACGAAGAATCTGATCCTCTATATGACGCAGGCTGTGGCACGTGCGCTCGGCATCAAAAACGCATGCTTGCTGTCTCGAATGCAGGCTACTACGCTAACGCCACGTCCGCCTTGACCGCAAGCTGAAGACGGATTTCGGCGCATTCTGGGAGGAGGTTGGCGGATGGGGAGACGGACGATCGCCGCTACGAGCTTCCGCTCGTCTATCCACGCAAGACGATGGAGGAGGTTCCGACGCGCAAGCGTGCGGTTCTATCGGCGGAGGTTTGCATTTGCTTGATGCATTGGATGAGAAATAGAGACGTCGATGGGGCGGTTGCTTAAAGATGTGGGGGAGAAGACATGATGTTGGATACATGAAAGATAAGATGGCATATCGCCTGACGAGACTACAGAGATAGATACGGTTCTATATCCGGTCTGTACGAGTTACTGCAGCAATATCAAGCTAACGGATTGGCGGTCGGTGTCCTCCGTTTGCTGTTCTAAGGTCGTCATTATTGCTGGTTTGGGTGCGGAAGTACTCTTCGCTTTGATCAAAAATATGTAGCAACGCGGGGCGTGTATTGCCGGATTGTGAATTTGTTCTCTGGAATGAGATAACTTCCCATTGAAAATATCCTTTTTACAGGAGGCGTACGACAGAAAAATATGCCTTCGCTTTGAGATGTTGCGACTCGCTGCCTTATATGATCATGGCGAATTTATCTCGACACAGACATCGAGATGCTGAAAATCATTCGACCCGTTTTTATCGCACCGCGCATTTACCGGATTTGAGACCTATGGCAATGTCCGCGCACGGATCCAGTCAGGTGTAATGGGGCAGTCCCGCATCACCCATGGATCAGAGCTGCTTTACGATGGTATGAAGAAAGCACTTTGGCGGATACGCAACATTTATGCCAAATACACGAATTATTTCCCAGTATGTGGACGATTATTATCGTGTAAAGCTGGATGGACAGCCGATGGTTCTGGATGGTGATGTTCATATTTATCCTGCAGCATATTTCTGTCCCGGTAAACGACAGGCATCAGAACAGAGTTGTTGCCATCATTTTATCGGTTCTTGGTTCGACTAATGCGGTAAACAGAAAATAACACCCAACGAGGTCATTTACATCCGTTGGGTGTTTTATCATGCTATAGATTGGAAGAGATCGTCCGTATCTTCTGTCTCAGATTCGAGAGCTGTCCTTCCTGCTCTGCATCATTCTTTTTCTTGTCACGCGGGCGTCTGCACGCTCTCACATTCAGCGGTGTGATGCCGCGTGTTAGCGGCGCTCCGGCACGGTCGTGGACATGGGCGTATTTCGCCGTGACCTTGGGGCTGCGCTGGCGCAGGGTTTCCTGTGCGACGCGCAGATCGCTGGTCTCCTGATAGGGTTTCAGTGCCGCAGCGCTGTGGCGGAAGAGGTGGCGGGCATAGCCGGGCTGCGAGCCCCGCCTCGGTGAGTGCCTGTTGATGACATGGCGGATGCCGACGCGCGAGATGCGCCCCTTCAGGTTGTTGTTCGCGCAGGAGATGATGGTCGGCGTGAGGCGGCTCTCGGGCGGGACAGCGCCGCGCGTTTCGATGTATGCGCGCAGGATGCCGAAGGTCTCCTCGCAGTAGATGATGCCGCGTGCCGCCGCGGATCTCGATGCGCCCGCGCTGCCAGTCGATGTCCTCGTCGGAGGCGCATGACTTCGACGACGCGACAGACCTCGACCCCATGCGAGGGTGAACGATGAGGAGGTTGCGCGAGGCGACGCAGCTCGTTCTTGTCGGCGAGCAAGGGCCCTCGCAGATCTCCTTGATCTGATCGACGGTAGTATTTATAGTCCTCGTCGGTGCTGTGAGTTTGCGCAGCTGGAGGTCGGCGCAGGGGTTCTCGGCGATGAAGGAGGCCCGCTGGGCGACCTTGTAAAAAGGCGCGGATCGCCGCGCCCCATGATCGTAGGTGGTGGCAGCACTGTGGCCGCGTCGCATCTCCTCCATGTGGGACGGCGCAGTCTGGTGAGTCGTGCGTCGTTTAGCGGATGCAGCCCCTGTTCCATGCACCAGTGGAGAAAGAGGCGGATGGCGAGCTCATGCGTGTCGCGCGTGTCCGACGTCGGTGCGCCGCCCGCGATGTAGCGCGGGGTACTCGTGAAATGTGCGATAAGTACTCCGGTGTAGTGGCGTCCTGCCGCACGCTGATGGACGGCGCATCCATGCGGCGCACAGCTGCGGGCGCATTACTCCGCGCCGCGCAGGGGCGCCCATCTCACTGCGATGCCGCCGCTGCGGTGTGCGCATTTCCTGCCAAAAATGCACCTCTTTCCACAGACCACGAGCATCGGTGTTTCTTGTGGAACGTCTGCGCTAGACGTGGCGAGCGCCTCGACGCCTGCGAGAGGCGCGCGTTGTAGATGGGCGCGCATGCCGCCGACGCTGCGGTGATCGCGATGCCGCCGAGGTTTGTGTTCACTCTGCCTCGGCAGCGAGATGCCGTTTCAGAGTTCCTCGGTCGGCGGGCGGAGAGTGACGTTCATGCGCGAGCAGCTGCCTTGTCGGCATGCCCGCGGTAGAATCCGTCAGACTGTCCGATGGCATCGTAGAAGGAGCGCCGCTTTCTTTGCATTTGCCTCGCCCATGGCAGCAGGACCGCCGCGCTCTTTTGATCCAGCGACTTTGCCGACGATGTGAATGCAAAGACGGGCGGGGATGTTATGAGAGTCGTTCTTCTGAAAGGTGCTGTAGCGCAGCATGGTCGGCAACTCACGGCAGGGGGTGTTCGCGAGGAGCTCGCTTTTCGCGATGTTCAGTACGACGCCGGCGGGGCCGAGGTTTTTCTGCACGCCGCATAGATGAAGTCGTGGAGGAGGAAGTCCCACGGGCGCGAGGAGGCGTGTCGGATGACATGTCGGCAGAGGACGCCAGTTTGTCTGCGGCGTGTAGTGGTGCTCCGTGCCGTAGATGGTGTTGTTGAGAGCAGATGTGGAGTGAGGCCGCGCCGAGCTCGATGTTCAACTCGTCCTGACGCGGGACGACGGACGTAGTTCTCCTCCTTGGTGGAGGCGGCGAGCGAGTGCCGACGCCGAGTTTGACGACAGCCTCCTCGTATGCCTTCTGGGAGAAGAGGCCGGAGGGCGTACGCTGCCGGGGTGAGACTCGGTGGCGGTTCAGCAGGATGAGGGCCAAGGGTCTGGCTGGCGCCGCCGGCCAGTAAAGATGATGTCGTAGTCGTCCGAGCCCCATCGGTTCTTTGATGTCGCCTCGCCTGTGGTCGCTGTCGTGAAGCGGGGGCAGTGGCTGATCTCGAGATGGACATGCCTGTGCCGTGGAGTTGAGCATCTCGCTCTGGACTTTAACTTTCAGGACGTCCTCGGGGCAGGACGGCAGGCCGGGTTAAGGAGTTATAGATGCGTTCGTTCATTTTGTGTCTCCCTCTATATCCTATCACTTTCCATTGGGCGCCCCCTCCGTCACGCTAGCGCGTCCGCCTCCCCGCTTCGACGGGGAGGCGAAAGAGCTGATGTTCGATCGAGTCGCCGGTTTCCATGGCGTTTGCCGCGTCATGCGGATCTCGGGCGACGCGCGCGATCCATCTGCAGCACCTCGAGGTGTGAGTCCTCCCATGTGCAGGTTTCGCCGACGGTGGGGATGCGGCCGATCTGGGCGGTGACAGAGCCGCCGAGTGTTGAAAGTGGTCGTGATCCTCGTCGGGGTTCGTCGATGCCGAATTCCTCACGCGAACTCGTCGATGGGGAACTGATCCGTCAAAGATCCATGCATGCGCCTTCTCCGCGGTGCGCGTGCCCGTAGGCGCATCCTCATCCGCGCTGCCGATGATCTCGCCCATGGTAGTCGTCCATGGTGATGAAGCCGACGACGCCGCCAGCGTACTCGTCGAGGACGACGGCCTCGTGGATACACACCCTGCGGAATTTTTCGAGGACGCGCAGCCTCCATGGTGCGCAGGACGAGCGGCTTGCGAATGTGGTCCGTGATGTCGATCTCACGTCCGTCAGGTGCCGTCGACAGCTCCTTGGCGTAGACGCACGCCGCGGAAGTCGTCGAGGTTCTCTCATGCAGGCGACGGGGAATACGTCGTGCGCCTCTGCGCGGACGATGCGCAGCTGTTCGGCGCGGGACTCCGCGAGGTCGACAGGCGATCTGGGTGCGCGGCGTCGATGAGCGCCGAGGCGGTCTGATCGCTCATGTGGAAGATGCGGTCGACCATGTCACTGCTCGGTGCTTTTCCGATGCTCGTCCTCCGTGCCCTGCTCCGCCCAGGATCGCTGACCCGCGTCCTCCGTGGCGGAGACGCAGTTCTCCGAGATTGATGCCGAAGATGAGCGAGAATGCCACCGCGCGAGATGGAGATGACGCAGCACTCGGCGGCGCGGTGAGCTGCGTGAGGAGGCGATGGTGCAGTGTTTGCGCAGGGGCATCTCCTCGGGGTTCTGGAGGGCGATCTGTTTCGGCAGAAAGTCGCCAGAGCAGGGAGTGAGCGTCGTCACGACGAGGACGCTGAGGACGGAGCAGCGGCGTGAGACCTCATGCCCGGGAGGAGCCGCGTAGGCACCCTGCTGAAAATCGGCAGGGCAAGGCCGATGCCGAGCGTAGAGAGACTCATGCAGGTGACGCCCTGCGCCTATGCGCGATGGGGCGGGTCGGCGTGCTCTGGGAGAACAGCGCCTCGGCCGCACCCGCTTCGCCGCTTTCGGCGGACGCTCAGACGCCCGCGATGGGAGGCCGTGGCGCGGTCTCGATCTGGGCAAAGTAGGCGTTTGCCATGCAGGGCGACGACGAGCAGGAAAAGACGAGAGCGTCGGATAAAGGACTGTCCAGAGTTGATGCAGCTCCTTTCAAATGTTGATCGTAATTTATGATGGGGTTCTTGACGGCACTGGCGATTGCGGATGCCGCGCTGCTCAGGAAGTTCTTATACAGCGGAGTATTTGCGTTGACGCATTGTGCCGTCACACGATACGTGTGCCCTCATTCTACCACAAGATGAAGGAAATGTCATTGCGGGCCTATGCGAGAACCTCTATCCATCCGTCACAGTATTCGCATCGCACCGTCTTCGACGCCGTTGGTCCCAGTCCTCGTGAGTAGACGTGGACGCGGGGCGCGGCGCGTGATTCTCGATGCGCGGGAAGTGAGCGACGGATCTGCGCCGCGTGCGCGGGCGGCCTCGATCTGTGCGATCCGTGCCGCGTCCTATCCCCATCTCGTGTGGGAGGAGCGCCGCCGCGCCGTATGAGGCGAGGAGGAACGACCGCCGTGCGTAGCGGGCGGCCTGCCAGGGGAGAATTCGCTGCGCACCGATGGATCATTCAACGGGGCGAGCAGTGCCGCGACGCACGGCGGCGGGCTGAATGTGGCACGTCCAGGAAGGTCGGCGCGGCGATCGCGACGGATGATTGCAGAGGCCGAGCCGATGAGGCATGCGGCGGCATACGCGCGGCGGGAGGCGCGCAACACCTCGCACCAGAGACCTGCTGCAGCGCGTCGCGGATGGAGGCCTTCGTCGGTCCCAGCAGCGCTTTCATGCGATGGTGAGCAGAGCGAATCACGACGCAGTAGATCGCCATCTCACTCAAAGCCGTTCATGACGATTCGTGAGGAAAATGGTCTTTGGTCTGGTCTGCCGAGGCAGCATGAGTACCCCGCGATGACTGTGTCGCGGATGGCAGCCGCGACCCATCCGCCCGTAAAATAGGAGACGGTGAGCAGCGAAGCAGGCTCAGAGCACTGCAGAGGCCCGCGGTGATGCCGCCTTTGTCAAACGCCGCGACATGTTTTTCTGGCGTAGGATGAGCGATCATCTCGCTCTACCGGCAGCAGACAGACGGGCGCTGGCAGAGGCGATGTGCCCGTGTATATGAGCAACAGGACGGGCAGGAGGTGAGCAGCATCTCGCCCTGCCGCGATCTGATTGCCAGGTGGATGAGGATGCCCTTGTCCGCGCCCTGTGCGTCGGCGGACGTAGTTGCCGGGCGCGGCGACGAGCGATAGAGCCGCGGTGCGCCGACGGCGCCCGTGAGCATCCACGGTGCGAACGCGCCGTGCCGCCGCGCACGCGCGGCCAGCCAAACGCGAGGTCACGGTCACGGCGGTTCTCGATCGACCAGCCCGCGAGTATGCCGAGGAGAAACATCGGCCGGGATCGCCCACGCATGACGCGCGCTGTCTATCCCCAGCGTTTTCAACGTGAGATTGCGGCAGGAGAAGAAAGGCGGGCCGCCGACCAGAGATAGACCAATCGAGCCGCTTTTCCACGGCGACCTCGCAAGAAAATAGCGCGAAGGCCAGGAGGTGCCGCCAATGCAGCAACGCCCGGCGTCCGGGTGAGTGCGGCAGGGCGGCGTGCGACATCATGACGGCACGGAGGCGCGAGAACATGAGCGCGTTCGCCGCGTCAAGAGCGGCTTGCCGAGCCAGAGGAAGAGGTCAGACAGAACACCGTGACCAGCGCCGCCGTGCAGGAGGTAGTGCTGCATGGCGGAGGCGGGAATCGGAGCGATGCGATGGGCACGCCCGTCTTCGAGACCATCAGATAGTCGTAGTCGTCGCGGTGAAGGGCATCCGGTGATTGAGGCGCGAGCATAAAAGGCAAAAATGGCGGCGGCTGGCAGTGCCGTCGCGCCGTCTCAGTGCTTACCCTCCATCATTCGCCTGTGTCCAATGTGTCTCCTCCGCGCCAGCTGCGTTGTCAAATTTCTCCCCGTCCAGCTCATCGATCAGATGGCGGACGACGCTTGCTCTCTGTAAAGACACGCCGGGGGCTCGCCGATGATGCCGAGCGAGAGCAGCTGCACGCCACCGCCGAGAAGAAACGGGACGGTCGCGGGCGATCGGATAGCCCGCCACGGGGTCGCCGTAGACGAGCGCATCGACGAGCGACGACCATGTAGCAGAGCGCGAGCGCCGGGACGATGATGAGCCCGAGCACCGTCGTCAGGCGCAACCCGGCGCGGTCGTAAGGACGTGATCCTCGACGGCGAGCAGGCTTTAGCGCGAGATGGCTCCCGTCGTCTTGCCGCCGCACGCGGCTGCACGAAAGGAATCACTTTTTCTTGAACCCCACCCGCGCAAAAGCCCCTTTGTGAACCGCTGGATTCTCACACCCAGCAGGCGCAGCGCCGCGACGCGCAGCGATGATCGAGCAACCGAAAGTGCCCGTCGCGCTGCGGGTGCAAGCGGCTGACCGCCTGCGTGGAGCGATGAAGAGATTCGTCATCGTGCGCTTGAGAAGGTCTCGTCCACCGATCCGTGCGCTTGCCGCGGACGTCGTCGTAGCCCCGCGCGCCACGCCTGCGACCATCGTCGAGGGTCGAGAGCGGGCGAGATCGCTTTACCAGATCCGCATCCGCAGTCGACGCGGCGTCGCCGTCCCATGCAAGTCGAGCCCTGCCATCATCGCGGGCTCACTTGCCGAGTGCGCGTAAAGCTGATGTAACGGACGTTGTCATGCGCATCGGCGAGCGCACGAATCCCATCGAGCGATCGTCGCGGCTGCCGTCGTCGATGATAGGCGGGAGGCGCGGTCCTCGACGGGATAGTCGCTGCCGCCACCAGCCTCGCCAAAGCAGCAGACGACCTCCCACGCCTCGTTGTAGCAGGGCACGATGATGGTGAGTCTTGTCCATAGTGCCCTGCTGCGATTGCGCGGTGCCTGAAAGTTGACGATATCCGCGCGCCTTCGCCGCGAGGCGCCGCGCGTACCTCAGGGGCGCAGGCGGCGTGACAGGCTCCGCGCGCGGAAGTCACTGCGCAGCGGCAGAGGTGCGGATAGCGCATTGACTGCTGTCCGACTGATGACGCGGCCACTCCGTCGTGCCGTCCGCGAGATGTGCGGCGAGTCTGCGTGCCAGGGGCGGCGGTGGCGTGACGCCTCACCCGCGACGATGCCCGCAGAGTGATCAGACGGCGATGCCGCGCGCGCCGCGCCTTTGCCGCCGCACGGTGCGCACGGCGACGGCCCACGCGCCCGATGAACTGTCCCGCCGCCGAACTGCCCACTGCAGAGGCGGCGCGTGAGAGACTGCCGCATGGCGAGGATATGCGCCGCCGCTGCGAAGTCGAGCGCGACGGTCAATGACGCCGGGCGGGACGTGCGTGTGCTGATGGCTGTCGGCGTGCGTCGGGCGGATGCCGCCGCTGTGCGGCAGCAGCTGTGCGCCGAGCTCGCGCACCTCAGTCCATGCTGACCCTGCCGCGCAGCACGCGCGCGGTCGCGCTGTGTGAGCGACGAACCTGCCTCTGCCGGACGGGTCGGGATCTCCGGCGGGGCGGCAGGACGAGCGTGGCGTCGACGAGGCGTGGTGGATGCCGACCCCGCCGCGGGTGTCCGCACGGCGAGCTCCGCCGCATCTGCGAATGCCGCGCCGCCTGCCGCTGATCGTTGCCAGAGCGCAAGCATTGCCCTCCCTGCACGGCTGTTTCACGACCGCGCGGTTGATGAGCACGGTGCCGCCAGAATCGTCACGCGTGATGATAATCTAATCTGCTTTCGAAGTCTGCTGTCCTTGACAGCACCCTAGTTTTAGCTGATCGGATTCTATGGAAAACCCTAGTGCAACGAGTGGCTTCACGGCAATCCCTGGCAGACGGGCGGGAATGGTGTGCCGACCCGCCCACTGCTGATTTATTCATTCAAGCGCAGCGCGTTTGGAATCCGCAGGTATTTGAGCGGACAGCGAGCGCACGACCGCCTGCAGCTGAGGGAGCTGCCGCGACGCGGAAAGCATCCTGGCGGTCAGCCGCCCGTGCCGATCACGATGTCGCCGTGGATGCGCGAGGATGCGCCGGCACTGCGCAGGTCAGGCGCGGCGGCGCAGACGAGGGACGTTCGTGTCGCTGGCCCACTGCGCGACGAGGACGGCGCGATCCCGCAACTCCTTATGCGTCTTGCGGTCGATCTCGGCGGTCCGCTCCTCGACTGCGCCCGGCGCGGGCGTATGCGTCTGCTGTGCCGTGACGTGAACGCGCCATGCCGTCCGACCAGCGCCAGATCTCGCGCCCGCCGCATCGAGCAGGGCAAAGTCGCCAGTTCTGCCCGTCGGATGCGCGACGCCTACGCCTCCGTGCCCTCGTTGCGCACGGTCCGCTGCAGCGGAGACGGCCACTCTTTTTCGTTTCACTGGTCAGCTCCTCGGAGAGATCGCCGGTGCGCACCCCGGCGTGGAGGTGTTCGATGCCGCGCGCACAGCGAGCGCGCGTAGGGTCGCATGCTGATGCCGTGCCGCCGCCGATGCCGCCTCCGCCGCGAGGGGCGGGGCAGGGAGCGAGGAGCGCAGCAGTGAGGAAAGGCGGCGAACGGTTTCGTGGAGCTTCATGGGTGTTCGCCTTTCCGTCAATCCAATTTGTTTTCATCGTATTCGCGCAGAAACGCGATTCGCCAAGTAATGGTCGACAAAGACAGGGCGAATTACCTTTTACTGAGGCAGGATTTTTGGTGGTAGAATGAGAGAAGCACTGATTATCGAGTGGGAAAACCATCAAAGAACAGAGGTACAGGTCGTAGAAATCATCAACGTGGGCACAGGGCTGCTCATGCAAGATATCGTGAACACAAACGCACAGCACATCGCGCGAAACTCGCGCGCATGCTGGATGCCTACTATCGGAGCGGTGGTCGACGAAAATCCCGAGCGCCTGCGCGCCACACTCGATGGCGTAGCGCGCACGCGGAGACTGCGTCATCACTCACGGGCGGTCTTGGCCCGACGAAGGACGACCTGACGAAGAGATGCACGATCTCCTGCTTCGGCTGCACGCCCGTCGAGGACGCGGAGGCTCTGCGCCGTCTGGAGGAAGCGCGCGGCAAACGCGGCGTCCCCTCGGAGGAGCGCATGCGCAAGCGAGGCGACTGTTTGCCCTCGGGGGCGATGGTTCTGCCAGAACGACCACGGCACGGCGCCCGGCGTCATCATCGAAGGACGGGCGCGTCTGCATGCGCCACTCCCAGCCCGCCGAAGGGAGATGAAGCCGATGTTTGCGGGATGCGTACCGCCTCTTTCTCGCGGGAAAGGGCGACAAGAGTGATCGTCTCCGCGAGCATCAAAGCTCTACTCCATGGCGAGAAAGGACTGCCCGTCGGAGGTCTGCCACGTCATAGCCGATCGCCTCAGGCGCGCTCGTCCGATGGGGAGAACCCGACAGGTGACGCGACGTATGCACGCGAAGGCTTTGGCTGTCTCGATCGCGTGACGGCGACGGCAAAGAACAGTGGAGGGAGGGCACGTGCGCTCCTCACGCCGACGCTCGCAGAGGTCAGAGCGGCGATAGGGAAAGAGTATATCAGATCGGTGGAAGAGGACTAAATGCGGCTGCGGTCCGGCATGGACTGGGGTGCTCCTTGCCCGTTCTTCTTGTTGTGAGTATGACGACAGAGCATCCGCCGCAGGAGAAAATCGAGTGGAGCGCGGTGCGGAGCGGACGGCGTACGCGCCGCCTGCGGCAGCACTGCCCTCACTCGTGCTCCTGCGCTGGGCGCCTACAATGGGGCCGTGCGCGACGAAGGCGCGTCCTCGTGCGCACGGCGGGAGGGGCGCATGGATCCGGCAACAGCTCAGCGCGTACCATGCGACGGGCGTACGCAGCTCACGGGCTCCTGCCGCAGGACCGATCTCTGCTGGACGGTGCGGCAGCCTCGCGCGGCTACGACAGCGCCGATTCTGCCGCAGCGATCGGGCCGCAGCCGGTGCGCGAGCGCTCGCCGACCCGCCTGCGCCCGTCCTCACGGCAGGTGACAAAGATAGCGCCACGCCGCTCTACCCTGTCTGCTCGTGGATCCCGCTCGGCGGACAGACCCCATCTGAGGTCCGAGGTCTATCGCCGCGCTAGACCGGCCGGGCGCGATAGTCTTCCTGCATACCCTGCAGGCAGAGCAGGATGTCTACGCGACGCACGCATTCACCGTGCCGGGGCACTACGTCTACGCGCGTGCGCCGCGGCGTGACGACGGCGGGCACGCCGATGCTCGACTGGTCCGGCGGGCGGCACATTCGATGTCGTCCGCACACGCCGTGCGGCGATCGGGGACAGCAGCATCGCACCGCGGCGGCGCGCGATCACCACCGCACGCCTCCTACACGCTCTACGACTGGGAGACGTACTGCACCGTGCGCGTGTCAAAAACGCGGGCACAGCGGCGACACCACGACGGCGGAATGTGCTCGCAGCGGTTTTGACCGCGATGTACTGCCGTTCGCGCCGCGCGTCCTCATATCATCATGGGCGGTGTGAACGACTGCCACGCTCCGGCGATCGACGGCGCACCAGACCGTGCGCAACCTCGCCGCGCAACCGGAGAGATACCGCGCGCACGGCGTCGCCGATCTTTCTGACGGTGACGCCGATCGCGTCCCGCGTGGATGACGACCGCGCGGCGAGTCGCTGACGCCGCCCTCGGACTGGATGGATCGCGTGACTACATCGGCTGACTGGGTGCGTCAGCGCGAATTCAGCGATGCTCTCCTCACGCTCGCGGATGCAGAACAGCGAGCGTGAGGCGGCGTACACGACGGATCGACTGCACCCCGACTACCATGCGAAACGCATCGGGCAGACGGTCGACTCCTACCTGCGCGAGAATTTTGCCTATGCGGTGGGGCGGCAGACCGTCGCTACTCCGCGTTGTCGGTTTTCGAGAGGGCAGAACGCGCAGGACTGCGCCTGGCTTCTCTATGACGGATAAGCTACAATAGAGGAAGGAGCTCTATCGGCGCGACAGCTGCGCCTCAGCTGGTGCCGCTAGTGCTGGGCGTGCTGCTCATATTACTGCGCCATGCCGCTGCAGCGGCTGGAAGAACGCCACGCCGAGAGCGGCGCTCGCACATCGGTCGTGCCGTCCGCGACGGAGGAGTCGCGATTGGCTTCGATCAATACTGATCGATACGGATGCAGGCCCTCGCAGGGAGCTCTCGCGGAGGACAACACGGAACTCCCTCGCGGAAGAACATCGACGCCCTCGCACGCGCGCCAGCGAGCGACTGGTTCTTTCGCCGCTGACGCCCGCCTTTATGCGGGACGACATGGCGGAGCGGCTGAGCGGACATCGCCCTGCACGCGCCATGCTGGGCTGCTGACGCTGCGCGCGACGTCCGTCTCGCGGACAGACGGCGCTGCCGGTGGGCGTCAGCGACGGATGCGCGCCTTTGCCGCTGCCACAGCGTATGACCGATGGAGCGGTGCGCACGGACGGCGACCGCGCCTATGCCGAGCGCTGTACTGCGCGGCAGCGACAGCACCACAGCCGACTCCTGCCGACGGCTGCCTTTACACACTGGACTGCTGTACGCACCATGGCGGACGGAACGTGGAAACTCCGTGCGCGCCCGGGCGGCGGCGGATCGAGGACAGATTCTTCGCGCTTGTCGATGCGGCCGGAGCGATACCAGCACTTCAGGGCCAAGGACTAATATGCAATAAGGAAGAATGCGGCAGACGATGAAAAAGGTGCGAACCGGCGAAAGATGACTGACCGGAGATCGACGCGGTCGGCAAAGAGCACGGAAGCTCGCTGACGCTCGCGGAACGAGTGCTATGAGCTCGTGATGGACGATGCGGGCACCGACCGCTACGACCGCATCGTGGAGCGCATCGACGAGCTGCTGCGAGCTTATGCGGCGACGCATTTGTTCGCCGCAGAGGAGAGTACATGGAGCGCGTGACGGTACGAGCGCCGCTTCAGCGGGCGGTACCTCGCACCTGCGCTTTATCAAGCTGAGCGAGGTCCGATCTGGACAGCGTGGACGAGAACCAGCGAGTATCTGCTCCGGCATCCTCGACTGCCTCGCGCGCTGGCTCTATGGACATCAGGTGATGGACTGCCGCATCCCAAGGAAGAGGACGCCGCAGCAAAAGTAGAAGCACTTTTCTCATACCAAAGGGTAGCCGCTCAAAACAGACGAAAAGATGCGCCATGAGTATGAGTTTACGGATGACTATTTGCGAGGATAGCCTCGCTCGATCAGCAGCACGCAAAAGCTGTTCGATCTGACGAACAGGTGCTACGAGCTCGTGATGGAGGATGCGTCGGAGGATAAGTACGATAAGATCGTCGCGATCCTCGATAGAGCTTGCCACCTATGCCGGCACGCATTTTGCGAGCGAGGAGGCGTATGCCGAGCGTCGGCGACCACGCCGTTTCTGATCCGCCGCGCTGCCTACCGCTATATGAAAAGGTCGGAGATCGACGCTTGAAAAGGTGGACGAGAACCAGCAGGAGTACCTCCTGAACATCCTCGATTTCCCTTGCGCGCTGGCTCTTTGACCACATCAAGGGGCGCGACGCCATCTGCCCACGCGACACGGCGGGAGACAGACGCAAAACAGAGAAAACAGACAAAGACCGCGCAGTGAGCGGCTGTGCGGTCTTTTACTAATGTATTGTAGAGAGTATGGGAGAAGCCGTACGGTGAAAGACGGCTCCTGAGGAAGGACCCGTAGGAAATCTCTCAGACGTTCCTCAAAACTGTGATAATAGTATAGCATAAGAGAATGAATTTCAATAGCATAGATAAAAATTTTCATAGAAACTTTCATCGAAATACGTCGTAAACAGCGACAAATTGGGAAAAAGTCTGTAGGCAAGAAATGGGAAAGATCTATAATGTCCATAGGACAAAATGTCAAAACACTCATAAGCGGTGGTCCGGTGATGTCTGCTATCACTTGCATCCCGTGCTTGAAGCGATCTGCACGGCGGATCCCCGTTCCGCTGATTAGCCGGACGGCGCTCCATGCTTGCACAGGATGGGGTCAGCGTCGGCAATATCCGTTCGCAGCGCTTTTGCGCAGCGCGAGCGAGTATCGCCGGTTGGCGCGTATGGGGGAAGATGCGTGCGCAGTGAGACGTCAGCGAGTCCTAGCGCGCCTCGCTTCACTCGCTGGAGGAGGACATCCGTCACAGAGAGAGCGTCGCGTGAGTATTCGGTGATGCGTATGTGGTCGAGCTGAGTGCAGGGAGCACAGCAGGCGAACACGGCGGCGGGTACGTACCGCGCAGCCACACAACTAGCTGAAAGCCACGGCGGCAGGAACGATTTGCTTTACGCCGCTGTTTTAATGTTAACCTCGCTAACTGCCTCCGCACGCGGATCCTGATCAGCGAAGGATGAACGGATCGCGATCTTGCCGTCCTCGGCAAAGGATGATCTTCGACAGGATGCTCCGCCGTCGTCGGATCCTCGTCGGCGAGGAACGGAAGAAGAGCCGCCCGCGATGCTGGCTGTGGACGGGCAGGGCGTTGATCGTCGCGCCGCCTTCTGCTGAGTGGCGCACCGCTTGCCGAGGTGGACGGTGTAGTCGCCGAGCTTGCCGGCGATGTGCGCGCGCGCACCCTCGAAACCGCACGTTCGTCCAGTTCGAACAGCGGCGGAATTAAAGCTGCACGATGGCGCTGGCGCATCTCTACGACGGTCGAGTGGCTCGCCTCCGGGATCGACGCCGCCGACGTGTGCGACAGGAGACGACGAGGATCGACGTCGCGCATGACCTCGCTGAAAATGAGATCCAGGGGACATCGTCGATCGGCAGCCGCTGGAAGGTTTTACGGTCGAAGAACTCGACCCACTCCAGTGTCGGTGCCTCGATGTCGGCGGGCGAGTACCAGTCGGCGAGTGCGTAGATGCGCGCGATGATGTTCGCCTTGTAGTAGATGCGCTGCAGTCCTCACTGCCGTCGATGACCAGCAGGCGCGTCTTCGAGCAGGGCGACGGTCTTTACGGGCTGCACCTGATGCCCCATAGCGGTGGCTCGACTCGCTGCCGTGCTCGTCCGCCGTCTTGATGTGAAAGCTCGCGGAACACCTGCTTGAACGGCTGACGGATCTCGCTTTTCAGATATTTCTGGTGGTCCGCCCATGTGCCCGCTCTCGCAGAGATCGAGTGCGTGGGCGATCTTCCTCCGCGTCCTCTGCGAGCTCCGTGCGCGCGCCGTCGCAACGACGAGCGCACCGTCCACATAAAGCCGAGCGCCGTGCCCGACTGGAACACGGCAGCTAACGGAGTGCGATGACGGGTTGTACGTCGCGACGTTGCGATCTCGCATGCGAGGAGCGGCGTGCCGTCCTCCATCATCTCCTCGAGCATCTTCTTTGCGGCGGTACTGCTCCTGGATTCTTCTCTGCGTCCTTCAGCGCTCGAGCACGTAGGCGTTCTTCTTCAACTTCGCGGGGACGGTCTTCAAGCGGCTTCCCGCCCTTCGTGCGAACGAGCGACACCGCGCCGTCCGCTGCGACGGAGAGGGAGAGCGCGACATCCTCGACCTCCTTCGGGGTGAAATGGTCGGCGTGCGCCTTGATGAGCTCCGTCTCCGCCGTCCACACGAGGCGCGTCACATCGTCAAAACCACAGGCGCGCGCGGAGGTTCGAGGGCGATCTCCGCCTCTTTCCTCGCTCGCGCGGCTGCGCCGAACCTTGCTTTCGCTGGGAAACTTTGGAGGAACACTAGCGTGCGACATATCCTTTTTCCATGTCGCGTTTCCAGCGGGATCAGGCCGCAACACGCAGCGAGATCCTTGTTGCGCTTCGCCGTGATTTTCCTTCTCCACATCGGCGGTTTTAGTTCACCGCGTACGGCATCGGCAAATTTGCGTGCGCGCGCGTGCTTTGCGCCGTTCGAGATGTACTTTGCCGCGTCGTAGAGACTCTCAAAATGCGCCTTGCCGAGCTCCTTGTACGCCGCCTTGAACCAGCCGATGTCGAATGCACCCTCGCTCAGATCCTCGATCGGATGGGCGTGTATTTCGCGATCATGCTCGCGCGTTCCTTCGGGATGTCGCTCATGTGCGCTTGGAAGTAGTAGCGGCCGCTCGCCATGCCGCGCCAGCCGAATATGCCTCGATGAGCAGGATCCACTGCGGCGCGGCTATCGCCACTCGACGAGACGCTGCTGGGCGATGCCCGCGTCGCTTCAACGCCGCCTTTGGGTCGGCGGACGTCTCGCCCCGCGTGCGGGTGGCTGACCTTCAACGGGTGGCTCAGCGTCGATGCCTTTGCCTCGTCCGAGCCGCGTACCATGCCGCGGTCGAGCTTCAGCGCACCGAGCGCGCCGCACGGAGTGCACGAAAGCTGGATACCCTCGACGCGCTCGATGCTGTCACGGCGGCGGGTGGAGCGCGGGCGTATCGCGCTCGCGCCGCAGCTCTGCCGTGACGATGCTGTCGATGACGCTGTCCTCCTCGTTGATAAAGAAAGCATCCTCCGTCTGTGCGCCACGCGGCACTCAAGGTCATTGACGGTCGAGGGCGCACCGCTCCGATAGCGCTCGAGCACGCGTACACGGTTCTGTTCGACCTTTTTCTGATTGCGGCACGTGCGTCCTCATCCATATCCTCCGCCTGCATGCCGGGATCGTGCGGACGTCCGCCTTCTCCGCTGCGGGAGGTGTGCCTTCGCATGCTCGATGATGCCGATCAGACCGCCCTCAGGTTTCCCTGCCCGTGCGCAGGAGGGACATCCTCGATCCGCTCCGCGAGCCCCGCAGGCGCAGGGCGTGCGGACATGTACGAACTCCGCATCGTCCGCGTGAAACCGCGCCCCGTGCAGGGCGGACTGCATCAGTGCGATTGTCGTGCGTGATCTGATACGTGCTCGAACTCAACGCCCCTTTCGCTCCACGAGGTGAGCGTTTCATCATAGCACTCATAGGCGCGGCGCATCAGCAACGGCAGCCCGCAGCAAAGGAACGAAGGGCGGTTCTCCTCTGCGTGCGTCTCTCGGGTACTGCGAATGGCATTCTTCCTTCTGCCGTCCCTGCAGCCCTCGGCGAAGTGGTTCCAGCTTCTTGGCGGCAAGGGCGGCGGGAGCACGCGTCAGTCCGCCGTGATGCGCGTCAGTCCCTCCGTGAAAGGGCATCACTCCGCCTTGACCAGCGGGACGCGATGGCGAGCTGATAGGGCACGCATGAAGTCTGTAATCTCCTTTCGGTGGGAACTCCTCCCAGACCTCAGGAGCGGATGGTATTTGATATTGTCAGGCGCGCCGTCGTGCGCTGCGTATCCGCACGCTCGCTAAAAGCGAGGCCAGCGTCGTCTCCTCCCTGCCGTTCCAGCGGCTCTTGTACTCATAGTCCTCGTGCACGTGTAGAGCGCGTCGAGACTTTTCGACGATCGAGCAGCTCCTCGTCCGTGCGGGGAAAATATCCTCTGGCGTGACGAGTATTGCGACGTGCACGGTGTTCGTCTGCCGCATCAAAGCCGCCGCGACCGCCGCGTCCCGCGCTGTGTCATGGGTCAATGGTGAAGTCGGGCACGTATGCCGCATCGAACAGGCGTCCTCCGCCTCTGCCGCCGCCGCCCGCGCGGTGCAGCTCGTCGATCAACACCTGCTCGTCCGGCGATCGCTTCTGTGATCGTCTGTGCGAGGCGAGCGGCTCCTCCTGCAGGATACGTCCGTCCGCCTTGCGCGCAGGAGGGAGGTCGAGCGCGCCGAGCCGCTTGTTCACGTCACGCTGCGTAGGAAGGCCTGCCATCGTCGTGCGGGTTGCGCATCAGGCTGTGCGTGAGGAGATCGAGGCACCGTGCGGCGTACTTCGCCGTCTTGAGACGCAACAGGGCGGCGATGTCGCCCTCGTGGCGCGTGACAGAGTCTCCGCCCGCGAGATCCTTTGCCGTCTCGGGCGCCGTGCGGGCGATGTCGGTGACCTCCGTATCGGGCACCGTCACCGTCGGGTTCTCGCGGATGATCCGCGCCGCTGTCTCAGGGAGCGAGGCGCAGGAGATCGATGATGCCTGCTCTGCACGAGGGCTCAACGGTGTCTTGAGGAGGAGCGGCGCAGCGCGCTGCCCGGCGTGGCGAGACCGGAGGACGGGCGCAACGCGGTCCGAGTCAACCACCGTCCGCACAGAGGGCAGCGAAGCGCCATCGTGCGCGCCAGATCCTCGCGGCAGGGTCGCCCAGTACCACGGAAGATGCACCTCGTACTCCTTCTCGTTCTGCTTCATCTGGGCACGGGCGCTCACGGAGATCAAGACGCGCGTGGCCTCACTCTGCGAACGCATGCTCCTGCGGTCCAGTTTCTCGACCGAAGTCGTCGAGCTCTCGCAGGATATAGGCTGTCCACCACAAAGGGGAGATAGCGGGCGATCTTCTTCATATCCTCTGCACTGAGCTCCGCGTCCGTGATGCCGATGAGGACGCGCGCGAGCGCGTTCCGCTCGGCCGCGCCGTCCTGCAGGGGCGTGCAGGAAGTACGAGACGAGGAGGACGGGTGCGGACGCCCCTCTGATGATCCTCCATGGCGGCGATGAGATCCTTTACATCGTGCAGCCTTGCTCCTGGCCGACCATCGCCTCGACATTGTCCGCGCTGTGGACGAAGGCATCTCCCTCCGCAGGATCGCGTGGTACGCGCATGATAGGCGCGGAGGCTTCTTGTCCACGCGCTCGCTGTCCGTACCGATGCCGATGGTCGTCGCGATGGCGCGGCGCACGGACGAAAGCGGATGAGGTTGTGCTCCTCGATCAACCCCATGATGCTAGACGAAGTGCTCCTGCCGCCCGCAGTCCATCGTCTCGCAGGTCGCCTGCACCCAGCCCTCCTGCGGTTTTCCGCGAGGAGGAGCTTGCCGACGAGTTCCACGAGCTCCGATGTGCGTGCGCTTGAAGATGGCGCGGACATCGCGTAGAGTGAGGATCTTCGTGTTGTTCTCGCTGAGCAGCATATCACGGATGGTGGAGAGGGCTTCCTCATCGCCGCGGTCAATCACACAGCGACCTGCTCGGGCGCGAGGCTGCTGCCGTACTTTTTCCACATCGTAGGCGCCGCGCAGAATCTGCGGCACGGTCGGTCCGGAGACGCTGGCGAATCAACGCCCGTTCCACGCGTCAGATGCGCCCGACGGTGCTGATGATAGTCGCGTGAGCGGACGAGACGGCGCGTATAGCGGTATCGGGGATAGTCGGCGAGATTGTGCGCGATGGCGACGGATCGCTTCCGCAGCGCCTCGCGCATCGCCATGAGGTCAAAGGCGGGGTGAAGGGCGCGGGCGGCAGGGACATCAATCACCGTGCGAGACCACGTCCTTCTTAGTTGCGGCGGAAATTCGTCACAACGACATCCCAGTCATAGTCGGGTTCGCCTGCTTTTGTCCGTGCGGAAAAGAAAATTCAACGGTTTTTGCTCTGCTCATTCAGCGCGGGCATCGCCGCTTTCAGCTCCGCCAGAAGGGCGGCCATGTCCTCATCGCCCAGAATACCAGTTGATCATCGTATTCCTCCGTTGGTATATGCTAGATATGTGCTGCACGATCGACTTGCGCAACGAGATGTTCGCGTGGAGCGTGCAGCATCTATCAGATGATGCAACGCGCTCCTCCTCACCACATACGTCCCGCAGAGCATCGTCAGGCGCACAAACGTGATCTCATCGTTTTTCCTTCAGCGTGACGGGTGTGTCGCACGTCTCGCCGACCTCCTCCCCATTCACGAAAATGCGGTAGATGCCGTCCTCAAACGACTGCCGCGCATTCTCAATCGCCGCCGCAGCACTCTGCACCTGCCGCGATAGTCAACGCCAAAAGCCAACCTTGCCGACCGTTGCTCGCATCACCCGATCCTCCGCGCTCGTCGAGATGGCGGGCGCCGTCTCGCCCGCCTCCACAGCGCGTTGAACCGCGTGACCTCCCGCCGTCACAAACGCATCGATCAGTTCGCCGATATCGTGCACCGCACCGATCTCATACGGGCGCGTCTCGATGCATTCCTGTCTAACGCCGTGCTTCACATTCACCTGTACCTGCATAACCCTGCCTTTCGTATCGAAAGACACAATAACTTATCTTACATTATAGTATAGTTGAAGTTCATGCAATAAGAAGGACATTTGTTTTCAATGCCTTATAGCTAGAAAGCAGTCAGTACGGTTTGATCTGCGTGTGATAAAGGGATTAAGGCTCTTAAGCAGGCGCATAGGCGAATGGCTCGTGCGGTGCTCACTTTTGTCGTTGAGCGAGGAGCACCTGATATTCCCGCCTTGACAATATTCGCCCTAATGCATACTATGATGGTGGCGTCAGAGGAGGGTGGGTCAGTGAGCGATTATCAAGAAGGACATTCCTGCGGATTACCGTGTGCGGAGAAAGCAGAGGGTCAATGCCGTGTGTGAACTGATGGAAAAATTTGGCGAAAAAGAAGATGGAAGAGGGACGCGTCGAGGCGGCGCGTCGGACGGCGACGGCATTGCTCGCGCTGGGGAAGCTCACGCTTTCTCAGATCGCTGAGGCAACAGAACTGCCACAGGAAGAGGTAAAACGTGCAGGACACTTGGGGCGTAATGCAGAATGGGGGACTGCTCATGAAGGAAAATCACTGCCTGCTAAAGGGCGGTGTCAGACGAGAATATTTACTGCATGAGTGAGTGGGAGGAACAGGATGCAGCAGCCTGTATTCACGATGGAAGATATCGCTGCGATGGTGAAACCACTTGCCGATAAATATCGTGTGAAAGAAATTATGTTGTTCGGCTCGTATGCGCGAGAAGCCGACGAAAAGCGAGTTTGGATTTTCTGGTTTCGGTGGGGAACTGTTTCGGAGGACGATGATTTTTGCTTTGGCGGAGGAATTGCGGGAGATACTGAAGAAGAACGTGGATGTTTTTTGAAATAGCGAAGTCGATCCGCAGAGTAATTTCTACAAGACCATCACTGAAAGAAAAAGGTTTTGGTAGCATGAGATATTCCGACCGACAAAGAGTTCAGAAAAATATAGAATATGCCGTTCGATTGCGAAATATATCGATGGAAAATCACATTGATAAAGAGGCGTTGCTGAACGAGGCTGCCCCTGCAGTGGCTTGTCACAACACCACTATAATATGGGTGAGCACAGCTATCATTTTATCCACCGAGATATAAAGCGAAACACGGTGAAATTCCGTGGGCAATGATTGCGAGCTTGCGGCATCGGCTCGTACATAATTATGACGGAACGAATTGGAGCATTATAGCAGATGTTGTTTTTGAGGCTGCCCATCTTGACAATGCAGTTGAGATATGTGCCTGAGGGAAGATGAGAATACGAATATTATACGATAAGGGGATGTGCACGCTGTCTCAGCCGATATAAATGCTATGCTGAGAATTGATCCGTATATTTTTCTACTCACGGGAGTACCGCATGAGGCTGAGGGCTTCGTGCGGTGCTCTCTTCTCGAGCGAAATGTTCACGCAATTAGCATGACCATAAAGCAATAATGAGAATCTCATTTCAAGATGCGTCATATATGAATTGAGAATATCATTCGATTGTGAAAATTACCCAAAACTGTGATATTGCTCACATTCTAGGGACAAGGATTATAGTAACAAAAGAACCTAGTAATGTGTTTCTGTGTCAAGGCGCACTGATAAATTCAACGATTCATAACAGAACAGCGGAGGGGTGAAGGCGTGAGCAGTATCTTTCAAAAGTCAAGTATCTGATTCCTACGTCGACTTCTGCGGATGGTCATCAGGAGACGCGCGAGGGCGGCGTACATGCGAAAAGCGTACTACCGTGATCGCTGGTCGGTTTGACAAGACCATACGCACGACGCGAGTCAACTGCACGGCTCGTGCGGCTGGAACGTCCACGTCAAGAACGGGATCGTGGCGTGGGAGAATCAGGCGACGGACTACCCTGAGACGGCGCCCGATATGCCGGACTTCGAGCCGCGCGGCTGTCCGCGTGGATCGACGTTCTCATCAGTATCTCTATAGTCCGCACCGCGTGAGTTCCCGTACCTGCGCGGGGAGCTTGCGGCGCTCTGGCGTGAGCGCGCGCGTCGCACGCGAACGCATACGAGGCGTGGAAGAGCATCGCCTCGGATCCCGTGAAGCGGAGTACAAAAGAGGCCCGCAGCATGGGCGGCTTGTGCGCTCCAACTGGAGGAGGTCAGCGAGCTGATCGCCGCCTCCGGTGCTCTACACGGCGTACACCTATGGCTCCGACCGCATCTTCGGCTATCTCCCGTTATCGGCGATGTCGATGCTGAGCTATGCGGCGGCATGCGTTTCGTCCACGCTGATGGGCGGCGTAGGACTTCGTTCTACGACTGGTGCGCCGATCTCCCGCCGGCGAGCCCGCAGATCTGGGGGCGAGCAGACGGACGTGCCTGAGATCAAGCGACTGGTGCTAACGCGGGCTACCTCATCACTGGGGCTCGAACGTGCCACTGACGCGTACGCCGGATACATTTTATGTCCGAGGTGCGCTACAGGGGACGAAGGTCGTCTCCATCGCGCCGACTACGCCGAGATCGTCGATGTTCGCGGACACGTGGATCTCGCTGAAGGTCGGCAGTGAGCTCTGCTCTCGCCATGGCGATGGGACACGTGATCCTGAAGGGAATACTACGTCGACAAGGCCGTTTCCGTTCTTCGCGAGTACACGCGGAAATATACGGACTTCCCATTCCTCGTGCGCGTCGAAAAGCGCGCGGACGGCAAAATATCCGGGGGCGCATGCTCTCCTCGCGCGACATGCGGACGCGACGAAGCACGCGATTTCCGCTACTACGTCGTGGACGATAAGACCGGCGGATCGTCATCCCAGAGCTGCACTCGCCGAGCGCTGGAGCGATCAGGAAAATGGAACATCCGCGAGGAACCGCGACACGGGCGCGGAGATCTGCCCGCGTCTCCGTCTGGGATGACAAGACCGGGACGGTGGAGGTCGAGCTGCCGTACTTCGGCAACGACCGCGCAGCCTGACGCGTGCACTCCCCATGCGCAGCGTCAAGACCGCAGACGGCGGGTGCTCGTCACGACGGTCTACGATCTGACGCTCGCCAACTGTCGATTGACCGCGGCATCGGCGGCGGAAGTGCGGGCTCCTACGAGGACGATACGCCCTATACGCCTGCATGGCGGGAGAAGTATGCAGGTATCGCGCAGCTCGTCAGCTAGACGGCGCGCGGATCGCGAACAACGCGATCAAAGACGAACGGGCGACTGATGATCAGCCATGGGCGGCGGCATCAAGCCGGTTCCCACGCCGCTCGTCCCCGCACGATCATCAACCTCCTGCTCTTTACGGGCTGCGAGGGACGCAACGGCGGCTGGGCGCACTACGTCGGGCAGGGGCTGCCGTCCGAACGAGGGCTGGGCGCGCGGTATGTCGGGCTCCGACTGGCGAGGGCTCCGCCGAGATGCTGAACTCCACGTCGTTCTACTACGATTTTGCGACCGACGCAGTGGCGCGGCGACGAGATCCAGACAACGGACGCGCTCGCCGGCCTTCAACGAGACGAGACGGCGCGCTATACGCATCCGGCGGACTACGCCCTGCTCGCGGCACGTCTCGGCTGGAGCTTACGCCTATCCGACGTTCAGCGCTGGCTCGAACCAGTGCCGCAGCGCGAAGTCGGCGGGCTACGAGCGCGGACGGCGTCAAGCGGTATCGTGAGAGGCCTACGAGGACGGCAACCTCGGCTTTCCGTGGGCGGACCCGATACCCAGAACCCGCGCAGCCTCGCTGTCGGGCGCTGCAACCTCCTCGGCTCGACCCGCGAGGCACGCTGACTACTTCCTCAAAGTATCTCACTCGGCACGAAGACAGCGCATCTTCCAGAGGGATGCCGCCGTCCCGTCCGCAGGAGGTCAAGTGGCGTGAAGGAGGGCTCGAAGAAAGCCGGGCGGCGCGCTCGGCGGCTCAGCTCGACCTCCTCGTCGCGCTCGGTTTCCGCATGGCGGGCAACGCGCTCTCGACGTCGTCGCTTCAGACGGCGACGATGGTACGAAGACCGACATCTCCTCGGCGGATATACGCCTTCGTCCATCCGTTTCCAGCCGACGGTCGATCCGCTCTGGTCGCCGGACGGACTGGGATATCTACCGCACGCTCGCACGGGCGGTCTCACGCCGTCCTGCAAAGGATGCGGGACTCACCCCGATACACGAACATCGCCGCGACCCGCTCCGACCCGACAGCGAGGCAGAGCTGGCACGCCGACGGCGTATGCCGCGACTGGAAAAAGGAAAGTGAGCCGATCCCCGGCAAGACGATGCCGAACATCGCCGCAGATACGATCGACCACACGAAACTCTATGAGGAAGTGGATTGCACTCGGGCCGAATGCGGGCGGCTTAAGACGGCGAGCCGCGCAATACAGTAAGGACTCAGCAGAGGACTACGGCGAGGAGATCCGCAGCGCAACGGCATCATCGACAACAAGAGGACATATGTGTTGTCTACGGCTGCCCCTCGATCACGAGGCTGGCAGGCGATCGACGCAGTGCTCGGCATGTCGCCGACGACCTGCGGCAGGACGAGCCGTCCGAGCACGCGCGGCAGTCGATCCAGCTTTTGCACGGGACTTTCCGAACCTCACGAAGCTCGCGAGAAGGATCGCGAGGAACAGAGCGCTTTACGACAGTCAGGTCATCGCGCAGCCGCGTGAGGACGATCGCAGTCGACCACAACTACGGGCGTGCAATCAAGGCGCACTGCGCCGCTTTACGAACAACGCGTGGAGGGAGCTGATTCCGTTTCCGCACGCTGACGGGACGCCAGCATTTCTACATGGATCGCGAGGTCGTACGCGCGTTCCGGTGAGAGCACAGGCGGTCTCGCCCAATCCTCATTCCGCCCGATGAAATGAGGTCGCTCGAACGGTCCGCGAAGGAGAATCACGCTGAAGTATATCTCGCCGCGCTGGCAGTGAGTACGCAGCATGTACTTCGATGCGCAGCAGATGCTAACACGATCGTTCGCGCGGCGGCCAGAGCGTCTGGACGAGCGAGAAGGACGCAGCGGAGATCGGCGTGAAGGACAACGACA